>Ga0247727_10016750_pt1 | contig 11774 bp, 6 predicted proteins | sample WisWelCaveWW1625_FD_202498 | JGI IMG/M metagenome (GOLD analysis project Ga0247727, IMG submission 202498) | Biofilm microbial communities from Wishing Well Cave, Virginia, United States - WW16-25 | ecosystem: Environmental > Aquatic > Deep subsurface > Groundwater > Cave microbial mat | place...
AGAAACGCGATCGAGAAGTTGAGCGCCAGCAAGACCAACGCGCGCGGATCACCGGTCGAGCCGAAGGCACCGATGGGCGCTGGCAACGTCCACAAAATGTCGAGATGTGGGCGGGTCACGAGATCGAAGTGGAAGGCGGCCCAGGCGGTGATCGCGCAACACAGCGGTGCGACGACGAACGGCACCGCCAGCATCGGGTTCATGACCACCGGCACGCCGAACATGATCGGGTCATTGATATTGAACAGCGCCGGCACGAAGCCGACCTTGGCAATGCCACGCAACGCCACCGATCGCGCTCGCAGCAGATGCATCGCCAGCGCCAGCGACGTGCCCGAACCCCCCATCCACACGAACCAGATGTAGAACTCGCGCGGTGCGAGATTCGGAATCGCTTGCCCCGCGAGCGCCGCCTCCATGTTCTGCGTCAGCATTGCGAGCCAGATCGGCTTCATCACCGCGAGGATCGTGATGGCGTGGATGCCGAACAACCAAATGACCGAGTCCACCAACACCACGGCGAGAATCCCGGGCAAGCTGTTCCCCGCCGCTTGCAATGGACGCGACAACCAAGCGATGGCGCGGAAGAGATCGAGCCCGAGCCCGTGCACCACGAACCACAAGGTTGCGATGCCGAGAAAGGCCGGCAGCAGCGATTGAAAACTGCGGAAGACGGCTTCCGGAACGCTGGGTGGCAACCGCACGACCCAATTGCGGCGCACCATGAAGCTCTGAACGTGGACGACGTACAGCGCGATCAAGATCGCGGCGAACAACCCGGCTGGGCCGGCATTGTCGAGCGGCAAGGCCCACGCCTTCGGCTGCCCGTCCACGAATGTCGCCTTGAGCGGTGCGACGACTGCGAGGAAAGCCGTCACCGAGGTCAGCCCGGCCGCGAGTGGATCCACCTCACGCCGGCGCGCCAGCGCGTGCGCGATCGAGAAGCCGGCGTAGATGGCGATCATGCCGGTCGTCGCCTTGAAGACGAGCACGAAGCGTGGAATCCAGTCCGCCATCGCGGCCGCGTACGCCTTCTGCCACGCGACGCGCACGAGCGGCGGCTCGACGAGCAAATAGAAGCAACTGCCGATGAGGACGAGCGGCATCACGGCGACGACACCATCGCGCACGGAGAGCAACGTCTCCGAACGCCCGGCGCGTTCTCCGGCCACCGCCAGACCGCGCTTCAATGCTTCGAGTAGGGCCCGCATGCACCAACCTTAGGGCGAATCCGCGCACCGTTGGAAGAAGCAAGTTCGGCGCCCCGTGCTGTCCGGACCGCGCATGGAGTTTTCAACGCAGGACGACTTTGTGAGATGCACTCGACTCGTTGGTTCGAAGTCGGAGGAGATACACCCCTCTCCCAACCCATGTTTCCTTGGTCCCACGACCATCCCACTGCGCTCGGAACACACCGGACGGATGGGACGAGTCGAAGACGGTGTGAACGAGTCGACCCGCCACGTCATAGACATCGAGCCGCGCTCTGGATGGCGCGGGTCCGATGGTGTAGTCGACTTGTACGCTACGACCATGGGCAACGGCGTTGAGGATGTCGGTTCCGAAACTGGCTTCGGCCAATGGAGTCGTGCCAGGCCGCACGTCGGTCGGAACGGCGCCGGAATAGATGTACACCTTCCCCTGCGGCCCCTCACCCGTGGGTCCATAACCGGGCGCACCGACGACAAGGTCGGCGATTCCGTCACCCGTGATGTCGCTGCCCATGTCCAAGGTCGCGGCGAATTCGTCGCCGATTTCCTCCCCGAGCGTCATGGCCTCGCACGTCTCATCGAAGTCCGGACCACCGCGGTAGAATCGAATGTGGCCCGGCTCTCCCGATGTGGTCGAGCCGACGACGAGATCCTGGAACCCATCGGAGTCGAGATCCGCACCCGCTGCGAGCGAAACTCCGAACTCCTCGAATCCTGCCAAAGGCTCCAGAACTGTGTCAGGCGCGCCCGAGGCATTGGCGCTTCCCAAATGAACCATCACTTGGCCATTCGACCCCTGCCTGGGACCTCCGAGGAGAAGGTCCGCGAGCCGATCGCCGTTCACGTCTGCGAGGGCGATCGAGGCAAGCCAGTGCGAAATCTCGTCGGTCGCGACGTCCTCGACGCCATCCAGCAGCGGGCCACCGTAGAAAACATAGGCTCGTTTCAAAGTCGACACGGCGAAATCATTGAAATGGTCCCCATTGAAGTCCGTGCCGCCAGCGAGCCCCAATCCGAATCCTTCGCCGAGCTTGCGGTCGAGCATCTCGAGATCGGCAACCCCGTCGAACAGTGGCCCGCCGAAATGGAGATAGACGACCCCGTTGAATCCCTGCGGAGGGGGATCACCGCGCTGGGCTGCAATCAAGAGATCTCCGTAGCCATCCCCATTCACATCGGGCACCGCCACGGCGTAGCCGAAGACTCGATCCATCCATCGAGCATCGATCACCACGTCCGCAATGCCGTCGAAGCTGGTTCCACCGCGATAGATTAGGACGCGTTCCAGACCGGCGTTCCCCACCCTGGAACGTACGACCAGGTCGGCGGCCCCGTCTCCACTCAGCTCGCCAATCGTCACGGACGATCCGAAGTTATCTCCATCAACGGACCCGGAAAGAATCAGGTCCGCGACTTCGTCCGCCTGCGGACCACCGAAGAACACCGACACGCGGCCGGGCCGATACGCGAGGCCATTGGGCGATGCGACGACGTAGTCCGCATGGCCATCGCCATTGAGATCGCCCGCGATCGTGGCCACTGCTCCGAAGTTGAATTCATCCTCAGAGGCGTCATGGGTTCGCACCGGCGAATGAAATCTGCCTGCGGGAACGATATCGAGATTGACGCCGCAGTAGAGGTAGCGGTGTGGGGTGCGGTCGCATCGCATCTTGATGAGCAAGCTCACTGCGTCTGCAGCGCACGTCGCATCGATCAGCGTCGGGACAACGACCAATTCGCAGTGAGACTCGCCGGGTCCGACCGCCAGCAATTGACTGGTACGAGGAAGCCAGCCGATGGCGTCCGAGGTGTACACGTAGTACTCGTGCGTCACGATGCTCGGGTTCCGGAAGCAGAGTTCGACCCGGGCATCATCACCTGGAATGACCTGCATGTCGGCCGAACACGTGAACTCGGGAAGCCCATCTGGAAACTTCACCCAGCTGTTGCAGACGCTGTAGAACTCCGTCATCTCTGGATTGCTCACCGTCAGCTTGATGTCCGTGATCGGACAGCCGGTGTATTGAAACGAAGGGGTGCATACGACGTCGACACAGTGCTCTTGCCCCGGTGCGAGGTGCACCGTATCGGCTGCCGAAGTGCACCAGCCCTTGGTGTCCGAGATGGTGAAAGCGAGGGTTGTGGGAGTGGGTGCACAGTTCGAGAAGCAGAATTGCCGCACGACCGGCTGCTCGGTCGTGACGACGATTCCCGGGTCGCACCGAGTGCTGACGCACGTCGAGGTGCGGTGGGGTTCGCGTGGTGGTGCCGCATTCGCGCGCGACGTAATGAACGGAACCACAAGAACCGCAAGACAGATGGACTGACGAGAGCCTCGGAGGGTGCGCCTCATCGCTCCGCCTTCCGCATGGGGCAAGTGCTGGCGCTGAGGGCCCAAGCCTACATCCCCAGTCTAGAGCCGGCAACCATAGCTTCGGTCTCTCAGTGGGAAAACAACGCGGCGAGGTGGAGGGTGGCGAGCGCCGCGATCACGAGCCAAGCGTTGCGTCGCGTGCTCTGTTCGCTGCGACGCAGGAAGAAGACGGACGCGGCCGCGACGATGGCAGCCTCCAACATCCACGCCGCGAGCGGCGCGCGCCGCCATAGATCGAGCCCAACGTGGGCGCGCAACCACGGCCCCGCGACGCTGACGTCCGGCGCATGCACCATCACATCCAGAACCACGTGCGACACGATCGCGAGCCCGAGCGCCACGCCCCATTCCTGCGACACGGTCAGCAATCCCATCCCGCCGACAATGCCCGCATACAGGATCGCCATCGAAAGATCGTGGGAGAACGGCATCGGACCGAAGGTATCGGGGCGCATGAAGTCGCTCGGCGCGGCCGTGAGTCGCTCCCAACCCACCGCGTTCAACGCGAGCCAAAGAAAATCGGGGAACGTGCACGCGACCAGCAGTGGAATCAATGCGACGCGCGGAAAGCGAGCTTTGAGCGCCAGCGCAACGCCGTAATGGGCCGCCAGCATTTTAGTGTGCCGGCGGCGGCGGACTCGGGTGTGGGCGCACCGGTCGATCGAGATGCGCGCGCGGCCGGCGCGGCCAGTCGCGCAGTCGAACGCGACGTCCGAGCAGGCCGATCACGACAACGGCCCCCACGTTCACGGCGACAAGGAAGATCGGATAGCTCAACGCTGGCCGCGAAGCTGGACCCCGAGCGCCGTGTAGGTGCGCTCGTTGAGGTAGCCGTTCTGCTCCATCCCCTGGTCCTTCTGGAAACGTTTGATGGCGTCCGCCACCGATTGATCGTAGTTCCCGTTGATCGGGCCGTCGTAGTAGCCCTTTTCCTTCAAGGCGATCTTGGCGCGCTGCACGCTCGAGATGCGTTTTTCCGTCGGGGGACGATCGGGGTCGGAGACGGGGCGATCCTTCGGCGTCGCCTGCGGTCGCTCCTGGGGCAAAACCGCCGCGGTGCGTTCGCGCGCCAATCGCGCATCACTGCGCATGGTGCGAACCACCAGGAGTGCGACCACGACCACGACCAAGCCAACGAGAACCCAAGCTTTGCGATTCGCGGACATCGGGGCGACCTCTCCTGAAATGAAGACGGATGCTTCGAAACGGGACCTTCGCGGGATGCGGCAAATGACCCTCGGCCGCCAACATCATAGCCGGCTCCTTGCGACCGGCGGAATCCCCCGCCCAGTGCGGAAACCGTGCTTGCTCTCACACCTCACGGAACGATAACATCATCCAGTCGTCCGGAGTTGTCCCCTTCCGGCCTACGGCCTTCGGCCGCCGGGCTGCACGTGTCAATCACAACCTCTTCGAAGCCGATGTGGCTTGGTGGTCACTCGGGACGGAGTCGTACGCGTGGACGTGGGACAACCTTGCTTCCGCTCGGTCCCGAGGGGCGGGCAGCTCCTATGGGGTTGGCTCGGGATGGCGCTCGCGCTCGTGGGCGCCGCTGAGGCTGCTCCCATTGCGCGTGGGCCCTACCTCCAGCAGGTGACCACGACCAGTGCGCTCGTCGTGTGGCGTACGACCACCGCCGCGGCGTGCACGCTCGTGGTGGAACCTGCCGGTGCGGCATCGTTCACGGTTGCCACCCAATCGGGAACCCAGCACACAGCGTCCCTGTCGGATCTCACCGCGGGAACGCGCCACCGCTACCATATCCAGAGTGACGGCGTGCAGATCGCCGGCGGGCCGGACTTCTATTTCCACACCGCGCCCGAGCCCGGAGCCAATGCACCGCTCCGACTCATCGTCTGGGGCGATTCCGGCAAGGGCGATGCGGCGCAGATGGCGGTCGCCGGTGCGCTCGCCGCCGACAGTGCCCACGTCGCGCTGCATGTCGGCGACATCATCTATCCCAGCGGCGAGGCGCAGTACTACGACCCGCGATTCTTCACGCCCTATGCACCGTTGTTGCGGCGCACGCCGATGTGGGCGGTGGCAGGAAACCACGATGTAGCCAGCACCCAGTCCTTCTTGGACGCCTGGTACTTGCCCAACAATCCGGTGGACGGAAGCGAGCTCTACTATTCATTCGACTACGGCGACGTCCACTTCGTCGCGCTCAACAGCAACGCCAGCTTCACGACGGCGGTGAAGGACTGGATCGCGGCCGACTTGCAGGCTTCGACGCGCCGCTGGAAGATCGTGTTCCTGCATCACACGATCTACAGTTGCGGCAACTATCACGGTTCGTCCACCACACTCATCAATGCGCTGACCCCGACCTTCGACGCGAACGGCGTCGACCTGGTGTTGACGGGCCACGACCATCATTTCGAGCGCAGCTTCCCGCTGCGCGGCGGCGCAGTGGCGGACGCGTGGATGGATCCCGACTACGTGCAACCGCAAGGCACCGTCTATGTGGTGACCGGCGGCGGCGCCGGCCCGCGCACGGCTGGGAGCGGCTGCACGCACACGGCACGCTCGCTCAGCATGTCGCATTACTCGCGTCTCACCATCCAGGGTGACCTGTTGACGCTCGAAGCGGTGAACACGTCGCGCGTGGTGGTGGATCGCATGACCTTGTCGAAGCAGGGCACGCCGCCACCGCCGCCGGAAACCGTGCAACTGCTCGAGCCGCAGGGCGGCGCGAGCGTGGTCATCGGCAGTGCGCTTCCGATCCGTTGGGCGGCGAGCAGCGGTTTGACGTCGCTGCGCGTCGACCTCTCGCGCGCCGGTGCCGCGGGACCTTGGGAACCGGTGTGGGCGGCGATACCGAATGACGGCAACGAAACCTGGACGGTGACCGGTCCCGCGACCGAGAACGCGTGGATCCGGGTCGCCGATGCGGCCGACGGCGCACCCAGCGCGACCGGCATCACTCCGTTTCACATCGTGGCCGCGACCGGTGGCGATCCGCCACCGGCGGTGGAGCCGACGCGGTTCAACTTCCAACCCGCTTCGGCGCCGACACCGGCCGGTCACATCGCCGATACCGGCGCAGTATTCGATGCCACGGTCGGCCGCGGCTGGAACGCCACGACGCTGGTGAAGGCACGCAACATGTTGCCCGGTGACCCACGCGACACTTTCGCCGACGTCACCAACAATGTGCCGCGCACCTGGGAACTCGCGGTTCCGAACGGCGCCTACCGCGTCTCGCTCACCTGTGGCGATCTCTTCACGACCGCGACGCATCGGGTGGCGCTCGAAGGGCAAATCGTCGTGGCCGACGTTTATACGATCGGCAGCCAATTCCTGCAGCAAAACGACATCCCGGTGGTGATCGGCGACGGCCGACTCACGGTCGCGCTCGGAGGCAACGCCCAGCTCACGCACACGAAACTGTGCGCGCTCGCGATCGCGAGCCAAGATGCGCTGGTGCTGACCGAGCCGGTGGGCGGCGAAACCTTCTGCGCCGGCGTTCCGACAAATGTGCGTTGGTCGGGACAGTCGACGGTGGATTCGGTGCGCATCGAATTGTCGCGCAATTGGGCCGCGGGTCCGTGGACGTTGGTGGAGAAGGCGGCGGTCGCGGCGGGACTGGCAACCTGGACGCCGGAGTCACCTGCTTCGGGCGATTGTCAACTGCGCCTTGCGACGGCCGCGGGTGGCGTGCTCGCAACGCATTCCAAACCTTTCGCCATCGTCAGCCCGGACCTCGAGGTGCTGGAACCGAACGGCGGCGAAATCTGGAGCGCGGGCAGCTTGCAGACGTTCGAATGGGCGAGCACGTGCGCCGGCGGTGAAGTGCGGATCGAAGCGTCTTCCAGCGGGCCGGCCGGTCCTTGGAGCACGGTCATCCCGACGACCGCGAACGACGGCGACGAGTCCTACACGTTGAAACCATCCGACGTAGGCGTGACCCACGTACGCGTGCAGGCGCTGCCCGCCGGACCCAGTGATGCGAGCGACGCGCCGTTCCAGGTGGTGGCGCAGGCTGCGGTTGCACTGCAGGCACCCGCGGGCGGTGAAGTGTTGCGCGCCGGCGATCCGTTCGAGATCCGCTGGACGGCGACCGGCACCGACCTCGTGCGTCTCGAGCTGCTGACCGGTTCCTCGACCTGGACTTCGCTCGGAGCGAATCAAACTGCGAGCGCGGGTCGGTTCGATTGGACCGTGGGCGATTGGCCCGGCAGCGGCCGCACGTTGCGCATCGCCTCGGTGACCGACGCCAGCGTCGCCGACACCAGTGCGGCGTTCACGATTCTGCCGGCCGCGATTGCGCAACCGACGCTCGCGTTCAGCTTCCAGCCCGCGGATGCACCGGTGCCGCCGACATGCCAAGCCGACAATGGGCTGCCGTACAGCAGCCAACGCGGTTTCGGCTGGAACGCGACCATGTGGGTGAAGAGTCGGAACTTGTTGCCGAACGATTGTCGCGACACGTTCGTGCAAGTGGTGAACACGGGAACCGCCACCTGGAGCTTGGATCTCCCGAATGGGGATTACCTGGTGTCACTCACCTGCGGTGACCCCTACACGTCCGGCACGCATCGCATCGCGCTGGAAGGCGAGATCGTGGTGCACGACGTCTATGCGATCGGCGGCGTGTTCGTGACGCGCACCAGCCTGCCGGTCAGCGTGCGCGACGGACAATTGACCATGACGGTAGGCGGCAACGGTCAGATCACGAGCACGAAAATCGATTGCATCGAGGTGGTAGCCGTACCGGGACGCCGCCCGCCACGCGGGCGCCTGGTCGTGGATGCGTTGCCGAGCGAAACACTACAGCTCGCCTCTGGGAACTTGGTGCGCGGTCGGCTGGATGTTGCCTTCGGACTCGCGGAACCCGCGACGGTTCGCATCGCAGTGCATGATGTGCGCGGGCGCCGAGTCGCAATGCTGCATCGCGGCGCGCTGCCCGCGGGAGCCCACTCCTTCACCTGGGACACGCGCGACTCCGCCGGGCAATCCGTTGCCGCCGGCGTCTACTTCCTCACCGCCGACTTCGGCGGCCGCCACCAGACGCGCCGTTTCCTGCTCGTGCACTAGGTTTGTGACCTCTCTGTCCGGGTCTCGAAGCCGGCGACACGATCGTCGTTCGCAAGTTCGTGGGTGCGCGCCCCTGAGCCAGAGGCTTATGCTTCGCTCCATGCGTAAGCGCATGCAGGTCTCGGCCGCGCTTGCAATCGTCGTTCTGGGAGCGGATCTCAGCGCGGGCGCGGTGGATTCCAAAATCTCTCCATGCAAGGTCACCTGGACGCGCGACACTGGCGGCTGAGTGTTCATTACGCCCGCGGTCGCGGGCCGGCTGGTGATCGTCGGTTCGTGTGCGGGAAAATTGCTCGCGCTCGCCGACTCGACCGGCGACGTCGTCTGGTCGTACGACACGTCGGTGGATGGCTCGCCGGCAAACTTCCACGGCGATGTCCTCGTCACCGAGGATTTGGTCGTCGTCGGCACCGACACCGATTCGATCGGACACTTGTATGCGTTCGAGCGTCCGACCGGCGCGGTGCGTTGGAAGCACGCATTCGCGGGCGGCGTCGCGTCACAGGTCCTTCGCGACCGCGACCTCGCACTTGCCGTGACCCAATCGATGGAAATCGTGGCGGTGGATCTCGCTACCGGCGTGGTGCGCTGGCGAACACCCGGGCCGCCCGATGCGGATGCCGACAATCTCGCCGACCCGGCACTCGCCGCAGATCGGTTGTTTGTTGGCTGGCGCGCGGGCTGGCTGGACGCGATCGACTCGCAGACTGGCCACATCCTGTGGCGCACCTCGTTGCTTGGGCTGGTGAACACGTCCGTGCTCGTGGTGGACGGCGAAGTTCTGGTCGGTACACTCGATGGCTTCGTGCATCGGGTGCGTGCGAGCGACGGCAAGCTGATCGAGAGCATCGACATCGGCGGCATGCCCTTCGGCGACCTCGTGCGCGCGGGCGACCACGTTCTCGTATTGGTGAAATCCGGCGAGACCCTGCATCGCCTGACGGCATGGACGCCATCGCTCGACCGTCTCGCGTGGGAGGTCAAGGCACCGGTGGAATGGTCTTCCTTCCGCCCAGCGGTGCACGAGACCGCTGTTCTTGCAGGTTACCCGGGCCGCCTCCTCGTGCTCGACGCGACGACGGGAAGAAAACTCTCGAGCTGCGACGTGAGCGGCCACCCGCGCGGCCTCGCGTGGCTCGATGACGTCATCTACGTCGGTTTGTTCGAGGGCCACGTATTACGGATCGAATCGCCGACACAGACTCCGACGAAGCACTGATGCCACGACGTCGCGCCGGCCGCGTCACGCCCCAGACGCGTGGATATCCGACTACGAACTCGGCGACGCCGCCACGAACTGCGTCGAGAACGACTTGGGCGACAGCAGTTCCCCCGTCGCGTGCTTCACGAGTTCGTTCCACGACAACATCGCACCAGGCGCGAAGACCCGCTCGCGCAAGTACGTGCCGACCACCGGCAGGTTGACGTACGTCACCGTCCACGGGTCGCTCGCGTGCAGCACGTTGGACGCGATGTGCAAGTGCACCTGGCTCGCCATGAGTTCGCCCAGCAAGTAGTTGTGGTAGTACACCGGCGCCATCGCGACGTGGTACTTGGACGCGAAGTCCGGCGCGTTGCGACCCTCTGGCCGGTGCAACAACTGATAGCGCTCGACCAGGTCCCACCACAACGTGTTGAGATCCTGATTCGGGTCGGTGTACATCGAGCGTTCGAACCGCACCATGACTTGCACCCAGCGGCTGAACAACAATTGTTCGAAGGTGAGCATCTTGCGCACCTCGCCCTGGATCTTGGCGCGCTCGGCCTCGGGCACGATCCGCATCGCTTCCAACCAGGCGGCGTTCTTGGACATGCGCCCGAGCAACATCGCCATCGCTTCGGTGGACAGCGTGTGCGACGGCGCCCGCACCAGGAACGGCAATTGCGCGTCGATGTACTTGTCGTACACCGCGTGCCCCATCTCGTGCAGCATCGTCCCCATCCAATATTCGTTCGGCCGGATGTTGGCGAACACGCGCACGTCGCCCTTGCGATCGATGTGGGTGCAATACGCATGCGGGTTCTTGCCCGGCTTTTCGTACAGATCGCTGCGCGCCATGATGTCGTCGATGCTCATGCCGAGGCCGTCGTAGTACTGTTTCATCGCCGACTCGACGTTGACCTTGGAATAGATCGCGTCGAGGTCGACGTCGAACACCTTGGGCGACTCCTGGAAGAACGGGTTGTGATAGTGCCAGGGGCGCAGCTCCGCCACCGCAACGTCGTACCGCTTGGCGAGACGCTGGTCGACCTCGGCCTTCATGCTGGCGAACGCATCGCGCGTCAGCGCGTCGAGGTCGTCGAAGAGACGTAGAAACTCAGCTTCGTCGAACTCCTGCTGCACCATCTGCAAGCTGAAAAAATTGGCGAAGCCGAGGGTGGTAGCGGCCTCATTGCGAAGTTTCACGACCTCGATCAACTTCGGCTGCACGGCGGCGCCGACTTGCTTGCCGGCCTCCCACGCCGCGCGCAGTTCGGCCGAATCGTTCGACGTCTTGAGCAATTCGCGCAAATCATTGTCGGTGTACTCGCGGTCGTCGATCTTGCCACGGAAAGTCGAGAAGATCTGATCGACTTCGTTCTGCACGTCGATGCTGCGCTTGAGCAGGTCCTCGGGAATCTGGCGTCCGAGATAGGTCAAGTACAGCAGTTCGAGTTCTCGCGCCAACTGCAGATCGCTCACTTTGCCGTTCTCGCGCCACGCTTTGAGGCGCGCGTACTCGGCGGTGTTCGTATACACCTTCTCGAGCGCGAGCTGCTTCGCTTTCTGATCCGCGTAGTCGGCTTCGGCGCCAGTGATGGACGCCTTCCAGGCGGCTTCCGCGGCGTCCTTCGCCAGCGGCTCGACCACGGTTTCGTGCTGCTGGATGAACGCTCTCAAATCCTTCTCCATCTTTTGCGTTCCGGAACCGGAACAGCCGAGTACCGCCAGTACGAGTGCGAGTCCGAGGGCCGCGAGACGCCGCGGTGCAATGGTTTCGAACATCGAGAGCCTCCCTCCGCGGCCGGAGCCGCCGGTATCTGGCGCCGATCGGAGGTCAGAAACAAACCTGCGACGCGCGGCGAGTCTAGTGATTCGAAAACGTCTTTACAACGATGCGGAATGCGGCGAGAAGCCTTCCCCATGGCGCCCAAATGAATCACGCCAT
>Ga0247727_10016751_pt1 | contig 11773 bp, 10 predicted proteins | sample WisWelCaveWW1625_FD_202498 | JGI IMG/M metagenome (GOLD analysis project Ga0247727, IMG submission 202498) | Biofilm microbial communities from Wishing Well Cave, Virginia, United States - WW16-25 | ecosystem: Environmental > Aquatic > Deep subsurface > Groundwater > Cave microbial mat | place...
GAATGTTGACGCGCACGCGATAGCCGTCGGGATACGGTTCCGCTGAAAGCGACGTGATCTCCGTCTCTTCGGGCGTCATGCGGTTGAGGTTGTCTTCGGGGAAAAAGAAGTCCATGGGTTTAAGTAGACATGGAGACAAGTCTTACGTTGGTTTGATGCTGGTTCTGTATTTTGCGCCATTTCTTTTGGACGCTAAGATTGTACAACAATCACCAACAAATTGTAAGCATTTATGAAAAATCGTCACAGTGTACATCCCGCCTCACGCGTTGGGAACAGTTGATCCCATTAAACAAGCCTGGGTCTCCTCCCTCGCCTTCTCTACCACTTTTCATCCGCCAAATAATAAAAATCTGACAGCGCTGCGTTCTCTATCAGGCTTTGGTTATTACAGATATACCCGCTTAATCGTCCTCGGGAAGGGGATCGCCTCGCGGATGTGCTCTGTGGGTTTTCTCAAGTGATGTCCTCCTTCGCCTTCTCCGCGATCTTCTTGACCGCGACTCCCAGCCCCGCCAGCGGATTCCCCAACGTCGCCACGACCACATCCAACACATCGGGCGCCATGCGCGCAATATTGCGGAAGCGACGCGACAGAAAACTCTCATCCACTTTTTCGTTTTTCTGCGCGGCTTCGGTGACCGTGGATTGAATCTCTTTCACCTCAGCCTTGATATCTTCTTTGTTGGCGGGTGAAGTCATTGCGTTGGCTTCGATGGCGATATACAGTCCATCAAATAACTGCTTGATCTCCGCCGCGCTCAAGCCCAGATTGGCGGTATGTGTGTTGATGTTCCCACCGGCGATGTTCACCGTACCACTCACGCTGGAGATATCCCCGACCTTAAGGTTGGTTTCTTTTTTACTCGCGTTTTTCTTCTTTGGCATGACTTCCTCACATTATGGCGTTGGGCTGGGGAGTGGTGTTGTCTCTGGCTCAACAGGCAAAGCCGACTGATGCACCGGCAAATTCTCACAGGTCTTGCGATATTCCTGGTTGGGGAAATATCTTTCCCATTCGTTGACGATGAAATTGCGCCCGACCGCTTTACAGGCTTGCACCTGTAATTGTTCAATGGAGTTGGGGTAATAATATAAAACAGAACCGTGATCACGATCACTAACCACATAGATCCATTCGCTGTTGGGACTGAAAGCAAGCTTGGCGGGATCACCGCTGTTCCACGGCAAAAGCACCGCTCGCGCATTTGGATCAGATTGGATTGCGTTCATATCCCAAAGACGAAGCGCCAGTTCACGTGCGCCATCACCATCAACATCCCCTGAAAACGTGAGGGTATATTGTTCATTCGGGCTGATATGGATTTCAGAGACGCCTGATTCATGCCCGCGCAACATAATGTTTCGTCCGCTAGCCGCGTTTAACGCTGTAACAAAATAATCGATATGGTAACTTCCCAAATCAGGGCCTCCGCCTCCCCTGCCGCCCCCGAAAGACGTGGCTGCATATCCGTCAAAGGTAGTATCACCGTAAGTTGGATTAGACAAAAACCCCGCATTACCGCCGGAGGAGATTGAGTCGCCGAAAATAATCCACTCTGCTGTTTTGCTAATCACAGTTGCAGACGAAATGGTTGATTTTGGAAATATCTTGCTCGGTGGGTTGAATTTCAAATCCCATACGTCATAAACCAGATTTTTACCATCGTCCAAACCCGTCAGCAGATATTTTGCATCCGGACTAAAAACGGCGCGGTTTGCCCTAAAAGTTTGCGGTGTGCATATTTTATTTTCAATCGCGCAATGGAGGTCCCAAAGCTGTTCGCTTTGATTGGTCTTCGCGTCTGCGGGAAACATGATTAACCAATGTCCATCGTTGCTTATCAAAGGCCTGCCTGTCGCGTTAACTTCGCCCACCCTGGTCAATTCACCGTCGGCCGTGGGCAAAGACCATATTTCGGGATTTTTGCCGATAAAAAAACCCTTGTCGTTATAGGAGCCAGTTGATAATACTATGTGTTTATTGTCTGTCATGAATTCAACTTGATAGAGTCCAGAAGGCAAAACATAAGATTTTTGATTGACGAGATCGTAAAGAAAAGCGTTTGTTGAGGTAACGTTCGCTGCTTCATCCTGTGTAACCGCATCATTTTGATAGACCGCCACCCAGCGGCTGTCAGCAGAAAATTGAACTGCCACACCACCCCCGTCCTGAAAAAAAAGCGAACCAATTTCTTGGGTTTGGAATATCCCTTGGACGGAAACTTGACTTAGGTTGGTAAGGATCACGCGAACATCGAACGTATAGTCGTTGGCATTATACATATCCGTCAGGGAAAGCAACCAACGGCTATTCGGGCTAAACGTTGAAATGCTGATAGTGATATCCGGCTTCTCGTCGATTACGTACAATTTTACAGGTTTGCCCTCCTCAAGCTGCCAGAGGGATTTTCCCAGCGCCAGCCAGTGATTGTCGTTACTCAATGCAATGTACGACGGATTATTTTCAGGGCGGATTTTGACCGCATCCCAGGGAGCAAGGTTATTCCATAGTCGCATTGAACCGTCCCGCGTGCCCGCTGCAATCCAGTGATTATCCATGCTGACGGCGGATATAGCCACGCCAGCTTCCAGACCAAGCGCTTTGGGATCGTCTTTCAGCAGCCGAGTAAACTCGGCAGGAGAGGCGGGCGCGATTTTCTCTGGTTGTTTAGGCCCCAGAACAAGGCGATGAGATTTATCAAGCTCTTCAAAACTCATCTGCATGTTGCCCATCAAAATATATTTTCCATCTGGAGAGAAGATTATATTGCCATTCGAATCTCTATCGACATGGGCGAATTGGGGATTTGTGAAAAGAATGCTGTCCCGTAGATCCAAAAGGAATTCGTCGAAAAACACCCAGTCATTGTTGATGAACGACGGAGTTAACATAGTGACATCAAAAATTTGGTATTCAGCAATTTCATTATCAAAAATTCTGTATTCAGGAATTTCATTCCTCAAATTCAAATACCCTACTTTTGTCAACGAGGGGGGAGTCCCATTTTTTAATGGCGGAAAGGATAGGAAGTTTATGAAGTCAAGCCCGTCTGGGCTAATAATCGGAAGTTTCGCCGCTGCCCCATTCAGTTCAAACGCATAAGGCGACATGCTAAGATTTGCCAAGGTATAAACGAATATATTGTTTGACTTCCACACCTGCATTTCGCGCTCTCGTGTTTCGCTATTATAGACAGAGGCCTGAATTTCAGGATGCGTCGTTTCATCGATCAAAACCAACCAGCGGTTGTGGCTGTCGAAAAAAGCAGATTTATACACAGAATCTTTTTCTTTAACTTTCAATAAAGGTTCTGCCCACGCAGACATATCCCATACTTGCAAGCCCTGTTCAGGGTTATCAACAACTATGTAGCGACCATCCACGCTGGCAGCGAGAAATTTCCCATCCAAACTTTGAATTTCCTTTTTTGTTCCACTTTTATCATCTAGACGCCAGGTTATGATTCGGCTGGGTTGTTGCTCGATCGCTAGGCTATCATCTTGTGCGCCAATAAACTTGATGATGCCTTCGAACAAAATCGGAACACGCTCTTCATTTTCTACGTCCGTCTTCCAGATACGCGTGCCCTGGCTTTGAGAATCGGCGACAAACCAAACATCATGCGGACTGAGGTAAACACGGCTACTCTCATTCTCAGGCATAGGAAAGGAAACTACAAAGGGCTGATAATTGAGGTCGTTGATCGCCTTGGCAACGTTCCAAATATGCGCTTCACCTTTTACACCACCCACTGTCCCAGCCGTTAACCATTTCCCATCTTGGGTGAATTGAACATAAGTGGGTTCATATGCAAAACCGGCAAGGCCGATGCCGGAAACCCGTTGATAGGCAAGCCGCAAGGCTTCCTCTGCCTCAGTCAAGACCGCTTCATTCGCCGTGCGACTAATGCGAATTGACTCTAACGCCAGCAACAGAGCGCGTTGCGGATATTTATCCAACACATTTTTTGATTCCGAAGCCAACTGCCCGGCAATTGCCCTACGGGATTTTGCTTCCGCGTCGGCCTGTGCGGTCTTCGCCACGTTTGACTGATAAAATGCTACGTTCGACTGATAAAATCCGAACGCCGCCAAAGCCAGGGCAAACACGATACCAGCTACAAGGCCCATGACGGTTCGTCTTCGCAATGACTCTTTTGCTTTTCGTTCCGCCTCGCGTAGCGCGATGCCTTCTTCTATAAAGTCCTTTGCCAGCCCGCTCAGCACAACCTTAGTCGCAGACAACTGTTCCTGTGCCAGACTGAGCCGCGCGCCTGAATACAAATAACTGGCGTCCCGCCCGTGGTCGTCCCACTCCTTGGCGTCCCTAGCAATCTCGTTCTGCGCGGCGATCACGTCCCGGTTTTCATTGACCAGTTTCTTGAGCCACGGCCAGGCATCGATCAATTTCTCATGTGAGATCGTGACCGTATCCTTCCCCGCAACTTCGTCGGTCGTCAATAGGCGCGCATCCGCGAGTTTGCGGACGATCGCTTCCACCTCTTCGCTCCGGGCGCCGGCCGGGACCAATTCGTCGAAGATGGCGGTGCGGCGGGTGTCCAGAGTGCCGCGTCCGATCTCGATCAGGCTGCTGAAAATGGCGCGCGTTAACTTCCGTTCGTGCCCATTGAGCTTGCTGAAGGAGTTATCTGCATGGCGTTCCAGCGCTTTGCGGATGCCGCCGCGTTCGAGATAATCGCTCAAGGTCAGGGCGATCAGTCCGCCCTTTGCCTGCTGGGCATCGAATAGATCCTTTAGCGCGAACTGCATCAGCGGCAGCGCGCCTGGCTCCCCGTGCATGTCGTTGATGATCTGCGCGATCAGGTCAGGGTCGATGCGCAGGCCAACGCGCAGGGCAGGCTGGGCGATAGCGCTTACCAGCTCATCCCCCTGCATGGCGCCGATCTGCACGAACTGCCGGTTCAACAAGGCGTTCAGTTTGGGATAAATAACACAGTTCGGAATAAAGTCTGAGCGCATGGAGAAAAGGATGATCACACGCCCATTCTCCGCATCGGTGGCGTGCGCCAGCAGCTCGACGAACGCCTGTGCCTTGTCCTTATGGATCTGCGTAAAGACTTCTTCAAACTGGTCGATAAACAACACCAGCCGCTGGTCGCTTCGCTCACTCAAAGTAGACTCGGCGCACTTATGCAGCACCTCCAACCGGGAGGCATTTTGCAGGAAGTAATCGCCCAGCTCCGGGGATTTTAAGCGTGAGAACGCACCCGCCATCGCCTCAAACGGATTACGTCCGGGTTTCATCGTCGCATACAGCCAATGGTCGCTGTTTGGGATAGCGCCTTGTTTCAAGGCATGGATCAATCCCGCCCGCACTAGCGACGACTTCCCGCTCCCTGATGGACCTGTGATGAATACAGTTCTTGATTCCTTCACGCGGTTGACAAGATCATCCACCAACCTCTCGCGCCCGAAAAATAAATCGGCGTCTTCTTCCTCGAATACATCGAGTCCTTTGTATGGGCAGCGTCCGTCGAATTTCTTTGGTTGAAATGTAGATGTGATTTGTTTGATGAGAATAGAGACTTGTTCAGCGGTGAAACCTTTGTAGATGTCACCAGCCGCGATGGTCACTTCCCCGCTTATATCGGTGATATTTCCAACTGCTACTTTTGTTTCCTCTGCTTTTCTTAGGGGCATTACGATTTCCCTTGATTAAGAGGCGAAACGATAAGTAGAGATATTATATTACTAAAAAGACCCTAAAGGTCTCGCAGACCTTTAGGGTCTATGTAATTACGGATACACCCTCTTGATCGTCCTCGGGAATGGGATTGCCTCGCGGATGTGTTCGATGCCGCATACCCAGGCGGTGACGCGCTCCACGCCCATGCCGAATCCTGAATGAGGAACCGATCCATACTTACGCAGTTCCAGATACCATTTGAACGCTTCTTCGGGCAAGCCTTCTTTATGAATGCGCGCCAGCAACATGTCGTGATCGGACATACGTTCCGAGCCGCCGCAGATTTCGCCGTAGCCTTCGGGCGCGAGCAGGTCAACACTCTTACATACTTCAGGGCGACCAGGCCACGGCTCCATGTAAAACGCTTTGACCGCGCTGGGATAGCCATACACGAACAAAGGCTTGTCATGTAATTTGGTCAGTTCAACTTCGTGCGGCGCGCCGAAGTCCATGCCCCATTCGAATTTGAGCAGTTCCTTTTTTTCGGGGTCGGTTTCTTTTTCGTACAGTTCGATCAGATATTTCGCCGCGTCGTCGTAGGACATGCGCGGGAATGTGCCGGTCACGTTTTCAAGTTTGGAAACGTCGCGCCCGAGGAATTTCAATTCCGCCGCGCAATCGCGCAACACCGTTTGAACGATGTGGGTAATGAGACCTTCCTCAACTTCCATTAGACCGTCCAAATCGCAGAAGGCGATCTCAGGTTCGAGCATCCAGAACTCGGTGAGGTGGCGACGCGTCTTTGATTTCTCGGCGCGGAAGGTGGGACCAAAGCAATAGACTTTTCCAAAGGCGAAGATGTTGGCTTCGTTGTAGAGTTGTCCAGTTTGCGCGAGATAGGCAAAGCCTTCATCGAAATATTCAGTCTCGAAAAGAGTCGTTGTCCCCTCGGCGGCGGCGGGAGTGAGGATGGGCGTATCAAGATTGAAGAAGCCGTGACCATCGAGATATTCGCGCACCGCGGACATGACGCGCACACGCACGCGTAGGATCGCCCACTGACTCTGCATCCGAATCCACAAGTGACGATGATCGAGCGCGAAATCGGGACCGTGATCTTTGAGCGACATCGGATAATCCAAGCCCGCCTCCTGCACGATTTCGATTTGCTTCACGCCGAGTTCATATCCGCCAGGGATGCCAGGCGCGCGCTTATCTTCACGGACAGCGCCTGTGATAATGACCGCTGACTCTTGAGGGAGTCGCATGACTTTATCGAAGACTTCGGGTTCCAAGTCGCCTTTGAAAGCCACACATTGCACAAAGCCCGAGCCGTCACGGACGAGCAAGAAGCACAACTTGCCCTTGTCCGTGCGGTTGTAAACCCAGCCCTTGACGGTCGCTTCCTGCCCGACATATTTTGAAATTTGCGAAACGCTGATGTGTTCAGCCATGAATAATGTCCTTTAATGGATTGTTTGATTACGCCAATTATAGCAGATGGCAGATCGCAGCCCGGACTGCAACTTGGGCGGCATTAGGGACGTATAGTGAGTGTGCTGTTTAAGAATTTTATTCACAAGGAAAATAACCATGACAACCCGTTATAAGATACGCCAGAACCTGATCTCCATCGGAGATGATTTCTGGATCGAAAATGCAGAAGGCAAGCGAGTCTTCAAAGTGGATGGCAAGGTATTTCGCATCCGCAAGACTCTCGTTTTCGAAGACATGAACGGCGCCGCGCTGTGCCAGATTCGAGAACGCCTGCTCGCAATCAGGGATACGATGATGATCGAAGATCCAGATGGCAGGGATATGGCTGTAATCAAAAAGGCGCTAATTTCACCATTGCGCGACCGCTGGTCAGTGGATGTCAAGAACGGACCCGACCTGGATGTGCAGGGTGATTTCCTTAATCACGAATACACCATCAAGCAGGGACGTAAGCGAGTCGCCGAAGTCTCGAAGAAATGGCTCAGCCTGACAGACACCTACGGCGTGGAGATTGAGTCCGGGCAGAACGACATCCTCATTCTGGCGGTGGCAATTGCCATTGATATGATGGCGCATGACGAGGATCAGAAGAGCAAATGAATGAAATAAAAAGTCTCTCGCACGCGAGAGACTTTTTGTATATGAAACATAGGCTGAAAGCGATTGTACTATTGACTGCCTTGTCGGATCCGTTCTTCCAACTCTGCGGACACCGCGTTAAAAACAGCCTCTGCCAACGAAGCGTTTCCCGCGCTTCATGCTCCACAACGTCAGGTGTATGACCGGGATATCTTGACTCGACAGCCCAAACAGACAAATCATAAAGTTCCGGGAATTTTTCTTTTACTTCCCAGCCTGTTGGTATTAATTCTCGAATGCGATCGAGGTCATGGATTTTTGGAAAGTTGATTTCCAGATAAATCAGAATTGCTTTGAGCGCTTTCTCACCCGCTTGTTGCGCAAAGAAACAAATTTGGCGAGGGAAGGAGTCGCCTTTTTCAAGCAGGGTATATGCTGCATCCAAATCGGATTTGGCATACGTCAGCCAGCGCCGCGCCTCATTTATGTTCATAGATAATTTTTCCCTCTGTCAGCGCGGGAAGCAAAATGTACCCAACCGTTTTGCCATATTTCTCAATATCTTCAGGCGTGGTTACGATGACATCTTTGCTGATGGGCAGATTACTTAATGTGTTTCCGATTTGTATTGCCGCTTTTCTTGTGTGTTCCACCTTGGGCAGCACAACCAGTAAATCCAGATCGCTATCCTCCCGCGCGGAACCGCGCGCCCATGAGCCGAAGAGGATGATTTTTACGGGATGAAATTTGCTGACAATCCGATCCACAACTTCAGAGAGATAGGGAGGTTGTTTGGCGGGCAATGCGTTCATCGTGCCTTGATTTTACATCAAAAGCGGATTACTTTCTCCGCTCTTCCAGAGTCTTGACCAGCGATTCTTTCGTCACATTCGGGTCGGCTTTGGCGGCGGTAATTACTCGCCCGCCATGCTCAAAACTTCGTCAATTACGAATTGCGATACGCTGAAGCCTGTCTTTTGTAAATTCTCGATTTCAGGTTTTATCGTCGGTATGAGTTCAAGTTGTTTTGCTTTGAGTAGTATGCCGAGGGTTCCAATTTTGGGAATGTTCAGTTGCGCCAGTTTTCTTCGACCTTTTCTCTCATCCATTAGTTAGTACCCAGTCTGCATTCAGTTCAATGGCAAGGATTATGGTTTCCACTTCTCCCAGATCCAGTTCGTCAAGCAGGACATTGACCGCCAGGCGGTCTTTCACTTCAACAATATGAACCCAGCCTGCTTTGGAAACTTCCTCTTTCGCTTTGCTCTCTTCACGTCCGTGGGTTACTGTCTCGTCGAAGACCGCCTGCGGAATATAGATTTCGCCAAATAATCTTCGTAATAGGTCGAGCCTGCCGATGGAAGCCAAGCCGATGAGAGGCGTGGTGTCTGATACAACAATCATTTCCTGGCTTTCGGCGTGAGTTTCTTAACTGCTTCCAGTTCTTCTTTTACTTCATCTTCCGAGTAGTTGATGAAGGCAATACCGCGCGCCTTGAGCAGTTGAATGAAATCCAGGCGGGACACGCCGAGTAATTTGCCTGCCTTGCCTGATGAAATTTTCCCCTCGGAGAAGAGTGAGAAGACCAGCCATTCTGAAATTCGATGTTGAATCTCATCCTGGCTTATTCCCAATTTGAGCAGATTATTTGGAATTTGCACACTAAAGGTTGTCTCAGCCATGGGAAACTCCTTGTTTCCATTATTTTAGCACGAGAGGTTACTTTCTTCTCTCTTCCAACGCCTTGACCAACAACTCTTTCGTCAAATTCGGGTCTGCTTTGCCTTTGGTGGCGCGGGCGACTTGCCCAACGAACCATTGTAGGAGAGTCTCTTTGCCAGCCAGATATTTGTCCACTTCGGAGGGATTATCGTTGAGGACTTTCATCACGGCTTCCTGGATGAAGCCTTCATCGGAGACTTGCGCCAGATTTTTCTCTTTGACAATTACCCGCGGGTCGCCTCCGTTCTTAATCAATTCTGCCAGCGCCACTTTGGCATTGTTCCCGCTGACAACTTTTTCTGTGACCATGTCAATGAGTGTGGCAAATGATTCGGGGGAGAGAGTCACGTCTTCGATGTTCACGCCTGAATCGTTTAGATAACGCATGAATTCGCCTGCCATCCATGAGTGGACAGTCTTGGCTGAACTCTTTGATTTTAAGACCACAGATTCAAAATAATCAGCCAATGCTTTTTCAGAGGTCAGCAAGCGGGCTTCCTGCGGCTTCAACTCGTATCGTTCGATGAAGCGTTGAGTTTTGGCTTCGGGCAGTTCGGGGAGTTGAGTCCGAATCGAGTCAATCCACGCGTCGCTGAGTTGAAGCGGAGGCAGGTCGGGTTCGGGGAAGTAGCGATAGTCGTGCGCCTCTTCCTTGCCGCGTTGCGAAACGGTGACGCCGCGCGCGTCGTCCCAGCCGAGCGTTTCTTGAATCACTGTGCCGCCTGATTCGTACACTTTGATTTGACGCTCGATTTCATACGCCGATGCGCGAGTCAATGCGCGGAAACTGTTGAGATTTTTGATTTCGGTTCTTGTTCTGAACTCATCGCTTCCAACAGGGCGGACGGAAATGTTCGCTTCGAAACGCAGGACGCCTTTTTCCATGTCGCCTGAGTTGACGCCGAGGTAACGCAAAATGGCGCGGACCTTCGTGGCGTAATCGAGCGCGGCTTCGACGGTACGCATGTCTGGCTCGGAGACAATTTCGAGAAGGGGGACACCTGCGCGGTTGAAATCAACGAGCGCGTAATTTTTTTCGTGGGATAGTTTGGCAGTGTCCTCTTCGATGTGAACGCGGCGGACACGAACCCTCATCGCTTCGACAAGCTCAACGCGGCGCCCCAGCCCTTCTCCCGCGGGGAGAAGGGAGTCGTTCCCCTCTCCCTTTGGGAGAGGGGTTAGGGGTGAGGGATTTACGTCCATCCATCCCTTTTCGCAGATTGGCAATTCGTACTGCGAGATTTGATAACCCTTGGGCAGGTCGGGGTAGTAATAATTTTTGCGCGCAAAGGTATTGTGTTTGTTGATAGAACAGTTCAACGCGAGACCGACGAGCGCGGCGAGTTCAGTCGCCTTTTTGTTGACGACAGGCATCGCGCCAGGCAATCCCGTGCAAGTGGGGCAGATGTTTGTGTTCGGTTCGGGCGCAGAGCCGTAGTCCGCTGAACAGCCGCAGAACATTTTGGAGTTGGTGAGCAGTTCGCCGTGAATTTCAAGTCCGATGACGGGTTCGTATTGGGTCATAGTTTTCTCTGGTTGGTGTAGGGGCGACCCGCCAATGCCAAACAATCTAGGTGTCTGCAAGCATATTTTGCCTGGCGAGGAAATGTTCAGACCCTGACGGGTCGCCCTTACGAAAAGTATTTGTTTTTAGAACACTCGTGCTATAATGTTTCCAGTCACCTCTAAAGGAGTAACTTTATGAATGCAAATGCGTTTCGTCATTTTTACAACTATCACTTCGCTGAAAATCGTAAAGTTTTGGAGCATGTTGCTTCACTAACTTTTGAACAGTTTACCCAGAAAGTAGATTACTCGCGCGGGTCAGTTCGGGAACAGCTCGTGCATCTCATCGACGCCGAAGAAATGTGGTTCAGTGAACTGCGCGGCGTCGAGCCTTCTGAACCGCTTCCCGATACCGTGGACGTTGATGATCGAGACGCCATTCGTGCATTCCTGGATAAGGTGGAAAAAAATTCTCGCGCCTATCTTGCCGAATTGCAGGACGATATGTTGTTCACCAAACCGATCAAAGAACCAGAAGAAGATCAAGTCCTATTTGCCTGGCAGGTGCTTCTCCATGTGGTGAATCACGCCACCGATCATCGTGCGCAACTTCTCAGAGTGTTACATGATCTGGGAGTCGATACGAAATATCAAGATTACATTTTCTACGTGTACGAAAATCCAATGTAAATTCAATACCTTCGCCAAAACGAAGTTAAAAAAGTAGGGCTTTTCGGGTAAAGTAGGTTTGCGAAAACAGACCGAAACCGAGAAGCCCATGACAGAGATTTTAGCGCTTTTACAAAACCTTGCGCCTGT
>Ga0247727_10016752_pt1 | contig 11773 bp, 12 predicted proteins | sample WisWelCaveWW1625_FD_202498 | JGI IMG/M metagenome (GOLD analysis project Ga0247727, IMG submission 202498) | Biofilm microbial communities from Wishing Well Cave, Virginia, United States - WW16-25 | ecosystem: Environmental > Aquatic > Deep subsurface > Groundwater > Cave microbial mat | place...
AACCGAAACCAGAAACCAACGTCAGAAAATCAACAACGAAAGGCAAGACCATGACCGACAAAACACAAAAACACGTTCCGCAACCCCCAACAGGGTTCCGAAAAGCAGTTAGCGGAGGTTCCCATAAATCAAACTCGCCGACCCAAAGCCTGTAAAGAAAAAGCGACTGAGAGCTGTCGAATTCGGCTGGCGGACGGTCGGCGGCTTTGGGATTGACCAGCCTCATGGGCCGCAGGTTAGCGCCCGTCGGCGGGGCGGACAAGACGAAACTACACGTAAATCCGAAGCTCGAATTTCGAAATCCGAAACAAATCCGAATACGGCAAATCCAAATTTCGAAGCCGAGTCCGCGAGACGCCGAGGGATCAGGGCGGCAATCCGAAACAAATCGGAACGAAGAAAATCGGAAACTCAAAACCACCGCGATGTGCCGGGTTTCAGACATTGCCGATTCGAGATTGGAATTTGTTTCGTGTTTCGGATTTCGAGTTTAGACAGTTCGGTTTGCTGGGATTTCCAATCGCCCACAGCCCGACCGCCTCCTCACGTCGGCGGCTACGGTGGGCAGCGGGAAGTTGCGTCGGTGCGCGGTGTAGTTTGGCTGAGCCGGAGCCCACTTCGATCAGGCAGGCCGGGGTCGCTCGGTTTCGATCGAGGCGATGTGCAACCCGGAGACGATGACTCCGGTCTCATCATCAAACCAGACCAGCACGCGGGAGCCTTGCGGATTCAGGTCCGCGTGATCGGGGCTGGCGACCCGGTAGTGCGCGCCGCTGCTGGTCACGACCGAGAACGGCTCGAATGGCTGGACACTGAGCAGTCTGCGAATGTCAGCGATCTGCGCTGTCATGTCCGTTCGGTGCGTGAACGAGACCACTGATCATCAAGGCCGGCAAGACGACAATAGCACCTTGATCGTCGGAGATGGCGACGCGGTTGCCGGCAGGAGGTAGCCAGATGTGGTCGATGGTGGGCACGGGATACTCCCGCCCGTCGGCCGTGCGGACGGAGAACGGCGCGAACGGGGTCAACTCCAAATGCCTGCGGATATCCCCAATCATTGCGGAACAATCCTACGTCAAGACTACGGTGGACGCAAGCCATCCACGATTGCATTGAGTTGCGCGTGTTGGCCGCCCAGAACCTGACCGCCCCCTCACGTCGGCGGCTACACGCTCGGTGGGGCTGCGATAACCGCCGCAGAGGGCGGCGTTCCTGTCGGCGTCAAGCTGCCCGAACAGCCACGCGCGCCCAGTGGATGCTCATGCAATCGGGCGCGCCGGCATACCAGGCGAGTAGCACCTTGCCGTCGCTCAACAAGCGGATCGCGGGATGACCGAAGCTCCATTTGCCCATGTCTTCCCAGTATTGCGCGTAATCCACGTTGGCCTTGCCGTCCATCGCAACCGCCCGCTCGGCGTGGGTGTGGACGACGAGACTCTCCGGCCAAGTCTCGCCGCCGTCCCGGGAGCTCCACAACGTCATCGTCCCCGGCCGACCGCGGTCCACCACGAAGGCGAGCAGCCGGCCGTCCGCCAGGCACAACGGCGTGGCGATCTGGCCGGGGATGGTTGTCTCGCGGATCGGCGCGGCGCGGAAATCGTTTTTCGAAAGCGCGAACCGGCGAAGGTTGACGTTGAGGTCGCGCTTCTCGCCGAGATGATGCGTCCAGAACAGGCCGACAATCTCGTCCGCTCCCGGCCCGGTGCAAAGACGTTGATCCCAGTAGAATACCTTTTGCTCAGCGTGCTGCGCGACGAGGATCGGGTCGCCAAACGTGCGTCCGCCGTCGCGCGACAGCGCGAGCCACGCGCCGTGGCGTTTCGGGCCGTGATCGTTGAACAGTTTGTAGCTCTCGAACGGGTAGCCGATTGTACCGTCCGGCCATTTCAAAACCGGGCCGGTGCCCGTGCAACCGCATCCCTCCGGCCCGCGAAGCGGCAACTCACGCCAAGCGGTCCAGCTTTCACCGTCATCGGTGGAGTTGGCGATCAGATGCCGGCTGGGCAACACGCCTTCGGTCACTGGGTCGAACAGGGGCCGCGTCGGATCAGTTCGATCAAACCACGTCGCGATCAACACCAGCCGGCCCCGCTCGGCTTCGACGAGCTCCCCCGCCACGATCGAGCCGGGCACGCCAGCGATCGTCGTCTCAAATCGGACGGGCAACTCGGCCCACGTCCGCCCGCCGTCGCGTGACCGGCAGACTCGCAGGTTCGACTGGGGCGCTTGTTTCTTCGGCCCGACCTGAAACACCGCGAAGATCGAACCTGTGCTGGTCGGATACAGGCTCGTGAAAAAGGCGATCCGCTCCGTCACGGGCCGCCGGGTGGCGTCGTAAATGAGACCGCGCGCTTCGAGGTTCATGGTGTCCAACGTGGATACTTGTCCCGCAGCACCGCGGCGAACCGTTGAAAGCTCGCGTCGCTTGTGCTTGCGTACGGCGGCAGCAACCGCAGCGGAAACTCGGGATCGTGCAGTTTGCAGAACAACTTGTCGTACGCGCCATCCATGTGGGGATCCGAACCGACCGCCGCGTGCAAATCGCGTCCCATGTCCATCAGTTCCGGCTGCATCGCCCGCAACGCTTTCCCGTCCTGCCGCTGGCCGGCTTCAAAATAGACGCGGCCCGAGGCGAAGTTGGTGCAGGCCATCGAGATCAACAGTCCACACTCGCCGATCTGACAGCCGTAGGCATAGCCGGTCTCGGTGAAAAAATGCTGCAACTGCGGCGCGCGCGTGATCAAGCTTCGCACCCGGTCCATCGCGTCGGTGCTGTTCTTGGTGGCGACCAGATTGGAGTGACGCTCCGCCAACACGGCGTACTCGTCAGGTGTGATCAGTCGTTTGGTCCGCAGCAGGTTGTAATGCAGGAACGAGCAGTCGGGAAATCGGTCGCAGACCTCACGGAAAAACGTCGTCACCTCGCCATCGGCGAGCGCCCCCCAACTCGGCAGCGAAATCTGAAACTCGCGGAATCCGAGTTCGCGCGCCCGTTCGATCCGCTCGATGATCGTGGTCAGCGACAGACTGATCAGGCCGACCATGCCGTGAACACCGGGATGGTTGGTCTCTTCGCGAAACACCCGACAGACCTCGTCGAATTGCCGGTCGCTCACCGCGTAGCCTTCGCCCGCGGCGCCGAAGATGTAGAGATGCGGTGTCAGTTTCTCACGCAGATGACGGACTTCCCGGCGGAAAATGTCCGCGGCGAAACTGCCGTCGGCGTCCCACGGCACACACGCCGTGGCCAGAATGCAGGGTGGGTAACGTTTGGTGCTCATGTCAATTTCCCTTCGGGGCGGGCGGTTTGCCGAAAACGGATTCCATCAGACCTTTCAGGTAGCCGATGGCGAAGATGTGGCCCGGCATGCCGTACCCATCGTATTCGCCCTCCTCGTTGGCGAGCAGCGGAACGTGATCGACCCGCACAAAGCCGTCGTAGCCGATCGCCTTGTATGTGCGCAACGCCGCCAGCATGTCGGTCGGGCCGTTGTCGGGAAACGTCTCGTGAAAATCGGTGGGCGTGCCGCGCACGTCGCGGAAGTGGACGAAATGAATGCGCCCGGCAAACCGCCGGACCACCGCCGGGATGGCACTGCCCATCTCCGCGAAACATCCCTGGCAAAGCGTGAGACCGTTCACGGGCGACGGCGCGAGTTGCAGCAACCGGCTAAAATTTTCCTCGCTGCGCATGATGCGCGCGAGTCCGCACAACGGCGACACTGGCGGGTCGTCGGGATGCATGGCGAGCTTGACCCCGGCCGCTTCGGCCACGGGCACGATGCGTTTGAGGAAATACTCCAGGTTGTCCCACATCTGTTCGTCGGTGATCGGGCGCTCGCGGTGCGGCACGGTCGCCGGCGTCACTTCCGCGAGACGGAACTGGCTGGTCGGCGCACCGCCGCGTTCGGGAAATCGCAGGCTGGTCCGCACGACCATCGCGACCGGGCCGACTTGCGGCATGAAATTGTAGCACAGCACGCCGATCCCCAGCTTTCCCATGTTGCGCAACGCCTGCTGGTACTGAGCGATCTGCTGGTCCCGACCATCTTTCCCCAACACGATTCGATCAATCGGCGGCCCGCCTTCGATCACCGACAGCCGCAGTCCTTCCCCCTCCACAAATTTCTTCACTCCCGCCAACTCGTCGAAATCCACCGGCATGCCCGCCATGTTGTAGTACACGAAATCATCCACCCCGACCTGTTTGAGGAGCCGGAGATTCGTCGCGGAGAATTTCTTGGCGACGCCGGAGATTTTCATTCGCGTTTGCTGCCGCCGATGGACAGGCCAAGGCCGCCATCAATCCGGAACGCCTGGCCCGTGATGAACCCGGCCTTGTCGCTGCACAGATACAAAATCAGCTCCGCGATTTCTTCCGGCTGGGCGATGCGCTGGACCGGGTGCATCCGGTTGCATTCCTCCAGCACCTCCTGCGGGTTTGGCGACTGCTCAATCGCCCAGCGCAACATCGGTGTGTCCACCGTGCCGGGACAGACCGCGACGCAGCGAATCTTCGGCGCGTAATCCACCGCGATGCTGCGGGTCAATCCCAGCAGCGCCGTCTTGCTGGTCGTGTAGGGGGCGACGCGGTTCTGGCTGACAAACGCCTGGATGCTGGACAGGTTCACCACCACGCCCGCGCCGCGCGCCAACATCAACGGAATCGCGTGCTTGGCGCAGAGGAATGCGCTTTTCAGATTCACGTTCAACACCAAATCCCATTCGTCCTCGGAAGTCTCCGTCACCGCGCTGTAGCGCTGGATGCCGGCATTGTTGACGAGGTAATCGACACCGCCGAACTGTTGTTTGATTTTCTCGAAGGCCGCCTGAACCTCGCGCTCCTTCGACACATCGCAGCGGACGAACAGCGCCCGTTCACCCAGCTCCGTCGCCGCTTCCACGTCCAACGCCGCCACCCGCGCGCCATCGCGGTGAAACGCCCGCACCGTCGCCGCCCCGATCCCCTTGGCGCCGCCCGTGACCACGGCGACCCGGTTCTGAAATTGGAAAGCCTCACTCACCCGCCGCCCATCATACACGTCCACCCGCGCGGCGGACAAGAATTCTCGCGGCTGGCTCTGCCGTCGGCTATCATGCGGTCATGTTCCCGCTGATCGAGCGTGCGCGGCAACAGGGTGATCGCCTCGCCCTCATCGCGCCGGAAGGCACCGTCACCTACCGGCAGTTGCTCGAAACCTCCGCGTGCGCGGCGGCGACATTGTTGGCGGGGGCCGATGATCTGCGCGAAACGCGGGTGGCGTTGCTGACACCGCCGGGACTGTCATACGTCGCCTGGCAATGGGGCATCTGGCGGGCGGGTGGCATCGTGGTCCCATTGTCGGTGAGTCATCCGCCGCCGGAACTGGATTATGTGATCGGGGATTGCGCCGCGAGCATCGTCGTGGGGCATCCGGATTTCGAAGCCCGTGTCCGGCCGGTCGCCGACGCGCGCGGCTTGCGATTTTTGAGCGAGGTAGCCCCCAACGTGAGGAAGGTGCTGCCGGACATTTCTCCCGACCGCCGCGCCATGATTCTCTACACCAGCGGCACGACCAGCAAACCCAAGGGCGTCGTGACGACGCACGCCAACCTCCAGGCGCAGATTGAGAGTCTGGTGACCGCGTGGGAATGGTCGGCCGACGATCACCTACTGCACGTGCTGCCGCTGCATCACCTGCACGGCATCCTCAACGCCCTGCTCTGTCCGCTCTGGGCTGGCGCGACCTGCGAAATCCTCCCAGCCTTCGACGCCGATCAGGTTTGGAAGCGACTCGGCAGTGGCGCGGTGACCGTGTTCATGGCCGTGCCGACGGTCTATAACAAGCTGATCGCCGCCGCGGGTGAACAACCCCGTCCGTTGCCGGATGTTCGGCTCATGGTCTGCGGTTCGGCCGCGCTGCCGGTCAGCACACTGGAGCGATGGCGACAACTGACCGGCCACACCCTGCTGGAACGCTACGGCATGACCGAGACCGGGATGATTCTGTCCAACCCGTTGCATGGCGAACGGCGACCGGGTTTTGTGGGCACGCCCCTGCCGGGCATCGAGGTGCGACTGGAAGGCGAACCGGGGGAGATCTGGGTGCGCGGTCCCGGTGTGTTCCGCGAATACTGGCAGCGGCCCGAGGCAACGGCGCAGGCGTTTCAAGACGGCTGGTTTCGCACGGGCGACATCGCGGTGTTCGAGGACGGGATGTACCGGATGCTGGGTCGCAGTTCCGTGGACATCATCAAGACCGGCGGCTACAAGGTGTCGGCGTTGGAGATCGAGGAAGTCTTGCGCACCCATCCCGGCATCCAAGAGTGCGCGGGGGTCGCGCTGCCCGACGAGACGTGGGGCGAACGCGTCTGCGCCGCCGTCATCCTGAAGTCTGGGGCGACGCTGTCGTTCGACGACCTGCGCGCGTGGGCGAAAGAGCGGTTGGCGACATACAAAGTCCCGCGCCAGTTGGTCGTGGTGGATTCCTTCCCCCGCAATGCGATGGGGAAAGTGGTGAAGCCGGAATTGGCGCGCTTGATTACCGGCAGACGGCAGACGTAAAATCGGTGCCATACACGGAGGCTCGCCATGCCACTCCTCATCAAGAACGGCCGCATCGTCACCGCCAGCGAGCAGTACGCCGCCGACATCTTCTGCGACGGCGAACAGATCACCCGCATCGGCCAGAACCTCGACGCGCCGCCGGGGGCAGCCGTGGTGGACGCGACCGGCAAGTACGTGTTCCCGGGGTTCATCGACCCGCACGTCCATATTTACCTGCCGTTCATGGGCACGTATGCCAAGGACACTTACGAGACGGCCAGTCGAGCGGCGCTGGTCGGCGGGACGACGACGCTCATCGAGATGATCTGCCAGGCGCGCGCCGATCAACCACTGGCCGGGTTCGAACTCTGGCACGGCAAGGCGGAGGGCCAGAGCGCGTGCGATTTCACGTTCCACCAGGCGGTGACGCGGTTCGACCAGGAATGCGAAAGCCAGCTTGGCGAGATCGTCAAGCGCGGTATCGCCAGCTTCAAGGTGTTCCTCGCCTACAAAGGCGCGTTCGGCATCACCGACGAGGAGTTGTATCACACCTTGCGGCTCGCCAAGAAGCTGGGTGTCATCACCACCGCGCACTGCGAGAACGCCGACCTGGTGCTGGAACTGCAAAAGAAACTGCTCGCCGAAGGCAAAACCGGCCCCGAGTTTCATTACTGGAGCCGACCGCCCCGCGTCGAGGCGGAAGGCGTGCATCATCTGCTGACCTTCGCCGAGATGCACGACGCGCACGTGTACACGGTCCACACCAGTTGCGAAGAATCACTCACTGAAGCCCTGGCCGGCATGCAACGCGGCGCGAAAATCTGGGTCGAGACGCTGATCCAGTATCTCCTGCTCGACAAAAGCCACGCCGAGTTGCCGAATTTCGAAGGCTCGAAGTTCGTCATGTCACCGCCGCTGCGCGACAAGAAAAACCAGGAGGTGTTCTGGAACGCGCTGCGGCAGCGATTCGTCAGCACCGTCGCCACCGACCACGCGCCGTTCGATTTCAAGGGTCAGAAGGAAATGGGCCGCGGCGATTTCACCAAGATTCCCAACGGCATCCCTTCGCTCGAAGACCGGGTGAACCTCCTCTGGACGCACGGCGTGGCGGCTGGCCGGCTCGATCGGCACACGTTTGTCGATTGCGCCAGCACGCAAGCGGCGAAACTGTTTGGCCTGTTCCCGCGCAAAGGGACGATCGCCGTCGGCAGCGACGCCGATCTCGTGGTGTACGACCCCGATTACCGGGGCAAGATCTCCGCGAAGACGCACCTGCTGAACATCGACTACAGCGCGTTCGAAGGCTGGGAAATCAAGGGCCGCCCCCACATCGTCACCGTCCGCGGCGAGATCGCGGCGAAAGACGGCCAGTTCACCGGCCAGATCGGTCGGGGCAAACTCCTGAAGCGCGAGCCGACGCACTTCTAACCTCCACTGTCTCCCATGAAAATCACCCAGGTCCGCACGATCCACTTCGAGTTGTGCCCGAACGTCACGTTCGTCGAACTCACCACCGACGCCGGTCTCGTCGGCCTGGGCGAGACGTTTTACACGCCGCGGTAGGTGACCGCTTACCTCGAAGAAGCGCTCGCGCCGCAATTGCTCGACGCCGACCCGCTCCAGATCGAAGCGTTCTGGCGCAAGGCGTACGACGGCTCGCACGTGTACGGCAACAAGGGCATCGAGATGCGCTGCCTCGCGGCGGTGGACATCGCGCTGTGGGACATCTTCGGCCAGCACACCGGCCAACCCATCTGGCAATTGCTCGGTGGCACGAGTCATCCCGACGGCGTGCTCGTCTATAACACCTGCGCCTCGGCCGGCTACGCGCAGGGTACGCCCGGTATCTGGCGCAAGAAGAAGGCGACCACCCAACCGCGCAAGTTCCCCGATTGGGAAGCGTGGCAGCCCGGGGGCGACGCCGGCCAGCTCGCCAAGTCACTTCTCAAAATGGGCATCCGCGGGATGAAGATTTGGCCGTTCGACCCGTTCGCGCTCACCAATCGCGGCGAATCCATTTCATGGCGCGAGATTGACGAAGGGTTGCGCCCGTGGAAACAGATTCGCGACGCCGTTGGCCTCGACATCGAAGTGATTCTGGAAGGCCATGGCTACTGGGCGTTGCAGCCGGCGCGCCGCATCGCCGAAGCGCTCGAACCGTACAAGCCGGCCTTGCTGGAAGACGTGATGAAACCGGACAATCCCAAGACGTTGGCGAAGTTGCGCGCGTCCACCCGGACGCCGCTCTGCGTGAGCGAATTGTTGATGAACCGGTATGCCGTGCAGGAGATGCTCGAGGCGAACGCCTGTGATGTGGTGATGACCGACGTCGCCTGGTCTGGCGGCATCACCGAGGCCCGCAAGATCGCGAACATGGCCGACACCCACAACCTAGGTGTCATCTTCCACGATTGCACCGGCCCCGTCACGCTGGCCGTCTCGCTGCATCTCTCCGTCCATGCCACCAACACCTGGATGCAGGAAATTGTCCGCGCCTACACCCTCGGCTACTACCGGGAGTTGGTGGATCACGCATTCGACGTGGACAAGAACGGCCGCATGCCCGCGCCGAGTCGACCCGGATTGGGTGTGAAGCTCACCAAACAAGCCTTGAAGCGTCGCGATTGCCGGGTGCGGGTGTTGGGGAAAGCGTGATGAATTACAGCGTGCTTGGTAGGGACGGACCGCCGGGCCGTCCGAACCGCTGCCACGACACGGCGCGCCCGGCGGTCGCGCCCTACCTTCTCGCTCTTCTGTTCTGTTTCACTGTTGCGGCCTCCGCCGAGCCGCCACTGACCAATCGCATCGGCATGGTGATGATCCGCGTTCCCGCCGGCTTCTGGGCCGGGCAGCACGAAGTCACCCAAGCCGAGTACGAGAAAGTGATGGGCACGAACCCGAGCAAGTTCCGCGGCGCGCGATTGCCGGTTCAGAACGTGAACTGGAACGATGCGATGGAGTTCTGCCGGAAACTCACCGAGTTGGAGCGCCCCGCCGGTCGGGTCTATCGGCTGCCCACGGAGAAGGAATGGGAACAGTTGGTCGCCGACGCGACGCTGGACGATGCCGTCACGGGCCGGTTCGACAAGGATGGCAAAGGCCTCGGCCCCGCTGAGGTCGGCAGCCGGAAACCGAACCAACTCGGCCTCTACGACATTCGCGGCAACATGTGGGAATGGTGTCTGAACGACTACATGGCCAACTCGCAGTGGAAAGTTCTCCGCGGCGGCGCCTGGAGCGTCTCCGACCACGACAACCTCGCCATCGGCACCCGTCTCAACGTCGAACCCTATGTCGGCTACGAGTTCTACGGTTTCCGCTGCGTGCTGGTGCCGGAAACTCCGACCAGTGAAACGACCGGCCGCTAACCACAGATTGCACGGATCACACGGATTGTATGGCCGCAAAAGAGCACAAAGAAACGCAAAGGCAGCGGTAGGGACTGAACCACCGGGCCGTCCGCTCCTCCTTTGTCATCCTGAGCGCAGCGCAGCGGAGTCGAAGGATCTCAGAACACCTTCACCACGGAGGCACAGCACGGCAGAGCCGCCACCAACAGGACGAACTTGACCGCGGATAACGCGGATGGCCGTTTATGGAGTGCGGCGGCTCGACGCCGCTTTGTCGTTCCACGGCTTGACGCGGGCTGCTCCTTCTCGACTCGGCGATTTGCTCGGTGACAGGGACACCGGTATCAACGGGCGGGAGGCACTGGTCAGGGCATTGCCAATGCGCCCCCGTTTTCAAGATTCAAGAGTTGGTCACGACCTCACGACTCACCAGGACATTTGTGCCGTGACGGGCGCGCAAGCCAAGAAAATTGTCGGTTGACAGCAAACTCCATTTCGGTTACACACACCGGAACTGGTAGAAGCGTTTCATCGGTCGGATTAGGCGACGACGAACGCCCGAAGGGTAGATCGAGCCTCAAGTTTGGGCAGCGGCTGGGAGAAGGGCGGCTGTGGCGAGATCAAAGGATTGCAGTTTCCAACCACAACGGTTCGATTCCGTCCCCAACTTCAGGAGAATTGTCATGACTAAGCTGGCAGTTGTTTTGGGTTTGAGTTTTCTGTCTTCACCACGCGTCCACGCGCATCTGAAGGGAGTCCGATGAATAGTTTCCGATTCGCGACTAAACGATTGGCGTCTGTAGTTTTTCTCACCCTGTGTATCAGGCAAGCGGCACAAGCGCTTCCGGGCGACCTCGACACGGGTTTTAGTGGTGATGGCAAGGTGGCGACGGACTTCAGCAGCGCCGGCTTTAGCAGTTTTATCGCCAATGACCTGGCTATCCAAACCGACCGCAAGATTGTCGTCGTTGGGGGGGCTTCGGGCCGGTTTGCTCTGGCACGCTACCACTCCAACGGCAGTCTCGATACCACCTTTGGCAATGGTGGCTTGGTCACGACCGACGTGACCAGCTTCTTGGACACAGCTGAAGGCATCGCTCTTCAAGCCGACGGCAAGATTGTCTTGGTTGGAACAAGCATTGATGACAATTCCCAATCTCGGGGCAGAGTCGCCGTTGCGCGCTACAACTCCAATGGCAGTCTCGATACCACTTTCGGCGCCGGCGGAATCGTGACGACGAATTTCGGCGATAGCATTAACGATAATCTCCCAGTCATTGCGATTCGAGCTGACGGAAAGATCGTACTGGCCGGCGGAGCTGACGGTAACTTTGCTCTTATGCGCCTCAACGCTAACGGCACGGTGGACACCGGCTTCGGTACGAGCGGCAAGGTGACGACTGACTTCAGTGGCGGCAACGACTTTATCAGAGGCATCGTCATTCAAGCGGATGGCAAGATTGTGGCGGGTGGAACCGGGGGGGATGGTTTTGCCCTCGCGCGCTACGACTCCAACGGCAATCTGGATACCAGCTTCGGCGACGGCGGGAAGGTGACGACTGACTTTGCCACCGTTACCGATAGAGGTCGGGCCATCGCCATCCAGGCCGACGGCAAGATCGTGGTGGCTGGATCTGCCAACAACAACTTTGCTGTCGCGCGTTACAACGCGAACGGTAGTCTGGACACGACGTTCAGCGGTGACGGCAAGCTCACCACTAACTTTGGAACTCATCCCTTCTCCGGCAATGAAAGCATCGAAAGTGGCTTAGAGCGTGTTTCAAAAGTCTAAATCTTTCGTAAGTGGTTGGTACGATTTTACTTCCGGACTGTCTCCAAATCTGTTTCAAGATCGGGATGCAAAATGTATCCCTGTATCCCAGCAGTCTCACTG
>Ga0247727_10016753_pt1 | contig 11773 bp, 7 predicted proteins | sample WisWelCaveWW1625_FD_202498 | JGI IMG/M metagenome (GOLD analysis project Ga0247727, IMG submission 202498) | Biofilm microbial communities from Wishing Well Cave, Virginia, United States - WW16-25 | ecosystem: Environmental > Aquatic > Deep subsurface > Groundwater > Cave microbial mat | place...
TGGCGGCACGCAGGAAGCGAAGGGAGGCTTCCGGACCATCCATCGTTCGATCTACCAGGAGTACATGGACCTCCTGCTCCGTCGCGGACGAGGGGAAGCGGCGTTCCACACCCTCGAGCGGGACCGCGCGCGGAGCTTCCTCGCGATGCTGTCCGAGCGGGATCTCGTCTTCAAGCTCGATCTTCCGGAAGACCTGGACCGCGAGCGTCGGATGGCAGGCCGGCAATACACACGCCTGCAGGGAGAGCTGGCCGACCTGTCGCCCGGGGCCGGTCCCGAGAAGGTCGAGACGCTGCTGCAGGCGCTGCGCGAGACCCGGCGGAGACAGGAAGAGATCCGGGACGAGATCATCCGGAGATCCCCGCACCTGGCGGCCCTGAAGTATCCCGTACCTCTCGATGTCGAGGGGGTCCGGGAGGTCCTCGATCCGGGCACCGTGCTCCTCTCGTACAGCGTGTATGGGAAAGAGACCCGCCTCTTCATCGTCGGGCCGGACGGCGGCTTCCGTGTGGAGACGCTGCCCATCGGAGAGCAGGATCTGCGCATCGAAGTGGAGCGCCTGCGTCTTCTGATCGACGGGGGCCGCATGGAAGGGAGAGGCCTCGAAGGCCTGCTCGCACGCGCCGAGAGCCTCTACCGGACCCTCGTGGCCCCGGCCGAGGTGGAGATCGAGAGGGCCGCGAGGGTGCTCGTCGTGCCCGACGGTCCGCTCCACAGCCTTCCGTTCGCCGCCCTCGTGCGACCTGCACAGGACCAGGCATCGGCGGAGCGCGGGCGGCGCTACCTCGTGGAATGGAGACCGATTCACGAGGCGCCCTCGGTCACCGTTCTGGCCGAGTTGAAGCGGCGGGGAGCCGGTCGTGAAGCGAAGGCCGCCGGCCCCGTTCTCGTGGCATTCGCCGATCCGCTGTCGGGTTCCGAGGAAGCCCGGCGCGCGGGTTTCCATCCGGGAGCCGCTCGCGGGCTGGCATCGCTCCCATGGACGCGGCACGAAGCCCGGGCGATCTGCTCGCTGTACGGCACGGCCGCCCGGAGCTTCCTTGGGGGAGCGGCCACCGAGGAGCGAGCGAAGGACGCGGGGATCGCGGTCCGCTACCTCCATTTCGCGACCCATGGCCTCCTCGACGAGCGCCTGCCCCTGGACTCCGGGCTGGCGCTCGCGCCGCCGTCCGCGGACAGCGAGGAGGACGGGCTCCTCCAGGCATGGGAGATCTTCGAAGAGGTGAGGATCGGCGCGGATCTGGTCGTTCTGTCCGCGTGCGAGACGGGGCTCGGGAAGGATCTGGGGGGCGAGGGCCTCGTGGGGCTCACCCGGGCGTTCCATTACGCCGGAGCGCGCTCCGCGCTGGCTTCGCTGTGGGCGGTCTCGGACCGTTCCACGGCCGCCCTCATGACGCGGTTCTACGGCGGCCTCAGGATGGGCATGCCGAAGGGCGAGGCTCTGCGCGCGGCGCAACTCGACCTCATCCGGGGGCCGGTGGCCATTCCTGCCCCGGCTGCCGGCGCCGTTGACTCCGCGCTGCAGCGGCTCGGCGAGCTCTTCTCTCCCGCGAACCCTCCGGTGGAGCGGGAGTTCGACGCCTCGCATCCATACCACTGGTCCGGCTTCCAGCTTTACGGGGACTGGCGGTAGCGGGCCCAACCCGGTCCGGTTTTGAAAACCACCCGGCTCCGCCCCTCCTACCCTTACAGAGCGTTCCGTCGAGACGGGATGCCCGGGGAGGATCGGGGATGATCAGGTTGGCTCGGCAGATCCGGTTCCGGCGGGCGGCGCTGCTCGCTGTGGTCGGGTTCGCAGCCTGGGCGGGTCTGCGGGCAGAGGGGGATCCGGCGCCCGGGACCGGGCAGGTCGATCGGCGGATCGTGGTGCGCGGGGCCGAGGTGCTGCCCCCGGCGACACCCCACCGGACACCTCCCGCGGGCGAGCTGTCTCCCGCTTCTGCGTCCAAGCCGGGGGAATCGATCCGGGTGGTCCCCCCGCCGCGCCGGGACACGAGCGAAGTCCACATACCGAATCGCCCGGTCAAGCCAGACGCCCTCGTCGGCCGCCAGTCCGTGGCCGCGGTCGGCCGTGCTCTGTCCCCGCCCACCCGCAACTTCGCGGGGGCCGTCAGCGGCGCGGACCCTCCGGACACGAACGGCGACGTCGGCCCGAACAACTACGTTCAGGCCGTCAACGGACCGGCTGGATCGCGGATCACGGTGTTCGACAAGGCCTTTCCGCCGAACCAGCTAGGGCAGTTTGTGCTCGCCGGCCTGGGCCAGGCCGGGACCGCTTGTTTCGTCGGCAACGGGGATCCGGTCGTGCTCTACGACCGTCCGGCGAACCAGTGGGTCATCGTCGAGATCGCGGGCGGCATGGGCAACGCGCTCTGCGTCTATGTGTCCACCGGGCCGAACCCCCTGGGCAATTACTCGGCCTACGTGCTCCCGACACCGGCGTTCCCCGACTATCTGAAAATCGCCGTCTGGCCCACCGACGCCAACGGCGGGCTGGGCTCGTACATCATCACGACCAACGAGAACACTCTCAATCCCAGCGTGTCCGGCGTCTACGCCCTGGATCGTGGCCGGATGCTCGCCGGTGCCGCCGCCGGAGCGCAGCGGCTGGCGATCCCCTATCTATCGGGCTTCAGCTTCTGGGCCGCGACCCCGGCGGACCCGGACGGTGCGACGAACCCTCCGGCGGCGAGCTCGGCGATCCTCATGGGTCACCACGACACGGAGCATCACGACGGGCCCGATCCCGAGGACGCCGACCTGCTCGACATGTGGGGCTTCGACGTGGACTGGAGCAATCCCGCCAATACGACACTCTGGCAGGGGGCCTCCGTCCAGGTCGCGGAGTTCGACTCCAACCTCTGCGGGCTGCCCGGCATCGAGGACTGCATCGAGCAGCCGAACACCGGCCAGAAGCTCGACTCCCTGCGCGAAGTGATCATGCACCAGCTCAAGTACATGAACACCGGCACGACCGAGCGCCTGGTCGGGAACTTCGCCGTGGATTCCGGCGGCGACGTCGCGGGCATCCGCTGGTTCGATCTCCAGCGGGTCGGAGGGGGAGGCTGGACGCTGGTCCAGGAAGGGACCCATCGTCCCGACGACGACAGCCGGTGGCTCGGCGCGATCGGCATGAGCAAGAACGGTGTCATCGCGCTCGGCTACAACGTCTCCTCGTCGAGCACGTTTCCCGGCCTGCGGTTCACGGGGACCTACACCACGAGCGGTCAGATGACCGACCCGGAGACCACGGTGGCGGCCGGCACCGCGTCGCACACGGCGAACAACCGGTTCGGCGACTACAGCGCGATGTCGCTCGATCCCTACGACGATTGCACCTTCTGGTTCACCGGGGAGTATCAGGCGGGCGCCAACTGGGCCACGCAGATCGCGACGTTCCGGGATGACTTCGGGAACGACTACGACGGCGACGGCTTCATCGACACGTGTGACAACTGCCCCCTGGAGTCGAACGGCGGCCAGGCCGACGCCGACCTCGATTTCGTCGGGGACGTCTGCGACAACTGCCTGAACCTCGCCAACGCGAACCAGGCCGACGCCGACGGCGACGGCGACGGGGATGCCTGCGACAACTGCCCGGCCCGGTTCAACTCATCGCAGGTCGACGGCGACAGCGATGGGACGGGGGAGGCCTGCGACAACTGCCCGGGACTGGCCAACCCGGGGCAGGCCGATGGCGACGCCGACGGGGTCGGGGACGCCTGTGACCGCTGCCCGCAGGTCTGGGACCCCGGTCAGCTCGACTCCGATGGCGACGGCCCGGGGGACGCCTGCGATGAGGACGATGACAACGACGGCGTGAAGGACACGATCGACAACTGTCGCCTCGTCAACAACCCCACGCAGACGGATTCGGACCTCGACGGCCATGGCGACGCCTGCGACACGTGTCCGCAGGCCGCGAGCCAGGACCAGACCGACACCGACGGGGACTGCCCGGCGAGCCTCGGCCTCGGCATCGACTGCGGCGACGTCTGCGATCCGTGCACCGACAGCGACGGCGACGCCTTCGGCGATCCCGGCTTCCCCAACCCGGCCTGTTCCGACGACAACTGCCCGTCGACGCCGAACCCGACGCAGGTCGACGCCGACGGGGATGGCTACGGCGACGCGTGCGACAACTGTGCCTTCCTGGCCAACAACCAGCTCGACACCGACTTCGACGGCCTCGGAGACGCCTGCGACATGGATGCGAGATGCCCCGCGGGCTGCGAGTTCGTCGTGGACCCGGCCGGAGGAGCGCCGGGTGGTCTGTGCGACGACTGCTCCATCGCACCGCACTATGCCGTCGGAACGATCCGCGATTGCCTGGGCGACCCCGCGGCAGGCGGCTTCAACTCCTTCCTGTGTCTCGCGGCGGTCCTCAAGCCGGACGACGGCATCTGCCCGGTATGGCTGGCCGCCGTGGACGCCTGCTGCCCCGGCGGGGGTCTCTGCCCCGGTCCCGACTACCGGCTCTTCGCCCCGGACGAGTTCGGCGAGATCGTGGTGCCCTTCCAGGCCGTGGGTCTCGATCCTCACTCCGGGCTGGGTTACGCGGCGCGGTTCGTGGGCGACCTGGACGGCGATGCACTCCGTGACATCGCGGTGGGCGCGCCGGCAGGGTACGGGACGGGGGTGGTCCTCCTCGCCTCCTCCGCGAGCGGCGGCGTGATCGCGGAGCTCTCCGGGACCGCACCCGGTGAGCTGTTCGGCTTCGCCGTCGCTCGCCACGAGAGGGGCGTGCTCGTCGGCGCGCCGGGCGGCGGCCCGCCCGCGCTCGTTCCGGGAAGTCCCGTCGGCCGGGTCGCCATCGTGGAGCCCCGGGGGGAAACCGTGGCCGAGTTCTTCGGCTCGATCGCGGGCGGGGGGTTCGGGTCGTCGGTGGCCGCGTTCGACGACGTGGACCAGGATGGCCAGCGCGAGGTGCTGGTCGGGGCCCCCGGGGCAGGCGACGCCGGAACCTCGCCGGGCGAGGTCGCGCTGTTCTCGCTCAACGGAGAGAGGCTGCAAACCTACCGGGTGGTCGAGGAGGGTGCGAGGTTCGGCACCGCCCTCGACACCTGCGACTGGGACCGCGACGGGGCGTTGGACATCGTCGTCGGGGTTCCCCGGGCGACGACGGCCGCGGGACCCTCCTCCGGACGGGTCTTGATCCTCGACGCCGCAGGGCAGGAGCTGCTGGCGCTCGACAGTGCCTGGAAAAAGGGCGAGTTCGGCAGCGCGGTCTCCTGCGGCCCGGACATGGACGGGGACGGGCGGTCCGATCTGTTGGTTGGAGCGCCGCTCGCAGACAGCGATCACGCCATAGAATCGGGTCTCGTGCTGCTGTACAACTCCGACGGGGTGCTCGTCGCCCGCTACGCCGGTGAGAAGTCGGGTGACCACCTCGGACGCTACGTGCGCCTCGCCCCGGACCTGAACGGCGACGGACGCGCCGACGTCGTGGTCTCCGCTCCGGTGGACGACGACGCGAACCTCGGGCGGACCGCCTACTTCATGACGAACACCGACGCGGACGGGGACGGCTTGGACGTGGGAGCGGACAACTGCCCAGGCGTACCCAATCCGACGCAAGGGGACGGCGACGGCGACGGCATTGGAGACGACTGCGACGCCTGCCCGGCCTCCCACGACCCGTTCCAGGAGAATGACGATGGGGACGGCTTCGGAAACGCGTGCGACTGCGCGCCTGACAGCGGGTCAACCTACGCGGGCGCGCCCGAGATCAACGATGGCACGGACAACCAGTGTCCCGGCGAGCCGGGCTCCGGTCTGGTTGACGAACTCCCTGCCGACCTGCGGCTGGTCCGGATCGGTGATCAGGTTCAGCTCACCTGGGGCGGCCAGACCGGCGCGACGATCTACCAGCTGGCCCGCTCCGAGGACCCGCGGTTCCAGACGGCGTGCGTGAGCTCGTGGCACACGACGACCTCCGCGACCGACACTGCGTCGGCAGTCGCGGGGCCGGCGACCTTCTATCACGTGAGGGCCGCGGCGCCTTTCGCCGGGACGTGGGGCACGGACTCGAGCGGCAGCCTGCGCGCTCCCGCCTGTCCCTGAGCGGGCGAGGCTCGCTGCGCCTCGTGGAGGGCGTCGCCGACCTGGCAACTGTGTGCGGAGGTCGCCTGCCGCCTCTCGTCGAGGTCGGCGTGATCGCCGGAGCGCACAGCCTCCCGGCGCTCGTGCGAAGGGCGTGACGAAGGACGCCCTGGCGCCGCGGCTGTAGGATACGATTCCCGCATGATCCAACGACGAGTGGTGCCGACTGCGTGCACGGTCATCGCCGCGGAGATGGTCGCGGTGGTGACGCTCAGCCTCGTTCTCGCGCCGGCGCCCTGGTCGCTAGCGGCAGATGCCCCGGCAACGGCGGCGGCGACGCCGGCGCCGGGCTGCACGTGCGCCGAAGCGCGCCTCACCGACGGCTGGTGCGGGGCGCACCTGGTCGGCTACGTCGCCATGGTGCGCATTCCGTCGCGACTGGTGTACGACGCGCTCGACGCGCATGGCCATGATCTCGATCTCGGCACCTTCACCTGCCCCGCGTGCCGCAAGGCGATCGAGATGGACGGCTACTGCGACGAGCACCGCACCGGCTTCGTCCGCAGGCAGGCGTACTTCTCGCGCCTGACCTACGAGATGGCGCGCGGCGCGCGGGTCGATCCGGCGCGCCTCGACTGCGCCGCCTGCCGCCGGTACGCCGCGAGCCTCGGCTGGTGCGCCCGGGACGGCCGCGGGATGATCGGGGTCGTGGCCATCCGGGACCGCGCCGCCTACGACCGCGCCGCGGCGTCGGTCGCGGTCGTGCGCGCCGCGGCCGGGACGGTGGCGCGCTGCGAAGGGTGCGCGGTGGCGATGGTGACCGACACGGAATGCTGGCGCTGCCGGATCACCTACCGCGACGGCGTGCCGCAGCCGCCCACCGCCCCGCCCCGATAGAGCGCGATCCCGGTGGTCGTGCGGCCGGAGCGTCCGGTCAGTGGCCGCAGGTGTTCGTCAGGCTCTTCGCCGTCATGCCGCAGACGCCGGAGGAGCCGCCGACAGCGGGACCGAGCCTCTCGACGAGGTCGCTCCCGTGCCCCCACGATCCCTCGGTCGTCGAGCCGTCGTCCGCCAGGATCAGCCACCAGATGAGGCCCGTGCCGTCGGTGGCATCGGGGACCGCGTTCCAGACGAAGGGCGACGCGCTCCCCATCCCGCACACCCCGGCCGCGATTGTGTAGGCGCCGCCGGGACCGTTCGGCAGATCCGACCCCTGGCCATAGACGATGTGGAAGCCGGCGTCGCCGGTGCAGGCGCCGGTGTCCCAGGAGATCTGCAGGCTCGAGCCGGTGACGTCGAGCGCCGTCACGGTCATCGGCGTCGAGCCCGCGGCGCCGTCCGGCACGCCGGGAGGGGCGGGAGGGTTGGCGTTGACCGAGCCGGTCTGGCCGGCGTAGTTGGTCGGCGAGTTGATCTGGGCGCCGCCGGTCCGTTTGTAGGAAGTGACTCCGTCGGTCGGAATCAGACCGGCCGCGATGGTCCACGTGTCATACGGGACGTAGCGGAGCGTGTCCCCGCCGATCGAGAAGAACGGCACCGAGGCCGTTGGAAAGACATAATCGGGCGTGGGTGCTCCCGGCAGGGCGGCGAATGCCGGGGTCGCCAGCAGGATCATCTTGAAGCTCGTCGGGGAGGCGACGTTCGACGTCATCGTGAACGAGCGGGTGTTGCTCGTCACGTTGTGGCCGCCCACCCCGACCTCGAAGGCGCCGCCTCCCGCCTCGCGGAGCTCGACGAACTGGATCGTCCCGCTCGCGTTGCTGAAGACTTCGTTGACGTCCCAGGTGTGGGCCCCGGCGAAGGCGGCGGGCGCGGCGAGCGCGCCCATGGCAAGTGCCGCCAGGGCGAGGCGAGGCAGTGACTGGGTCATGGGGCTCTCCTTGCGGATGGACGGAAGTCTACCACCACGCCGAAATCGGCGTGTACCTTCAGTCACAGAGAGCCGGTGGTTGCGATAGGGGATTCCCCGGGAGGATAATCACCGAACTCTTCGCGCAGTGAACCTTGATAGCCCGTCGCCGGGGAGAAGGACAAGACCATGATCGCCGGATGGATCGACTGGATCGTGCTGCACCCGTTCACCACCGCGCTGGGGGTGCTCGGAGGGTTTCTCCTGCTGCTGGTCCTGTCCCTCTGGATCCGCTACATCCCCAACACGCGCGTCGGCATCGTCGAGAAACTGATCAGCGGCAGGGGCTCGGTTCGCTCGGGGCTGATGGCGTTGAACGGCGAGGCGGGTTTCCAGCCGGAGGTCCTGCGCGGCGGCTGGCACTTCCTCACGCCGTTTCAGTACCGCGTCCACCGGATGCCCCTGGTCACGATTCCGCAGGAGAAGATCGGCTATGTCTTCGCCCGGGACGGGAAGGACCTGTCCGCGACCCAGGTGCTGGCGTCGAACGAATCGGCGCGCGACTTCCAGGACGTCGTCGGTTTCCTCGGAGCCGGCGGCCAGAAGGGCCCGCAGCGGATGATCCTCCGGGAGGGGACCTATGCGATCAATCTGGTCCAGTTCGTCGTCATCACCGACGACCAGATCTACTACCTGCCGCTGGATCGAAGCGAGTTCGCGGTGTTCAGCAAGATGTCGGCGGTCATCGCCGAGAGGGGCGGATTCGAGCCGGTGATCATCCGCGGCACCGACGACAGCGTGGGCATCGTCACCGTGCACGACGGCCTGTCGCTGCCCAGCGGGGAAATCATCGCACCGACCGTGGGCGGAGATCCCGCCCTCGCCGAGAGCTACCACAACAATTTCCAGGATGCGGACAAGTTCCTGCACGCCGGCGGTTTCCGCGGCCGGCAGCTGCAAGTGCTCGTCGAGGGCACCTATTACGTCAACCGGCTGTTCGGGACGGTGGAGATGATCCCGAAGACCGTCGTCGAGGTCGGGAACGTCGGTGTCGTCGTGTCCTACACGGGCGCCACGGGCGCCGATCTCTCGGGGAAGGACTACCTCCACGGCGAGCTGGTGGCCAGGGGACAGCGGGGCGTCTGGAGCGAGCCGCTGCTGCCGGGCAAATACGCCTTCAACACCTATGCCGGGAAGGTCCTCACCGTGCCCACGACGAACTTCATCCTGAAGTGGACCCGCGGCGAGACCGGCTCCCACAAGTACGACGAGAACCTCGCCGAGGTGAGCCTCATCACCAAGGACGCCTTCGAGCCGAGCCTGCCGCTGTCGGTCGTGGTGCACATCGACTACCGCAAGGCGCCGCTGGTCATCTAGCGCTTCGGCGACGTGAAGAAGCTCGTGGAGCAGACGCTCGACCCCATGGTCAGCGCCTACTTCAAGAACATCGGCCAGACGCGCACCCTGATCCAGCTGATCCAGGAGCGCTCCGCGATCCAGCAGCAATCGGGCGAGCAGATGAAGGAGAAGTTCGCGCACTACAACCTCGAGCTGCAGGAGGTGCTCATCGGAACGCCGACCAGCGGCCAGCCCGGCGGCCAGATCGAGCAGATCCTCACCCAGTTGCGCAGCCGGCAGATCGCCGTGGAGCAGATCGAGACTTACTCGCGCCAGCAGACCGCGGCGGCCAAGGAGCGCGAGCTGCGCGAGGCCGAGGCGCGGGCGCGCCAGCAGCAATTGCTCACCGAGTCGGAGATCAGCATCCAGGTGCAGTCGAACCAGGGGAAAGCCGACTTCGCCCGCGCCCAGCAGCAGGCGGCCCAGATCCAGACGCTGGCCGGCGCCGAGGGTGAGAAGACCCGCCTGCTGGGCGAGGGGGAAGCGAAGAAGATCCGCGCCCTGGCCGAAGCGGAGGCGGAGCGCGCGGCGCGGGTCGGCGTCGCCCAGGCGCTCGCCATCGACGAGCAGGTCCGCGCCTACGGCGGCCCGCAGTTCCAGATGGCCCAACAAGTCATGGGTCGGTTCGCGGAAGCCATCGAGAAGTCACAGGTCGACGTGGTTCCCAAGATAAACCTGGGCGGAGGCGGCGGAGGGAACGGATCGCTTCTGGACAGCCTGCTGGGCGTGCTTCTCAGCGAGAAGCTGGGCGCCATGGCGGGTATCGCCACCACGACCCCCCGGGATCCCGCGGCGGAACAGATCCGCTCGCAGTTGCGCAAGAAGATGGAGCGCGACGGAGGTTCGTGATCGTCACAGACACAACAGGAACGCCACCAGGTCGGCCTTCTCCTCGCGGGTCAGGCCCGGCTCGAGGACGAGGTTGAAGAACTCGACCGCGTCGGCGAGGGTCGGCGCACGACCATCGTGCAGGTAGGGGGGCGAGTCCCTGATCCCCCGAAGCGCGAAGGTCCTGATCGGCCCCTCCGGGCGGCCGACGCAGAAGCGCTCGACCTGCAGGTCGTGCATGTGGTCGTCGGTGAACGCGGGGCCGGCGTGGCAGGCGTCGCAGCGCGCCTTGCCGTGGAACAGCGCCTCGCCCGCGCAGCTCCGCGGGGGTCGCCCTGGAGCGCACGAGGGTCATCATCGGCCCGAGCCTGGGCGCGGGCGGGGAGTCGATGATGGCGTTGAAGTCGCCCATCCGGTTGGTCACCTGGCGCTGCTGCGGGCGCGGACCGATCGCCTGCATGAGGTCGTAGTTGCCGCGCATCGTCGGCGTGTCCACGCTCAGCCGCGCCTGGATCGGGCGCGAATCGGGGGCCAGGGCGATCGAGGCGTTGGTGTGGCCGTTGACGTGGCACGAGAAGCAGGAGACCCCGTCGCTCGGTGTGGTTGAACCAGGTGGTCGGCGTAACTCGGAGGAGCTCCTTCAGCCCCTCCATCTGCTCCCCGGTCGGCAGGCCGTTGAACCGCGCGTAGTAGTTGGCGAGCGTCACCTCCTGGCCGCGCGTGACGTCGCCCATCTCCTTGTGCGTGGTCAGGAACATCGGCGGCGGGAAATCGGGGGTGAACGCCGCGGGGATGTCGAAGTCGACGTCGATCCGCTCGTGCTCGGGATGCGCCCCCACCCAGGTCTGCGTGAAGACCATGTGCGCGGTGGTCTGCAGGGGGGGGTGCGCCAGCGGGACATAGGGGAAGAGTTCGCGATCGCGGATCGCATCGGGGCCGAGGGCGGCGAGCGCCTCGTACGACACGATCCCCTGCGGCAGCCGCGCCACCGGCCCGTCCATGATCGCCTTGCCGCCCGACATCGTGGCGCCCGGCCGGGGCCGCGGCGTGAAGTCGTAGCGCGCCTGCATGTAGGCGGCGACTTCGGCCATCAGGATCGGCTTCTGCTTGCGGTGCATCGCGAGCCAGTCGGGGAACGGCATGCGCAGGTTCGGCGAGCCCCACGACGAGGCGCCCCGACCGGCGTAGCGATACAGATCGAGCGGCGTGCGGTCCCCCTCGGCTCCCGGCGGCTAGGAGCCCGTCCGAGTAATGGGCCAAACAGAGATTGCTTTGGGAGAGCGGGCGCATGATGCGCTGTGGGCGACACAAGCCTGGCCGCGATCGAGATCGATCCCCCGGTCGCGCCGAGCCCCCCGGCGGCCTTCGCTGGCCGCACCGACCCTCCTCGTCCCCTTCATATCGTCATCAACGCGGTCCGCAGCTTCAGGATGTTGTGCGCGGTGCACACCAGCGACCACTCGTGCCGCACCCGCTGGACACCGCGCCTGAGGAACTGCCGGAACCTTCTTGCATGCTTGATCTGCCCGAACACCGGTTCCACGATGACCTTGCGCTGACTGTAGGCCTTCTGCCCGCGGGTCGTGAGGAGCTTGCGCGCCATGCGCTGACACAGCGTCATATCCTTCGGCGCTCTCCCCCGCGGTGACGGCGGTC
>Ga0247727_10016754_pt1 | contig 11771 bp, 13 predicted proteins | sample WisWelCaveWW1625_FD_202498 | JGI IMG/M metagenome (GOLD analysis project Ga0247727, IMG submission 202498) | Biofilm microbial communities from Wishing Well Cave, Virginia, United States - WW16-25 | ecosystem: Environmental > Aquatic > Deep subsurface > Groundwater > Cave microbial mat | place...
AAATTAAGGGGGTTTTCATCCACCCTATCCCATCAAAAATCGGCCATTTTGTCTAGAAAAAAATGCGCCCCCTCTCAAAATCACCCTGCCTCCCCCCTTCAAAACAAAAAGCCCTGGGCGCACCTGCCTTCCTTAAAAAGAAGGCTGGCAAAGGGACCTGCTTTATGCTCACGACAGCCTTGGAGAGAGATCTGGGGGGTGCTTACGCCTTTCAAAACAATAAAATGCATATTCTTTATGAGTTCTTGGCCAAAGAAGCAGGAGTCAAAAAAGAAGTGGACTGTAACGATCCCGAGATGGAAATGGAGCTTTTGGATGGCGGTTCTGTAATGCTGGTCAATCATTCGGGCAGATCGAAGAGGGTTTTATTGAAAGGGACAAAAGAAAAATCAATCAAGCTTCAACCTTGTTGCGTGGCTCTCACAGCGAAAGGTGGAAACAGCTGTCAGTAGACAGTAGGCAGGAAGCGGGAGGCCGATCATTTCCCTCAGGATAAACCTAAAAATGCGATTAGCCCGTATTTCTCGCCGATGAAACCCCTTCTTGAAATCAGCCGATGTTCTGTGGAATTTGGAGGACTGAAGGCGGTTGACTCGCTGGATATCACCATCAGCGAGGGGGAAATGGTGGCCTTGATCGGGCCAAACGGCGCCGGGAAAACCACCGTATTTAATGTCATCACCGGTGTGTGCCGGCCGAATGCAGGCGCCATTTGTTTTGATGGGAAGCCCATCCACGGATCACCGCCACATTTTATCAATCGACTTGGCATCGCCCGGACTTTTCAAAACATCCGGCTTTTCCCCAACCTGAGCACCCTGGATAATGTGGCGCTTGGATTCAATCATCGCGCCCGGCAAAACATCCTGGGAACCATGATGCGCTCTCAAAAGTCGGAGGAACGGCGCAGGGAAATTTACACGCGCAGTTATGAGCTTCTGGAAAGAATGGGGCTCTCTTCAGTGGGCGAAACCTCCTCCATGGATCTGCCTTATGGACAGCAGCGTCGCCTTGAAATCGCGCGCGCCATTGCCACCCAGCCCAAACTGCTTCTTCTGGATGAACCCACCGCCGGCATGAATCCCCAGGAAAAGCTGGATCTGGCCAACTTGATCGGGCAATTGCGCCGGGAATTCCACCTGACATTGATGATCATTGAACATGACATGAAAGTTGTAATGCGGACATGCCCGCGAATCATCGTGCTCGACCACGGACAGAAAATTGCCGAGGGAAGCCCCTCTGAGATCCAGAATAATCCAACTGTGATCGAGGCCTATCTTGGAGAGAAGCCACCTGTTGGTACGAACAATTGAGTTTGATTTTTTCCCAAAAATGTTTTTTCTACTGACTGCTTGCACACTCCTGGCAATTTTGACTTCGGGTCTCTTTTTTACAGCTTCCTTTTCATGGGGCTGGGTGGGTACTTCGCCTTTTTCTGGCCCAGGTCGGTTCGTCAACGGATTGAAGAAGGCAAGGAGGATACGGACATGGAGAAGACTGTTCGATGGGTCTGGCCCATGGGAGCCATTTTCTTTTTCTTCTGTCTGGCTGAGCTTCTTTGGAAAATCTATCGGTACTTGAAATAGTGGATACCCGCCGAAGCCCTGGCGAAGGGGGATCAGATCCATCGGCGGATTTCGGCAATCAATGCCTCATAATCCTCCACCGGCTTGGTCAAGTAACCATCGGCGCCGGAAGAGTGGAGAAATTGTTCGCGCTGATCCCTCATCGCATGGGCTGTGGCAAGCAGGACGGGAATCTGCGCCGTGAGGGGATCGGCCTTGAGCTGGTGTGTCAATTCCAGGCCGGTCACCAGTTTTTGCTGCAACAGGGTATGATTAAGTTGAACATCCATGATCACAAGCTGCACCTGTCCGGACCGACATAATTGTACGATTTCATCGCCCGCCATGCAAATGCGCCCCGGCAATCCGGCCTTTCGCTCCAGATAAAGCCGCAGCAATTCGGCGTTTTCGAAGTTGTCTTCCACGATCAGAATCATGTCAAATCTTCTGAAGAACGATCATGACGGTGGTTCCCTTGTTCTCTCCTTCGCTATTGAGCTTGATACTCCCTTCCATCAGGCCCAGCAAAGTTTTGGAGAGAGCCAATCCCAGACCTGTTCCACCAAACCGCCGGGTCATGGAACCATCCCCTTGAACAAATTTCTGAAACAAACGATCCTGCTTCTCGGGTGAAATACCGATCCCTGTGTCCCGCACCGTAAAGTGCACTTGTTTGCCGGAGGGAGAGGATCCTGCTTCAAGGGAAACACTTCCTGCATGAGTAAACTTGATGGCATTTCCAACGACATTCAGGAGCACCTGACTTAGACGGCCCGGGTGGGCTTGCACACAAAGATCCGGTTCGGCCTCTGCAACCGTGAAGGAAAGTCCCTTTTCCCGGGCCTGCAAATGCATATGTTCTTTTACCTGATTCAGGATTTCCATGACGGAAACAGGTCCCAAGTCCAGTTGCATCTGGCCGGATTCGATACGGGTGATATCCAGCACATCGTTGATGAGCGACAACAGATGTGTGGAACTCTTTCGAATGGTTATCAGATAACTTCTCTCCTCCTCTTTGGTCCGGGCCAATCCATCAAGAATGAGCTGTGAATACCCCATGATCGTGTTCAGAGGAGTGCGCAGTTCATGCGACGTGTTGGCCAGGAATTCTGTTTTCAGTTCGCTGGCCTGCACAGCCACACGGCGTTGTTCATCCAAGGCGTCCGTGCGTTCCTTAAGCGCACGGCTCATCTCGTTAAATGCCCGGGTTAATTGACCAATTTCATCCCGCGACGCATGCAAGGGAGGCTCAAAGTACCCGGCAGTTCTTCTCTCGATGGCTTGTATGAGACGATCCAGCGGCCCTTTGACACTGCGAATCACCAGCAGGCAGGCAATCAAACCCACTGCAAGAGCCAACGCCCGCAATCCCCATGAGAGATCGCCTCCCTGTTGCACCAGTTGCAAGGAGTTGTCGTAGCTTTCGTTCAACCGGATCCTCTGTTGAGTCAACAGTTCACGATAAAGAGGACGAATTTCCTCTATGCCAGGCAAGGCGGTTCGTTTTCCCGCCCTGTTGTTCCGGGCGGCCTGTTCGACACGGCTCATCCAGTCGAGCGTGGCCCGCTTGAGTCTCCCCAGCCGAAAGGCAAAGCGGGTCTCGGTTGCAAGCGATCCGCGAATCTGGTCGAACAGGGATTGCCATCGGCGACGATCATCCTCAAAATGCCGTAACACACGCTCATCCCCCGTGGAATAAAACTTCAGGATGAAAGCATCCATTTCCAGCAATACCTTTTCCATTTCCTGCACGGTTTCCGTATCCACCAATTCCTGGTCTTTGATCTGTCGGAAAGAATCCAGAATCCGAATGTAATCCAGCGAGATCGGAACGTTACTGAGGGAAATCAGGACGAATACAAGGAGGAACCCCAGAAGAATCTTCTGCCAGATTTTCACGACAGATTACATTTACGCTGTTGGACCTGAAAAGAGAAGTCAGGAGTCAACCTCGCCGCTTGCGGTCAGAGACAGAGGGATGTAGTGTCGGCGAAAAATGACCCCTCTACTGGTGTTCACCCTTGCTGTTTTGTTGCTGGCGCTGCTGGCTTCCGCCCTGTTTTCAGCGGCTGAAGTGGCAATTTTTTCAATTCGCGCTCCGATGCTGGAAGCTCTCCGTCGCTGCAATGAGACCAAAGCCGCAGGGATTGGGGAGGTGCTTGTTCAGCCGCGGAAATTTCTCGCCGTCATTTTGCTCGGAAACGTGCTCTCCAGCGCAACAGTTGCTCTCGGCCTTACCCTGCTCTGTCACGAGCTCACTTCGTCGAGGATCTCATGGTGGATGTGCATTGTCATCACAACGAGCGTGCTGATTCTATTTGGCGAGCTTCTTCCCAAGGCGGTGGCGACTCAAAGGGTTGCGCCCATTGCGCTCGGCGTGGTTGGCTGGCTGAGGATTCTGGAACGGGCAACCCATCCTTTCGTCAGTTACTTTGATCATCTCTCTCAACGATGGGTGGCGCACTTCACGCCCTCTTTCGTTGCTCCCATGCATGGTGTCACCGAGGAGGAATATGTGGCGTTGTTGGATATCGGAACGCGTGAGGGAGCGTTGCGCGCCTCTGAAAAGCGACTGATTGAGAGAGCCCTCCAGCTCGGGGACCGGAATCTCCGGGAACTGATGACACCCCGCGCGGAAATGTGCTGCCTCAACGCAGAAATGGGACTCGAAGAAATGAGAACGGAAGCGGTTTCCATGCGCCACCGGCGCCTGCCTATTTATAGCGAATCTCCGGACTCCATCGTGGGTATTCTGAACGTCAAACGCTTTCTGTTGGAACCTAATGAGGACATCATCGCCTTCATCGAGCCGCCTGCTTTTGTGCCGGAGACCATGACGGCGCTGAATCTCCTCAAAAATTTTCTGCGGGGCCCGCAACACATGGCCATGGTGGTGGACGAATTCGCAGGCGTGGAGGGATTGATCACGCTCGAGGATCTGGTCGAGGAGGTGTTTGGCGAAATTCTTGACGAATATGACATCGATCGACCTGCTTGGGAGGAGATCGAGCCGCAGGTGTTTGTCGTCCGGGGTTCCGCGCATCTGCCGGCCATCTCGCAACATCTGGGAGTGGATTTGGAGGCCGATGGGATTGATACCCTCGGCGGTTGGATCACCCATCAGATGGGATCTCTTCCAAGGGCGGGGGATCGTGTTTCCTTTGCCCATTATTCGTTCCAGGTTGAAAAGATGCACCGCCTGCGCGTGGGCGCCGTGCTCGTTCGTGATGAAAGGAAGTCTTCGTGATGCTCATAGCTGTCATCCTGGGATGCATTATGGCATCCTTTTTCTTTTCAGGGATGGAAACGGGTGTTTTGCTTCTGCATCGCGCCCGGATACGTCACCTTAAAGAGCGCGGGTCCGTTGGCGCGGGAATCCTTCTGGATTTCATGCACTACCCGGGGCGTCTTTCTTCCACCGTATTGGTTGGCCATACCGTGGCCAATAGCGTGGCCATGGTCCTGGTCGCACAGTGGTTTTTGAGAGATGGTCATCCTTTCGCCGCCATTGGAGCAGGCGCGTTACTTATGTTCATCCTGTGGTTTTTCGGAGAGCTTCTGCCCAAGGCTCTTTTCCGCCGATTTCCAAACCGGCTAACCACACGTCTGGCGCCACTTCTTCTGGCGGCCTTCATTTGTTTATGGCCTGTTGTCCAGTTGTTTAATCTTCTCACAAGATTGGTTGTAGCAGCCCTGGGCGGCAGAATATTATCGCGTCAAATGTACGTCACCCGCGAGGAATTGAAACTTATGGCGCGTGAAGGGGAGCAGGGGGTTCATCTTGCCGGCGAGCAGCGCAACCTCGTGGCTTCCATCCTGGACAGTCAAAATGCCACGGCCCGGGATATCATGCGTCCCAGAGCGGAAGTGATCACCGTTAAAAGCAGCCAATCTGAAGAAGAACGACGGGCTATTGCGGCAACCAGCCAATTTTCGCGTCTGCCTGTAGAGGCCAACGGCAACCTGCAGCCGCGCTGGACGGGATTATGGGTTGTCTACGATGCGCTGTTTCGAACCACCCATGAATTGCGAAGTCCGCCACGCATGGATGCCGATACTCATCTGGAGGAAATCCTGGCCGCGCTTCGCAAAGCCAGATCGCCGCTTGGTTTCGTGAAGGATCGCAACGGCAACGACATCGGCATTGTCACCGTGGAAGATGTGCTGCATCGTTACCTTGGAAAAATCAATTTGTAATCCAAATCCTGGCTTCTCCCAATGATCCGGCTGATTTGTACAGACTTTGATGGGACGATTTACGATTCATCCACCGCGATTGCCATCGTTCCGGCATTCAGCCGCTGGATCCAGGAAGCACAGGAGCGCGGCGCAAAGTGGGTGATCAGCACTGGAAGAGATCTGGCGGACGTCGCTGATAAAATCCATTTTATGCAAAAGGATGTTTTACCTGACTTCATTGTGTCCATCGAACGACACATTCATCAGCGTCGGAATGGTGAATACCATGGCCACGCGCGTTGGAATTCAGCTTGTCATGCGGACCATCAGGCTCTTTTTGCCGGGGCCGGGGAAGCCCTGCGCCGGGTCCGCGAATGGGTGGCCTCCCATTATCGTGACGTCGAACTTTATGATGATGCATGGTCTCCTCTCTGCATTGTTGCCACCCACCCGGTGGACGCGGATGCCATTCACCATTGTGCTGAAAGAGAATGCCGCGGTGTGCCCGGTTTGTCTGTGGTGCGCAATACCCATTATTTCCGCTTTGGCCACAGTGGTTACAGCAAAGGCACTGCTCTTGGAGAAATCTCGCGATTACTCGGTGTAGGCAGAGAGGATGTCTTTGCTGCTGGAGATCATTACAACGATCTCTCCATGCTCGATGGCACTCACGCGAAGTGCGTGGCCGCTCCAGCCAACGCCATCCCCGAAGTCAAAGCCGTTGTTTCCCGGGCCGGAGGTTATCTGGCCGAACGACCCTGTAGTCTGGGCACTCTGGATGCATTGATTTTTTTTGATGCTCCCACGCGGTAAGCTTCCCTCCTCAAATGCACTACACTCTCGATGCTCTGGTGATAGCGGTCTACTTTGTCGATTGCTGATTGCTGGCAGGATAGAGGTCGCGCCGTAAGATTTGGAGATGTTGCGGGCTCAATTTTCATGCTTCTTTGTCCTGAGGCGACGCATGCATCGCAATGTCCGCTCCAAGACAGGAAGAACGACCTGGTCCTTATCCCGATTGGCAGCACGTTTACTGGCAATCACCCGTTCCAAGGGAAGGATACGGATGGGTTGCCCCTCCAAACGGGATAGCTTGCAATGCTTGAATTCGGTTTTGAAGGATCGCAATCCATCCGGCTTGAAAATGATGTTGACCATGGTGCCATCACGAAGCAGGAAAAGCGTCTTGCCCAGGCTTTGCCCGCCTTGACGATGAACAAAAGTCCAAATTCGGATATACTGACGTTCCGGCAGATGCACCCAGAAGTCATAGTCCACGGTTCCGATGGGCGCTCCATGTTCAATGGCCGCCATTGCACCGATGAGGATGCAATCTATTTCCTCTTCGCGGAGCGCCTTAAGGAAAGCGCTGAGTGCGCGGTTGCGAGACTGAGTTGGCATCGTTCTTCCGGCTTCATCGAAAAATAAAGCGCATGCTGCCAAAGCTCATCCTCATCCATCCCCCTCATTCCCTTGAGTTTTCGGTAGATACGCCGGATTTTGTCGAGGTTGGTTTTCATATCTCTTTTGGAAGATTGAGCGAATTTCAAGCGACTGGCAACCCCGAAAGGGTTGGGGCACCCTGGTTCCAAAACCTTCAGGATTGCGCTGGGGGAATAATCATGGTTTCAATCGAGTCCTGAATGTCTGCGCCCATTCATCTCGGCCCTCTCGATACCTCGATCCTGCTGGCTTATTTCATCGCGCTGGCTTCGATCGGCTGGTGGGCGGCGAGGCGCGTCCAAAAATCCACCGCGGATTATTTCCTGGCCAGTCGTTCCATTCCATGGCTGGTCACCACCGCCAGTTTTCTGGCGACCATCACCAGCGCCTTGACTTTCGTTGGCACACCAGCGGAAGGGTTCAAGGCCGATTACGGTTATCTTTTCAGCAACGTGGGGGACATTCTCGCCTCTTTCTTCGTTGCATCGGTTTTTCTTCCTGTTTACCAGCGGCATGGAGTCACTTCGATTTACGAGTTTATTGGAACCCGCTTTGGCTCGGGGGCGCGGACGACATGCGCCGGTTACTTTTTGATCTCTCGCATGCTGGCCTCCACGGTCCGTATTGTCGCAATTGCCAAGGTGCTCGAGGTGGTCAGCGGTGGTTCTCTTTCCTACTCGAACTGTGTCTTCATCACCGTGGGCGTGATCCTCACCTACACTACCATCGGCGGCGGGCGCGCGATTGCGTGGACCGATTTGCTCCAGTTCACCCTTATGGTCGGTGGCGGTCTTGCCGCCCTCGTTTATATTGTCAGTCTTTTGCCCGGCGGGTTGGGCCAGATGATCGAGACCGGGCGCCATGCCATTCGGCCGGATGGCGCCGAATTCAACAAATTTAGCTTTCTCGAACCGCTCAAGCCGGAGAACCTGAGCCTTTTTTTCCTTTTGGCTGTCTGGGGATTCTTCCAGTCGTGCGCCGCCTATGGCACGGACCAGGACATGACCCAGCGGCTGCTCGCCTGCAACGATTCCCGCAAGGCGCGATGGAGCCTCATGCTCTCCTCGATTGGCAGCGCGGGGATCACGTTTCTTTTTCTTACCTTGGGGATTGCCCTCTATGCCTACTCAAAAATGGACGGCACTTTCATTCAGGACATGGAGGATCCCGATCATGTTTTCCCGCGGTTTATCATGCACGCGATGCCCGACGGTCTGAAAGGTCTGCTTTTAGCTGCGGTGGCTTCGGCCGCCATGGGAAGCACCGATTCCGCGCTGGCCGCGCTGGCCACCTCCTGGGTCATCGATTTTCACAAACCTTTTTTTGGAAGAAACGATAACGAAGCTCGCTGCGTTGTGATTTCCAAAATTGCTTTTGTGGTCTTTGGAGCGCTGATGACACTTTTTGCGCTGTCGGTAAAGAATCTCGATAATCTGCTCTGGCTCGGGTTTCGTATCGTTGCCTTCACCTACGGCCCCCTGTTAGGCGTCTTCGTTGTCGCAATCCTTACGAACTGGCGGGTGCCGTCGAGGAGGCTGGTCTTGCTGATGTTCATTATCACGGGGGTGCTCCTGGCGGCCGGGATCAGGGCATGGGACGTAGCGGTGCTGCTGGACGGTGGCGCAAAGGAAGGCTTCTGGCATGCCTTGCACACGAAGTACTGGAGGTTCTATGTCATCGTGGGTGCGCTGGCGGTACCACTGGTTTGCTGGTTTATGCGGGAGAACGAAACAAAACAAGATTTACTGGATTCACCTTGAATCAACTGTAGCCACAGAGGCACGGAGAGGAGAGATGCCCTTATTCCCTCCAGAAGTTTTTCTTGCAGCCTCCGTGTCTCCGTGGTTCCTTCCTTTTTGTGTTTCTTGTGCATTTTTATGGCTCAAATATCTTTGACCACACGGGAAATCTCCGCTTTGGAAATAGCGCCTTTCCGTAAAATTCGCACATTGCTGCCTTCCACAAAAACCACGGTGGAGATTTTGCCTGCCTTGATCACACCACCATCCACTGCAAGAGAGATTTCCGGACCGAATGGTTTCAATGCCGTGCCACATGATTTGGCAGCGGGCGCACCGGAATGATTTGCGCTGGTTGCCACCAGAGGGCGACCCAATCGTTTTAACAATTCAAGAAGCCAGGCATGACGAGGCATGCGCCATCCGATCGTGCCTTCCCGCACCGGAACAACGATGGTCAACGGCCCCGGCCAGAATGTTTGAGCCAGCTTCTCCGCCTGTCCATTCCATCCTTTTGAGCGGGCGCGCGCCATCTCCACATCAGCAATGAGCCATTGGAATGGTTTTTCGCGGGGCCGCCCCTTCAGGGCATACAATTGTTCAATGGCCGGTGGTTGCGCCGAATCCACTCCCAAACCGTAAACCGTTTCTGTGGGGAAAAGAACGACTTCTCCACGTTGAATCGCGATCAGCGCAAGCTCACGCGCGTTTTTTCCATCAGCCCGCATGCGCACAACGCTTGGCCCCGGGCATTCAGTTCGTTTTTGCCGGATCTTCAACCAATTTCACCTTGGATATGGCAACATCCTTGAATCTGACTTCGAGCGCTTCGAGATTTTGGTAGATGGATCCATAGACACGATCCAACGCATGATCGAACCTCATACCGTCGGCCATCGCCTGCAGAAATTCGAGAAAATCCTGCTTCGGATGGTCTTCGACCAGAAATTGGACGAGTCGCACCGATTCGGTATAAAAGTGCGGGACTTTGGTTTCGTCCGCCGGATAATCGTTGGCCACAGTAAGCTCATCGAGCGGAGTATAGTTCTCCACGGAAACCACGTTCGGCCGCAGCAGAAAATTAAACCCCTTGGGTTTTGTGTAGCCCACAAAATGTTTCCGCGACTGTTGTTCCGCAAATCCTTCATTCAGCCAGATCGGCAACTGACCGCGCACAAATCGATTAACCACCAGATGCGCGAGCTCATGAGGAAACGTGCTGCCAACAAACGGGTTGGCTGCTGGTGGACTCTTGAGATAAATCTCATTTCCAATGCACACGCCGCCACTCCATCGGTCAACGCTCGTCTTTGAGACAAAGTCCTTCCACGAAGAATCCGTTTCGAACAGGAAAACATTCCCCTTCACCTCCCACCGATCCTCCGTGATCTTCAGATCCTTCTTGATAAGCGCGTAATAGGTCTCCGCTTCGGCGGCCGCGCGTTCGGCCATCCAGCGTTGCGCAAAGTGATAAATGAAATGTTCCGACTCGGCATGCTTCCATTCAATCTCAGCAATGGCCAGGGCATCGTTGCCGCTGCGACTCAGCGTTTTTTGCTGGCTTTCATCCCAGACAAGATCCTCCAGTTTGGCCACTGATTGCGCGGATGCAATCTGGCTCATCAAGAACAAAACGAGAAGAGCGCTTGATTCTGAATTCTCAATTCTCAATTCTTAATTTCCTCTCTGCAGCACGGCTACGGTCTCAATATGCGCGGTTTGGGGGAACATGTCAAAAACGGCCAGCTTCACAAGTGAATATCCGGTCGTGGCGGCCTGCATCAAGCGCTTCAAATCCCGTGCCAATGTCGCCGGGTTGCATGAGACATAAATCAAACAGGCGCCCGGTTTGTGAGAAAATGCCTCCACCACGTTTGGCGGCAGACCTTCCCGGGGTGGATCAACCAGGATGGTGGTGTTCCTTGTGGAAATACCTTCCAGAAGCCAGCCAATCCGCTCCTCAACGGTTGCTGCAAAGAAGTGAGCATGCCGGATGTTCAGTTCCTTTGCCTGCTTGACGGCAGTATCAATGGCGCGTGTATCCCGATCCATACCACATACTTCGGTGAAACGGTCCGCAAGTCCGAGCGTGAAGAATCCGGATCCACAATAAAGATCAAGAAGTTGTGTGTTTGTTGTGTCTCCGTCTTGTGGCGCTCCTGGCGCCACTTGCTGACGAATCCACTCCAGAAGTTGAGATGCCACGGCCGAGTTAACCTGATGAAAACTCTTTCCGTCCGCACTCATGCGCTGTGCGAAATCAGCAAGCACAGCATGACGTGGCCTTGATGACTTTTTTCGAAGCTCGGATAGTTGCCGATTCAACCCATCATTGGCAATCAGACAATGCTCCAGATCAATGATGGTATGATTATCATTTGCAAAAAAGCCAAGTTCGCCTTTCTCGCTCGAATGAACCGTCACCTTGTTGCGATAAGCATACGATTGGGGAGCAGGCTGCACATGGATGGGGGGCAGATTCCGGAAACCTCCGATGCGTCCGAGTACGTCACGAACCTGCCTCTCCTTCATGCGCATCTGCTCTTCATAGGTGATATGCTGGTATTGGCAGCCGCCACACCTGCCAAAGTAAACACATGGCGGTGATATTCGATGCGGTGATGGTGTAATGACCTTCAGCAATTCAGCCTCCTCAAATCCCTTGTGCGATTTGCCCAGCCGTATCTGAACAACTTCTCCGGCAATCGTGCGGGGCACAAATACCACCTTGCCATCGGCAAGGCGTCCCACGCCAGCACCGCCAAATGCCACATCATGAATGGTAATCTGGACTTCTGCCATTCATGCCAGCATGAGGGAAGCCGCAAAAAAGCACAAG
>Ga0247727_10016755_pt1 | contig 11771 bp, 13 predicted proteins | sample WisWelCaveWW1625_FD_202498 | JGI IMG/M metagenome (GOLD analysis project Ga0247727, IMG submission 202498) | Biofilm microbial communities from Wishing Well Cave, Virginia, United States - WW16-25 | ecosystem: Environmental > Aquatic > Deep subsurface > Groundwater > Cave microbial mat | place...
ACCGAAAGACGCTCGAAGGCGTGAAACGCGCGATCGATGAGGCGAAACAAGGGGGCATGGTCGTCCTGGAGGCCGAGGTGCTCGCGCAGAAGGCGGAGCAGGAACTCGAGGCCGAGGCGTTCTCCGCGGCGCTGAAGTACGCGGAGGCGGCCGGCAAAATCGTCTCGCGGCAGCGCGAGCGGGCAAGGCCCCAGATCTCGATCCTCGGCGTGGTCCAAGAGGCGTTTCGCCTCGGGAAGCCGAACACGGTGCGGGCGATCGTCATGAATACGGGCATGGGGCACGCGAAAAACATCTCGTTCCGCTTCGAGGGCGATGTGACGACGCAGCTTGCCCCCGCGCGCGATTACCTTGGGGTGGGCGGCTGGTACGAGGACATCTGGGAGGTCATCCCCACGAAGAAGGGCGAGACCGCGGTGCGCTTCCGCACGATGTGGCACGACGCAGGCGACTCCGTCCAGACGGGGGAGAGCCCGCTCACCCTCAATGTCATGGAATCGGACAAGGCGATGCCCTACAAGAAATCGGCCCCGCTCATCCAGCTCGGGAACGTCCAGAAGCTGATCGCGAGGGTGCAGGCGGACAAGGCGGCTGGACGTATCCCCACCCCCCCGCCGACGAGCGCCTCGCAGGCGGCCGCCGACGCGGTCGTGCGGGAAGTGGCATCCCTCAAGTGCAAGAAGTGCGGTACCCTGCTCCAGGAGGACTGGAAGGCCTGCCCGAAGTGCGCGACCCCGGTGGGATGAGCGGGACCTCGATGAGCGGGGGCTCGGGCTCGCTCGCTCCTGTGTCCGAAGCCCTGCCGACGCTTGCGCGCGACAAGGGGAATTTTTTCACGAAAGCCGCGGGCGAAGGTGACGTCTACGGCGAGGTTATCCGCCCGCTTCCGGACGGCTCCAAGTGGCGCCGGTGGGACCCACACCGCAGCAAGCTTGCGGCCGCCCTGGAAACCGGGGAGCTCACGCCGCCTTTCGCGGAACTGCTCGCCGCCGCTCCTGTGCTCTACCTCGGCGCGGCAAGCGGGACGACCGTTTCGCATGTGGCCGACCTTGCGGCGCCCCGCGCGGTGTTCGCGGTGGAGGTCGCTTCGCGCTCCTTCCAGGACCTCCTCGTGAAGCTGCGGCCATGGCCGAACGTGTTCCCGGTGCACGCGGATGCGAGGAGCCCGGAGGCGTATGCGAGCCTCGTCGGCAAGGCGGCCTGCATCATCCAGGACGTTGCGCAGAAAGACCAGGTGAAGATTCTTGCGGGAAACGCGCGTGCCCTGCTCCCGCGCGGGGCGCCGTGCCTCCTCTTCATGAAGGCCCGCTCGGAGGACTCGGCCGCGCACCCCGACCGGGTGTTCTCGGAGACGCGGGGCGCGCTGCGCACGCTCGGCTTCGAGCCGCTGGAGGAGCGCGCCCTCGAGCCTTTTGACCGCGACCACCGGGCGTTCTTGGTGCGTTGGCACGGCTGACCCCGCGGGTCGAACCGTTTATCTCAAGGAACGCGCCGTGCACGCGGCGATGGGTTCGCGTGGCGCTTCGGTCGCGGCGGTCACGGGCTGCGCCGGGTTCATCGGCCGCCACCTTGTGCAGCGCCTCGTCCGAAATGGGGCCGGTGTGCACGGCCTCGACCTCAACGGGCCGGCGCTCCGGGAGTTTTCGGCTTCGCTTGGCGACCGCCGGCAGGTCGCATTGCTCTCGAAGGGAGACGCGGGCGACCCGAAGGCGCTCCGGGCCCTCCTCGTCGGCGCCGAGATGGTCTTCCACCTTGCCGCCGACCCGGACGTGCGCAATTCGAGCAAGCACCCTTACGAGCACTTCGACCAAAACGTCATGGGGACGCTGCGCGTCCTCGAGGGGATGCGCAAAAACGACGTGCGGCGCATCGTGTTCCCTTCGACTTCGACGGTGTATGGGGACGCAAAAATCGTTCCCACGCCGGAAGACTTCTCGCCGCTACGCCCGATCTCTGTCTACGGGGCGAGCAAGCTCGCGTGCGAGGGGCTGCTTGCAAGCTACGCCGGCTCCTACGGGTTCGACGCCGTCGCGTTGCGGTTTGCAAATGTCGTTGGGCCTGGCGCAACGCACGGCGTAATCGTGGACTTGGTCGAGAAGCTCAAGCGCGACCCACGGAGGCTCGAGGTGCTGGGGGACGGCAAGCAGCGCAAGTCATACGTCCATGTGGACGATATCGTGGCCGGCACCCTTGCCGCCGCATCCAAAGCGCCTCGCGGGTTTAGCGTCTACAATGTGGGGTCGAACGACACGATGCTTGTGGACGGGATCGCGGGCGCGGTGATCAAGGCGATGCGGCTGCCGAATGTCCAAATCGTGCACAAACCGGCCCCGGGTGGCCGGGGCTGGGCGGGGGACGTGAAGGTTATGCAACTATCCATTGCAAAGCTAAGGAGGCTCGGCTTCCGACCAAAATACTCGTCGCGCGCGGCCGTCGAAGCGACGGCGCGGGCCGTCGCTGCGGAGCGGACGGGCGCTTCCCCATCGAGGGGCGCGAAGGTTTAACCCGACACGCATTTCAAGGCGCCCGTGGGTCCGTGGGGTAGCTTGGTATCCTGCGAGCTTTGGGAGCTTGTGACCTCCGTTCAAATCGGAGCGGACCCACTCGCTCTCTTCCCACCCCGCATCGGGGGCCTTACGCGATTCTAGAATTTGATCCCCGTCAGCGTCTTCGTGTCGATGACGCCGGGAATCGTCCTGATCTTGTTCACCACAATTTGCCCGAGGTGGTTGAAGTCCTTCGTGTCGATCTTGGCGATCAGGTCGTATTCCCCGAAGAGAGGGTGGAGTTCGACGATCTCGGAGATCTCCTGGAGCTTGTTGTAGACCTCGTGTTCCTTCGCGGGCGCGGTGGAGACCAGCACAAAACCGATTACCATAGTGAACCAGGCGAATGCTACCCGGTGCGGCTTATATAGAGTTTTGCGGCCGAGTCGGTCCGCGAGTTTTCAAAAGACCGCAGGGGACGCGTTCGAAAGTGTTTTCTTGCCGCAGGGCGGGGGCCATCCCGGAGCCCTCCCCCATGGCCGTGAAGGATCTCGAATTCACCGCCGTTGAAGGCAAGCGCTTCACCCGCCGCGGCGAACGCATGCAGGTCGACCGCCTTGACCAGAACAGCTCCGTTTCAGTGATCTACCCCGTCGATGACCAGACGGCCGATGTCGAATTCAGGTTCACCGTGACCTACGGCGCGGTGGCTTCGATCCGCATCGAGGGGCGCTTGATCTTCACCGGCGACGCGAAGGCACTCGTCGCAAGCTGGCGGGAGAAGAAGAGCATGCCAAACGAGATGGCCTCGGAAATCCACACCGCGGTGATGACCGCATGCCTGCCGGAGGCTGTCTTGATTGCGCGCGACCTCCACCTGCCGCCTCCGATCCCCATTCCCCAGGTCAAGTTCGACGGCAAGCCCGCGCAGGCGGCGGGAAAGCCGAGTTGGAGCCCTGAAGTCGGGTGAGCGCACCCTGCGGAGGGTGGGCGGGCGCATGATCGCCATACGTTTATATCGCGCGCTTCGAGTCCCTTCAAAACAACCGAGGTTGGTCCATGGATCATATGCGCCAGTCCCCCGACATGAACTCGATCCGCGGCGAAGTTGACGCCGCCTCGCAGGCGAACATCCAGCACACCAAGGACGAGCTTGCCAAAAAGCAGGCGGCGCTCGTGAAGCTTTGGGATTCCTACGAGCTCCAGGAGCGCGACATCGCGGCCCTCAAAGACCGCATCGCGTTCATCGAGCAGGAGATGCTGCAGAAGGACAGCATCATCGCGAACCTCAAGGTCCACACCGAGTCCAAGGACGGGCGCCTGCGCGAGAGCGAAATCGAAGTGATTTCGCTGAAGCGCGCCACGGAGGTTTCCGAGCCGAAGATCAAGTCGCTCGAGGCCCAGTTCCGCGCGGCGGAGGACCGCTACGCGAAAGTCCTGAAGCTGTGGGAAGCCTCCTACGAGTCCGCGAAGTTCTGGCGCAAGGCCGCCGAGGACCGCGATCGCTGGTTCGACCGACACATCGGCGCGTTTGGAGACTTCAAGCGGGCGCTCGACGAGCGCGAGGAGATGCTCGCGCGCCACCGCAAGGAAGCCGCTTCGCTCGAGATTGCGGAGACGGCGAGGAAACGCGCCATGGAAATGGGCGGCGCGGACGCTTCGAAGCCCGCGCGGCCGTAGGGCAGTGCCCCTCCTGCGGCGACCTTGGCCGAGCCCCACCCTTTCAGCGCAGCGGCGCCGTGCAGAACGGGCACTTCGGCCATGTCGGCTGCACGGGCTTTCCGCACTTCGGGCACACGCTCTTGCCCTTCGTCGCGTCTTGGATCAGCTTCCCCACCTCGCCCGCGAGGTCGCGGGCTTTCTCGAATTCGCCCGCGTCAAACGCCACGCGCGCCTCTTTCACCTTCGTGTCCGGCAGGGCGACGATTGCGCCCTTCTCGCGCGCATCGTCGACCGCCTTCGCGCCTTCGTCGATCCGCTTGATCGCGACGCGCTTCGAGAGCTCATGCAGCGCCGCGTGGAGTTCGTTCTCCGCGCGTTCGGCAAGCTCGACCGCCGCCGCGGCGTCGCCGGCGGCCTTCTTGGCGTCCGCCTCCTGGAGCGTCGCCTCCGCCTGCGAGAGGTTCGCCGTGAGGCCGTCCTCCTCGCCGACGATCATGAGCGTGCGGGCGTAGTCGATCATCCCCTCCGCCTTCGATGCCAGGTGGTCTGAGAGGTGCTTGCCCGCGATGTACCTCGCGCGGTTCAGGTAGCGCGAGCCGGTGGACTTGTTGTCCTCCTCGCGCGTCTTGCGCCCGCGCTCGAGCAGGTCGCGCGGCTCGACGGTCTCGGCGCCCGCCTTGGCGGCCGCTGCGATCGCGTCCTCCACGAGCTTCGCGTAGTCGTCAAAGTGGCAGTACGCGCAGAGGGCGCCGTACATGGCGTGGCCGCAGGTGGGGCAGTGCGCGCCGTCCCGCGCGTACTCCTCGCGCGACTCGTGCTCCTGCTCCTCGGCGGCGGTGTCCACCAACGTGTGCTCCGTGCCAAGCCCTAGGTCGAGGATCGCCGGCTTATGGTCGCCCGCGCTGATCGTCTCGAGGCGCTTCACCAAGGTTCGCTCGCCGCCCCCCAGGATCTCGTTGAACGCAAGCTTCGCCTGGTCCACAAGCACCTGCGCCTCGCCAAACGATGAGTATGACAGCTGGAACTCCGCCTGCTGGAGGAGATTGCTCACATCCCCGAAGTCCGCGCCGGTCTTGTGCTTCTTGACTTCCACGCGCAATGCCTCGACCGTGTCCTGGACGGTGCATCGCGGGCAGGGCGCGTCAAAGGTTTCCTTGTGCGTGCCGCAGCGCGGGCAAGAATAGATGATCTTCTTTTCCTCGGCCTTTTTGAGTTGCAGTACGCTGAGACCCGCGGAGGTCATGCCCGACGGTACGAACACGGCGAGGCGCGCGCGCCGCCGCAAGAAGTACTCGGCGGGGTACTTCCCATGGATTTTCTGGGTAACGGCAAGCTCTCGGGCGGTCTCCGCCTTGACGCGGCGCTCCACCTCGGCTTTGGCAGCGGCTTCCGCCGCCATCCGGGCCAAGGCCTCCTTCTTGCGCTGGCGCATCACCATGAACGCGACGCCCGCGACCGCGATGCCCGCGAGTGCCGCGATCGGCACGATCGGAAATGGCGTGTTTATGATCGGCGCGTCTCTCACATGGTAGGTCGGGAAGTGCTGGGTGCCAAGCGGCGTGCCGATGACCTCCTGGACTTGGAGGGTCAGCCCCGCGTCGCGGTCAAGGACGGTCGGCGTCTTCGCAACGAAGGTAACGGTCAAGTTTACCGATCCGTGGGCCGGGATATTGATTCCCGAGCGCTGGATGACCGCAGTGTTGCCCTGCTGGATGCTGAGGACGATGTTTTGCTGCGCGACGGGTTGCAGGTTTGTGATGTTCACAACCACGGTGACCGTGTCGCCCTCAACGGGGTCAATTGGAGTGACCGAGCCATCGACCCTTACTTCGTTTTGCGCCGCGGCGGTGGGCGCGAAGGCAAGGGCGGCGGCAAGCGCGACCATCGCGGCCACGGCAAGCCGCACCGCCCGTGGCTCCGGCGACCGGCCTGCGGCCCCCCGCTTGTCCAATCGGGAATCGTCTGGCGAAGAGTGGGTCAAGGGGGCGGAAAATTGGGGCGGCGCTTAAGTATCTTTTGAATTGACGAGCGTGTCGCCGGCGCCGCCGGCGCGGGCGGCTTCGCGCGCATCACGCCTTTTCGAATGCGATCCCCATGCCCGCCGGCGGCAGCGCGACCCGCACTTTTTCGCCGATCCGAAGCTGCCGCGGGTCTCTGACCGAGGGCATCCACCCGGTGGTCGAGGCCCCCTCGGCCATCCGCACGACCACGAACGCGTAGGGCCCATGCGAGGCGAAGGCCTCGGCGGGAAACGTAATCACGGTGAAGGCCACGATCTCCCCCTCGCCTTTGGATTCGAAGGCCGCGAATTCCTGCTTCTTGCAGGAGCCGCAGCGGAGCTCGTCGATGAAGGTGACGCGGCGGCAATTGCGGCATTTTCGGCCCCACAGCCTGCCCGCCCGCGCGCGCTCGAGCACGTCGGCGATCGTGGGGGGGGCCTGCGGCTCTACGGCTGCGGCCATGGGGTGTCAGACCCTCCGGAACAGGTGCACCGCGCACGACCCGCCGGTCGCGCCGATATTGTGGGTGAGCCCGATTTCGGCGCCCTTGACCTGTCGCGCGCCCGCCCGCCCATCCAGCTGCTCGAACACCTCAACGGCTTGGCCGGCGCCCGTCGCGCCGACGGGGTGCCCCTTTGCCTTCAGGCCGCCGGAGGGGTTGACGGGCAGGTCGCCCGAGAGCGCGGTGAGGCCTTCGGCCGACGCGGCGGCGCCGCGGCCTTTCTTCACAAACCCGAGGTCCTCCACGGCGAGGACCTCGGCGATCGTGAAGCAGTCGTGCACCTCCGCGAAGTCGACGTCCTTGGGCTCGAGCCCCGCTTGCGCGAAGGCCTGGTGTGCCGCCTGCCGGGTGCCCGGGATCTCCACGAGAGAAGCGCGCGACGACAGCTGCGCGGCCGACCCGCCGCGGCCCGACCCGACAACCTCGGCGCCGTCGATGCCCCACGACTTGGCGACGCTTTCGGCCGCAAGAAGCACCGCCGCCGACCCGTCCGAGAACGGGCAGCAGTCGTAGAATTTCAGCGGCCAGGCCACATACGGCGACTTCATCACCTGTTCGACGGAGATCGCCTTGTGCAGGTGCGCGTTGGGGTTTGCAAGCGCGTTCTTGTGGTTCTTCACGGCGACATGCGCGAGCTGTTCCTCGGTGGCGCCGTACTTGTGGAGGTAGGCGGTCGCAAGCGTCGCGTAGAGTCCCGGGAAGGTCGCGCCCGAGCCCGCTTCGAAGGGGACGTCCGACCCGTACGTGAAGTACGTGGTCGCGGTCTTCGTGTCGACATGCGAGACCTTCTCCACGCCGACGACAAGCGTTGCGTCGCTTGCCCCGGCCGCGACCGAGTTGTAGGCGAGCTGCAGCGCGACGCCGCTGCTCGCGCAGGCCGACTCGACCGTCGCCGTCGCCGCCCCCTCGAGGCCGAGGGACGTTGCGATGAGCGGGCCGAGGTGCCCCTGGCGGTCAACGAGCCCGAATGCGTTGCCGACGAGGATCTCCTCGACGATTTCCGGGTCCACGCCCGCGCGGTTGATGGCGGCGAGCGCGGTGCGCGAGGCGTCCTCGCGCATCGTCCCTTCCATCTTGCCGAATTTGCTCATCGCCGCGCCGATGACGCGCACGGGCCGCAGTCCAGCGCGCGAAGTCCGACTCATTCCAGTTGCCCCAAGGGAGGGAAAGAAACGCGCGGCCCACGAAATATAGTCTCCTTCCGGCCTTGGACGGCGGCCGCGTCCCTCCGCAACCTTTTGATGGCGAAGCGCGCTCCCCGCGCCCATGGCGAAAAAAGCGAAGGCCCCGGCAAAGGCCGAGCGCGCGCTGCCGGGGCGGGTCGTCATCCATGTTTCCCGGACCCTAACGGCGCTTGACCGAAAGGCGGTGGCGAGGGACCTTGCCAAGGCTGCCCCGGCGCTCGGGGCCCTTGAGTGGCGCGACGATCTTGCAAGCGCGCCGATGTCCCGCGCCCTGCACGCGAAACTCGCCGGTGCACGCGTCACCGACCTCAAGGTCCCCGACGCGTTTCATACCGCCGTCACCGCCGACCTCGACGCGGAGGCGGCAATCGACGGGAAGCCGCAACTTGTGACCTCCGCCGAGCTTGCCGCGCGGCTGTACGACGGTCACAAGGTCTCGCAGGCCGCGCTCCCTTGCCTGCCGGAAGGCGAGCGTTCTACGGCCACCCTCCATGTATGGGTAACGCGCCGGATGCTCGGCACCTACTCGGCGGATGAAATGCGCTACCACGCGCGCTACGCGGTGTTCGGCTACCCCGTGGTGTTCAGCCTCCTCGGGCTGGGGCTCTCGCCCGCCCCTTCGGTGGAGGCAACGCTCTTTGCACGCGAGCTCGCGCGCCGCGGGGCGAACGCGGCGCAGATCGAAATGGAGGTCGACAGGGAATACCCGGAGGAGCGGGTCGACATTGACGACGCGCCCACCGTGGCGGCCGCCGTGGCGAGCACGGTCCTCCAGGGCGCGGCCGCGGCCGTGGGCAAGGGGCCGTTCTGCCGCGACCCGGCGTGCCGGCTGTTTAACGCGCACCGGAAGGCCGAGATGCGCGCCTCCTTTCTCGGGGGGAAGCTTTGTCGGAGCCACGCGCGCCTCTTCGCGGCGGGGGGAAGGAGCCGGTGACCCCGGCCCCACCGCTTGCCCCGCCGTCCATGGATGGGCTGGCCCGCGCGGGCGTGCGCCGCGCTAGGGTGAAACTCCCGGTGCCCGTCCCGCCCACGAACGCGTGGTACCTCGGGCGGGGAGAGGTCACTCTCATCGACTGCGGCCTCCTCTGGGGCGACGCGATGGAGCGCCTGCGCGAACCGCTGGAGGCGGGCGAGCGCATCGCGAGGATCCTCGTGACACACGGCCACCCGGACCACCACGGGGCGGCCGCGGCGCTTTCGGCAGAGCACGGGTGCCGCGTGCTCTGCCACCCCTTCGACAGCCGCGCGGTGCGCGAGTACCGGGCGACCCTTCTCGAGCGGTTTTCAAGGTGGGCCAAAGCCGCAGCCGAAAACGGGATGCCCGAGGTCCTCGTCGCGCCGATGGAGGAGCACTACCGGCGCCTCGCGAGCTTCGGGGCCGATGTGGCGCGCGTCGAGCGCATCAACGACGGCGATCGCGTGGAGGCGGGCGGCATCGAACTCGACGCGATCCACGTGCCCGGGCACACCGCGGGCTCGCTCGTGTTCCTCGCACGCCGGCAGCGGCTGCTGTTCTCGGGGGACACGGTCCTCCCGGGGATTACGCCCAACCCCTTTTTCGAAGGCCTCTTCGACGAGGCCTCGGGGCCGGGTCCGTTCCTCGAATCCCTGCGTCGCCTGCGCGGCCTGAACGTGGATGTCGTGCTGCCCGGCCACGGCGATCCCCTGCGCAACCTCGGCGCCGTCCTTGACTCGTACGAGCGGCACCACGCCGACCGCCGGTCTGCTCTGGTCGAGTGCCTCACCTCGCGCGGTGGCGCGACGGGCTTTGAGGTGGTCGAAACTCTCTTCCCCAACGCTTCGGGCGTCGACCGGTGGCTAGCCATGGCCGAGGTGCTCGGGCACCTCCAGCACCTTGAGGCGTTGGGCGAGGCGCAGCGGTTCGGGCGGCAGGGCGGCGTCCTCTCATGGCGGGCGGCGCCGTAGCGCTACACGTCCGGCGCGGCAAGGGTCCCGTGGAGGGACTTGTTGATTCCCACGAAGAGCACCATCGGCCCGAAAAACAACGCGGCGAACACACCAGGGCCGACGAGCCCCAGGAACGGGAGCAAGAGCAGCAGCAGGGCCGCGCCTTCATGCCTTGCGAAGAACGCGAGCGACTGCGCGCGGTCTTGGACGGCAATCCCACGGTTGTAAAAGCGCACCATCATCACGACGAGGCTGAGGGCAAGAAGCGCCCGGACGGGATTCCACATCGCTTCCGGGGCGGCCATGGCGCCGAGGATCAGCAAGAGCGCGACGGCGAGCATCGCTGCGTGGACGGGCATCTGCGCAAACACGAGCAGGCCGTCCGGGCTGTCGTACCTGGAGCCGCGTTCGCGAATCGAAAGGACTAGGGTCCGCTTCCCGGCCGCAAGGTCGCTCGCGTGGTCCTTGAACCCGCCTTCGAACGCGTTGTTGAAGAAGATGATCAGCGCGCAAAGGGCGGCAAGCGCGACGGCTGGCGGCGAAGCCGCGCCCTGAAATCCCGTAGCGGCGCCCCCCCCTGCAAGGACGAAAAGCGCGATGGAGGCCGACAGCAACGCGTCGCCGCCGACGATGTCCTTGCCCTTCGTGTTGTAAAGTGCCGCAAAGCCGGCCGACGCAAGCGCCAGGGCGAACGCGGAGGCGTCCGAGCGGAGGGTAAGCCAAGCCGCGAGCACCAAGCCGACAGCCAGGGAGCCGACCGCGAGCGCCCACGCGCGGCGAAGCGTCACCTTGCCCGCAGGGAGCGGTTTTGGCCGCCGGTAAGCGGCTTTCGCGTCCGCCTCCCGGTCTGCAATTTCATTGTGGACGAAACCGAAGACGTGCGCTGCAAAGCCGAACGCGAGCAGGAGGGGCACGGCCGGCAGGTCGCGCACGGCCTCGTCGAGGGGCCTTCCCGCCGCATGCCAAGCCGCGAGGTAGCCGACGACGGGCGCCACCGCCGAAACGCCGGACGTCTGCAGGCGTGCAAGCCGAAGGTAGTCCCGGGCGGCCACGCGTCCCGAGCGGCCCGCTCCCATAAGGAAATCGCCCCACCCAGGCGCGCGGCCGCCCGTTTACTGCGGTGCCGCATACGTTTATAGAGAGGGGCTTTGACTTGCCACTAGAAACACATGGGCCGCAAGATCTGGCTTAAGATAGCCCGCGACGACCCGTCCCTCACCCTCACCCAGGTGGCCGACAAGATCGAGGAGATCCAGCGGAAGCACCCGGACCTCGAGGTGTTCTTCGACGGGGACGAGTTTGCGATCTGCTCCGTGCCTCGCCGCGCGTGAGCCGGCAAGCGCTGACGCTCGCCATCCATCGCAACAGCCCGAGCGGCAGGCCCGGCTCAACTCGCCTCGCTTTCGACGGCCTCTCCGGCCTTCGCCGCTGACGGCGCGCGCTTCACGGTAACGCGCTTCGGGAAAAAGCGCAACAGGATGATGTCTCCCACGCTCTGCACCCAGCGGAAGGGCACGGCGATGTTGCGCGAGTCCTCCACGAGCAGGGGGTTCGTGTCGGTGATGAACAGGCCGTCGACGCGGCAGCTCTCGATGTCGACGATCAGGTTGTTCACGTTGCCGAGAAAAACGCCCTTGTTCGTGTACACTTGCACTCCAATGAGCTCCGAAACTTCTTCGAGCACTTCGACCCACCCCGGCAGAATCTGACGGCCGCGGGATGTCGAGGCGGTTTATTATAAATATCGGGCGGCGGCGGATCGGCGATTCGCGCGGGCGCGTGCAGGCGCGGGCGGCGGTGCCCGGGGCTTGCCGCGACCCAATTCGCGCCGCGGTTTTCACGCGCTGACTTGATCAACATGATACGCGGGCAAGAGCGTTTAAATAAAGAGCCGCCGCGTCGTCAACTGGCCGAGCCGTTCCAGCGGCGCGGCGGGTTTCCATGCAAGACACGCGTGCCGAAGTGCAGGAAATCGCCCCGCTCGGGCGCCTCCCCCCCGAGGTCGTCCAATTCTTCCAGAACCCCGGGG
>Ga0247727_10016756_pt1 | contig 11769 bp, 17 predicted proteins | sample WisWelCaveWW1625_FD_202498 | JGI IMG/M metagenome (GOLD analysis project Ga0247727, IMG submission 202498) | Biofilm microbial communities from Wishing Well Cave, Virginia, United States - WW16-25 | ecosystem: Environmental > Aquatic > Deep subsurface > Groundwater > Cave microbial mat | place...
CTGGCACATTACGTCCATGATTCATCGCCCCTTTTTTTTCTCTCTCGCGTCGGACCTTGGCCCGGTAGCCGTAGCGCCGAAGCCGGCTGGCCTCACACAGGGCCAGGCGGCGCTGGCCAGTGTAGCGGACGATGATCGGCGCTCCGGTACCGACCAGGCCGCCCAGCCATTCCAGGTGGCGGGCCCACTTGGGCCGGTAGACTGTGACGGGCCGGCCACAGAAGACGACTTCCATGCGGATGCCTGGCTTCACCGCGGAATTGTTCACCGCAGAACCGCCTCGATTTCGCCCCACGATTCCGGCCGCCACAGGTAGGCTGCCACGTCCGCCTCGTTGAACGCTTCGAGCCAGGCCGCCTGCTCGGCAGTCGGCCTGCGACGGCCGACCTTCAGCTCGGCCACGACCACCCGATTCCCCCGCACAAGCAGCAGGTCCGGGAAGCCCTGCACCGAGCGCCGCGAGTCATGGGTGTGGTAGGCCAGCCAACCCCTTAACCGGGCCAGCTGAAGCACCATCGCCATGAACTTTTTCTCGGTCAGCCTTGACTGCCTCACTGAACCCTCCTCCAACTTCGTCTCCAAACAATATCGTTTATGGTCTGTCTGGAAACCCCCAAATGCCTGGCCACCCAACTCCTGGATTTGCCAGCCGTCAAGAGTTGGCGAGCCAACCGAACCCCATGCTCAGTAAGCTTGGCGCTCGGGCAAGCTTCCCCAAAAAGCAATGTGCCATGTTTTGCCTTGTCTGCATTGTTCTCCTTGGAGGTTGCCCAGGAGAGATTCGACAGGCATGCGTTCGTCCGGTCCCCGTCTCCGTGGCAACATTCCATCCCATCGGGGAATGGACCCACAAAAGCCTCCAGAACAAGTGAGTGAACGGTACGCGTGATTTGCTTCCCGTTGACAACCAGGGCAACACGCAAATAGCCATTGCTTTTCATGACGGTGGCACGAAGAATATGCCCCCTTCGGGCACCCTGGCCCCCCGCATCTCTGCGGATATTGCCCAGGCTGGAGACGCTATAGACGCCTTCGTAACCCGAGACGGGACGCCATTCTTCCAGTTGATCGGAAAGCGGGGTGTCGCTAGAGTGTGCGAACATGCTGGCCTCCCTGAAGGCTGGGGTGTAGGGTCCGTCGGCGTGTACAAGACGCCGCTCGGACCCGTTCATTCTATTCGGGACGACACCCATCGCACCCGTCCGCATGTCTTTTTTCGCGGAGTTTGCCCGGTTTTCTTCTCGTTGATGCGAGGGAAGCCGGCGCCGTCCCCCTGAACCGCCGTCCGCCAGCCCGTCCCCACGCGAGCCGCGCGGAAATGCACGGCCCGCCAGCCGTGCAGCCGGGCATAGGCAAGGACCTGGGCGAGGAATTCGGCCTCGGTGACTCGCGGCTTCACTTCCTCTACCCTCCCCTGGCCTCGCCGACCGTCTGCTTGATCTGGCCAATTCGCTGGGAAGCGAATCGCCGGCCCATGCCGTCCTGCCATTCGCCGTGCCGCCGCAGGAACCGCTCCTGGGCCTCAGTTGCCGGCTGGGGGAAGACGAAGTCGTATTCCCTGACTCTCTCGAACAGCCAGGCCGCCTCGCCCTTGGTCAGGTCGCGTCCGGTGCTGACGCCCATCCGGCGCAGTGCCCGGATTTGTTTGTCGGTCGCCGGGTCCTCGTGCCACCGCTTCCGGGGCTGGTAACCGGCCAGGCTGGGCAGGTCCGGCCAGGGCGAAACCTCCTCCCGGCACCACACGAGGGGCCGCTGCAGGAACTGCTCCTGCCCACGAGCCGTCTCCTGGACCTCCTCTTGCTCCTTCAGGAGGTCCAGCACGAGCTTACCCTCGGCGTCCCGGTCCTTCAGTCCCAGGAGGTCGCACAGGGTAACGAGCTTGTGCTCCCGGGAGGCGTCCACGAAATCGATAACGATGCAGCCCGTCTTCCCCGTTTCCGGGGAGAGACGCAGGCCGCGGCCGATGCCCTGCAGGTAGTAGAGCCGCGACTGGGTCGGCCGGCACCAGAGGATGCACGATACGTTCCGGATGTCGGCTCCCTCGACCAGCACCTCGCAGTTGACCGCGACCTTGTACTTGCCAGCGGCGAACGCGGCAAGTTGCCGATCACGCTCGTCGCGGTTGGCTCCGGTGATCGCCACGGCCGGGATGCAAGCGGCCGCGAACTCCTTCGCCAGCGCATGGACGTGAGCGACATCCACCGCGAAGGCGACGGCGAGACGGCCCTCGGCGTACTGCTGGTAGGCGCCGACGACTTGCCGGTTCCGCGACTCCACGCGGACAGTCTTCGACAGGTCCTCAACATCCCACTTGCCACGAGAGTTTGCCTTGACCTGGTCGAGTACCACCCCGGTCTTGACCGCCCACTGCCGGACCGGGACGAGGACACCCTCATCGATGGCCTGGCGGATGCCGTAGTGGATCAGGGGCTCTCGTCCGAAGTGGCGGCCGAGGCCGACGCGGTCCAGCCGGTCCGGCGTGGCAGTCACTCCCAGGTGGAAGCCCACGGCGAAGTGGGCGACCGCCCGGGACCAGCCACGGGCCACGCTGCGGTGGGCTTCGTCGCTGACAAGCAGGCCGAAGCGGTCTGGAGGCATGGCCGCCAGCCGCTCGGCCGACAGCGAGGGAACCGAGGCCACGACCAGGTCGGGCTCCCGGCCGTAGAGGTCGGCCTGCCACTCGTCGCACTCGGCCTGGATCACTCCCACCGCGGCTTCCGGCCAGGTCCGGCCGGCCTCAGCCACGGTCTGGCGAATCAGCGTGTCTCGGTGGACCAGCACCAGGGTCGGTACCCCCAGGAGCCGGGCCAGGGTTAGGAAGGCCCTGGTTTTGCCGGTACCGGTCGCCATGACCCACAGGCCGGCGCCCTGGCCGGCGGCGATCGCGGCCAGGGCCGCGCAGACGGCACGCTGCTGGGGAGGCCAAAGGCCGGGGAGGTCGATCATGGCGCCTCGCTCAATTCCTGTTCCGCCATGCGGACGGCCAGGGCAGGCAACTGCTCCCGCAGCCGTTCAAATCGCAGCCGCCCTTCAGCCGTTCCGCGAAGGTCAACCGCGTCTCCCACCAGCAGTTGCTCGGCCGCCGTCAGCCGCCGGCGCACATGGTAGGCATGGCCCGTCCACTCGTGCCATTCGTGCCCGCGGTCCCCGACGGCGGCCAGGTGGCGCATGGCCAGGGCCTGCAGCTCCAGTTTGTGCGGCCGGCGGCCGACCCGTGCTACGCTGGCGTGCCAGACCGGCCCGCCGTAGCCTTCCTCGATTCACTCGTAGCCGCTGTTCACCGTCAGCACGAGTGAGCAGGCTCCCTCCAGCAGGTGGCAGAAACGCGGCTGCGCGGTTTCAAAGGCAAGCCGGCAGTGATTTTCGATAGCGGTACTCTGGTAGCTGTTCATTGCGACCCCATCACGGTTAAGCAGTCCCGGCACTCCGGGACCTGGGGGCTGTCCGCCAGCCCCAGCCCGCAGCGGCAGCGCCGCCGGAGCGGCAGGCCGTAGACCTGCCCGATTGAACCGCCTGGCCAGGGTGCCTCCGGCAGGTCCTCCCAGCGGACCGGCCCTGCCGGCGGAGCCGGCAGAGGTAGCGGACCGACCGGAGCCAGGGGGCCACGCCCCTGGCTCGCGGAGGCCACGGGTGCAGGCGCCTGCACCCGTGGCCTAGCCGGTTCGGGGGCGGCTGCAGCCACCCACTTCCCAGCGACCAGGGCCTTGGCCTTCTCTCTCACCTGAGCTTGCCACCTGCTCATTTTTTGACCACCTCTGGCCTGTTCCTCTTAGCTTTCAAAACCACGCAAGCCGCCCAAACTACCCAGACGCATCAGGATTCGGCCTCCTCTCCTCACCAGGCTGCCGTTCTGGCATTTCTGTCGGGGTTGTCGGGGCTGCAGGTACTGTCGGTACAGGGGGTAAACCCCTGGATTAACTTCAGAGGAGGTTGCCACGCCGTTCATTTTTGGCCACGCCTGCCGCTTCTGATCATTTTTTGACCACCTCTAAGCCTGCTTCTCTCAGGTACCCCCTTCCGACAATTCCGACAATTCCGACAAAAGTCGGTCAACCCTCCTCGCCTGGCTGCCTGTCTTCGACTTTTGTCGGAATTGTCGGAATTGTCGGAAGGGGGTATACCTCGGGATTGACCTCGTAGGCCGCTCCCGGAGGACGCCCCTTCCCGGATCCTTCCGGCTGCTTCTCCCGCAGGAATCCGTGCTTGACCAGCCTCCGCAGGACTCGCTCCAGGTCGTCCGTGTCGCGAAGAACGCCACCGGCAAGCCCTCTCGTCGCGTCTCTGGCCTTGAACTCCTTCCGTTGGCCGCGAACGATCCAGCGCAGCACCCGGCTGGCCTGCTTGGCTTCCGGGTCCAGGTCGAAGACGGCATACGTCTTTCGGGCATGGCTCTGGAAGTAGGCCACGAGCCTGGCCCCCCGGTCGATGCTCTCGCCGTCCACCTCCTCGCCGCCGGCCTGGTCGCAGGCTACGCGCAGGCACTGGATAATCAGGGCGAGCCGCGCACAGTACCCCCTCATCTTCGCCCATGGCCCGGCCAGGCACTCGGGGAAGTCTTCGTGGTTCATCTGCGCTGCCAGCTCCCGCGTGAACCGTACCCACGAATCCCGGCCGCTGGCCGTCAGCCGGACGAAATGCGGCCGGGGGTTGCCGTGGGCGTCCTGCTCGGACTCCAGCGCCCACAGCCGGCCCAGGGTCCTGGCCCAGCCGTCCGCCAGTTCCTCGGAGAGGGATAGCCAGTCCTCGCCGACGGCGGCCGTCGGCGAGGGGTAGGCGAACAGGATCCGGTCCAGGAAGCCGTCGTCCGGACGCCCATCGCCGCACAACTGCGACAACCCGGCCGGCGTCATGCCGCCGGCGATGGCGACGAACGGGTGGGCGACGAAAATGGGCCCGTTCTGCTGCAGCTTCCGGTGCACGCTGATCGGCTCCCCCGACCAGGCGTGCAGGTAGACCTGCCGGTCGCTGCCTCTGCCCTGGGCCTTGTATTGGTCCATGCTGGCGGCCCAGGCGGTCAGCTCATCCCGGACCATCGTGACGCCGCGCTCGTTCTCCTGCAGCACACTGGCCAGGGCCTCCGTAGTGATGTCCGACACGTAGATCGTCCGCAGCCGGGCGCCCGGCGTGTCCTTGGTGTCCTTGTAATGGGCACGCAGTCGGGCCTGCTCGGCGTAAATCGGGCTGCACACGTCCCGCAGCGCCGGCGTCTTGGCGCTGCCCGGCGGCGCCACGACTGCGGCATAGAGGCACGGGCGCTCGCTCCAGCCCGACTTGATGGTCAGCGCCCGACTCGCACCGATGGCGCCGCCGGCCGCGACCAGGAGGGCGACCGCCGCATAGTCAATCGGTGCGTGCTTGCTGTCCGCGACCTCCTGCAGGAATCGCCGCAAAACCAAGGGGAGCACGTCGGTCGGGAACGGCAGGCAGGCAGGCAACTCCGCCAAGGGCAGGATCGGCTCCCAGGCGGGCGGCTCTCTCCTGTCCGCGGCCGGCCCACTGGTTCCGCTGGCGGTCCCGTTGGCCGACGGCCGGCGGCGCTGGTCACCGTAGCCCTTGCCGGCCAGGGCCCTGGCCGCCGCCTTGTAGTCGCCGCTGTGGCAGAGGAGTGTGTAGGCGGCGAATCGGGAGTAGCTCTTCTCCGGCTCGAAGGGCGTCGCGTTGGCACTGAAAACGTGCAGGAGCGGGTCGCCGGTTGCGGATCGGCAGTGCCCTGTGGTGGCCGACCAGGTCCGGCCCGTCTTGCCCGGCCGGCGCCAGAAGACGACGTCGCCGCGGCGGACGACGGCCGTCCAGCCCGCCGGTTCCAGGATCTCCTCCCACGAGGCCCGGGCGTTGTAATCGTCGCCCGGCCGCAGCTCGGCCCCCGGACCGGCAGGCCGGTCCCAGGCCAGTCCGGGCTCGGCCCACTGGCCCAGGGACTGGGCCGCGGCGTAGAACAGCTCGAGGTAATCGGGAGACTCGCTCACCGGAGATCCCTCAACCGCGGTGCCAGCGTGAGGGCCGGCCCGGAAATGTGCTGGTACAGACCGCGGGTCTCGTGGCACTCCGGCGGGCACCCCGGAGCCAGCACGTAGCCGCCCTCACCCCGAGTCTCGATCAGGGTCGCCCGGTCGGCGCCCAGGGCCAGCTTCTTGTTTCCGGCCGGCCGCTCCAGCCGGTAGTAAACGTGGAAGCCGCCGGCCGGCGTCTGGACCGTGGGCAGCCGGGCTAGGATCCCGGGCGCCTGCTGCTCGATCACCTCGGACCAGGCGAAATAGGCGGCGGTATCGTCGAAGTCCAGCACCTCCAGGCCGCCGCTCACCATGCCGCAGATGACGGCCACGCCCAGGGACGTGTCGTAACCGAACCAGCGATCCAGCTCGGACGCGGCCGGCAGCCGCCGCTGGTATTCCTTCCAGCTCACGCTCGGCCGCTTGGTGCCGTCGGGCCGGATCGGTATGACCGACAGCCCTCCGGTGCAGTAGCCCTGGGCAATCTCGAGGACGGCAGAGGGCCGTGTCCGTGTGCCAATCATGCTGTCTTCCTCCCCATCGCCGACTGCGCCGGCCAGTCCGGCGGCGGCTGCCGGCGGCAGAGAATCATTTCCCAGAACTCGGCCTCGGTTGCGATGAGCCGGTCGATGTAATCCGGGTCGGGGCGCACCGCCACGGGCGGTGCGATCTGGGGCAGGTCCTTCGTGGCCCCGAAGGCCTGGTTCTCCGTGATCGAGACGTAGTGCAGGAGCGGCGCTCCACTCACGGCCAGCTCGTGCTGGAGCTGGGGCCAGTAGTGTTCGGGGACCTGCCCTTTCAGCGCCAGAGTGTGGGCGTCCCGGTTGGGTGCCTTGATCTCCAGTACCAGGTCGCCGGCCAGCGTGATGCCGTCGAGGCTCACCCGCATCCAGGAATGCCGCTCGTGCCGGCCGCACAGGGGCGCCGTCAGGATGCGCGTGGAAGCCTCGTAGAGCCGCCGGGCAATCGGCTCCAGACGGCGGCCGCGGCGCATGGCGAAATCGTCCTCCTCCTCGGCCGCGGCGCCGGTCCGCCGCTGCCAGAGCACCAGCGGCGTGGTCCAGGGCGAGACGCCAGCGATCGCCGGGGCGTCGGAGCCGCCCAGGCCGCTGGCAAGCCAGCGCAGCCACTCCGCGGTGCCCTGGGTCAGGTTCGTGACGCGCATCGGTTCACTCTGCGGGAACGGGTGCGGCCGGCCGGAGGGCCGCGAGCAAGGCCCGGTAGCTGCCGAAGCCAAGCTCACTGATCTTGGTCTGGGGCGATATGGACGGGTCTCGTGAAGCGAGCCAGGCGATCGCTTGCGGCCACGTCCGCTGCCGCGCACAGAGCAGCTTCACGAGGCAGGTGATCTGCTCTGGGCCGATCAGTTCGGAGTCGTCCCGATCCGCATCGTCCGGCAGCGGCCGCCCTGTCAGGTCGGCAAGATCGGCCGGCACCGGCGACGACACCTCCAATTTGCGCAGGATAAGTCGGTCCCTAGCCTCCACGAACCGGTCAGCAGGCAGCTTTGCGAGGACTGGGATCCTGTAGTGGCGGAGGACCTTCCGCACGTCAACCCGGCTGCCATGAATCAGGCCGACCAGTTCGGCGTACTGGGCGTCAGTGATCGGCGAAACAAGAGTCGTTGGCACAGGAGGAGGAAGAAGTGCTGGCGGCGGTTCCGGTGCTGGCGGCGGTTCCGGTGCTGGCAGTTGAGCCGGCACTTGCGGCGATTCATCGTCCATTTCCTCTGAGGTGTAGACGGGGATGCCGGTTGTGAGATCTGGGCAGTACCGGCGATACCCTTTGGAGACGCACCTCGCAAACAGCATGTCGTCTGGGAACCGGGACCAGTTCGCCTTCATCCGCCCCTCCCTCCCGATGGCCAGGCCGCTTTCCACAGCTTCATTGATCGTGAAAGTGACTCGCCCCACTGGGGCGAGCTGTGCATTCTTGCCGTTTTCGCCGGCCCCCCGCTCGAAGAATTCCAATTCGCACCGGTCACGGTCCAGATGACAAACGCGGTAGTCGTAGCGGCTGGACCGCTTGATGAGCGCAGCCATCAGGTGGGCGCCGATCGTGGGCTTGCCGTCAATCACGTTGACACCGCTCATGCTGGCCATTGGCGGGAAGCCAAGCTCGCGCCCTGCCGAAATCTTGACGACGGCACGGGCAGCAGTCAGTGCGTCGGTGAAGAATCCACTTTTGGCGAACAGTTCGCCCAGGGAACAGATTTCGTTGAAGGTCAAGACCGGTAGCGAGACCGGCACGGGCACCATGTCGTTGTTCACGTTGCACCTCAGTTTTGCAGGAAGGCGAAGACCTGGTCGCTCACGCGGTCAGCATGGTCCATCGCTTAAAAGGGTATGTCTCCACCCGCAGTCGCTCTCGCAGCATCGGGAACCTGCGAGTTGCCAGCCGGGAGTTCCGGAGACGACGCTGGCATCTGGTTGCCGGTGGCCAGGCGAGTCACCACGCACAGGTCGTGGTACACTTTGCCGGTGTAAGCACCAGTCCCCGCCCGGCTCGTCTTCGTCGCCTTGAACCGAATCCCCGGCAGCTTGGCGAGCACAGGCGGCAGCATCATGCTGAGTTTGTGGCCCCGGGCCTTCCATTTGTCGGCATCGAACCCGAGCACGCACAGATCGGCTCCCAGGCCGTTCAGATTGTCCTGGGTGGTCAACCAGTAGAGTCTCTCCACCGTGGCCCCGCCGATCGGGCGGACGCCCAGGCGGAGCACGGCGTCGCTCTTGATGTAATCGCAGCGCGCGTCCGTGATTTCCATGTCGTATGCGCCGTTAGGCAACGCATCCAGGCCGGGGCGGAACCCCGTCTGCTGGGGAACGAAGTTCTGCTCAAAAGCGTCGAGGCACGAGTAATCGAACGCCATAAGTCACCTCGAACAGGGTTTGGATAAGGACGCTACCGGGCCTGGGACGTGGCCGGCCGGATCGCGGCCGGATCAGATTTCTTCCTCGCAGCCGCAGCGGGGGCAGACCGCCACGGCCCGGTAGCTGGCCGGGCCGACGAAGGGGAAGTACGTCATCCCTTCCTGGCCGCAGCGCCCGCACATAAGCTCCTCGCATATCGCTGCATCGACAGCCGCCGCATCGACTCCCGCTGCCGGTTGCGGCGGCACGCCTGGGGTGTAGCCGCGGTGGCGAATTTTCACGCGCAGATTCATGGTGGTGGTCCCTCAAAAGGCTAGACCCTCTTCCTCGGCCTCCTCCGGCCTGGCGATCAGAGCGTCCAGGCGGGGCAGACACTGCCCGTTCGTGCCTGCCAGCGCGGCCTCGACGGCGCCGGCCAAAGTCGGGCTCTCGCTGAAGCAGGTACCGGTCCAGCACCCGAACGTTATTTTGGGGCCTGGGGAAATGCTCGAATCCTCCTGGATGACCAGGCGGATGGCCCGCCCGGGGACGGCCAGGAGCCGGTCCCAGGCAGCGCTGAAGCTCATCTCCTGGTGGAGCAGCTCCGGATCGAGGCCGATCTGTTCGAGCGTGTCGGCCAGCTTCCTGAGCTGCTCGGCTGCGCAGCTTGTGTTCATGGGACCCCTCAGTTGGTTACGGGGAAATACTCCCGGGCCATTCGGTCCAGGAATGTGTACAGGGCGAAACTGCCCTTCGGTCCGGTCACATGGGTGACCGCGGCCAGGTACCGGCTCGGCCAGGTGGGCGCCTGGTCAGCCATGCCGGCTGGCCAGGCGTTGCCTTCGATCCGGTGCCCCCGGCAGAGCCTCCAGCCGCCGTTGTTCACCAGCCGGCTGGTGCCGGCAGTTCGGGACGCCTTCATGACGACTCCTTTCCTGGCTCAACGCTCGCCGGCGGTCTCTCTCTGGCGAACGCCTGCCGGCTGGCCTCATCGAATAGGTGCATCAGCCTGCGCTCCCGGCAGACCTGCAGGCAGCAGCGGCGATAGTGATCGCAATCCGTCCGCTGCCTGCCCCAGGAGCGCAGCCAGTCTGCCGTGAGCGACGCGGCCTCCTTGGCCAGATCGGCCTCGGATTTCTTCCGCAGCTCGTCGAGGTACAGGCCGTAGCGCCCCTCGGGGTGCGGCCGCTGCGGGTCGGCAACCGGCCCGCCGGCGGGGCCGGATGAGGGTAGAGGCTCCATCCGCGAACTCCTTTTCCTGAGTGTTCTCTCAGCCGCTCTGTCCGCCTGGACCGTCCAGGAAGGTCTTCCGGCAGTGGCCCCGGCGGGAATTGAACCCGCCGACCGGTCCGGCCGGGACCCGGTCTGTTTCCATTGGGGCCAGCGGGGCCGGTTGTACGCACACCGGCCCCTTTCTCCGCTGCCGATCCCGGATGGGGAGATAGGCCACCCGGCAGGCTCTGGCAGCTCACCTGCCCCTGCGGCGGTACAGCTCGCCGCTCTTGGCCGGGGCCGTCCTCATCCCAGCATTCACCAGGCCCGACGCAGGGCCTCCGCACCGAACAGCTTGACCCGGTGGGCCGCCTCCCGCAGGGCGCCCAGCTTCGTCGAGGCGCTCCCGATCACCGTCTCGCCTCCCAGGGCGCTGGGGATCAGGACCGAGGTCCAGCTGTGCTTGACATCCCTGGTTATCCGGAAACCAGGGATGTTAAGCCTCAGAAACAGGACAATGGCCTCGGCGGTCGCCGTGTTCGGGTTGAACGTCAAGTGCGGGTCAGCTTCTGCCATCAGCCACCTCCGCACGCACCCCGGACGGGGTGCGGCAGTCGCTGTTTGATCGGAGTTGATTCAGCCAGACACTGTTGGGGTCTGGCATACAGACGGTTCGACCTAGGCCGCCACCGACGGCAGTCAGTTTGGTGTCATGACCAGGACAACAGCGGTGGGGGCGGGAATCGAACCCGCGACCTGGGGCGAACCCCAGGGGCTCTTTCCAGGTTGGCCTACCCCACCCCACGTCTGGCCAGCCCCGAAGAACCGACCAGACGCTCAGCGGACAGATGCTCGGCGAACCGAGTACGCATCGACAGTCTCAGGGGCGCGAATTGCACGCGCGACCTCCATGCTATCCGTGACGGCTGGTCGCGGAGTTTTTCCGCCCCTGGCATCACAGAGCTTGGCGAGCTGCTGCTGCTCCACCCTGAGAACCGCTGCCGGGTCAGTCGGCCCGGCAGCAGCGTCCCGCAATGAGGTACCGGCAACGAGCCGGGTCACTCCCAAAGACTGCCGTGGGCCGATCACGCAGACCACGGCAGCCGCACTTGTCCTCCCACGCCCACGAGGCCGGGAGAGGCTTGCGATCACGCTGCCGGCCGTTCCAGCGCGCCGGCAGCTGGATCCGAGAAACACCCCCGCAACGAGCTGGGGAGGCTTGCAATCAAGGCCCCGGTCTTACCGGCCTCGGTGAAGCCCATTCACGCAGACTTTCGGACCGGGTCCCCTTCGTCATTCCCAAAACTACCTTGAGTCTTTTGTCTTGCAATCTGGCTTTCGCGCCGCGGCGAAAAAAGTGGCCCTACGGCGAAAAAAAGCGGCCTACGGCGATTTTGCGCGGTGCGTTTTTGGGCCTTCTGCGACTGGCGGACGACGCTTTTCCAGGTGCGAAAATGCCACAACGTCCATCCAGTGCCACCGCTTGACCTTCCCACCGAGCATAACAGGCCTGGGGAATCGCCCTTCCTTGAGCATGATTTTGAAGGCGGTCACTCCCATCGAAAGCCACGCGGCGGCTTCCTCGGCAGTGAGCCATTCCGTGTCCGGGGCCTCGATAATCCGTTGCAAGGGAGCGTCCGGTCATCCGCTGGGACACCTGGGTTTAGTTTCTGACCATTTGGTTTTTCGCAATCGCGTCCAGGCTCTTTCCAGGTTGG
>Ga0247727_10016757_pt1 | contig 11769 bp, 17 predicted proteins | sample WisWelCaveWW1625_FD_202498 | JGI IMG/M metagenome (GOLD analysis project Ga0247727, IMG submission 202498) | Biofilm microbial communities from Wishing Well Cave, Virginia, United States - WW16-25 | ecosystem: Environmental > Aquatic > Deep subsurface > Groundwater > Cave microbial mat | place...
GCGATATGACAATCTCAGTCAAGTCTTTGCGCTCTTGAATCTTGCCCCACGAATCAGAACCGACAGGTGCCGTTGTCGTGTTCGCGCCTAAGGGAGTCGCTCCCGATCGTTGGTTTCCCGTATTCATATAGGCTTCGTTGTCGTAGCACACATAAAGAAACGAGTGCCCCCGTTCGAGCGCGCCGGAGAGCGATTGGAAACCGATGTCATACGTGCCGCCGTCGCCCCCGAAGACGACAAACTTAATTTTTTGATGGAGATTTAATTTGCCCTTGCGTTTCAAGATACGATAGGCCGTCTCTACGCCGCTCATGGCTGCGGCGGCATTCTCGAAAGCGACGTGCAACCAAGGCACATTCCATGCCGTAAACGGATAGCGCGTCGTCGCTACTTCCAAGCAACCCGTTGCATTGACGACGACAATGGGCTCTTTGACAGTGTTGAGCACGACTCTCACTACTAAGGGGATGCCACAGCCGGCACACAAGGAATGCCCACCCACAAAGCACTTCGCATTCTCTTCGTTCTTGACGAGTTCTTTCAGGGTAATCATAGTGTGTCTCTCACTCCAACGTAGCGTAGATCGCCGCACAGAGATCGGTCTTGGAGCGACTTGAAAATGTCGGCGATTTGAGAAAATCGGATATCGCGTCCACCCAACCCATAGATAAAGTTATTGAGTCGCGGCGTTTTTTTGCAATTGGAAAGGGCCGCCGCCACTTCTAAATAAAGTGGACCAAAGCTGCCGAAGGAGATAGAACGATCGAGAATACCTACAGCGTTTAATTCATGCAAGGCTCTCGCAATGAACCGTCTCGGGAAGGGCCGGAAAAGGCGCAGTTTAAGCAGGCCAACTTTTTCTCCGTCTTCGCGAAGTTGATCCACGACGGCTTTGGCTGTGCCTGCGGTTGACCCCAACGCAACCAACGCATACTCCGCGTCATCGAGGCGATAGGCTTCAAAAAAATCGGAGTAACTGCGATTCGATATTTTGGAGTATTCTGCTTGAATTTCTAAAAAAATATTCAAAGACGTGTCAATTGCTTCGGCTTGCTGGCGTTTGTGCTCGAAATAATAATCGGGCATATCAAAAGGCCCTTGGGTCGTCGGCTTTCCTACAGAGAGTAGAGAGTACTGGGGTTGTATTCTCTGACAAAATTTGTCGCGCGCTGACTATCCAGCGGCGCCACGCCTTCGGCGGAGTGCGTAATAGTGAAGCCATCTTGCATCACCATGACAGGCAGCAGTACACGAGGGTCTTCAGCAAGACGCGAAGCGATCAATGTATAGTCATAGGCTTCTTGGGCATTTTCGGTGAAAATCTGAATCCAGCCGGCATCGCGGGCCATCATGCTGTCCGAATGATCGCAATGGATGTTGATCGGGCCAGAGAGCGCGCGATTGCCCACGGGCATGACGATCGGGCAGCGCATCGAGGCCGCGATATAACATATTTCCAGCATCAACGCCAGCCCTTGGGAGCTCGTGGCGGTCATCACCCGCGCCCCGGCACATGAAGCACCGACGGCGGCGCTCATGGCCGAGTGCTCGCTCTCGACGTTGATGATCTCGGTGTTGCATTGCCCATTGGAGACAATTTGGGCAAACGTCTCGGCAATCGGCGTTTGGGGCGTGATGGGATAGACCGGCACGACGTCCGGCTCGATCTGACGCATCGCCTGAGCGACGGCCTCAGCCCCGGTCATCACGTGGCGTTGCACCGGCGTTTCTTTTAGCTCAAGGCTCATTGGAGAGCACCTCTTCAGTTACTGGAGCGTCGCTATTTATTTTTTGCAATTTTCCATGAAGCGGCACTTCGGTCGCTTCGGGCACCATCGAGATGGCCCCGACCGGACAGCTCGCATAACAAATCGCGCAGCCCTTGCAATAACGATAGTCGTACCCAAGCATTTTTTGATTCTCCGTCAAAATCGCCGGCTCAGGGCAATTGATCCAACAGAGTGAGCAGTTGACGCAGAGCGCTTCATCAAAAACGGGCTTCTCTTGGCGCCAGCCGCCGGTCTGATTTTCTTCGCGATTCTCGTGAGTAATCACTGCACCAATCAACAATTCGTGATAATTTTTCAGTTTCGATTTCGACGAAAACTGAGCTGCCGCAGCTGTCTTGGGTTTGCGCGAGCTGCGCGGGATAAACTGAGTTTGCTCGAACCCTCGACGCAATGCATCGATATTGATCTGTATCGCGGGCTCGGGTAATTTTTCAATCAGGAGTTCTCGCAGAGCTTCTGCAACTCGATCCAATTCGATTGTGGGAATCTCTCGCATGAGCGCTCCGAGCATAGCGACATTGGGAAATTTATTCGTTTGGCGGGCAATGAAGTCAGCATCAACGGTGGATATTTCCCCAGAAAATTCTACAGTTTGACGTATTGCTTTGGGTGCTTGTGCCGTGTTGACGATCAGCACGCCCGTTGCTTTCAGTCCATCGCTGACGTTTTCAGCCGAGAGCAATGTCTGATCGAGCACGACAACGATATCCGGCTCATAGACGCCGCAATGCAACGTAATCTCTTTTGATGCAATGCGATTGAAGGCTTTCATCGGCGCTCCGCCGCGTTCCGGTCCGTACTCAGGAAAAGACTGGACAAAAAAATCTTTTTTGAGCGCGGCCATCGCGAGCACGCGCGAGACGGTGATCGCTCCTTGTCCACCTCTACCGTGCCAACGAATTTCGAGCATATTTTCCATCACTTAAGCGTGGTCAGGCTCGCATCGCCGGACAGAAAAGATTCATTCTTTCTTGACGCGAGAAAATTGCTGATACCCTTAGCTGCAAGCTTGCCATGCTGGACGGCTTCAACGACCGTAGCACCGCCGTTGACACAATCGCCGCCCGCAAAATAGCGGGGGGTTGTCGTTTGAAAATGCTCATTCACTTTGACGCTATTGTTTTCATATTCAAGCCCGTCAATGCTCTTGATAAAATGTTTGTGCGATTTTTGCCCAATGGCGACAATGACCGTGTCGGCGTACATCGTGAATTCGCTGCCGGGTATTGGCTCGACGCGGGCGCGCCCCGAGGCATCCGGCTCGGCCAGCTTCATGTGCTAGCATTGCACGTGCCGTACCTGTCCGTACCCCATCAGTTTAACGGGAGTCGTCAGCCACCAGAAGCGCACCCCTTCTTGTTTGGCCGCTTGCACCTCGTGAGCGTACGCGGGCATCTCTTTTTCAGCACGCCGATAAAGCAGCATCACAGTGGGCTTAGCACGCGTTGTTCCGCCTAAGCGGACGGCTTCGCGGGCGATGTCGATCGCCGTGTTGCCACCCCCGATCACGACAATCTGGCTGCCATAATGAAGCTCGTCGATCTTGTTATTCTTGATATGCTCAATGAACTCAAGCGAACGCCAGACTCCCTTTAAGTTCGCTCCCGGAATATCCAGCTCCGTATCTTCGCCCAAGCCAATGCCCAAAAATAGTGCCTCGTGCTTTTTTTCTAATTGTGAGAGCGTGACGTCTTTCCCGACGAGCGTATTCATCTGGAATTTGACGCCCAATAATTTCAAGAACTCCACTTCATGCGGTATGGGATCGCGTAGCTGTTTGTAGGGAGCGATGCCATAGGTAATCAGGCCGCCCCAATCGGGGCGTGCATCGTACACCGTCACGGCATAGCCGCGCCGGGTCAACTCGCCCGCACAAGAGAGCCCCGCCGGGCCTGCGCCAATCACTCCGATATGACCGAACTTTTTATCAGAATGATTCTGTTTGAGCTCTGAGATGAGCCCGTGCGTGTCTTCTTTGAAAGCGGTGTCAGTCGCATAGCGTTGCAGCAGTCCAATCGAGACGGGTCTACGACCTTCTTTGTGCAAGACACAAGCGCCCTGACACAAGACTTCCACAGGGCAGACGCGCGCGCAACTGCCACCCAAGAGGTTAGACTCAAAAATCGTCCGAGCGGCAGCGTGCGGATGCCCTAAGCGAATTTCTCGAATAAATTTCGGTATGTCGATGTGGGTGGGACAAGCGACGAGGCACGGCGCAGGCGCATAAGGCCCTCCGCATTCCAAACAACGAGCGGCTTCTACCACAGCCTGTTCGCGCGCGAAGGGCGGATGCAGTTCTTTGAAAATTGTCTCGCGATCACAGACCATACGCTCTGCTCCTTCTTAATCCTCTCCAAATTCCTGGGGGATTTTGTCGGTCTCTTTGTTCCAATTAGTTGAAGTGATCAATTGGTCGACCGATTGCGCATAGGTCGGCCAGTGCATCTTCAAATAGTCTTTGAGTGCGCCGGACGCTTGCGGGTTCTGGTTCGTTGCGATGAAATGAGCGATCCAGTTGGGTCCGACGCTCTCGACAATCTCATCGAGCACGACGCTCAGCGCCCAGCATCCCTTCTGGCTGCATTCAGCCAGAAGATTGGCCGATTGTCCCAAAGCTTCTTGTTCGTCCCAGGGAGTTTTCACTCTCATAGCTCCTCCTTTGCGTCAGCACTGCTATAACTACATTTCGACGGACTGTAAGCTCAATCTTTTAACCAATTCTGCACCGACGTCCAACGCTTTGAGGTTTAATGGACGGAATCGCTCCGGCACACGTTTAGCTACAGCTCGCTTCAGATTTTCAGGCTGAACCCAATTTGCCAGCATATTCATCGCGCCCAACGAGACGACATTGGCCACGACCTTGCTCCCGGCTTTGGCAGCGGCCTCGCTGATGGGCAATTTGTAGCAGCGCTGTATCTTCGGCGCTTCGGATTCGACGTTGGTTGAGTCTAAAACGAGCACCGTCTCCGGCGCGATGTGCGCTGAAAATTTCTTGAACGCATCTTCGGAGAGACAGAGCAGCCAATCGGGCTTGGTCACTTGAGGGTAAGCAATCTTTCTTGTCGAGATAATCACTTCGGCTTTGCTCGCGCCGAGCCGTGCTTCGGGCCCATAGCTCTGGGTCTGCACGACATTTTTACCTTCCAACAAAGCCGCTTCAGCCAGAATAATGCCGGCCGTGATGAGCCCCTGCCCGCCCGCGCCACTTAGGCGAATTTGCACCGGGTCTCGACCTTCAACGTAACTGGAGTTTATCTCTCTCATGTCTGACTTCCCGCTGATTTTTGAGAAGAGACGGCATTGATCAATTCTCGGTACAGCTCTGTGTACTCTGGCCTTGTCTCATCGCGAAAGATGCCGGTCGGGCGCTTCTCAAACATACTTGAATCCAACGAGACGACCGTTTGGGATTGCAGTGGCACGTCTTCGAGCGGGAGCGTGGTTTCTTTGATGTACTGGAGCATCTCGTAGGGGTCACGTAGATCATTCATCCGGCCAAAATAGGTCGGGCAGGGCGTCAGCACTTCGACGAGCGAGAAGCCTTTGTGCGCCAGCGCCTTCTGGAGAATCGCTTGCAGTTCGCGAAAATCAAAAACAGTCGTTCGTGCGACGAAGCTAGCGCCTGCGCCCAGTGCCAAGTGCGAAGGGTCGAAAGCGGGCTCAAAATTGCCCTCTAACGAAGTGGTGCTCCGTTTGCCCTGCGGCGGCGTCGGGGCAAGTTGACCGCCGGTCTGCCCATAGATCGAGTTGTTGAAGACGATTGCCGTTAAGTCGATATTGCGTCGGCAGGCATGAATGAAGTGATTGCCGCCGATCGAGACCGCGTCCCCGTCTCCCATCGCCACAATTACTTTCAGCGATGGCCGAGCCAGCTTAATGCCCGTAGCAAATGCAAGCGCCCGTCCGTGCGTCGTGTGCATCGTGTTAAAGTCGAGAATAAAAGGGGTGCGGCCCGAACAGCCGATCCCGCCGACAACGACGATATTGTCTTTTTCGTATTCGGTCGTATCGATCGCATTGATTAAAGCTTTGACGATCACGCCATTGCCGCAGCCCGGGCACCAGACGCTGGGCAGCGCCCCTGTGCGGAGATAAGTTTTAGAGAGTTCCATGAGCGCTGACCTCTTTCTTCTGTATCGTCCCCCACTGGTTTTTCACCCGCTCATAAATCTGTTGCGGTGTGATCAAGCTTCCGTCCGCGCGCCCCAAGTGTTCCACTCGCGACCGACCTTGCACGGCCCGTTCGACTTCGCGCGAGACTTGGCCCAGATTTAGCTCTGGCACCAAGATATACTCCATTTGTTCCGATAATTTCTTGAAGAGAAAATCCGGGAAGGGCCAGAGCGTTTTGAGATCCAAAAGCCCTGTCGGAATGCCCTCACTTCTCAGTTGATCGACCGCGCTCTCGCAGGCCCGGCTCGTGATGCCATAACTCGCGATCAAGACTCTGGCGTCTTCTAGGGCAACGCTCTCGTAGAGCGTCAATTTTTCGACGTTAGACTGAATCTTTTTCATAATGCGCAAGAGCTGCTGTTCGGCTTCTGCGCCCTGTACCGGAAATCCGTGATTGTTATGAGCCATGCCGGTGACGTTAAACCGCAAGCCTTCGCCCAGCGCCAAGAATTCCGAGTGTCCGAAGGGAGCGAAGTCTTTCACTTGCTTAGGACGCTGTCGCTCGACAACCTTCAGCTCTCCTTCTTTGGGGAGGGTGACGTTTTCGCGCATATGCGAAAGGACTTCATCCAAGAGCAAAATCACCGGCACGCGATACTCTTCGGAAAGATTGAATGCGCGCACCGTCATCTCGAAAACATCGCGCACATGCGAGGCCGTCAAAACAATAATGGGATGGTCGCCGTGTGTGCCCCAAATGGCTTGCATCACGTCGGCTTGAGCGGTTTTAGTGGGCTGCCCGGTCGAGGGGCCCCAGCGCTGCGCATCGACGATGACACACGGAGTCTCCGTGATCGAGGCGTACCCGATGCCCTCTTGCATTAAAGAAAACCCTGGCCCGCTCGTGGCGGTCATCACCTTGGCGCCCGCCCAGGTGGCTCCGATCACTGCCGAAATCGAAGCGATTTCATCTTCCATCTGGATGAACGAGCCTCCATAGCGGGGCAGTTCGCGGGCCATGAGTTCCATGATCTCGGAGCTGGGCGTAATGGGATAGCCCGCATAAAAGCGACAGCCCGCATAGAGCGCAGCGTAGGCACAGGCTTCATTTCCTTGTACGAGGCGTTGCTGTGTCATCTTAGCCTTCCGCCTCTCCGACGACGCGGAGATGGGCATCGTACCGTTGTTCGTTTTGATGACGATCTTTAAAGACCCAGATCGCAAAATCAGGGCAACGCGCTTCGCAGATCCCGCAAAAAATACATTCTGATATTTCTTTGACGGCAATCTTGTTTTTGCTGTTTAAGTAAAGAATATGAGCAGGGCAGCTGCTGACACACAGCCCGCAGCCTTTACATAAAGGCTGGTCAATGCCCAGACAGAAGTCTCCCTGATACAAACGATCCATCGAACACCTCCTACTTTTAAGCCTAGGATTTAACCCAAATAAACCCTATGACCTAAGTCAGGTGAAAAACTGATCCATAAACTAGGAAAAGTGAGACGCCGTTTTGCATGACCGTATCGTCTAATTTATGACGATGATTTTCTGAAGCATTGTTGTCAGAGCTCCATCTGACTTATGAGTGTGCATTGCGACCAAAGAGTATAGCCAATTCTGTGCCCGGCTTTTAACGATTTTTTAACAGAAGAGTTTTAGAATACTGTTGAGAGTTGGCGGATACTCAAGATGACTAAATAATCAAAGTAACCGGGCGTCTTATACTGTCAGTTAGCAGCTTAAAGATATTATGCAAAATTCAACAAATCTAATCAAGAATCTCATCAAACGACTGCGCCTCAATCCAAAAGAGTTGAAAATGATTGAACTCAGCGATTTTATTGCGGAGGCACTCGCGTCTATCGTGCAAGGAATACGTAATGGCCAAAAGTCGGAGGTTGGAGATCACATTGCACCGCTAATTCAAGGAAAAGATCGAAATGCTCACGGCAATTTTCACCTTAAAGACGATAAATCCAATCAAGCGACCCCTATAGCGATAATGACAGCCTTGGTTCCTTGGGGAGTCTGCTCAAGTACCCTTGAATCATCGAATGAACCTTGAATTTCTGTGATAAGCGAGCTTTGGATTTTCAGGCTATTCTTGGTGTGCACCAAACCTCGGATGGCGATACCGCGCTCGATTGCTTGAGCGATGATCTCTTGCCCCGTCGCTCCGCTGCCGCCAAAGAGAGCAAAGGTCACTGCCACTCACTTTCCGTCAGCCTGCTTTGATAAACCCCAACAAGACCGATGCAAATGCCAGCATTTGCAGAAGATATTGAATCAACAGAGCGCTTTCAGAGTGCTTACACCACTGCTCCCGCCGGGCTCATCTTCTTTAGCTCTTGGACTAATTTGGTTACGCTCTGCTTGGCATCGCCGAAGAGCATGCGCGTCTTCTCGTTATAAAAAAGCTCGTTCTCGATGCCCGCGAAGCCCGGATTCATGCTGCGCTTTAACACAATGATGTTCTTGGCCTGATCGGCATCCAGGATGGGCATCCCGTAGATCGGGCTCGCTTTGTCGCTGCGCGCCGCCGGGTTCACCACGTCGTTCGCGCCGATAATCAGAGCGACGTCGGCCCGCTCGAACTCGGTGTTAATTTGTTCCATCTCGTAGAGCTGATCGTAGGGCACGTTGGCTTCGGCCAAGAGCACGTTCATATGCCCCGGCATGCGCCCGGCGACGGGGTGAATCGCGTACTTCACTTCGACCCCGTTTTTGGCCAGTTCATCGGCCATCTCGCGCACCGTGTGCTGCGCCTGAGCGACAGCCATGCCGTAGCCGGGCACAACGACGACCAGTTGCGAATATCCCATTAAAATCGCGGCATCTTCGGCCTGAATGGGTTTTACAGCCTTGCCTTCCATACTGGCTGAGCCTGCTGCTCCACCGGACGCTTGCACTTGTCCGAACGCGCCAAACAAGACGTTGGTGATCGGACGGTTCATCGCCTTGCACATCAAGACTGTCAAGAGCGTGCCCGATGAGCCAACCAGCGTGCCGCCGATAATCAGAGCGATATTACTGATCGTGAACCCGTCCGCTGCCACGGCCAATCCCGTGAAGGAGTTTAAGAGTGAGATTACAACAGGCATGTCCGCGCCGCCAATGGGCAAGACCATCAAGACGCCGAGCAAGAGCGCAATCACAAAAAAACCAGCGAAGAGCATCGCATTGGCCTGCCAGAGCTGATACCCCGCGATGCCAATGATCGCAACGAAGAGAGCCAGATTGACGATCTGCTGCAGTGGATAGGTTATAGGGCGCTCCACCATGCCCTGTAATTTGGCCCACGCCATGATGCTGCCGGAGAAAGAGATCGAGCCAATCAGCGTCGCAAAGAGCATCGCCGAAGATGGGCCTGCGCCCACATTGCCCTCGGCAGCGAGCCTGAAAAATTCGACCGTCGCGATGAGCGCCGCCGCGCCGCCGCCAACGCCATTAAAGAGCGCAACCATTTGCGGCATGGAGGTCATCTGCACTCGCAGTGCCCCGATCGCCCCGACTATCGAGCCGATCGCAATGCCGAGCGCCATCAAGCCATAGTTGAGAAGCGCCGGCCTGTGCTCGATCTGCAACAAGGGCAGCACAGCTACAATGGCGATGCCCATGCCCAGCGCGGCGATGAGATTGCCGGAGCGCGCCGTTTCAGGTGAGCTGAGCCGCTTCATGCCCCAAATAAAGAGCACCGCCGCGACGAGATAGAAAAAACCAACCAGCAACCGCAAGCTCTCTACATTCATGACTTCCTCCGCTTGAACATGTGCAACATGCGATCAGTTACGACGAAGCCGCCGACGACGTTGATCGCACCGAAAACAACAGCAATAAAACCGAAAAGAATCGCTACCCAGTCATCGGGCTTGGCCATGCCCAAGACGAGCATCCCGCCCAAGAGCACGATGCCGTGAATCGCGTTCGTGCCGGACATCAAGGGCGTATGCAAAATGACCGGCACCTTGGAAATAATCTCAAACCCGACGAAGATGGCCATGATAAAAATGTAGAGTAAATACAGGCCGAGCGTTGCCCCGTCCATGACGAAAAAGCCTCCTTTATTTGCCGTTCAGCGAGGGCACGAAAATTTTTCCCTCGTGGGTGACGCAGCACCCTTTGACAATGTCATCGCTAAAATCCAGATTGAGTTTATTCTCTTTAGTGATCATCAACTGCAAGAGCGTCGTTATATTTTTCGAGTACATTTGACTGGCATGGCAGCTCATCATGCTCGGTAAATTGACTGGGCCGAGAATCGTCACGCCGTTCTCGACGATTTCTTGATTGGCTTGCGTGAGTTCACAGTTGCCGCCCTGTTCGGCGGCCAAGTCAACGATCACGGCACCCGTCTTCATTTGGTGCACGATCTCTTTGGTAATAAGCAATGGCGCTTTTCCCCCGGGCACGAACGCCGTAGTGATCACAATGTCGGCGTCACGAGTATATTGGGCGATGAGCTCTCGGTTCTTGCGATTTTGCTCTTCGGTCAATTCTTTGGCGTAGCCGCTCTTGTCGGCCGCTTCTTGCAGCGTCGCGCCGACAAATTTTGCACCCAAACTCTCGACTTCTTGTTTCACGGCCGGGCGCACATCGAAGGCTTGAACGATGGCGCCCAAGCGTCGTGCGGTCGCAATCGCTTGCAGCCCGGCCACGCCCGCTCCCAGAATAAACACTTTCGCTGGCGTGATCGTGCCCGCCGCTGTCGTCAACATGGGAAAAAGTTTTTTGGCGGCGTTCGCGGCCAAAAGGACGGCCTTATAGCCTGTGACGGTGCTCTGGGACGAAAGCGCATCCATTGATTGAGCACGAGTTGTACGCGGCACCATGTCCATGCTAAAGGCTGTGATTTTTCGCTGAGCTAGCATTTGCACTAAGTCAAGACTTACAAGGGGCTGCAAGAAGCCGATGAGCACGGTTCCCTCGTGCATCAGCTCGACTTCATGCTTGCCCAGCTTTGTGTTGAGAATCGGCTTTTGCACTTTGAGAATAATATCGGCTTGGCTATAGACCTTTGCTGTGTCTGATACAATCTCGGCTCCGGCGCTCTGATAGGTTTGATCGGTGAAATAAGCTCCTGTGCCCGCTCCCGACTCTACCATCACACCCAGGCCCGACTTGATCAACCGCGAGGCGGTTTCTGGGATGAGAGCCACGCGCTTCTCACCGAGAAAAATTTCTTTGGGTATCGCTATTTTCATGTTTCCTCACTTGCTCGGCTCATGTTGGCAAAATTATCTCTTCATAATCCGGTTTTATATTAGGTTTTTCAAGAACGAAATGAGATGACATTGCGCAGATCTTAAACTGACCCTTGCCGGTATGACCGAGATCAGAGCAAGTCTTATCTGGGGTCATTTCATATTCTCGCCAAATTCCATACAATAACGACACATTGTTCCTCTCTTGCATATCAGAGGAAGAAGCACGTAGCACAGGGGGAGGCCAGGCCCCCACTTAGCCTCCCCCGCAAGCAGGGGAGGAAGCGATCTCTCTTCCCCGTTTTAATAAACAGAGGAAGGAGCCTAGTTAGATTCAAAGATATTCACAGTAAGAAGTTAAACAGATAAAAGAAAAAGAAGAGGAGAGATGCATGACTCTGGAGAAAGAAGCTCTGGATTATCATAGTAAGAAACCCTACGGGAAATTAGAAATTACCTCGACGAAGCCGTGTCTTACCCAGCACGATCTTGCGCTGGCTTATACGCCCGGCGTGGCCGAGCCCTGCCGTGCGATCGAGCGCAACCCGGATGATGTGTCAGGACTTTCGCTTGAGACAACTGCAGGGTAAGATGCGGCTATGATTACCAAGCTGCAGTACGTCGAATTTCTCATCAGCACGATGGCCAACTTCACCGGGAC
>Ga0247727_10016758_pt1 | contig 11767 bp, 7 predicted proteins | sample WisWelCaveWW1625_FD_202498 | JGI IMG/M metagenome (GOLD analysis project Ga0247727, IMG submission 202498) | Biofilm microbial communities from Wishing Well Cave, Virginia, United States - WW16-25 | ecosystem: Environmental > Aquatic > Deep subsurface > Groundwater > Cave microbial mat | place...
CCAGGTCTTTTTGATGGAGCGTCGTTTCCCAGCAGCGGATTCGGAGGCCAGTGCCACCATGGCGCTCGATTCGACGTTTACGCTTGCGTGGCAACAGCGGGAGAATGTCCTGTTGGCCATGGGGCAGGTCGCGCAAGCCGTGGCCCTGCTCGAGCGCCATGTCGCGGCGCTTCCCGCGGGTCGCCCGGAGGAGGCCCACGGCATGCTCGCGTACGCCTATGCCCGAGCGGGCCGGGCCAGGGAGGCGCGGGCCTTGCTCGAGGCAATGCGGGCGCAATCGAGCGGCCGAGTTCCGGCCACAGGAGCCAACGCCGCGGCGCTCGAGGAGCTGGGCGACCACGAGGCGGCGGTGGCGCTCCTCGGCGAGGCGATCGGCCGGCATGACGTCTGGCTCGTGCAGTTCCCGCTGGCCCCGCGATACGACAGGCTGCGGAAGGACCCGCGAGCCGCAGCGATGCTGGCCAGGCTCGGAACGAGGTGACATGACTGACAGCATGCCGCGCCTTACCACTGCCCTCGCCGGCCGGTACCGCCTCGAGCACGAGCTCGGGCAAGGCGGCAAGTGCACACGATTCCCCTGCTGGCGCCGGGTCGTTGACGCTTGTGACCATATGTGACCATATTATAACCATGAAAGAACCGCCCGAGAAAACCGTCAAGGTCGCCGAGCTCAAGGCGCGGTTGAGCGCGTACCTGCGAGCCGCCCGCCGTGGTCATCCGATCACGGTATGCGACCGCGACACGCCCATCGCCCGGTTGGTGCCGTACCGGCCGGCGGGCGAGCCGCTCACCGTCCGGCAACCGGTCCGCGCGCTCCATGACGTCCCGCTGCCCCCGCCGCTCGGCCGCCCGGTCGACAGCCTGGCTGCGCTGCTCGAGGAACGGCAGCCGTCGCGATGATCGCCTACCTCGATGCGTCGGTCGCCCTGCGCCTCGTCCTCGGCGAGCCGAACCGCCTCGCCGAGTGGCGGCGCATCGAATCGGCCGTCGCGAGTGCGCTCACCGAGGTCGAGTGCCTCCGGACGCTCGATCGCCTGTCGCGCATTGGATCGCTGTCCGAAGACGACGTGGCCGCGCGGCGCACGGCTGTCTACCGCCTGCTCGAGGCGGTCGAGGTCGTGGATGTAGGCCGTCCCGTGCTGCGGCGCGCGTCCGAGCCGTTCCCGACGCCGCTGGGCACCCTGGACGCCATTCACCTGGCCACCGCCATTGCCTGGCGCGACGCGCGCAACAGAGACTTGACCATGGCCACTCACGACACGGCGCTCGCCACGGCGTCGCGCGCGGTGGGGTTGCAGGTGATCGGTGCCTGACGTCACCTGGCGCCTCACCACCGCCCTCGAAGGCCGCTACCGCATCGAGCGGGAGCTGGGGCAGGGCGGTATGGCCACGGTGTATCTCGCGCACGACGTGCGCCACGACCGCAAGGTCGCCCTCAAGGTCCTGAAGCCAGAGCTCGCCGCGGTGCTCGGCGCCGAGCGGTTCGTGGTGGAGATCAAGACCACGGCCGCGCTGCAGCATCCGCACATCCTGCCGCTCTTCGACTCGGGGACCGCGGACGGCTTCCTGTACTATGTGATGCCCTTCATCGAGGGCGAGACGCTGCGGAGCAAGCTCAACCGCGAGACACAGCTCGGCATCGACGAGGCGGTGAAACTCACCATGGCGGTTGCCGACGCGCTGGACTACGCCCACCGCCACGGCGTGATCCACCGCGACATCAAGCCGGAGAACATCCTGCTGCACGACGGGCGGCCGATGGTGGCGGACTTCGGAATCGCGCTGGCGTTGAGCGCAGCGGCGGGGGGCCGCCTGACCGAGACGGGACTCAGTCTCGGCACGCCGCACTACATGAGCCCGGAGCAGGCGACGGCGGAGAAGGAGATCACGGCGCGTTCGGACGTATACTCGCTGGGATCTGTGCTCTACGAAATGCTGACGGGTACCCCACCGCACACCGGCGGCTCGGCGCAGCAAGTCATCATGAAGATCATCGCCGACGAGGCGCGGCCGGTGACGGAGCTGCGCAAGTCGGTGCCGCCGAACGTCGCGGCCGCCGTGGCCAAGTCGCTCGAGAAGCTTCCGGCGGACCGGTTCGAGAGCGCGCGGGACTTCGCGGGCGCGTTGACGAACGCCGCGTTCACGCTGCCGACGTCGGCGATCAAGTCGGGCGCGGCCGGGGCGTCGGCTCCGTGGCAGGCGCGCGCCGCGGTGCCACTGGCCGCCGCCACGGGCATCCTGCTGGTCGTCGCAGCCTGGGGTTGGCTCCGCCGGGCCGAAGGACCGGTGCTCCATGCGAGCGTGCCGCCCCCCGCAGGCACGAGCTTCCTGCCCTACCCCATGTTCCCCGCGCTGTCTCCCGATGGTCGCACGGTGGTGTTCGCCGCCGCAAGCGGTGGGACGACCAGGCTCTACCGGCGCCCGGTTGACGGGTTTCCGACCGAAGTCCTCGAGGGGACCGACGACGCGACGTACCCCTTCTTCTCGCCGGATGGCGCGTGGGTCGGCTACTACACGCGGGCGCGTCAGCTCCGCAAGGTCCCCCTCGCCGGCGGGCCGCCCATCACCATCGTTGACGTCCCCTTCTGGCGCACGGGCGCGGTCTGGCGCCGCAACGGCACGATCGTGATCGTCAGCGATTTGCGGGGCCTGTACGCCGTACCGGATCACGGCGGCTCGCTGGCGCCGCTGACCGAGGTCGACACGGCGGCAGGGGAGTACCTCCACGTCAGGCCCCAGGAGCTGTCGGACGGCAGCCTGCTGTTCACGGTGTTGATGCGGGAGCGCGGGCCGGACGGCGGCGAGCATCTGGCGGTCCTCGAGCCGGGCGAGACCCGGCCGCGCCGCATCCCCGGCGACCCGCTGCCCGTTCAGGACATCTGGTCGGAGGCAACGCGGGTCACCTACGTTGAGCCCGGCTTCCTCGTTGCCCGCCCCGGCAGCGAGACGGTCGCGATGCGCTACGACCTGCGGCGGGGACGGATGAGCGAGACGCCGGTCCCGGTGCTCGAGGGCTCGGGCGCCGTCCCCACCGTCAACCAGCAGGGCGACGTCGCCTACTACGCCTTTCCCAAGGGCGGCACCGAGCAGGCCCTGGTGCTGGTGGATCGCTCGGGATCCGCTACCCGCATGCCGGTGGCGCCGGGAATCTACTCTCACCCCCGGCTCTCGCCGGACGGTACCCGCCTCGCGATGGATCGGATCGACGACGTGTGGGTCCTGGATCTGCGCACCTATGCCTGGACTCGACTGACCACCACCGGGGAGGTCTCGGAGCCGCAGTGGTCGCCCGATGGCAGGCGCGTCGTACACTCGCGGTTCTTCGCGGCCACCGGATACAACGGACTGGTGTGGCGCAACGCCGACGGCAGCGGCGAGGAACACCTGGTGCATTCCGGCGCCGGGGACGACTGGCCCAATGACTGGTCGCGCGACGGGCGGCACGTGGTGGTATCCGGCGGGCCGAGCGGATTCAACGTGTCCGTGGCGGACCTGGACAGCGCCCACAGCTTCCGCCCGGTGACCCGGGGCGCCACGAGCGCGAGGAACGCCAGGTTCTCGCCGGACGGCCGGTGGCTGGCCTATCAATCCAATGAGACCGGACGGATGCAGGTGTACGTCGTCGCGTTCCCCGGCCTGGATCAGAAGCGCGCCATCTCCATCGACGGTGGGACCGAGCCGGCGTGGCGGCCCGATGGCGGGGAGCTCTTCTACCGGGATGGCGCGCGCATGATGGTGGTCGCCATTCGCACAGCGCCGACCCTCCACGTGGGGCCGCCCCGCGAGCTGTTCCGCGGAGCGTTCGAGGAGAACCAGTGGGGTGACCGCAGCTACGATGTGATGCCGGACGGGCAGCACTTTGTGATGTTCGAGTCCGACCCGGCCTCGGCCCCCGAGCTGCGCGTCATCCGGAACTGGGTCGCGGAGCTCAGGTCCACGGTAGGCAGGCGGTAGCCATGGGCGATCCTCTCGACCGCCTTGGGGCCGCTCTCGCCGACCGCTACCGCCTCGAGCGCGAGCTCGACGCCGCCCTGGCCGGGTTCCGTGCCTGGCCATACATTCGCGCTCAACCCCACCGATCGAGGCTGAGCTGATCGACGCGACCGCGCGGCTGAATGCCGCCCTGGCCGACCGCTACACGATCGAGCGCGAGCTGGGGCAGGGCGGCATGGCCACCGTCTACCTCGCGCACGACGTGCGGCACGACCGCAAGGTGGCGCTCAAGGTGCTGCGCCCGGAGCTCTCGGCCATTCTCGGGGCCGAGCGGTTCCTGGCCGAGATCAAGACCACGGCAAACCTCCAGCATCCGCACATCCTGAGTCTGTTCGACTCGGGCGAGGCCGACGGCCTGGTCTTCTACGTGATGCCCTACGTCGAGGGCGAGAGCCTGCGGGACCGGCTGAAACGCGAGCACCAGCTGCCCGTGGACGACGCCGTGCGGATCGCGCGCGAAGTGGCCGACGCGCTCGACTACGCCCACCGCCACCACGTCATTCACCGCGACATCAAGCCCGAGAACATCCTGCTGCACGACGGGCACGTGCAGGTGGCGGACTTCGGGATCGCGCTGGCGGTTTCGCGCTCGGACGGCGGGACGCGGATGACCGAGACGGGGATGTCGCTCGGTACGCCGCACTACATGGCCCCCGAGCAGGCGATGGGGGAGCGCGAGATCACGCCGAAGGCGGACATCTACGCGCTGGGGTGCGTGCTGTACGAGATGCTGACGGCGGAGCCGCCGTTCGTGGGGGCGACGGCGCAGGCGATCATCGCGCGGGTGCTGACCGAGGAGCCGCGCTCGCTCACGCTACAGCGGCACACCATCCCGCCGCACGTGGAGGCGGCGGTGACGATGGCGCTGGAGAAGCTACCGGCCGACCGGTTCGCGAGCGCCGCGCAGTTCGCGGAAGCGTTGAGCCGCCCCGGCGGGGTGGCGCTGCCGACGACACGTGCCCAGCCAGTGGCCCGGCTTGGGGCGTTGTCCCGGCGCGACCGGGCGCTGGCGCTGGCCCCCTGGATCGTCGCCCTGTTCGCCGCCGGCGCTGCCGCGTGGGGATGGCTGGGACGGCCGCCCCGTCCGGGCACCGGCTGGCACTACATCTCCTTCGGCGACGGCCCCGTCGTCACTACGCAGTTTCCGGCCCTGGCGCTCTCGCCCGACGGGGCAAACCTGGTCTTCAAGGACGACATCCAGAACGGGCGGCTGTGGATCAAGCGTCGCGGCGAGCTCAATGCCGTTCCGGTCCCGGGCACCGAGCGGGCAAGCAATCCCGCGTTCTCGCCCGACGGCGAATGGGTCGCGTTTCTGGCCGACGGGCGTCTGAAGAAGATCCGGCCCGGCGGTGGCGCGGCGATCACCCTGGCCGATTCGGCCGCCGCCCCCTTCGGTGGCGTCGCGTGGCTCGATGACGGCACGCTGATCTACGTGGGTCCGACCGGGAACGACCTGTTTCAGGTCAACGCGGCGGGTGGCCCCAGCAGGATCGCCCTGCGCGACCCGGCGCTGGCGGGCCTCGGCCTCGGTTCACCGGCGCCGCTGCCTGGCTCTCGGGGCGTCCTGTTCACGGTATGCAACTCGGGATGCGTGACGATGAGCGTGCACCTGCTCGATCGGCGCACCGGACAGCGGCGGCTGCTGCTCGACGATGTGGTGACCGCGTGGCATCTGCCGATCGGTCACCTGCTGTACGTGCGCCGCGACGGCGCGGCTTTGGTGGCGCCGTTCGACCTCGACCAGCTGGAGATCGTGGGGGCGGCGGTACCGGTGCTCGAAGGGGTGTTCGTGAACACCGGCATCACGCAGTTGGCGTGGTCTCCCGCGGGGACACTCGTGTACCTGCGCGGGACCGGCGTCGCCACGGAGCGGGAGATGGTGCGGGTCAGCCGGGACGGCGCCGCGGTGCCGATCGACACGGCATGGTATGGCGGGTTCAACTCGTTCGCGCTCTCGCCCGAGGGACGCCGCCTGGCCGTGGGGGTCGGGCTGGCGAGCGGCGCGCTCGGCGTCTGGATCAAGCAGCTGGACCGCGGGCCGTTCACCCGCCTGACGTTCGGCGGGCAAGACCGGCGGCCGGCCTGGTCGCCGGACGGCCAGGTCGTCGCGTTCCTCCGGGACTCGTTGAACAGCAGCAGCGTGTTCGCGCGGCGGGCCGACGGCAGCACCCCCGATCGGCTGCTCGCCCGGCTCGACCGCCAGGTCCAGGAGGTCACGTGGTCCCCCGACGGTCGCTGGATCGTGATGCGCACCGACAACGGCGCCGCCGGGGCCGGCGACGTCGTCGGCATCCGCACCAGCGGCGACACCACGCCGGTGTCGCTCGTGGCGAGCGAGTTCACGGAGCTGCATCCGGCGGTGTCGCCGGACGGGCGCTGGCTCGCCTACGCGTCGAACGAGTCGGGCACGAACGAGGTCTACGTCCGCCCCTTCCCGACCACGACGGGTGGGCGCTGGCAGGTCTCGAACGGCGGCGGGGCGCAGCCCCGCTGGTCGCCCGACGCGCGGGAGCTGTTCTTCCTGGACGGGGAGGCGCGCCTGGTCGCCGCGCAGGTCCGGGCGGCGCCAGCGTTCGAGGTGGCGGAGCTGCGTCCCCTGTTCGACGCCTCCGGGTTCACGATCGATGCCTTTCACCAATCACTCGACGTGCTCCCCCGCGGCCGGGGGTTCGCCTTCATGCGGTTGCGGCAATCCAGCCAGACTCCGACCACAGCCCCGGTCGTTCAGGTGGAGAACTGGTTCGCCGACGTGCGGGCCCGGCTCGCGCAATAGGGGGGGGAGCGGTCCCGCCTCGCCACGCGGCTCGGGCTCTCGGCGCGGGCATGTCACGGGATCCTGAAGATCGCGCGCACGATCGCCGATCTGGACGGCGCAGCGGAGCTCGAGCCGAAGCACGTGAGCGAGGCGATTCAGTATCGGAGTCTGGATCGGCGGGAGATGGGGTAGGGCCCTGTCCTAACGGTCAGACGGTCTCGACGTATCGACGCGCCACGGCAGCGCGTTGCGGGCCCTCGCCCACCGGACGCTGTGATGCGGTTTGGCGCTCCTCGCCCTACTGGTCGGCTACGCACATGGTCACACGGAGCGCCACGGCAAGGGGAGTGCGGTCCAGCCAACTCCGGTCCCGGAACTCCGGGCCGGAAAGGAGGGATCCGATGGGCTGGTCCCACATTCGGTGCCCGAGACGTAGGATCTCATGCGCATACCGGATTCCCGAGAGCGAGGCGACCTCGCGGATGGCCGCGATCCGCGCGCCGCTCGGACCGGTCAGCATCTCGCGCGGGTTGGCGCAGATCCCGCTCCAGGCGAAGACGAGCAGGTCGGCCCGCATTCCCGGCAAGGTGGATTCATGCGCGAGCACACGGCGGAGGGCGTCGATGTGGGCAAGATCGGCAGCGAGTCCGGCACTCCCGCGAGGAGAATGGAACAATTGCTCGAGCGATTCCCTGGCCTCGCGGAGCCGCGCGGCGGACGCCGCCCGTCCGTCCGCGTCCGCCAGGGCCCCTAGCGGATCGAGCACCTCGCGCTGCACCATCCGCCAGGCTATGACGTTTTCGAACAGTCTGGGCTCTTGGAGCAGCTTCTCGGCGAACGCGGCGTTCTCCCCCAGCCGGAGCGCCGCGCCCGCCCGGTCCCTGCGTGCGAGGGCGGCGATCGCCGTGAGCGTATTCACGTGCGCCGCCTCACGGAGTGCCGCCAGGCGCGGAATCGGCAGCTGCCACGCGCCGCCGTACCGCTCCAGCGGACGGTCCAGCCCGGCGCGGAAGACGTCGAACGAGTCCGCTCGAGCGAGCCGCCGAAACGTCTCCGTGCGCGGGTGCCGTCCGAGATCCTCCAGCAGTCTGATCGTGTCTGCCGGCATCGCGCCGCTCACGGCGTGCCGAACAGCGAGGCGGTGCAGGCTGTCGCTGCGATACAGCTGCAAGCGGGCCTGATCGTAGGGTGGTAAGGGGTCGCGCGCGTCTTCTCGCTCGCGGGCGACGAGTCGACGCATCAGCGCTTGTGCCGCCGAGTCAGGAAGCGACACACTGGCCGGAACCAGCGCCAGCCAGGTTGGGCGCGCCCGGGCGATCGGTTGCTCGCGGGCCAGCCGGTCGAGCGCGCTCACGAGTTCCGCGGTTCGTGGGCCCGTGCGCTGAACGAACCGCGCCGCGACCAGAGACGCAATCAAAGCCAGCGCAGTCCAAACGATGACGCTCATCATGAGGATGGCTGCCACGGCGATCAGGGCCGGGCGGAGGAACCGGCGGGCGCCCCGCGCCGGCTCCGCGGGTAGAGGTGTGGTCGCGCCGGCGGCCGATCGATACCACTCCGCGACGTCGGGTGCTCCGCCTGCGGCCCTGCGTGGTTTCGCCAGCGCACCGAGTAGCAGTCGTTCTCGGTGCGTGAACAGCGCTGCGGCCGTCAACAATCCGATCGCGGGTACGGCGACGAACAGCGCCGTACCGAACCCGGCGAGGGTCGTGGGTGAGGCCTCCTGCCCGAATCCCGCCGCCAGGGTCGTCAACCAGAGGGCGACAGCCACGATCACCCACATGAAGACGCCGCCCGTGAGCACCGCCCGCACTCTTCGTGTCCGAAGGATGCGCGCGCGCGTCGCGCCGTCGAGAGACGCGAACTCGCGCGCGCCCGTGAGTATGCGGCCACTCCGGCCGTCGGGGTCTGCTGCCACGTCCGCGAGCGTGTCCCAGCGCCACCCTGCTCGCCGATGGTAGCGCAGCCGGTTGGCCAACTGCAGCCCCACAGTGCCGGACAGGAGGAGACCCAGCGCGAACACGCCGGTGCCCACCATGAATCCGGTCTGCCACGCGAAGAACGTGACCTCGCCGCTCTCGACGGCCGAAGCCCGCGTGCGGACACTATCCCCTTCCACTGGTTCGGCGATAACGAAGCGCTCGAGCCATCTCTGATGCACCTGAAGGATGTCCGGCGTGAGGGCGCTCATCATCACCAGCATCAGTCCGCCGATCGCCGCGAAGTTGAGGAGCTGCTGCAGGCCCTTGCTGCGAGATCGGATTTCTGCCAACCCCGGCGGGGGCCACTCGCTCTCGGTGGCGAACGAGGGCAGCATGCCGCGCGCCACCTCATCGGCGTCGGGCCGTTCTGCCGGATCCTTCGCGAGACACCGATCGATGAGCCGCAGGACTTCCGGCGACAGATCTGGCCGCTTGAGCTTCACCGGCGTCGGCGTGTCCCGCATGTGCGCGGCGACCCACCCTAGCGCGCTCGTGGCCGAGAACGGCAGCTCTCCCGTCACCAGCTCGTAGGCCAGCATGCCGAGACTGTAGACGTCGCTCTTCGGGGTGACCGCCTCCCCCGCAGCCTGCTCGGGACTCATGTAGATCGGTGTGCCAACGACCGCACCCGTCGCGGTGAGCCTGGTCCGTTCGCGCTGCTGCTCCGATGACAGTGCCGCGCTCACCCCGAAATCGGCCACATAGGCACGTCCTGAATCCTGCTCGAGCAGCACATTGCTGGGTTTGACGTCGCGATGCACCAGGTCGCGCCGCTGCGCCGACGCGAGCGCCGCGGCGACCTCGCCGATGATACGGCGCGCGTCGCGCTCGCTCACCTTGTCCCGTTCCCCCCTCCACGTGGCGAGCGTCGTCCCCTCGACATACTGCATGATGAAGTACGGCAGCCCGTCATTCTTCGTCACGCCCACGGCGTAGACCCGCACTATGTTCGGGTGGGAGAGCTGAGCGGCCGCAGTAGCCTCCCGTGCGAACCGGGCGCGGGCCTTGGGGTCGGCGGCGAGGAACGGCGAGAGCACTTTCACGGCCACCAAGCGCTTGAGCGCAGGCTCACGGGCGAGAAAGACAGCGCCCATCCCTCCCGTCCCCAACGGCTTCAGGGTTTCGTACTGTGGACGGAGCGATTCGGTGACCTCGGCCTGGAGCCGGCGAGCGTCGAAGGTTGGACCGACCTCCGATTCCCCGGCTTCTGGCGTCGACACGAGGGAGGCACGACAGGTTGGACAGCGATCGGCACCAGCGGGAACCGACGCCGCACACTCGGGACAATACGGCATGGGATGCTAAACTATAGCGTGCCGGAGGATGCCCACCAGCGATTCAGACCCAGCGGCGGCGCGGGCCACAGGGCCTCCTGTTCATGTGCCCGCTGCGGTCTGCCAGCGTGGAGGTCCTCTAGGGTCGTCCGTAAGGTCACGAACCGCGGTGCGAGAGCGGAGCCCGAATCAGCATGCCGGCCCTCTGGCGCCCCCCGGCGCCGGCCCCTATGCTCGTGCCATGGCGCGGTCGATCCTCGTGGTGGACGACGACCCGGCCGTCCGCCGGTCGCTCTCCGAGGCCCTCGGCGACGGGGCCACCGAGGTCAGGACTGCCGAGGACGCCGAGCGTGCCCTCGCCGTTGTCGCCGCGCACCCCCCCGATGTCGCGCTCACCGACGTGCGCATGCCCGGCCTGGACGGCATCGACCTCCTGCGACTGCTGCGCGAGCGCGCGCCGTCGGTGGCCGTCATCCTGATGAGCGCCTACGATGAGCTTCCCACCGTGGCCACGGCGATGCGCGACGGGGCGATCGACTTCCTCGTGAAGCCCCTCGACCTGCACCAGGTGCGCAGCGTCCTGGCGCGGGTGTTCGCGGACCGTGCCACGCGCGGCCGGGCCCCGCAGCCGGCGGACGAAACGCCGGACCGGCTCGTGGGGCGCGACGCCCGGATGATCGACATCTACAAGCTGATCGGGCAGGTTGCGGCGAGCAGGACGACGGTGGTGATTCGCGGCGAGAGCGGCACCGGTAAGGAGCTGATCGCCCGGGCGATCCACCACAACTCGGCCGACCGAGCCGAGCCCTTCGTGGCCGTCAACTGCACCGCCCTCCCCAGCACGCTGCTGGAGTCGGAGCTCTTTGGCCATCTACGCGGGGCGTTCACCGGGGCCGTGCACGACCGTCGCGGTCGCTTCGCGCTCGCCGGCCGCGGCACGATCTTCCTCGACGAGATCGGCGACACCTCCACCGAGTTTCAGGGCAAGCTCCTGCGCGTGCTGCAGGAGCACGAGTACCACCCGGTGGGCGCGGACCGCCCCGAGCGCACCGAGGCGCGCGTGATCGCCGCGACGCACCGCAACCTCGAGGAGCTCGTCGCCAGGCGAGCGTTCCGCGAGGACCTGTACTACCGGCTGCGCGTGGTCGAGATCGTCATCCCGCCGCTGCGGGAGCGGATGAGCGACCTGCCGTTGCTGGTCGAATATCTCGTGCAGCGCGCCAGTCGCGCAGCCGGACGGCCGCCGCCGGTGCTGTCGCCCGAGGCGCTCCAGGCGCTCGGCGCGCACTCCTGGCCCGGCAACGTGCGTGAGCTGGAGAACTGCCTCACGCGGGCCGTGGTGCTGGCGGCGGGGGACGTGATCCGCCCCGAGCACCTCGCCATCGGGAGCGCGCCCGCCGAACCTGAGGCGCGCCTCGTGACGCTGGCCGAGCTCGAGCGCGAGCACGTGGCCCGCGTGCTCCGCGCCACCGGAGGCCATAAAGCGCGGACCGCCCAGATCCTCGGGATCTCGCGGCCGCGGCTGGACCGGGTACTCCGGAAGTACGGGCTGGAATAACCCACCGGTGTCGCTCCGCACCAGATTCCTGCTCATCGTCCTCGCCGGCGCGGTGGCGCCGCTCGCGCTCATCGGCCTGTGGCTCACGCGCACCGCGGCCCGGTCGGGCGAGGAGCTGTTGCGCACCCGGCTAACCGTCGGGCTCGACCGCAGCGTGCAGGAGATCGGGGCCCGCTGGGTGCGGCACCGGGCCGAGCTGCTCAGC
>Ga0247727_10016759_pt1 | contig 11766 bp, 12 predicted proteins | sample WisWelCaveWW1625_FD_202498 | JGI IMG/M metagenome (GOLD analysis project Ga0247727, IMG submission 202498) | Biofilm microbial communities from Wishing Well Cave, Virginia, United States - WW16-25 | ecosystem: Environmental > Aquatic > Deep subsurface > Groundwater > Cave microbial mat | place...
ATGGCGGGGGTGGTGCGAACTTTGGAAACGGGACTGCCGCGGCTGGCGGCGGATCGAGACCGGGTGCGGAGCATTTGTGCCTGGCCTTGGATCGTTAGTCTTAACTTGAACGCGAACTAGAATAAGGTTCAGGGTCAGGCATTCAACTATGTCCCAGATCAACATGGGCATTTCCGTTATTGTCAGCACGCGAAATCGGGACAAAAGTTTGCGTCGCTTGCTGGCCAGTATGGAAGTCCTTCAACAACCGCCCGTTGGTTATGAGATGATTATCGTCGACAACGGCTCAACGGACGAAACTTTCCATGTTCTCCACCAGTGGGCGGCCCAGGGAGAGAATCGCAAGATTCTGCAGTTTGAGCGACCGGGTAAATCGCGAGCGCTTAACAGAGCCATTCGCGAGGCGTGCGGCGGGTTGTTGGTGTTTCTGGACGACGATGTCGTTATGGATTCGGCCCATTTGCGGGAAACATGGAACTATTTTGTGCAGAACGACTGCGCGGCGGCTCAAGGCGTCATCAGTTGGCCCCCAGAGGCGTACAGTAATCCAGAGGTTCGCGCCCTGTTAGAGCGTTATCCAGTTGTTGTACACGTAGATTTACGAAACGGTGAAACACCGTCCACCTTGGTAGGGGCAAACATGGCTGTGCGGAGGACAACGTTTGACGCGGTTGGTCCGTTTCACGAGGGTCTCGGACCCGGTGCGAGCGGGTTTAGTGAAGATGATGAATTGGCTGACCGTATCAAGACATCGGGGATGTGGATTGGGGCCATGCGATCAGCGCGAGTCGTCCACGAGGTCGATCCGTCGCGGTTAACTGAAGAGGGATTCCGTCAGAGACATCGCTGGCAGGGCAGAAGTCGTTATGTCTATAAGCGGCAACCCTTGGTTAGAGTTGCCGCTAATTACGTATGGGCACTCGTGAACTACTCATTCGCCAGCTTGCTTGGAAGTCATCGGCAACTATATAGATGGAAGGGGCGATTCTGTCATTACGAAGAGATGCTTCGTCTTGCTGCCCCGAAGCTGTTCGTCTCCTCACGGATCAAGAGATCGGGGAGTCCTCGTGGGAATACATGAGTAGCGGGTGCGGCTTGTCAGATTTACGTTCCCTTGGCTAACAAACCGCCTGCTTCGAGGACCTGTGCTGACCATGGCGGGCGGGAATGGGGCGCTGGTCATCTCCAATTGACACTTGCGGCAGCGTTCTCATAGAGTTGCTCGTATGGCAAAGGCGAAGCTGGCAGCCGTTGGGCCGGTGTTCAACTGTCCGTCCGAAGTGATCCAGGCGTTGGACTCCGTGGCGGCGCAGACACGAGTGTCAGACCGCGCGATCATCGTGGACGATGGCTCGACCGACAGAACGACTGAGCGTGTCGCGCCGTGGCTTCGTCAGAGGAAACTGTCCTGTCCGGCGGAGTTGATCTGCCAAGCCAACCACGGGACCGGCGCAGCCCGCACCCGTGGCGCCGCCGGCGATTGTGAACCGTTTGCCTTTCTGGATTCCGACGATCTCTGGCCGCCGGATTACCTCCAACGCCTCGCCGCGGTCGTCGAACCGCTGTTTGATCTCCGCCGGGCCGACATCGGCGCGGCGGCCCTGCGTACGGTCCGGCAAGCTGGCGATCAGAGCGGCCACCAAGACATGGTGACAACTGCGGAGGAACTGGCGGCGGGTTTCACGTGCGGGAAGTCGCCTCGACCCGCGACGGTAGCTGGTGACGCCAAGCCTGTCTGAATGAAAACTCCCAGCGATTACGCCGCCAGGAGCACCTGGCAATCCAAAGAGTCGGCGGCGAGCTACCGCCAGTCCCGTGATCCATCGTGCTACCACCGCCAAGCTGCTGCGGAGCAAGGGGAGCCGCCAGCTTCTCCACAAATGGGGCATGACTTGGGGAACATTTGCAACCTACTATCTGCGACGCGGCCAACCGTGGCGGGGGCCGCTGAAGGAACCGGAAAACAGCGTGGGCCTGTACCGCGCGAGGCTCCGATCGCGCCTGAAGCTGCGGTTTGCATAAAACCACCCATTGACGGCGCGCCGCGCCCCGGCTCCCTCGCGTGAATTTGGGACTGGACGGTCTGGCGCATTGAATTAGACTCGCGCCCGTGGACCGACCGGAGCGATTGCGGCGCGACGCAGGGGTTCAGCACGACTCGTTTCTGCTCACCAAACTGCGCAATGTCGGCGACGTGCTGTTGACGACGCCCGCGCTGCGCGCCCTGCGCCGCACCTACCCGCGCGCGCACATTACCATGGTGGTGCGGGACGGTAATGAGGAAATTCTGCTTCACAATCCGCACATTGACCGTGTGCTGGTCTGGGATCGCACCCAGCTCCGGCAGCGGTCATCCAGTCGCCGGTTGAACTACCAATGGGAGTTTTTCAAGCAGTTGCGCGACCGGAGGTACGACACCGCAGTGGACTTCGCGTCTGGTGATCGCGCGGTAATTCTGGGTTGGCTGGCCGGCGCTTCCTGCCGGATCGGGCTGGCCGCACCGGATGCGTTCCGCCGCTTCGTGTTGACCAAACCCGTGCGGATTCCCGGCGGCCTTCACACCGTGGACATGTTCTTGTCGCTGTTGAAGGAGGGCTTGGGCGTGGAAGCGAACGGTCGCGCGCCCGAACTGCATCTCGGCCGGGAAGATGAAGAGTTCGCGCGGCGGTGCCTGGAGCGCCACCAACTGGTGGGACAGCGGCTCGCGTTCATCCACATCGGGGCCAGCAACACCACCAAATTGTGGCCGCTGGATCGCTGGGCCGCCGTGGCGGATGCGCTGCAGACCGCGCGGGGGTTGCGGGTGATCTTCACCGGCCTGAAACAGGAAGCCGAGGCCACCCGGTACGTCTGTTCGCAGATGAAATCGGCCGCGTTGTCGTTGGCGGGGCAAACGTCGGTTCTCCAACTGGCAGCCCTCTTGGCCAAGGCCACGCTGTTCATCGGCAATGACAGCGGACCGATGCATCTGGCCGCCGCGATGGGAACGCGCGTCGTCGGGCTGTTTGGGGCAACTGACCCTGTCCAGTGGCGACCGGTCTGTGCGCACCACGTGGTTGTCCGCGCCGACCGCGCGGACGAGCTGCCGGGGCCGGAAGCCATGAGCGCGATTTCCGTCCAAGCGACACTCGAGGCGGTGGACCAGATTCTCGGTCACGGCCCGAAAAATGTCGTGTAGAACGGATAGCCTTTCCGGTCGGGCGTGGGGCTGTGTCTCCAGCGTTTGTACGCCCACAGCCAACCGTCCGGACGTTCGCGGACGACCTGCTCGCAGTAGCGCAGGCATTTCTGGCTGATGGCTTGCAGATCGGCGGCCTTGTCGCCCGTGACGGTGTAGGTGATTTCGGGACCGTACACGAGTCGGCACCGGCCGTCGGGCTGCGGCAGCGCCACGGCGCCGACGAGGGCCGCGCCGGAACGCAGCGCCAGCCCGGCCGCCAACGCGTTGTTGAAGACCGGCAGGCCGAAGAAATCCACCCAGACGCCGCCTCCCTGCCGCGTGGCGTTGAGATCGACGAGCAGCGCGATGCACCCGCCGTGTCGCAGAGCCTTGAGTAGTTTCATGGCCGCAAACCGTTGGGAGACCACCTGATGGCCGGTGCGAGCGCGGAGGCGGCTCAGAATTTCCTGCGCGGCGGTGTTGCGCATGTCCTCGGTGACCAATGTGGCCGGCATGCCGAGCAAGCCGGTCGCCAACCCCAGGAGTTCCCAGTCACCGTAGTGCAGCACGACAAAGATGAGGCCACGGCCGCGCGCGGCAATCGCCTGCACCTGTTCCCAACCGGCGGGGTCAACCTCGATAAATTGTCCGAGGTTGGCGGCCGTGAGTCGCGGCGACCAGAACAGCCCCAGCAACGTTCCGCTGGCGTTCTGAAATGACGCGCGGGCAATCCGCCGCTTTTCACCTGGCGACTTGGTGTCGCCGAAGGCGACGTCGAGATTTGCCAGCACCACCCGGCGCAGCTCGCCCGCGAAGTGGTAGCCGAGACCGCCGAGCGTACGACCCATTCCGACGACGGCGCGCCGGGGCAGCTTCGGCATGAGCCAAACCACCACCCGCAGGGCCATCGTTTCCAGGTGCGCGCGCGCCCGTTTCCACCGGCTGAGTCGATGCGCCTGGTCGTTCATTGATCGTCCTCCATGGCTGGCTCACCGGGGCCGGTCGGCGGTGGGGGCAACGCGGTAATGTTGGCGGTAGGCACGGGAAAATTCGTGGACGCGGGCGTAGCCGACACGGGCGGCGATTTCTTTCATCGCGAGCGTGGAATTGCGGACCAGCCCGCGCGCCAGACTGAGGCGGACGTGCTTGAGCCGTTGCGCGGGCGACACGCCGACGGCATGCCGGCACGCGCGCGCGATCGTGGCCGGGCTGCGGCCGGTCCACTGTTGCATGGTCGGCAGGTCAATCGGTTCATGGAGCTGTTGCCGGGCGCGGGTTTCGATGTCCCACCAGAGCCGGGCGCGCGGATCGACGGAAACATTTTGCTCGGTGGGGCGGGGGAGCAGCGCGAGGATTTCCAGCAGCGCGGCATGAACGCGGAATTCGCGGACGGCCGCCGGCAGCGCGTGGTCGTGCCAGACGTTGTGCAGGCGTGCGAAGCGCTGTCGCACCTCCCGGCTGGCGTTGGGAAACAGGCGCGACTCGAAACCCGGTGGCGGGAGACACGGCGCGATGAAGTTGACGGAGTAAAATTCCCACGGGCCTTGCAGGACCTCGCCCGTGACCCATTCGTCCTCGTGATACCAGAACACGCAGCCGGGACGCGTTTCGTACTCGCGGCCGTTGCATTGCTGACGGACGCGGCCGGAGAGGACGAGGTGGATCAAGTGTCCGGGCAACGAAGTGGCGGTGAAGGTAAATCCGCGCGGATGCGGCCCGAACCGCCGCACGAGCAGCACACTTTGGATCGGTGAACCGCCGACCGGTTGGGGTGCGCGTTGGGCGGGTGACATTGGCTGATGAAATTGGCGAAATGTTTTTCCGTTCCGGCTAACGCCGCCGGGATTCAGGCCGGCTAGTATTGCACCATGAAATTGACGGAATTGCCAGTTTCCGATGAGATCGCGGCGGCGTACGCGCGCGATGGGTATTGCGTCGTATCGGAGCTGCTGACGGCGTCCGAGTGCGAGGCGTTCAAGACCGAGGCGTTGCGGGTGATGCGCGAACACGCCGGCCCGAAGCGGACGGTGTACGTCGGCGCGGCGGCGGCCAGCCCGCTGTTCTACCGGTTGACCGACGACCCGCGCCTCGTATCCGTGCTGGTGCGGATCATGCCGGAAGGGGTGGCGTTCATGAGCGACAAGGTCGTCTTCAAGTCCGCCGACCAGAAATTTCCCACGCCGTGGCACATCGACTATTTCTACTGGCGCAACACCCGGCCCAAACTCTCGGTCTGGATTCCGCTCGATGACTCCATGGCCGAAAACGGCACACTGAAAGTCATCCCCGGCAGCCACCGACGCGACTGGCAGGATCATCAACCCGGCGACACCAGCCTCACCAACAACGAATTTGTCAACGTCATCAACGACAAGGCATGGCGCGCCGAGGACGAAGTCGTCTGCGAACTCAAACGCGGCGGCGCGATCTTCTTCTCCGACCGTCTCGCCCACGCCTCCTGTCCCAACACCGCCGGCGTGGATCGCTACACCATCATCAGCACCTATCAAGCGCCGACGGAGGATGACGAGTTCGACAAGCAGTTTCCTGCGCGGCATGTGATTGTACCGAAGCTTGGTTGATCGGTCCGGTTTTGTGATTTGGAGGGCGAGGCTCCAGCCGAGCCGTTCCCCGTGGCTCGCCCTCCAGTTGTTTTGCCGTTAGGACACAACCGCATTAGAATATCCTGCCGTGAGCACAAAGGAAATCGCCATTCGCAGCATCCGAGAGCTTCCAGAGGACGCGACTTGGGAAGATGTTCAGGAACGAATCAATTTCATCGCGGGCGTGCGCAAGGGGTTGCGCGAACTCGACGAGGGCAAGGGGATTCCGCATGAGCGTGTGCGCGAAGAGTTCGCCGAGACGATCATCGAGAAGAAGCTCGACAAGTCTTTCGAGCATGGAACGGAAGTGGCGTGGCTGGTTGATCCCCAGCGCAAAGCCGTATCTGTCTATACGCTCGATGGGATCACGCGCCTGACGAAACTCTCCGATGTGCTCAGAGGCGACGAGGTATTGCGCGGCTTCAAGTGCCGATTGAGCCGATTGTTTCGGGCCTGACGGTCGGGGGCGTTCCTCTGACGTCGCTGAAATTCGCGGCTCTGGCTAGACAACCACAGGTACGTCTGGCATAAGAATCGTGCCATGTATGCAAGGGTTTTGGGTCATGTGAAATCCGGCCGGTGTCGGAAAGCTGCTGAGTCGAGTGGCTTCACTTTGCTGGAGCTGTTGGTCGTGGTGGGAATTATCGGCCTGCTGACGGCGTTGTTGTGGCCGGCACTGGGGAGGGCACGGGAGGCGGGGCGGCGGATCGTTTGCGTGTCGCATTTGCGACAGATCGGGATGGCCTTGACGATGTATGCGCAGGAGAACGAGGGAGATTTTTATCCGCCGATCTATGGCACCGGCAACCCGCCCGAAACTCAACGAATGGCCAAGCTCGCACGGTTTGGGATTAAAGAGAGCATGTTCTTCTGCCCTTCCGATCCGAACCTTGGACCGCAATCCACGATTTACGATCCGGCCGAACCCAAGAGCCACAGCTACGTGCTGAACGCGCTGGATGAGTTGGGGCTTGGTGTCGGCCAATCTCCTTCCGCCCGTCACATCGATAATCCGAGCGGGGTGATCCTGGTCGGCGAAAAAAAACCTTCCGAGACCGACTTCTACATGTCCTTCGCCAATGGCGAGACCGACCGGATGCTTGACCAGACCCGGCACAATGGCGGCGCGAATTTCCTGTTCGCCGACAATCACGTCGAGCATCTGCGGGTCGGCAAGAGTCTGTCGCCCGTCAACTACTGGACGTTGAGCGACGAGGATTAGTACACCGCTGTTGTTCCCCGCGCCCCAGCATGTTAGTGTCCGTCGGCCAATCGCATGGAACGACTCGCGATCATTGACGGGGTGCGCACGCCGTTTGGCAAAGCGGGCACGGAGCTGAAATCGCTGCCGGCGCAGGAGCTTGGCCGGCTGGTGGCCGGCGAACTTCTCGAACGCACGGGGCTGGATCCCGCCGTCATCGCGCACGTCATCTTCGGCAACGTCGCCCAACCGCCCGACGCCGCCAATATCGCCCGCGTCATCGCGTTGCTGGCTGGCATCCCCGAGCACATCCCGGCGTACACCGTCCACCGCAATTGCGCCAGTGGCTTCGAAGCGATCACCAGCGCGTACGAAAAAATGGCCGCGGACCAGGGCGACGTGTTCCTGGTGGGCGGCACGGAAAGCATGTCCAACATCCCGTTGCTGTTCTCACCGGTCGCGGCGGAGAAGTTTGCCGCGCTCAACCGTGCCAAGAGCCTGCCGGCCCGGCTCGCGGCGATGGCGCGGTTTCGGCCGGCGGATTTCAAACCACGCGTGGGCGTGATGCTCGGACTGACCGATCCCGTTTGCGGCCTGAACATGGGCCAGACGGCCGAGGTGCTCTACAACGATTTTGGAATCAGCCGGGAACAACAGGACACGTTCGCGCTGGAGTCGCACCAGAAAGCCACACGCGCCCGCGCCAAACTGCGCGAGGAGATGCTCACCGTGTACCTGCCCAATGTCAAATTCGTGCAGGACGACAACGGCGTACGTGAAAGCCAATCGCTCGATGCGCTGAAGAAGCTGAAGCCGGTCTTCGCCAAACACAACGGCACAGTCACCGCCGGCAACGCCTCGCAACTCACCGACGGCGCGGTGGCGTTGCTGGTGGCCAACGAGCGCCGCGCCCGCGAACTCGGCTTCAAACCGCTCGGCTATCTACGCGGCTACGCGACGGCGGGAGTCGATCCCAAGTGGATGGGCCTTGGGCCGGCATACGCCATCCCGGCAGCGCTCAAGGATGCCGACGCGAAGTGGGGCGAGATTCAACTGATCGAGATCAATGAGGCGTTTGCGGTCCAGGTGCTGGCGGTGGAGTTGGTGCTGCGCAAGGAATTTGATTTGAAAATCAACCGCGACCTGCTCAACGTCAACGGCGGCGCCATCGCGCTGGGTCACCCGGTCGGCGCCAGCGGCGCGCGGCTGGTGTTGACGGTGCTGAAGGAGATGGCGCGTCGCAACCTGAACGTCGGCCTCGCCTCCGCCTGCATCGGCGGCGGGCAGGGGACAGCGGTAGTGCTGGAACGATGAGCGCACGCACGCGAACTGTAGCTAGCTCTGGTGGGAGGATGTACCGCAGCCGTCCCCGGCTGCGAGTTCGGCCGGCGTCCCGCCGCCAGACCTGCCGCACCGAGACGGTGCGCGAACTCGCCGCCGGGGACGGCTGCGGTACGCAACGGTAGTAGCAACGGTATGGAACCAATCCGACACGAAACGGATGCTGATGGCATTGCTTGGGTGACGTTTGACGACCCGGAGCAGAAGGTCAACGTCATCAGCACGCCGGCGATGAACGCGCTCGACGCGGTGCTCGACCAACTGGCCGGCAGTCCGCCGCAAGCGGTGGTGTTCATCAGCGCCAAACCGGACGTGTTCATCGCGGGCGCGGACCTCAAGGAACTGGGCGCGGTGCGCGATGCGGTGCACGCGACCGAGTTGTCGCAGCACGGCCAGCGCGTATTCGAGCGGATTGCCGGTCTGAGCATGCCGACGGTGGCGGCGATCCATGGCGCGTGTCTCGGCGGAGGCTGCGAGCTGGCGTTGGCGTGCGCCGCGCGCGTGGCGACCAGTCATCCCAAGACGCAGATCGGTTTGCCCGAGACTCAACTCGGCATCATTCCCGGTTGGGGCGGCACGCAGCGGTTGCCGCGGCTGATTGGGTTGCGAGCCTCGCTGGAAATCATCGTGCCCGGCAAGACGCTCGGCGCCGGACAGGCGCAGCGGGCCGGGTTGGTGGACGCGGTCGTGCCGGTGGTGCTGCTGCGCGATGTGGCCCGGCAATTCGCGCGGCGGGAACGCAAACCCAGCCGGCGCACCGTGCTGGGGCAGAACCACTGGCCGATGCGTCCGATCATTTGTCACTTCGCGCGGCGGCGGGTGCAGGCGCGCACGGAGGGACATTACACCGCGCCGTTGCGGGCGATTGACGCGGTGGAAGAAGGTCTCGCCGCCGGCAAACTCACCGCCGGGCTGGAGGTCGAGTCGCGGATTCTCGGCGAACTCGCGGCGAGCCGGACCTGCCGGCATTTGGTGCACGTGTTCTTTTTGCGGGAGACCTATTCGAAGCTCAGCGTGCCGGTGCCGGCGGCTCGGCGGGAGCCTCGCCCTCCAGTTCGGAAGATCGGCGTGCTGGGGGCGGGATTGATGGGATCGGGGATTGCGCAGTGGTGCAGCGCACGAGGGTTGACGGTGCGATTGAAGGACATCAAACCGGAGTTTGTGGCCGGCGGCATGAAGCGGATCGCCGACATCTACCGGGAAGGCGTGCGGCGGCGGAAACTCTCCGAACACGAGGCGCGGCTGGGCATCGACCGGGTGCGGCCCACAACGGAGTACACCGGGTTCGGCAATTGCGAGGTGGTGATCGAGGCGGTGCTGGAGAAGCTGGACGTGAAGCGGCAGTTGTTTGCGGAACTGACGCCGTTGCTGTCGAAGGACTGCCTGATTGCCTCCAACACGTCGGCCATCCCGATTGACGAACTCGCTGAGGCGACCGGGAAACCGGAGCGGTTTGTCGGGATCCATTTTTTCAATCCCGTCCACCTGATGCCGTTGGTCGAGGTGGTGCGCGGGACAAAAACGTCGCAGACCACGCTGGCGGCGGCGGTGGAGTTCGTGAAGCAACTCAAGAAGATTCCCGTGGTGGTGCGCGGGACGCCGGGATTTCTCGTCAACCGCGTGCTGATGCCGTATCTCAACGAGGCCGGCGTGATGGTGGAGGAGGGCGTGCCAGTGAAGGCGATCGATGACGCGATGCGCGCGTTTGGGATGCCAATGGGACCGCTGCGGTTGATCGACGAAATCGGGATCGAAGTGGCGTTGGAGGTCGGCAAGGAACTGGCCGGCGCGTTCAGCGACCGGATGAGCGTCGCCCCGATTTTATTGAAGCTGCACAGCGCGGGTCTGCGCGGTCGCAAGGGCGGGGCCGGTTTCTACCTGTACCGGGGCCGGCGCGAGCGGCCAAACTCCCGGGTGCGGAAGATGGTGGGCGTGAAGGAGCGCGCGCTCGACCCGCTGCAGATTCAGCGACGGTTGCTCCGCAAGATGATCACCGAAGCCCGGCTGTGCCTCAGTGAACGGGTGGTCGAGTCCGAAAATGACATCGATGCCGGCCTGATCTTCGGCACCGGTTTTCCCCCGTTCCGCGGCGGTCTCGTGCAGTATGCGCGCGACGCCGGCGAATGGATCATGTAGATCATGCCACTGACGCCAGAATCGTCCAAGCCGTTGTCCGGCCTGATCCTCGCGGCGTCGCCCGCGATGCTGGACCCGAACTTCAACCAGAGCCTGGTGTACGTCGCGGAGCATAATGCCAAGGGCGCGCTGGGGTTGATCATGAATCGTCCGCTGGGCCGCAAGCTGGGCGAGGTCGCCCGCTCGCCGGACCTGCCGGCCGCGGTGTTGGAATTGCCGGTGTTTCTCGGCGGTCCGGTCCAGCGCACGGGATTGTTGTTCGCCATTTTTCGCCGCGGCGCGACCGACGAGGAAGTGCGCTGCGAATTGAATCCCGACCCGCTGGCGCTGGCCGAGTTGCCGGAGGGGAAAGACTGCTGGGTCCGCGCGATCCTCGGTTATGCTGGCTGGGGTGGGGGACAACTCGAAGGCGAACTCCAGCAGAACGCCTGGACCATCTGTCCGCCGCACACCGTCCTGCTCGACGAATCCTGTGCCCCCAACCTCTGGCGCGTCTTCATCAGCGACGACCAGCGCTGGCGCAGGCTGCTGCCGCTGCTGCCGCAGGATCCGGAGTTAAATTGAGTCGCGCCGCTTCCCACGGAAAAAACTCTGGAGGAGAGTCTTGGCCTCTTCTTCCTTGATGCCGGCCGCCACGTCCACGGTGTGATTGAGGCCCGGTGTGTTGGTGATGGGGAAGACGGTGCCGGCAGAGCCGGCGCGGTCGTCGCGGACGCCGAAGACGAGACGTTGGACGCGGGAAAGGGTGAGGGCGCCGGCGCACATGGGGCAGGGTTCTTTGGTGACGAAGAGGGTGCACCCATCGAGTCGCCAGTCGCCGCGGGCGTGGGCGGCCTGAGTGAGAATGAGCATTTCGGCGTGGGCAGTGGCGTCTTTGAGAAGTTCAACCTGGTTGTGGGCGCGGGCGATGATCTTGCCGGCATGGACGATGACGGCGCCGACGGGTACTTCGTCGGCGTCGTAGGCGAGCCGGGCTTGGCGGAGGGCTTCGCCCATGAAGTAGTCGTCGCTGGTGAGATCAATCGGCGGGGTCATCGGCGCGGATGGTAGCGGTTTGGGGCTGGGGAAGGCAAGTGTTGTACGGCGCGATGCCTGTCGTTTAGGTATCGCGCCGCGTCGTTGGGCTGCAAAGCGGACGGCGCGATTGCCACAAACGACAGCGGCGTCTCATTGGACTCGGCTCCCCGAAACGACACGGGGCATCGCGCCCTTCTATGAGGCCACCGGTTGCAAGCGTGTTCTTCTGTTTCTTAATGGCTGTCGTTTCCGGCTCCTTCCGTTCGGGTCGTCGGTCGGTCTGTTACGGGGCGGACGCGCACGGCGTC
>Ga0247727_10016760_pt1 | contig 11766 bp, 9 predicted proteins | sample WisWelCaveWW1625_FD_202498 | JGI IMG/M metagenome (GOLD analysis project Ga0247727, IMG submission 202498) | Biofilm microbial communities from Wishing Well Cave, Virginia, United States - WW16-25 | ecosystem: Environmental > Aquatic > Deep subsurface > Groundwater > Cave microbial mat | place...
CCCTGACCCGGCAGGAATGCCCGGGGGGCCGGCTTGAGCGCAGCGCCGGCAGAACGCCCGGTCCGCATCCTCGTGGTCGACGATTCGGAGAGCGTCCGCCGCTACCTCGCGGACTGGCTCAGCCAGCAGGGCCACCGGGTGGACAGCGCCGAGGACGGGCGCCGCGCGCTCGGCCTGCTCGACGCCGGGCTGATGCCCGATCTGGTGCTGCTCGACGTGATGATGCCCGACATGGATGGCCTCGAGGTGCTGCGCGCGATCCGCGAGCGGGCACCGTGCCTGCCGGTGGTGATGGTCTCCGTGGTCGGCCACGCGCGCACGATCGTCGACGCGATGCGTGCCGGGGCATCAGACTACCTGAGCAAGCCGCTGGACGAGTCCGCACTCGCTGCGCTGATCCCGCGCGTGCTCGAGCGCGCCCGCCGTAGCAGCGCCCCTGCCCCAGGCCGTAGCACGTCGGAAGGCGCGCTCTGGCAGGGGCCCGCGCTGGCCGCGGTGCGCGCCCTGATCGATCAGGTGGCAGACACGAAGGTCACCGTGCTCATCCAGGGCGAGAGCGGCACCGGCAAGGAAGTGGTGGCGCGCGCCCTGCACGCCGCCTCGAGCCGCACGGGCCCCTTCGTCAAGGTGAACTGCGCCGCGCTGCCGGGCGAGCTGCTCGAGAGCGAGCTGTTCGGCTACGAGCGAGGTGCCTTCACCGGGGCCGTTGCGCGCAAGGCCGGAAAGTTCGAGGCGGCCGACCGCGGCACGATGTTCCTCGACGAGATCGCGGAGATGAGCCCACTCGCGCAGGCCAAGCTGCTGCAGGTCCTCCAGGATTCGACCTTTGCGCGGCTCGGCGGCAATCGCGAGATCCGCGTGGACGTGCGCGTGATCGCGGCGACCCACCGGGCACTCGACGAGATGGTGGCGCGGCGTGCCTTCCGCGAAGACCTGTTCTTCCGGCTCAACGTGGTGAGCATCCGCGTGCCGCCGCTGCGCGAGCGGCGCGCCGAGATCCCCGCCCTGGTCGAGTTCTTCCTCGAGCGCTTCGCGGCGCGCTACGGCCGCCCGCCGCCCCGGCTGAGCTCGAAGTTGTGGACCCTGCTCGAGCACCACGCCTTCCCCGGGAACGTGCGCGAGCTGGAGAACCTGGTGAAGCGGATCGTCGTGCTCGGCAGCGAAGAGCCGGTGCTGCACGCGATCATTTCGAGCGAGCGTGCACAGGCGCGACGCGCACAGCGCTTTCGAACCCTGCTGCGCGAGGTCGAGGAGACCGCGGGCGAGCTGCCGCTGCGCGAGGTGGGCCGCCGGGCTGCCCACGAGGCGGAGCGCGAAGCAATCGAGCAGGCGCTGCTGCTGACGCAGTGGAACCGCAAGCACGCGGCCCGCGTGCTCGGCGTCTCCTACAAGACGCTGCTCCAGAAGATCCGCGATTGCGAGCTGGTACCCGGCGGGGGATAGGGGTCAGCGAATCCAGCCGCGCTGTCGGTAGACGAGGAAGCCGAGGCGTTCGCGCAGCACTCCGTGGGTCAGCAGCAACGCCTCTGCGTCGGGCACGAGGTCGAGGCCGTGCGCCTCGCTGCCGGCGATCCAGTAGTCCGTCGGCGCAGCGCGCACGGCGAGGCCGGCCGAGCGGCAGGTCGCGAAGGCGCGGCGCATGTGCAGCGCGGAGGTCACCAGCAGCACGTCGCGCGCAGCGCGCGCGTCGAGCAGCTGCTTCGAGTTCACGCAGTTCTCGTAGGTGTTGGTGCTGGCCTCCTCGCGCACGATCGCGCCCTGCGGGACACCGAGCAGCTCGAGCAGCGCGCCGATGCCGGCGGCCTCGGCCGGGCCTTCCCCCTGCCAGGGCAGACGACCGCCGCTCACGACGACGAGCGGCGCCTTTCCCGCGCGGAACAGGCGCGCCGCGTAGACGACGCGGTCGCCCGCCTCGGACAGCTCCGGAAACTCGCGTGGTGGCAGCGCCGGCCTGGTGGCGCCGCCGAGCAGCAGGATGGCGTCGGCGGTGGCGATCTCCGCCAGCGGCGTCGCCGGATGCACGCTCTCCAGCGCGGCAGCGAGCCGGTCGGCCAGCGCCGGGAGCGAGGCCAGCCAGAGGCAAGCGCCGGCCAGCGCCAATACGGCCGCCGCGGCACGCCGTCGCCCGAGCGCGAGCGCCAGCAGCGCGAGCGCCATCCCGGCGAGCGCCGCCGACAGCGGCAACACGAGCTGGGCCAGCAGCTTGCCGAGGCCGAGGCTCATCGCTTGGCCTCGCCGCGCGGCTCGCCCACGCGAAAGATGCGCAGCCGGTCGGTCGCGCTGACGCGCAGGTCGACGAGCCGCGTCGCGTCCGAGAGATGCCCCAGGAAGGCCTCGTTCTTCGCGGTGTCGTCCAGCCGATACGCGGAGTCGCTGCGGTCGAGGAAGGCGACGAAGAAGCCGCCGTGGCGCTCTCGCAGCCGCTCGACGTCTCCCGGGGCGAGGCGGTTGCGAAACAGCGTGACGTACGAGCGCGAGAGGTCGTCGATGAACTTGCGGATCGCGGTGCCGTTCGTGACCAGCACGACGTCGCGTGGCACGCTCGCCTCGATCGTCTCGCGGATCGCGTCCTGCCCGGCGCCCCAGCGGCCCAGAGCCGGGTGTACGGCGAACGCGGCGGCCAGGGTCGCGACCCCCCAGAGGCCGAGCGCCGTGCTCGCCAGCCGTTCGAGCCGCCTTCGCCCCGTCGTGCGCGCCAGCAGCGCCGAGAGCTGGCGCGGCAGCGCCTCCGCCATCGCGAAGGCCAGCAGCGGCAGCAGCGGGTCGAAGTAGCGCAGCGCGATCACGAGTCGCTTGGCGAAGCTGCTCTCGATCATGGCGTAGGACTGGCCCAGGTAGAACAAGAAGAACCCCGCGACGGTGGCGACGACCTCGGGCCGGCGCCGCCCGCGGTAGCTGAGACCGAACCAGAGGCCGCCGGGCACCAGCACGAGCAGGCCCAGCAGGTAGAGCGGCAGCCGTTCGTGGACGGTCGCGAGATCGAACGGATAGAAGGCCGTGCCGCGCACGAAAAATGCCGCGCCGAAGGCCAGCTGACTCGCGACGAGGTGCAGCGCGGTGCCGGCGATCCCGCCTAGCAGCAGCCAGCCCCAGCCGCGGTCCCGGCGCACGACGCTGCCTGCGAAGAGGGGGATGAAGGGCAGCACTGCCGATTCGCGCAGCGTCAGAGCCGCGCCCGCGACGAAGCCCGACACGAGCCACCAGCCTCGCCTGCCGTCGAGGCCGCGGAAGAAGAGCCAGAGCCCGAGCGCGGCCGCGGCGGTGCGCGCCGTGTCGCTCATCGCGAGCCGCCCCGCCACGGCTGCCGCTGGAAAGGAGAGCAAGATGAGTGCAAAGAGCGGCGAGCGCTGCTCGTCCACCAGCCAGCGTGCGGTCACGAGCACTGCGAGCAGGAGGCACACGAAGCTGGCGAGGAAGGCCCCGCGCGCGCCGAAGGCCGCTGCGAAGGGCGCCATCAGCGCGGTCATGCCGATCGGATAGTCGCCGGGAACGAAGGGCTCGGGCTGATCCGTGAGCGGATTCAGCTTCTCGATCTGGAACGAGCCGGTCTCGAGCCAGAGCAGGGTCTGTTCGATGTACAGGTCTTCGTCGTCCACGGTGGGGCCGCGCGGATAGAAGGCCGCGTACCCGACCGTGTAGAGCCCGATGCCGAGCGCCACGATCGCCCAGGCCAGGCGCGTGTCGCCGGCGCCGCCCAGCAGGCCGAGGCGCCGGAGCCAGGACGGGCCGCTCACCCGACGGCCCCCGCGATCCCACCCGCGACGCGCAACGCGTTCGCCATGGCGGTGAACGTGAGGTTCTGCGCAGGCAGCGTCGGGAAGGCGGCCGTGTCCACCACGAAGACGCGCGCCGTGCCGTGGAGTCGCCCGCTCGCCTCGGTCTCGAGGGGCCCCGGGCTCTCGCGCATCGGCAGCGTTCCGGCCAGGTGGCCGTGGAAGCCGAAAGGCGTGCTCTTCACGAGCGCGGGCAGGGGCCAGAGGCCGAGGGGGCCCCGCACGCGTCGCAGCTGCGCGATCAGCCGCGCGAGGATCGCGCGGCTCTCGGCCTGCGGCGCCGCATCGATGTGGACGCGGCCGGGACCGCCCGCGGCTGCCACCACGCGCGCCGTGGCGCGCGTCGAGTCGGCGCCGGGCAGGTAGACGAAGGCGAGGGCGAGCCGATTGAGCAGCAGCCAGCAAAGGTCTTGCAGCGGGCCAGGCAGTACGCGCAGCACGTCAGCGAGCTCGGCCAGGAAGAACTCGTGGAAGCTGTAGAGCTGAAGGTGAAGCGGTCGTTCCGAGACGACGCCGGCCTCCATGGCAAGCACAGCCTCGCCGAGCGTGAAGCGGCTGCGGAAGCCGAAGGCCGGCTTCGCTCCGAGGGCCAGCAGGGGCAGCAGGTACAGCTCGTTGTCGAGCAGCGGGACAGTCCGATCGTGCAGGCCCAGCGAGTCGGCCGCGATGCGTAGCGAAGACAGCACGCCGGCGGCGATCACGAGCGCGTCGTAGCGTTCCTCGAGTGTGGCGCCGTGCTCACGGCCGTGGACGCGCACGCCACCGGCCTCCTCGTGGAAGCCCTGCACGAAGCAGCCCGGCCGGTAGCGCAGCGCGAGCTTGTCGAGCGGTTGTCCCGCGTGCCAGATCGCGCCGAAGGCGCAGCCGTAGAAGCAGAGCCCGCAGCGGGTGCAGGCTTCGCGGTCTACCGCGAGGCGCGCCCGGCCCGGCGTGAAGCCGGCCGACGCCAGCTCGCCCTCGTGTGCGCGCCAGCGTGCTAGCAGCCCCTCGAGCGCGGAGCCCGGGTTGCGCGATGCATCGGCGCCGCTGTCACCGTACAGCGGGTAGGCCCGTGCCAGCGCGTCCCGCGTTTGATCGAGGCGGAGCAGCGCCGCGGCGCGCGCATAGTGCGACGCGAGCTCCATCGCCCCGAATGGCCAGCCGGCGAAGTCGTGCTCGCGCCAGCTGTAACAGGCGGCGCCCCAGGCGTTGGACAGGCCGCCCTTCGCGAGCGAGCGCGTCACCACCTCGTTCTCGACCGGAACTCCTTCGTCGGCGCCGTCCCACACGAAGGTCGAACCGAGGATGCGCTTCTGCGACCGCGTGGCCTCGACGCGGCCGAGCAGGGTGGCGAGCCCGGCCCACAGCGAACGCTTGCTGCCGCCCGGTCCGAGATGGAGCGCGCGGTAGAGCGCACGGCCCGGCCGCTCCCCGCGCCCGAGGGTGGCGCGCATCTGGCCGGCCAGCGCCTCCGCTGCTGCGTCGGGCGTGTGACCGACGTCGAGCACCTCTACGGCGTGGCCTTGCTCGAGCAGCGCACTGGCGGCGGCTACGCCCGAGGGCCCGGAGCCCACCACCGCGATCTTCACGACGCGCCTCCGAGTGCTGAACGGGGCCCGCAGCTCACGGTCGGGACTCTCCCCTGTTCGACTTCGCTCGCCTTCGGCTCGCTGCGCGCGCCGCCTTACGCAGCGCTTGCAACTAACGAGCTCCGAAGTACTCGCGAATCACGCGTACGTTGGCTTCGACCTCGCGCAGCGCATAGCGCGGATAGGTGGGCAGCAGCACGACTGCGTTCGCGGTCTTGCGCGCGTTCGGGCAATCGCGATGCCAGGCCGAGAAGGCCGGGAAGTCGGCGCAGTTCTTGATGTGTTGGCCCGCGACGTCGCGGCCCCTGCGCATCAGGTGCCGCAGGAGCGCATTGCGATCGTCCACCTGGATCGGGAAGTAGGTGTACAGGTGGGAGAAGTCGGTGCGCAGCGGCGCCGCCATCAGCTCGGGGACGTCCTTCAGCCCCTCGTGGTAGAGGCGCGCTCGTTCGACGCGCTCACGGGTGAACTCGTCCACGCGTGCGAGCTGGCGCAGCACGAGCCGTGCCTGGAGCGGCGTGAGCCGGCGCCGGTACGGATCGACCAGGTCGTCCCGCAGCTCGGGATCGTTGTCGAAGGAGACCTGCCGGTTCAGGATCGACAGCTCCTGCAGGAAGGCGAAGCGGAACACCCAGAACGTGAAGGCGCGGAACAGCGGCGGCCAGGTGGCGATGTCCGTGGCGAGCCCGTGGGCCACCTCCCCGAGATAGCCGCCGAGGTCCTGGAGCGGCCAGGGCGCGAGCTCCGCACGCGCGCGCTCGGCGACCTCGGCGCGGCGCGTGGTGAGCACGCCGCCGAGGAAGGCGTTCACGTTCTTGTACTTGCCGAAGCTGAAGACGGCAGCGTCGCCGAAGGAGCCCACCGGCCGGCCGCCGAAGCGGGCACCGAAGGCCTGCGCCGCGTCCTCGATCAGCGGGACAGAGCGCTCGGCGCAGATGCGCGGGATCACGTCCATGTCGCAGGCGAGGCCGTGCAGGTGCGTGATCATCACCGCGCCCGTGTTCTTGCCGATCAGCTTCTCGATCTCGGCCGGGTCGATGTTGCAGGTCTCCCGCTCGATGTCGGCGAACACCGGCACGCCGCCGGCGGAGACCACCATGTTCACGACGTCGGCGATCGTGTACGGCGAGAGCACGACCTCCTGGCCGGGCCGGATCAGCGCCTTCACCGCCAGGTGGATGGCGACGCGTGCGCGCGGCGTCGCCACCGCGTGCGGGGCGCCCAGCGAGGCCAGTGACTTCTCCAGCTCGCTACACGTAGAGCCGGTCTTCCAGCGGCCGGTCAGCAGCTCGCGGCCGATCGTCGCGTAGGTGCGCAGGTCGTCGTAGAGGCGAAAGCGGGGAAGCGGTGCCATCGAGGGGGTGCTCCAGAACGGGCTCGGTCGAACGCGGCAGTATACCCATCGGCGGCGCGCGAGGGGATCCGAAGCTGGCTCGAAATCGCTGGAGCTGCCGGTGAGCTGCCGATCTGCGGGGGCCGCGAAGGGCCGTGATACAATGCGCGCCCCATGGCCGGCCCCCACGTCCTCACCATCGTCATCCCGGCGCTGAACGAAGAGGAGGCGATCGGCGACACACTGCGGCGTACGCGGGAGGCGCGGGCCTTCATTTGCGCGAACAGCCCGGTCAGCGACGTCGACATCGTCGTGGTGAGCGACGGCTCCACCGATCGCACCGAGGAGATCGCCAAGGGCTTCGACGACGTGACGGTACTCGTGTTCGAGAAGAACCGAGGCTACGGCGCTGCCATCAAGTGCGGTTTCGAGCACGGGCGCGGCGACCTGGTCAGCTTCCTCGATGCCGACGGCACCTGCGATCCGAAGACCTTCGCGGAGCTGTGCCGTGCCCTCGAAGAGCAGCAGGCTGACCTGGTGCTGGGCTCGCGCATGGGGCCGGACAGCGAGATGCCGCTGGTGCGCATGATCGGCAACCGCCTCTTCGCCTTTCTCCTGGGCGCCCTCAGCAAGCGCGTCGTGCAGGACACCGCGAGCGGCATGCGCGTGATCCGAAGAGACGCGCTCGAGAGCCTCTACCCGCTGCCCGACGGTCTCCACTTCACGCCCGCCATGAGCGCGCGCGCGCTGCTCGAGGACAAGCTGCGCCTGGTCGAGGTGCCGATGCCGTACTCCGAGCGCGTCGGGCGCAGCAAGCTCTCGGTCGTCGAGGATGGCATCCGCTTCCTCACCGTGATCCTACGCGCTGCCGTGGCACACCGGCCGTCGCGGCCGCTCCTGCTCGCGGCCGGCCTGCTCGGGCTCGCGACGCTCGTCGTCGCCTTGCAGCCGGTCAGCTACTGGCTGGCCCAGGGCGAGCTGCGCGAGCCGATGATCTATCGCGTGATGCTGGCCTCGTTGCTCGGCACGCTGTCGGCGATCGTGGTGTGCTCGGCGCTCGTCTCGGAGCGGGTCGCGGCGCTCTTCCATCGCCGCCCCATCGCCAGCCGCGGCGTGACCGGCCAGCTCGGACGCCTGCTCTCGCGCGGCACACGCCGCTGGTCGATCGCTGCCCTCTTGACCGCCGCCGTCGCGAGCTCCTCGCCCGGCATGCTGCAGTACCTCTCCACCGGTCAGGTGGACATGCACTGGTCGCGCGCGATGCTCTCGTCGCTGCTACTGGTGGTCGCGGCGATGCTCGTCATCACGAGCTTCCTGATCCACATGCTCGAGCTGGTGGCCGCGCAGCAGGGTGACCTGCGCGGCGCGCAGTGGCCGCCGGATCGGATCCGGCCGGCCCGTGCCTCCTGAGCGGACGTCTACGCCGCGCCCTGTGCGATCAGCCGGCCGAGCTTGCGGAGCTGTTGGGTGGCGCCGCCGAGCGTGAGCTCGAGCTGGCGCGCGTAGAGGTAGTAGCGGTGGAGCGGGTACTCGCGGTCGGCGCCCACGCCGCCGTGCAGGTGCTGGGCCGCGCGCACCACGCGTGAGCCGCCGAGGGCGGCCCAGTACTTTGCCGTCGCGACGGCGGCCTCGGCGGGCAGGCCGGCGTCGATGCGCCAGGCGGCCTGGAGCGCCGTGAGCCGGACCGCCTCGGTGTCGATGAAGGCGTCGGCCGCGCGCTGGCCGACGGCCTGGAAGGTCGCGATCGGCTGGTCGAACTGCTTCCTCGTCTTCGTGTACTCGGCCGTGAGGCGCAGCGCCTCGGAGCAGACGCCGACGGCGAGGGCAGAGAGCGCGGCCGTCGCGCGGAGCAGGATCCATGCGACGATCTCCGGACCTTGCTCCAGCCTGCCGACGGCCTCGGCGGGGGCGCCCTCCAGGTCGAGCTGAGACTCGGGCTGGCGGCTGGTCGTGATCAGCGGCGCCTGGGAGAGACCCTTCGCCTGCGTTTCGACGAGGAATACGCCGACGCCACCGCCCTCGAGCGCGGCGGGCACCAGGATCGCGTCCGCGATCTCGCCGGCAGGCACGCACAGCTTCTGGCCCGTGAGGCGGAAGCCGGCGCCAGTCTTCCGTGCGCGCATGGCCGGATCGGCGGCCTCGCGGTGCGGCTCGACGAGCGCGGCCGTGAGGATCGCCTCGCCGCGTGCGGCGCGCGGCAGCCAGCGCTCCTGCTGCGCCGTGCTGCCGAACTCGGCGAGGGGCAGGGCGCCGAGCACGCTCGCCTCGAGCAGCGGCACGGGCGCGGCGGTCCGCCCGACCTGTTCGATGATGCCGGCGACGACGAGGAAGCCGAGCCCGGCGCCGCCGTACGCCTCGGGCAGCCCGGCCGCGACCAGCCCGGCCTCGGCCAGCTGCTTCCAGAGCGCGCGGTCGAAGCGCGGCCCGCCGGCCAGCTCGAGCGCGCGCAGCTTCTGCGGCGTGCACTGGTCGCTCAGGATCTGGCGCGCGAGATCGATCGCGGCTTGCTGTCCGTCGGAGTAGGCAAAGTCCATCTAGTGCCTCGGGATCCGCGGCAGGCCGAGGCCGAACAGCGCGATCAGGTCGCGCTGCACCTCGTTCACGCCGCCGCCGAAGGTGAGGATCATCAGGCTGCGGTAGAGGTTCTCGAGGTGACCCATCGCCACCGCCTGCGGCGAGCCGCGCGCGAGATAGCCGCGCGGCCCCAGCACCTCCATCAGCTTCTGGAAGCCGTCGAGGTAGGTCTCGGTGCCGTACACCTTGGTGGCCGACGCATCGGCCGGCGCGAGTGAGGAGCGCGACGCCGCCCAGGCCACCTTCCAGTTGAGCAGGCGCAGGAACTCGAGCCGCGCGTAGACCTCGGCCAGGTTCGCCTGAACCCATTCTTCGTCGAGCAGGCGCCGGCCGTCCGCGAGCTTCGTCTCGCGCGCGTAGTCGAGGGCGATGCCATAGGTGCGCTCGAGGATGCCCGACGAGCAGATCGTCACGCGTTCGTGGTTCAGCTGGTTCGTGATCAGCTTCCAGCCCTTGTTCTCGCCCGCCACCAGGTTGGCGGCCGGCACGCGGGCGTTCTCGAAGTAGACCTGATTGATGTCGTGCTCGGAGATCAGGTCGAGCGGATCGATCCGGATCCCCGGCGTGTTCTTCAGGTCCACGATCAGGATCGAGATGCCGGCGTGCTTGGCGGCCCCCGCGTCCGTGCGTACGGCGAGCCAGCAGTAGTCGGCGCCGCTCGCGAGGCTGGTCCACGTCTTCTGGCCATTCACCACGTAGTGGTCGCCGTCGCGCACGGCGCGCGTCTGGAGCGAGGCGAGGTCGGTGCCCGCGTTGGGCTCCGAGTAGCCGATGCAGAACTCGATCTCGCCCGACGCCATGCGCGGCAGGAAGGTTCTCTTCTGCTCCTCCGTGCCGAAGCGCATGAGCGTCGGGCCGACGGTGTTGACCGTGAGCATCGGCACGGGCGCCGAGGCGCGCATCGACTCGTCGAAGAAGATGAAGTGGTCGACCTCGTTCCGGCCCCGGCCGCCGTACTCTTTGGGCCAGCCGAAGCAGAGCCAGCCGTCTCGGGCCATCTGCTTGCGGATCGCCTTCGTCCGCGGCCCGATGCCGTGCTCGCGCGCGAGGTCTTCGCGCACCTGTAGTGTCAGCAGCCGGTCGTAGTAGGTGCGCAGCTCGCGGCGCAGCTGCTCTTGCTCTTGGCTCAGTCCGATGAACATGAGGCCCTCCGAAGCGGCCGAGCATAGCTATGCTGGCCCGATCTTCCGCCCACTCGAGGGGAGCGCCATGCCCACGCCGCCGCCCGCCATCCACGTCGGAGCCAAGGATCTGCCCTTCGTCGACATCGGCGGCGGCAGCAAGCTGAAGGTGATCCACGTCCGCCGCGGCGAGGGGCTCTGGATCATCGAGAATGTCTTCCAGGCCGGCTACGAGGTGCAGACTCACAAGCACACCGGTCCGGTCTGGGGCTACACGACCTCGGGCGCGTGGAAATACAAGGAGTACGACTACGTGAACCGCGCCGGCTCCTTCCTGTACGAGCCCGCCGGCTCGATCCACACGCTCCAGTGCGTCGAGAACGACACGCGCGTCTGGTTCCAGATGTACGGTGTGAACCTGAACCTCGACGCGAACGGCAAGGTGGACTCGGTGGCCGACGGCCCGGGTGCGCTCGAGTTCTATCTCGCGGCGTGCCAGGCGCAGGGGCTGCCGAGGCCGAGGGTGCTGGTCGAGGACTGACCGAGTTCATGCTCCAGATGAAGATCCGCATCGACGACCTGCGCGCGCCGGTCCTCAGCGAGGTGCAGCGCGCGGCGCTCGCCTACGGAGAAAAGCAGAAGCTGGAGCTGTCGGTTCCGGCCGTACTCGCTGCGGCCATGACGCGCACCGGCCTCGAGGACTTCGGACCGGGCGACTTTCGCGCGCGCCTCGCGCTCCAGCTCGAGGAGGTGGACCAGGACGGCGAGCGCACCGGCCTCGGTCGCCTCACGGTCTGGAACGACAGCGTGCGCGCGGCGGCGAACCGACTCTTGATTCGCGATCTGCTGAGGCGCCACCCCGAGATCCAGGACGTCGAGATCCGCCGGCCGATCATCGTGGTGGGCCTGCCGCGCTCGGGCACCACGCACCTGGTGAACCTGATCGCCGCGGATCAGCGCCTGCGCTCGATGCCGCTCTGGGAGGGGCAGGAGCCCGTGCCGGATCCGCGCGAGAAGGCTGGCGAAGACGGCGTCGATCCTCGCTATCTGCGCTCCGCCCGCGCCTGGGCCGGCATGCAGGCGACGGCACCGCTGGTCGCGTCGATGCACCCCATGAATCCCGATCACATCCACGAGGAGATCGAACTCCAGCTGCCCGACTTTGCCAGCTACAACCATGAATGGGTGGTGCGCGCGCCGCGCTGGCGCGATCACCATCTCGGCCACGACCAGACGCCGCACTATGCGTACATGAAGACGGCGCTCCAGATTCTCCAGTGGCAGCGCCCGCGCGAGCGCTGGGTTCTGAAGTCTCCGCAGCATCTGGAGCAGCTCGGCCCGCTGCTCGCCACCTTCGCCGACGCCACCATCGTGGTGACGCACCGCGACCCGGTGGC
>Ga0247727_10016761_pt1 | contig 11765 bp, 7 predicted proteins | sample WisWelCaveWW1625_FD_202498 | JGI IMG/M metagenome (GOLD analysis project Ga0247727, IMG submission 202498) | Biofilm microbial communities from Wishing Well Cave, Virginia, United States - WW16-25 | ecosystem: Environmental > Aquatic > Deep subsurface > Groundwater > Cave microbial mat | place...
CAATGAGCACGTCGTCCGCGCCCGCTTCGCCGATGCCGCGTTCTTTGTGCGTGAGGACGTGAAGCGCAAACTTGAAGACTTCCGCGCTGACCTTTCCAAAATCACCTTCCAGAAAAAACTCGGCTCGCTGTTGGACAAGGCGGGCCGGATTGAACGACTGACCGAGTCCATCGCCAGGTTATTGAATCTGACCGATGACGAAACGCGCACGGCCGTGCGCGCCACGCACTTGTGCAAAGCCGACTTGGCGACGCAGATGGTGGTGGAGATGACGAGTCTGCAAGGCATCATGGGCCGCGAGTATGCGCTCCGCTCTGGCGAGACGCCGGAAGTGGCGCAGGCCATCCGTGAGCATTACCTCCCGGCGGGCGCGGGTGATGCTTTGCCTGAAAGCCAGGCCGGGATGGTGGTTGGTCTGGCCGATCGGTTGGACTCACTTGCCGGCCTGTTTGCGGCGGGCCTGGCCCCCACCGGCTCCGCCGACCCCTTTGGCCTGCGCCGCGCCGCGTTGGGCATCACCCAACTGCTCGCTGAGAAGCAAATTGATTTTGATTTGCGCGCCGCCCTCGACGCGGCCCTTTCTCAGCAACCCGCCGCCGTTCACCCAATCTCCAATTCTCTAATCTCTGAACTTCTGGCCTTCATCGCCAGCCGCCTGCGCCAACAACTGTTGGACGCGGGCTATCGTTACGGTGTCGTGGACGCGGTGCTGGCCGAGCAGGCCCACAATCCGCACAAAGCGGTGACCGCCGTAAAGCAACTTTCCGTGTGGGTGAAACGCGAAGATTGGCCGCCTATCCTGGCCGCCTACTCGCGCTGTGTCCGCATCACGCGTGACCAGAAAGAACAGTATTCAATCCACAGTGAGCGTTTATCAGAATCGGCGGAAAAAGAACTCCACTCGGCTTATCAAACCGCCTCCGCTAAATCCGTTCAATCCGTTGATGATTTCTTCGCCGCCCTCCTCCCCATAATTCCAGCCATCAGCAAGTTCTTCGACGATGTGTTGGTCATGGCCGACGACCCCGCCGTGCGCGCCAACCGGCTGGGCCTGTTGCAAGGCATTGCGGGCCTAGCGCGCGGCGTGGCGGATTTCAGTAAGTTGGAAGGATTCTAAGTAAAATCTGGTTGGAAGGAGTGTTGACAGATGAGCGCATTGGCCGTAGTTACATCTCGCAAAATTCGTCACCCTTACATCGAACGCAAAAAGGGTGTTGGGGGAGGCAAGCCGGTCATCATTGGAACCCGCGTTAAGGTCTCCCAGATTGCGTTGGAATATGAACGCCTAGGTTGGACGCCCGACCAGATGGTTGACGCACACCCCCATTTGCGGCTGGAGCATGTCCACGACGCTCTTTCGTATTACTATGAAAATCAAAAGGCGATTGACGCCGAAATACTCGCCGATGAGCAATTTGTGAGTGAATTGCGCCGTCGTTATGCGCCTAACAAAATCAAGCCTCATGGCGATTAAAATTTACACCAACGAAAGTGTTCCCGTTGGTGTGGCGGCAGGTCTGAAACGACGCGCGGTTGAAGCGTGGTCGGCCCTCGATTCGGGGCAGCTGGGCCTGAGCGATGAAGACCACCTTGAATATGCGGCGCAAGCCAAGGCCGCTCTGTTCACTCACGACGCCGATTTTTTGCGATTAGCCCAGACGTGGGCTGAAGAACCGAAGACCCATTGGGGCATCATTTACGTTCACACGGCTCAATTAAGTGTGGGCGAATGTATCCGGCGGTTGAAGGAAATGGCGGATGTCCTGGAGCCGGAGGATTTAATAGATCGTGTCGAATTTCTCTGAGTTTCTTTTGCCTACTCCCCAGCCGGAATGCAATCACTGGTCATTCAGGAGCCAACCCCATGCCCCAAAAAGCAGTTCCCAAACGTAAAGTAACGCGCAAAAAACCAAAGATGCAGGAATACGAGCTGGCCTATCATCTGCAATTGCCGCTTAAAGTGACTATTGACGAATTTGTGGAAAAGATGGTTGAGCTGGTCGAGAGTCTGGGCGGTTACATTGGAGGCGGCGCTATTCCGGCTACGATGAGACACAATGGGAAAGAAAAAAGACCTCAACGCTCTGCGAACTAGCCGCGAGTTTATCGCGTGGGCCGAAAAACACGGCGGCGAAATCCGACGCGGCAAAGGCAGTCACATTCACGTTCGTAAAAAGGAAGTGATGACGACCATCCCTGACCATCCGGGAGATTTGGCGACGGGTACGCGCCGCGCTATTATCAAAGCGTTTATTGCGATGGGGATGGGGGTATTGCTGGTGGCGATGCTTGCCCACTGGTTGTTTTAACCGCCTCAGCATTGAGGGCGAGAGTTATTCCCTATCAATACGGCGCTGGCATATTGGATAGCGGCAATAACGGCTCCCTCGTTCAAATCGGAGTAGTATTCAGTAATTCGCTTAATGGTATAACCCCCGGCCAGCAGGCCGAGGATGTTGGTCACCATGATTCGGGTTCCAGCAATCGTTGGCTTACCGTGACAAATTTCAGGGCGGATAACAATACGTGGCTCAACCATAAGCACCTTCCTTGAATAATCGTCAGGAATTCTAGCATAGTTTCTGCCGGGAAACCCCGTCCGGGTGAGGGAACCCTGCGAATTGTGAAAGTTGAGGTAGCCAGGCAATGGGTGTATGCTTGCCCATATAGACGGAGACATACAATGACAACCGAACATTTATCTGACTATTGGGACGCCGTTTATAATAGTTTTGACCCTTTTGGCGGGCCTATTCCACCCGACAAACTAAAGGCCTGGTTTGTCCAGCGCCAAGATAGCCCGCTTGAACCTGTGTTACTCCATTTCCGCCCAACGCGCTTGCCGCAGTGCCTTATTTTGATTGGCCATAGCGGTAGTGGGAAAAGCACTGAACTGACTCAACTCACCAACGAATTGGTAGCGCAGTACGACTACTTTGCGATATGGGTTGATTTACAACGCAATGTAGACAACATTGAAAACATTGGCCAAATCGAAGCGCTGTTTTTGATAGGGGCGGCGATCTACAAAATTGCCGAGAAGTCGGGGCTCAAACCCGATAAGCAACGCTTTGACCAACTTGTAATTGCGCTACAGACCATTGTTCAGGAACACACCAATAGCAAGAGCTTCTCTGTGAATGTCGCTGACCTGTTGCGCGGATTAGTCTGTTTTGGGGCTGGAGCAATTACCGGGGCCATAGGGGCTGGAATCGTCGGCGCTACTTCGGATGCCTTCTTAAAGGATTTCAATTTCAAGACCGTCGGCGGATCAAGCCTCACGCGTCAGCTGGAAATCAAACCGCGATTAGATGAAATGCTTAACCGAGTCAATGCCATCATTGAGGACGCGGAGGCGAAGGCCAACAAACACTTGATATTGTTGGTAGATGGGCTGGATCGAATCAACAAAGAAGACACAGCCGTCGCACTTTTTGCTGAAAATCGCGTTCTGGCCGATTTGCGAGGCCGTATTCTCTACACCGCGCCGCCCTATATGCAGTATCAGCCACAGTTCCTACCTGTCCTACGAACTTTCCAGACAACGCGCTTTCCCACTGTGCGCCTGCGCCACCGTGCAGAGCCAGACAAGTCACATGAGCGTCGGCGCGATGAGGACGGTTACGCAGTTTTGCGTCGTGTTGTCCACCAACGGCTCGAAAGTGTCGGGCTGGCCCCAAGTAAGATTATTTTACCCAAGGCGCTTGATGATTTAATTTCGGCGAGCGGCGGACTCATGCGTGAACTGGTTTACTTTGTGCGAGACGCTTCCATCCAAGCCGACATTGCCGGGGAACGGCTCATTGACGAGGCCATTGCCAATCAAGCCATTGATAAGCGTCGCCGTGACTATCAAGCCGCGCTGACTGATAAATTTGAAGAAGTGCTCAATCAAGTCCGCGCCACCCATAAACGCGTTGACGGCCCAGAATGCGATCTGTTGCTCAAAAACAATTTGGTGCTTAGTTACAGCAACAAAGACCTATGGTATGACGCACATTCTATCCTTGATCCCTTGCTTCGCTGACCATGCCCCTCGCTGAGGCCTCGCTCGAACTCACTCAGGAAATGAAGCGCCTCGCCCGCCATTTGCAAAAGGTCGAGGCCGCCGCGCTATTCATCGCCTCCACCGCTAATGTAGAAATTGAGCGCGCATTGGCAGAAGAACTCCAGGGCCGTTTACATGGCCGGGTGGTGCGTGAGTTTCGCTTTGTTCCTCAGCGCTTTGACCTGCCCCGTTTCTTAAACACTTTGCCTTTGCCGGAGGGTCGCCCCCTGATTTTTGCTACGGGGTTGAGTGACCTTTTACCTGCTAACCGCGCCCGCGCCATTGAATTGCTCAACTTGGGCCGGGAGACTTTGCGTTGGATGGGTTACTCGGTGGTGCTATGGGTTCGGCCTGTCACTCTGAGCGAATTGATGTTTCAAGCCCCGGATTTTTTTGCCGTGCGCTCTGGCATGTTCACGTTTGAATTACCCGCCGATGGCGTGGAGCGCGATGGTTTATTGCGAACCTTGCAACTTAACAGCGCCGCTTCGCCGGACGAGTTGCGCGGCCGCTATCTCAACTACATCGCCGCTACCTACCGCTGGCTGGATTTTCGCGGGTTGATGCAGGTTCGAAATTTGGTGCGCTTGCCATTGAAGGATGTGTTTGTGCCGCTGTCGGCTGAGGAAGAGAGTAAGCGGCGTGAACTCCGAGAATTGATAGAGCGGCCAGACCAAGAGAAAAAGAAAGAAAAGGCAGAGAAAAAAGAATCAAAAAGTGAGCGCTCCCGCGAACGATTTGAGCCACCCCAAATTGAGAAACGCCGGGTAGGGCTGGCAGAAGCCATACAGGAAAATCAGCGGCTAGTAGTGTTAGGCGACCCTGGCTCCGGCAAAAGCACCCTGCTCAAATATCTGGCGCTCACGTTTGCCGAGGGCGAAGCCACGACACGCGAACGCCTGCAACTGAGTGAAACACGCCTGCCAATCCTGATTCCTTTGGGAGCGTATGCCCTTGTTTTGCGTGATAATAGCGCGCTCTCGCTTTCTGATTACATCGCTCAACATCATGTCGCGCTTGGCCTACCGAATCTAAAAGCCCTGTTCGACCAACATCTGCGCGAGGGCCAGGCGCTTGTACTGTTAGATGGATTAGATGAAGTCATTGGCGCTGAGACGCGTTCCCTTGTGGCGCGGCAAGTAGGAGGTCTTGTCGCTCAATATCCGGGCAATCGCTTTGTGGTCACCTCGCGCATCGCCGGGTATGCCTCCGCCCCACTTGGGGGCGAGTTCACTCGTTTCACCGTGCGCCTATTTGAGCGACCAGAAATTGAACGCTTTGCTCGCCAGTGGAGCCGCGCCTACGAGTCCCTCTCAGCCTCTCCCGCCTCCAACATCAATGTCCTGCTCCCCGAGTCTGAAGTTCGCGCCGAAGCGCGCGCCAAAAGCCTCACGCAGGCCATCTTCGCCCAGCCCGCTATTGAGAAACTGGCACAGACCCCACTCCTGCTCACCCTTTTGGCCCTTATCCATTATCAAGGCACGCGCCTGCCCTCGCGCCGTGTGGAACTCTACCGCTTATGTGTGGAGGCGCTGGCTGAAACCTGGAACCTCGCCCGTTCGCTCTCTGGCCAAAAAATTGAGTTATGGTTGGGCGACCGCCCGCTGGACGAGAAGGAGGTGGTGCACCTGCTGGCTCCAGTAGCCTACGACATGCACGAGCGCCAGCCCGGAGGCTTGATTTCTCGCGCTGAACTAGAAATGCAAATCGTGGAACTGCTAACACAAGAAGAACGAGCTCGCACACTGGCGCACAATTTTGTGGAATTGGTGCGTGAACAAGTGGGCTTATTGGTTGAGCGCGGCCCGGACCAATTTGCCTTCATGCACTTGACCTTTGAAGAATATCTGGCCGCGCGCCATTTGGCTGGCAAACGCGACCCGCTCACCCCTCTACGCCCGCATTTGCACGACCCGCGCTGGCGCGAAGTCATTTTGCTTACGGCGGCTTCGCTGGATGACGAACACGCCACCGAATTTGTGCGCGGCATTTACGAGGCCCGAAGTTTGAGCGCACGCCCGACCCGGTTTGGGGCTCGCGTGCGCGAAACAGCTTGGCGGGGGCTGGGCCGCAAGTATAGCGTGATGCCATTAGGCGACTTACTGCGCCTCGACTTGTTTTTGGCGGCGCGGTGCCTGGCCGACGATGTGAGGGTAGAGGCCACCCTGCGCCACGAACTCGTCGCCGAAACAATTGACCTGGCGATGAATGGGCCTTTTGCTAAGTTGCGTGAAGAGGCCGAGAACATCGTTGCCGCCTGGCGCGATACAGCTTCTGAAAAAGACGTGACCCAAATTCTACTGGCAGCACTTCAAGCGGATGGCATATCTACACGCATACGCGCTATAGAGTTGTTGGGAAAGTTAGGGTCAGCCTCAGAGTATATAGTGAACGCCTTAGTAGTCGCTCTAAGCGACGAGCGCTACCCCATGCGGGCGGTGGAAGAAACTTTATTGCGGTTAACTCCTGCGCTGAATGCAGACTCAGCTAAGGCAGTGGTCAGCGCAATGTTGACTATTTTGGATAATGGCTCTTGGAATATGCCCGAGGATGCCGCCAAGGTTTTGGGGAGTTTAGGCCATGTGCTTACTGCTTCTACCGCCGCAACGGTGGTCAGTAAATTGTTATCATCTATGTTGCATGACAGAGATAATTACCAGTATACCTGGGAGGCTGTTAAACAGCTGACGTCAGAACTCAACCCAGCCGCAACGGATACTGTAACGGGCATTCTATTAGCCGCCTTTACAGACGAAGACTCTGGAATTTTAGAGTGGCGGTGGCGCCACGATGTAATAGAAGCGCTCATAAGACTGTCGCCCAAGTTTAGCCCGGCCACTACCGAAACCGTAATCCATGCTCTGTTAGCAGTGCCACCAGCCGCACACAGCCCTAGTCCGATTATGCTTATTTTTAAGGTGTTAAAAGAATTGGCCCCCAACCTCGACATACCTTCACAAACATTGGTCAAGCTTCTGCTACCATTTTTGCTCAGTGAAAGTCCTCACGGCATCTTTCGGATAATACCCAACGTATTAAGTTCCACATTCCATCCGAATACTCTTAGGGCAATTGTCAATGCCTTATCCGTTGAATTGCGTGATAAGCATCCGAACATACGTGCGCGCGCGGCCAATGCCTTGATTGGGCTTGGGCAGGTTATCGAAGCAACCGACTCGGATGAAATCGTCAATGACCTGCTCCTCGCTCTTGACAACAAAGATAGATTTGTGCATATAAATGCGGCACAGATCCTGAGTTGGTTTCGTCTTACGCCCGGAAATGTGGCAACCAGCCAAGCCGTCAGCATGCTCCTGAATGCTTTAGAGGACGAAGCTCCAGGTGTGCGTATTTCGGCGGCAGAGGCGTTAGTACGATTCGACCCTAAGCTTAAGGCAGCCATCATTGAAAAACCGGTCAACATTCTACTAGTCGCCTTAAATGGAGATGACTGGCGTGGACGCAACCAAGTGATCGAGGCTTTGGGGAGGATAGGCCATCTGCTTGAAGCAAGTGTATTAGATAGGGCCATCAACCCCTTGATAGATGCTGTATTCGAAAACCCAGGCGCTGGAGGGTGGGTTTCGGATTCAGTGAAAACATTGAAACATTTACGCTCGACACTGACTGCCTCTGCATCAAGCAAAGTAGTTGAGAATCTCAGGACAGCCTTACAAGCTAAAGATTCTCGTGTATGGGATGGGGCGATGAAAGCTTTACAAGCACTAGACCCTTTTCTCGACTTGACTACTAAGCAAGCAGTAATCAACACTCTTGAGGCAGCCCTGAAAGATACAAACCGCTGGCTGATAGACGGTGCAGCCCCCGTGTTAAAACAACTCGGCCCATCTGCGCCGGATAGAACAGTTGGCGTCTTGATAACTTTCCTGGATAACGATGACTGGTATTGGCTTGGGTTAGGCGATCTGTTGGAAAAACTGACCCCCGCCATCACCCCAACCACTGCCAAAGCAGTAGTCACCACGTTGCTCGCTAAATTATATGGCACAGGCTTCGCTGCGGGGGTTCATGCGAAAAAAACGTTGTACCGCCTAGGCCCTTTATTCAGCGCATCGGTGTCGCCTACCGTAGGCGAGGTTCTCTTAGCAGTGCTACGCGACGATGACAGGGATAAGCGAACAAGCGCAGTTATAGTGTTGGGTCAATTGGCTCCTAAATTCAGCCCAGCCATGTCGAGGACAGTCAGTAATGCCCTTTTGAGTTCACTGAGAAAAACGGGAGGCTCGGGCATTCATGCGGGCATTGTAAAAATGATCAGACGGACTATTGGGAGTGACTACGATTCAGCGGCGATATTTACGACGTTGGGAAAGTTAGGAGTGGTTTCGCCTGCTACACTCGACGCGTTGCGCGCAAACCTTGACAGGAACTTTCGTTATAGTCAATCTGAATCCGCTTTCGCCGCTCTCTGGCAACTCGCGCCCAAATTGTACGAGCAGGGGATGGTATCCTCAGACGGGGAACAGATAACCGCCCCAAGCGCGTAATATCGCGCGGTGGATGGCGTCACTCACAATAGCCCATGCTATAATCCTCCCCCACAGGAAGGATTGGTAGTTAATTTCATGTTCCGCAACATCCTCAAAGCCATCGCGGGCGACCCGAACAAAAAGGAAATCCAAAAAAACTCGGAAGTCGTTGCCCAAATCAATGCCTTAGAACCGGCGTTCCGGGAACTGACGGACGCCGAACTGCGCGCCAAAACCGATGAATTCCGCGCCCGGTTGGCCGAAGAAACCGAAGGGATTGACGACCCCAAAGAGCGCCATGAGATTCAGCAAGAGGTTTTGGACGAACTTCTGCCGGAAGCCTTTGCCGCCGTGCGCGAGGCCGCCATGCACGCCCTGGGCCAGCGCCACTATGATGTGCAACTCATCGGCGGCACGATTCTGCATCAGGGCAAAATCGCCGAAATGCGGACCGGTGAAGGCAAAACGCTGGTCGGCACCCTGCCCACCTACCTCAACGCCCTCACCGGGCGGGGTGTGCATGTCGTCACCGTCAACGATTACCTCGCCCGCCGCGACGCCCGCTGGATGGGGCCGATCTACGCCCTGCTTGGCCTGAGTGTCGGCATCTTGCAGGAAGCGGCCCGCACCGAAAATGGCCGCAAAGCGTTTGTGTTTGATCCCCAAAAAGAATCGACCCAGGAAGACCAGCACCAACTGCGGTTGGTGGATCGGCGCGAGGCCTACGCCGCCGATGTCGTGTATGGCACCAATCATGAGTTTGGTTTCGACTATTTGCGCGACAACATGACGCTCCGACTTGAAGAGCGGGTGCAACGCGAACGGTATTTCGCCATCGTGGACGAGGTGGACAACATCCTCATTGACGAGGCCCGCACGCCCCTGATCATCTCCGGCCCGGCCCAGGACGACCCGCGCCTGTATCAACAATTGGCGCAGGTGACCCGCAAACTGTTGCCGGAAGATTTTGAGATTGACGAGCGTTCGCGCACCATCTCGCTCAACGAAATCGGTGAGGCGCATGTTGAGAAATTGCTCGGCGAGCCTCTGCGTGACCCCGACCGCCCCGAGGAAATGACGCCCGAACAGGCTCGCATCCTCGGCCATCTGGAGCAGGCCCTGCGCGCAGAATTTTTATTCAAGCGCAACAAGGACTATTTGGTGGAGATGGGCAAGGTCGTCATTGTGGACGAGTTCACCGGGCGCAAGATGATTGGCCGGCGCTGGAGTGATGGCCTGCATCAGGCGGTGGAGGCCAAAGAGGGTGTGCCGATCCAGGCCGAGAGCGTCACCTATGCCACCGTGACATTGCAAAACTATTTCCGGCTCTACGCTAAACTGGCGGGCATGTCCGGCACGGCCCTGACCGAAGCCGAAGAGTTCGACAAAATCTACAAACTGGGCGTCGTCGCCATCCCCACCAATCTCGAATATCAGGCCACCCGCACCGACTCGGCGCTGGCCGAGGTGGAATATAAAGAAGACGGCTTCAAGTTCAAATACTTTGCGCGCAAAGACGATGCCGCGAAGACGCCGATCTTGTGGCGACGCAAGGATTATCCCGATTTGGTCCATCGCACGGAAGAGGCCAAATTGCGCGCCATCACCGTGGAGATGTTGCATCGCCACTTGCACGGCCAACCCTTGCTGGTCGGCACGACTTCCGTTGAACTCTCCGAAAAACTGGCCGAGCGTTTGCGCGCCGAGCCCCTGCAACGCCTGGCGCAAATGCTTCTCGTCCGCAAGGCCTGGTTTGAGAAGAACAACAAAGAAGAAGATGGGATGCAGGTGGCAGCTCTGGACTGGCTGGAGACGAGCCTCGACCAACTGAGCAGCCAGGATTTGGGCAAGGCCCTGCGCGATTATGGCCTGTCCACCAACCCGGCCAGCGAGGAGAACGTCGCCAAACTTGTGCGCTATATCGGCGCGCCCGACTCGGCGGCCCCCCAATTAACCCAAGTTTTGCAAGCCGGACTCAAGCCGGCCGTGTTGAATGCCAAGAAGCACGACGAAGAATCGCAAATCATCGCAGGCGCGGGCGCGTTGGGGGCCATCACCATCGCCACCAACATGGCCGGGCGCGGCGTGGACATCAAACTCGGCGGCGAACTGGCCGAGGAAATTACCAACGCCGTCAACCGGGTGCTCAAGAAAGGCGGCCACACCGACCCCTACGATTTCACCATCGAGCAACGGCATCAAGCCTTGTTGAAAGTCCCCGAAAGCGAGTGGGGGATTTATGAGGGCGAGTGCCGTCACTTTCTGCAAACGATACAGGACTTTAAGCGCGTCAAGGAAGTCGGCGGCCTGCATGTGATTGGCTCCGAGCGGCATGAGGCGCGGCGCATTGACAACCAGTTGCGCGGGCGCGCGGCCCGCCAGGGCGACCCGGGCTCCTCGCAGTTTTATCTCTCACTCGAAGATGATTTGATGCGGCGCTTTGGCGGACAACAAGTCTCCGATTTAATGCAACGCTTGAAGGTGGATGATGGCGTGCCGATTCAGGCCAGCATCGTCAACAAAATCATCGAAGGCTCGCAGACGCGGGTGGAAGGCTACAACTTTGACACCCGCAAACATCTGTTGGAATACGATGATGTCCTCAACTCGCAACGCAACAAAATCTACGCTCAACGTGACCGGATCTTTGAGAAAGATGAACTGACCGACGACTTTTTGGAGATGGTCACGGCGGAGGTCAACCGCCGCGTGGATTTGGCCGAGACGGATAGCGAAGGACGTTGGAAACTGTTTGCCTGGCTGGAGGAATCTCAACCCTCTTTGCCCCTCGGCAACAATGAGTTCTATCCATCCTACATGCTCGAGCTCATGTTGCGCGACCTCGATGAGGCCAGCGACAAACGCGCCGCTTTATTAAACATCGCCCGCACCGCGCTGGAGAGCGAACGCGAACACTTGATGGCCGCGGTTGAGACACAAGCCGACCGCGCCGAGGAACGGCTGGACGCGCAAATCAAAGAGAGAAAAGAAACCGCCGAACTGGCGCTGGAGGAATTGGAGAACGCCGCCGAAGAAAGCGGCCAGGCGGTGGAGGCCAACCGCGCCTATCGGGTCGTCAGTGAAACACTGGGTCTGCAACTCCGGCCCACCGCCGAAGAGACGCGCGACTTCAATTACAAGCAATTCAAAAAGCAAATCCCCGGCTGGGCCGAAGCGTCTGTTTCGGCGCGGGTGCGGGCCAGTTTGGTGCTGGCCATTGAGCGGCG
>Ga0247727_10016762_pt1 | contig 11765 bp, 14 predicted proteins | sample WisWelCaveWW1625_FD_202498 | JGI IMG/M metagenome (GOLD analysis project Ga0247727, IMG submission 202498) | Biofilm microbial communities from Wishing Well Cave, Virginia, United States - WW16-25 | ecosystem: Environmental > Aquatic > Deep subsurface > Groundwater > Cave microbial mat | place...
ATGCATTGCGGGTGGGATTTATTATGATTATAAAGATCCACAAGACAAAACCATAAAAGACAATAAAATTTCAGATGGACTCGTGGTCTTTGCGCTCAAAGACCCCCTTTTAGACTTAATTAGCGGTTTTTGGCTCTCCAAAGATGAAAACCAAATAATGGACAAAGGGGGGCTTTTTTTGCTCCCGTGGTCGGGACCAGTGGAAATTGTTCGACGTCGTAATCTGGATAGCAGTTTCGCTTTCGAATTAAAAACCGAAGAAAATGGAACGAAGCTTTGTATTGAAGGTGATTGTATGGAACCCATCCAATGGGTTCAAAAATATCGTTTCATGGTCCAATCCAATATCCTTCTTGTTAAAGATGGGATGCCGGATAATTACATAAACGATAAAGCGCTGGCTGCCAGAACCACTTTAGCTTTTTCAGAGCCAGATGAGCTCTCTTTTGTTCTAGCTTATGAAGCTGGTAAGTCAGGAGATGGCTATGGGTTGACCATTCAAGAATTCGGCGATTACCTGGCACAGACTTTACGGGTGAAACATGCCATCCATTTTGATGGCGGACCTTCGACTCAAATGGCCTGTGTGACACCGGATAGCAAGGTTCAAGTTTTCAAAGGTAGTTACAATCCAAACACAATGCCTCAGTTGTTTGTCATTGAAAGAAAAAAAGTGGTGGTAGCTAGTTTGTAAGTTCAATAAACAAAAGGAACCAAACGCCACGTCGTTTTTGAAAAATCAGTGTAAGATTCACCTAACTCTTTCTTTAAGGCAGTTTCTTCCACATGGATTCGATAAACGTAAGCAGGAATCAAAACCACCAGGAATAATACTACGCATATATAACTTCGAAAAAACAATGGAATGGATGCAGCGCTAAGAAGTGTGCCCAAATACGCTGGATGCCGTATACGAAACGCCCGGTATGGGCCCACGTTAATAATCTGATGATCGTCCTCTAATTTCACACGCGCTGTGAAGTAACTTCCAAGCACTCGAACAGTCCAGACTCGAATACCAAATCCCAAAGCCGCAACTACCCCTCCCACAAAAGACCAAATCCCAACGAAGGTAGGGTCAGGTTTTCGCCAATAAGCATAATCCAACAATCCAACAATAAAAAGAGCATAGCCAGAAAGCATCATTAGAATCGTTGACCCACGATCTCTGTGGTTTTTGCTCAAAATCTCAGAAAGAGGAGTATACGGATGAACCCAATGAACCGATTCTCCCACAAGGACGCAAGCGATCACCGGCCAAGAAGATAGTAGCTCTAGTTTGAACGCAAGAGGCAGGATCAGCATGAGCAAAATCCTGACAAACATTTGAAGGAACTTATTCAATTGTTGCTAATTGGCAAAAAATTTTATTCTATCACATCCACGATGGAAGATTTTTGAGTTGCTCCTCTGAATAGCCGCTCCACTTCATTTGTTGTCTCAAAAAACTTTGCGGATAGGTGATTTTGACATCCTGAGGTTCCCCATCCTTTTCTATCAGTTTTAATTCTGGAAAAATAAAACCAAAATAACTTGGGATGCCAAGGTTTTGTTTCCGTTGCCGGATTTCTTTGGCTAATTGTGGATCAAACTTTGTTGCTCCATAGTCCAGGGAAAGCCGCTTGATAGCACGTAAATCCCCTTCAGATTTGATCCTCTGCAATTCTTTGAGCAATTCGGCTACTGCTTCTCTCATTCGTGGAACATTTTCGTCGCGCACAACCCAATAGGTCTTCTTCCTGCCACCGGTATCCCGACTGATCTCGTCAATAACCTTCCATTTTTTCTTAAAGTAATTGATCGCAAAATGTCCCCCAACTGCATGAGGTTCTTCAAGAGCATGGCTCCCTTCAGGGACTTCCGCTAGACCCATCATTTCCATCACTGGATAATATTTATAGAGCGCGCGAGCCGCCTCTTCTGACCAATCCTTACGAATTCGAAAAGTTTCAGGATTCCATGCGTGATGAAGGGCTAAAAGGTCCGCTCGTTCCTCTTCAAGCCAGCTATAGTACTCTCCAAGATGCTCGCTGGGATCTCCTTTCATTTTCTCACTTTTCTTACCAGAGGCATGCCCCAAAACCTCGTGAAATCCAACCAAGATTTCTGGGATTATTTTTCGATGTTTTAAGATGTTTTCTTGATCTTCACCAGCAACAAACTCACGAATGAGTTTTTGTGCACTTACTTCATCTCTCGCTGTTCTCGCATTCCAAAGAAGCACATTTTTGCTCCCATATTTTTGGCGAATGCTTTGGTCATTTGGCAAGTTAATTCCACTCCAACTGATGGGTCCGGCATCTCCAGTTTCCACCAATACTTCAACCATATTGGCTATTGGCTTAACCCCTTTACGTTTATATTCGTCATGAAAAGGGGTCTTCCTTTCATAATCGTCGGCCATCGAAGCCACTTGATTGATCCACCCGGATGTTACGGGATTCACAAAGAAAACAAGGCCTTCCCACGAACCTTTTTTGCCTCGCGGATCATGATACTCCTCAATAAAACCGTTAATCGTATCAACCGTAGGCTTGCCATAAGCCAACCATGCGACATTATATTCTGCAAAGATTTTTGGATCTCCCGCTTTGTAGTAATCGATCAAGAAACGCAAAGCCTTTGCATTGCTTTCCTCCGCAAAGATAAGCGCGTCTTCTAAATGTTTGACTACTCTGGTCAATGGTTGTGCATACCTACCAGGAGGAATTTTTCTTTTCACGTCACCTACCCTCCAAACCTCTTCCACAAGCTTCCCTTCCTCAAATGCGATTCTGGAATTTAATGGATATCTTTCGGTAAATCCCTCCAAATGACCCAAGCGAATTCCACGATCATAATAATTATTTGCACTCGCTGTTAGAATATCTTGGCCTGCACCTGGCGATCGAGTTGTGGAAAAGGGCTCAGACGTTGGATCAAAAATGATTCGTTCTAACATGGCCAAATGTTGCATATCGGAAATTGCTGCCTCGTTCCCAAATGAGGCCCCATTTTTTGAAGCGGTCATTGCTGCCTCACGAAGTTTTTGGGGGGTGAATCTTTTGGGAGGTAAAAACTTAGCATACGTAAATTTTCCGTATATCCCAATGTTCAAATATTGGAGTTTCAAATATGCCTCAACATCCTTTAAGGTCTCCGAATCAATGCCACTGGAATACAGTAAGATTTCCTCACATAACCTTTTGATAGCTAAATGATCTCTATGCAATTGATCAAAGGTAATATCTCTTCCAGCCACCGCCGCTCGATAAAGATGGTAGGCCAGCAATTTGTCTTTTTTAGAGAGCTTCTCAAACCCCGAAACCGGAAGAGGGACAATCGCATGCCCCTCGATAATTTCTTGAACCTGCCCTGGTTTTTGGTTTTCCATCGCTTGTTGAACTCCATTCTTGATCGAACATTGAATAGAAAAACTTAACCCTAAAAGTAAACATATTCGTTGATTCAATGATTTCATGAAATTTAAACTCCTTGTACGGATTAAGGCCATTACTTCCAAAACGTCAATGGAAAACTGGGGAAAACAGAGATGAAAACAGAGGAAAAAATGGGAAACAGGAGCACTGCTTTATTTTCTCGAAAAATAATGAATGAAATTTTTTCGCATTCCTAGAAAAAAGTACCGAATAACTCAACAATTTTACTTTTGTTTACAATACAACATGCTTATTTTAAAGGAATTTTTTTATTTTACTCCGGGCACCTCTATTGCAGTTGCAAAAGGTGACATACGATCCCCCCACACACCATAACAATCCCCTGGGTCCTGACCAATATGGTTCTCCTCCCGTGGGGGGATCAACTGAGATGGCAGTAGAGAAAATCTCTTTTCCAACCTAACGTAAGTCTGTAGCTTCCCTTGATTAGAAATGAAAACCTTAAGGAAGCCCCCCATTCTATTGGCTTTTTACTCAACGATTCCGATCTTTTTTGGATATATTCCGCTTGGAATTGCCTATGGTCTTCTCTTTAAAAATCTTGGATACCCTTGGATTTTTGCGACACTCACGGGTGTTTTCGTTTTTGCGGGATCCGCTCAATTCATCTCCATTGGTTTGCTGGCCAATCATGCAAGCCTTAATGAGGTTTTTCTCACCATTTTATTTTTAAATTTGAGACACATTTTCTATGGCTTCTCGCTCATTAGAAGATATCAAACAACACTTTTGAAAAAACTTTATCTCATTTTTTCGCTCACAGATGAAACCTATTCTCTTCTTACAGTGAATCAACTGAGTAACAAAGACGAAGACCAACGCTACTGTCTCTATGTTAGCGTTTTGAATCAAACATACTGGGTTTTGGGTTGTACGCTGGGAGCTCTTCTTGGTGAATTTATTCGCTTCAATACAAAAGGTTTAGATTTCGCCCTTACAGCTCTTTTTGTGGTCTTAACAGTCGAACAAGCCAAAAAAGTAAGGAGAGTCTTTCCTTTTGCGATCGCACTTTTTTCGACGATCTTAGCGATTCTCATTTACAAACCACAGATGCTTTTCGTGGCCTTGGCTATCTCATGCACTTTGATTGGAATCTCTTCACAATGGGAGGCAAAGAAAAATGTCTAACACCACTTATCTCATTCTTACAATGCTAGCGATGGCAATTGCGACTTTCATCACCCGATCACTCCCATTTTTCGCATTAAAAAATCAGAAAGACCATCCTGTTTTGAACTTCATTGGAATGTACCTTCCCCCGTCCGTGATGCTGCTCTTAGTGATCTATTGTTTAAAAGATGTAAAATTCTTGATCAGTCCTTTTGGAATTCCTGAGATCTTTTCGGTTACGCTTGTCGCCCTTCTCCATTTTTGGAAAAGGAACAGTCTTCTTAGCATTGGTATGGGCACCGCCTTTTATATGGCCCTTATCAGAACAGACTGGCTTTAAGTCGCAAAGAATAGGGTAAAACCATTTTGAGTTGACGACTGTTCATCTTCGTCTTATAGCTAGATCTCTATGGCATACATCATCGCGGATCCTTGTGTGAAATGTAAGTATACGGATTGTGTGGAGGTTTGCCCGGTCGACTGCTTTAACGAAGGAGCAAACATGCTGGTCATCAATCCCGATGAATGCATTGACTGCGGAGCTTGTGAGCCAGTTTGTCCGACTCAAGCCATTTTTGTGGCTGATGAAGTTCCAGACAAGTGGAAAGAATATATTGAGCTCAATGCAACCTATTCCAAACAATGGCCCAAATTATCGGCCAAGAAAGACCCTCCTGCAGACGCAGACAAATGGAAAGAAGTTCAGGATAAGAGAAAACATTTTGACCCTTCCCCGGGTAAGTAAGCTCTCTTTTTTTCTTTATGGATGTCGTATCGTGGAAAGATTTTGAAAAGGTCCAAATTTGTGTTGGAACTATCGTCAAAATAGAAGATTTTCCAGAAGCCCGAAAGCCTGCTTACAAACTTTGGATCGATTTAGGGCCTCTTGGGACCAAAAAATCGAGTGCGCAAATTGTGGATTTGTACAAAAAAGAAGATTTGGTTGGACGTCAGGTGGTTTGTGTTGTGAATTTCCCCCCAAAACAGATCGGTCCGTTTCAATCAGAAGTTTTGACGACAGGGTTCTACCAAGAAAATGGACATGTGGTGTTGGCTGTTCCCGACCAACCTGTTCCCAATGGAGCAACCCTTGGTTAACCTAAGCCTAATCGCTCCATTTCAAGTTTAGTTCGCAACGCAAAAAGATCTCGAAACGTATGTAACACTCGCCTGATCGTCACAGCTTTAGATCGCCCAGCAATTCTTTCACTTACGTTAATGAAAGCTGTTTTGACTCGAAATCCTCCTCGTTTTGCACGAATGGGAATTTCTAAATTCAAAAGAAAACTATGAGAACAAGGTCGAAGCTTTTGTAAAACCTCCCTCCGAACCAAATAAGTGCCTTCTGTCCTAGCTCGGGTACCAACAATAAGAACCGTCAAAATCCTTAGCCCATTGGAGACCAGTTTTCTTCCAAAACGATACTTTCGGTTTTTGTAAAGGGTTGTCACCAGATCTGCCTCTTTGGTCAATTCAAAAAGATGCGGTAACTCGTAAGGGTCAATCTGACCGTCTGCCGGTAAAATGGTGACCCAATGCTTAGAGGCAACCTCAAAACCTTTGAGCAAAGCAGCTCCCATTCCGCTGTTTTTTTCCAAATGGATGGATAAAATATTTGAATGTTCCTTCGCCAGTTGGTCGATAACTTGACCCGTGCCGTCCGATGATCCGTCATTTACCAAAATCAGTTGCCCGTCGGTCACATGAACTTTCAAAAAATCGAGCGTGCGTTTTACAAAAGGAAGAATCGCTTCATGCTCATTATATGCGGCAACGACAATGCTTAAAGAAGGAAACATGTTTCTATTCTATGATCGAACGTTAGATAAAGCTATCTTGCGTGGAGAAAGAACCCATGTCAGTCTGCATAAAGCATGAGAAGATTTCAAAGTCATGGAGACGGTTCTTTCAGGGTGGAACAGTTTAAGTCACTTGGACAACATGTGATTTTTGAAACAGGGGTCATGGTCTGGCATCCAGAAACCATCTCCATAGGAGGAAACGTCTATGTCGGCCATCGAGCTATGCTTAAAGGGCATCCACACGGAAAACTTTCCATTGGAAACAATACCTGGATTGGACAAAATGTTTTTCTTCATTCTGCTGGAAATATTACGATAGGAGACGAAGTGGGCATTGGTCCTAGCGTCATGATCCTAACATCATTTCATAAAGATGAGGGAAGAGGTCGAGCAATCCTGGACTGCGCCTTAGAAATGCGGCCAGTTGTCATTGAAAAAGGTGTTGATATTGGAATTGGCGCCATCGTCTTGCCGGGTGTCACCGTTGGAAAAGGAGCTCAAGTAGGCGCAGGGGCAGTGGTCACGAAGGATGTAAAGACATTCGCGGTTGTTGTAGGAAATCCAGCAAAATTGCTACGAATGAGAAATGAATGACGACTTCTACGCTCGCAATGAACACACAAGAGAAATCCATCCGAGCAGCAATGAAATCCCTCCAAGAGGGGTAATCGCTCCCAACCATTTTTGGCCCGTTATGGCTAATGCGTAAAGGCTACCTGAAAAAATAACAATCCCTCCCACAAAAAACCAACCAGCCAGATTCCCTAAGGCATTGGGATGTCGTTGCGTGATTAACCCCAGGATCAAGAGCCCAATTCCATGATACATCTGGTATCGAACGCCGACCTCATAGATCGTCAAGGAATGTTCTGACAGTCTTTGCCTTAATGCATGAGCACCAAAAGCTCCAAGAGCAACGCCAAAAAAACAGAAGACGCTACCCAAAATCAACCATTTGCGTTCCATCCACTCTTTATATCTCATGACCGAGAAACTGTTTAGATTTGTGACATTCCGATATCTTTGTTCAAATGAAAAAAAGAAAATTACTTTTCATCATCTTTTTTCTATTAACTTCACAAGGGTTTCCAAAGGAAACAGAGATAGAGTCTTTAAGAAAAGGCAAAATCATCTCCAACCTAGAAAATATCGAGGGCTCTGGATTTAAGCGTGCCTTAACCCAGGGTGTAATTGATGCACCTATTGATAAAGTCTGGAAAGTGATCACAGATTACAACCATTACAAAGATTTTATGCCTAAAGGAAAAGAAAGCCGAATCACTGAGCAGGAAGGAAATCGGATTCGCTATTATAGCAAGCTCAACATGCCTTGGCCCATTGCCGATGTGTCTTCTGTATGTGAGGTGATTCTTTCAAAAGATCATCGTTCGCTTACATTTTCCATAGTTCCAGGCACGGGAAAAGGGGTCAAACGGTTTGAAGGGACTTGGGAGTTAGAACCTTTTGAAGGAAATGCAGAGCGTACTCTAGGTAAATACACTTTATCCTTTGAACCCGACCGTTGGTATCCCAAGTGGGCCATTCATCTTGGGATGAAAAGCACGATTGGAAAAATCATGGAGGCGATACGGAAAAGGGTAAAGGAAGTAAAGTCCTGAAGAAAATAAAAGCAACAAGAACAGCTCACTTATAAGAGCGGCGGCTGGAAAGTTATATCCACCGCGTCTTGCCATGGCATTTTCAAGAACTCCTAACATGTTGTGAGCCAAGAATTTTTCATCAATCATTCCTTGGGCCACATGTTTTAACTCATCCGGAAGCAATGAAATCGATGGGCGAAATTCATTAATCTTGGCATTTCGTTGGTTTTGATCATTTAAAACATCCGAACCCGGATGCGTTACCAGATCAAATGCTGCGTCCGCCAATCTATTTTCTGCTTCACTCTCAATGAATTGGCCAACATTCACCAAGACCCAAAAATGAGTTGATACACTCTGGGTTGAAAGGAAGGGAATCATTTTACTTCCGTGACCAGCAAGTTTTTTTCGAAATTGGGCAGCTTCCTTTTCATTAGATATTCCCCCTCCTGTGTGAGGGTCGGTCAAAGCTCTTGCCTCTAATTCCCTATCTAAGTTAGCCTGCCTAGCTATGTCATACAACTCTTTCCAAATAAAAGCTCGTAGGGCTAAGAGAGCTTCCGCTTTCAGCCAGCGGGTGTATAAAAAAGATGCCTTCTGTTGCTCATAGGTTAAGGCAGTTGTGATTTCGTAATTTGGATCTACGCTAAATCCTTCTGAGTCTAATGCTAAAACGATTTTCTTTACAAGCTTTTCGGCATCTGACTCACTATACTGTTGGAGCCCTCTTTCATTTTTTCTCTTGGCTTTAAAGTACGTTAACAAATATCGCAAGTTTACAAGAGCTTCATAGGTTCGTAGCTTCCATGCCGCGTTTTTCAACACTTCATATGGAAAACTTTTGTCCATATCCTCCTGAATTGAATTCATCAATGCCTTCACATCCGGATTATGCTCGAACTGATTTACAAGCAAAGTCGCCACTTTGAAGGCATTCTCAAGCGTAGCTCCTGCATAAACCTTCTCTACTTTTTTATTTGGACCTGAATAATAATAGATTTCGTGTCGGCCAATGTCTCGTCGGTAAGTGATCGCAAGGAAAGGCTTAAGTAAATCCTCCTTTGCGAGTGAAAAAATAGGGTATACAAAAAAAGCTGGCTGGGATCCCAAAGGAGTCATTCTTGCTACCGAACTTGCAATTGAAATGAAGCTTGGACTCTCCCCCATAGATCCGTTCAACTTTCCAAACTTTTTACTGGAATAGCTTCTCCAGTGTGGATAATCAAGACCGGGTTCATGGGCGACATAACCAAAAGGTTGTAGGTGATCTGGCGCAAACGATTTATCGGAAACGATTAAAGCTCCGTAACCCATAAAAGGAATTTCTGAAGCGTTGACTCGTTCTTGTGCCCTTAACGTGGCAAGCGGAAGGCAATAGATCAAAATGAGCAACAAGAATGTCCATCGTTTGGGCGTAAGTAAAACTCGCATCATCTTTTGGCCTCCATGAATCGTCGGATCTATAGAACACCTAACGCATTTTGTCAATTCATCAAAAAAATGGTTAAAAAAACAACAAGTTAAATTCAAGAAATAGACGTAACAAGAAGTCAAACGTAGCGTAGCGATTGATTTAGATCCATGGCCGGTGTTAATTCAAAGAGTCATGATCTCCATGAGGAAGTTAGCTCAATTTGTCTTTATTCTATTGTTCGTTCCAATTTGAAGCTCAAATACTTCTCCGCCATCGGGGAATCGTGCTTGCTGTTGAATAAATTATTTCGCAATCCTCAAAGGGGATTTTCCCAATGCAATCCTTTGAAACGACTAAAATCCTGATCTGTAGAACATAGAGTCAGACCATATTCAATTGCTAGTACGGCGATATGCGCATCTCCCACTAAATTCGCAGTTGCCTGGGATCCAATCAGGGATTGGCTCAAAACCTCCCAATGCCGTTCAGAAGGTTCTAGGCAAGCGACCATAGGGCATGCAAGCCAAGAGGAGACATGATCAACCGCTTCATCAAGCATCATGGGCGATACGAAAATTCTTGGATGTGTAACGATTCGAAGAAATGCCAGGATCGTAACCCAACTTAAGAAAACTTTTTTGGATTCTGAGAGTCTTTTTTCCCACCACTTTTTCGCGATCTGATGTTTCTTGGAACTGCTGTCATAGGCATAGATCAGAATATTTGCGTCCACGAGAATCATGATCGTTTGTTAGTCCAGAGTTTCAAGCAGCTCACCGATGTTATCGATCTGCATACCCTGTTTCATATGAAGCGGGCGAGCGCGCACGACAAAGGGGCGGTTGGGTTTTTGCTGTTTAGGAGCGGTAAGGGCATGCCGCAACAATTCATTCACAAGTTGTTTGAATGCCTTGCCTGTTTTTTGGCTTAGTTTTTTTATTCTCTGGGCAACGTCTTCTTCTAATGTCAGCGTAGTACGCACATCATTATGATATTTACTTAGCATCTTGATGTCAATGATACTTCTCATAAAACTGGCCACAACCTGTAAAGACCTGTAGGCACCACAGAATGAAAAACTATCATTCCTTATTTTTGGTCTATTTTTTCTTCGCTCAATTTCCAGCCCATGCCGCATCCGATGGGGCTCGCATTGTCTACGAAATTGAAACGACTCATAAACAAAAAATCCAGAAGGTCGAAGGCCGCTACTTTTATTCCCAAGGATCTGCGAGGATGGAGATCACCTCGCCGCAAAACCCAATGGGTGCGATGGTTGTCCTTCGACGAGCTGATTCAAAACAATTGCTCATGCTTTCTCCTACAGAAAAAACCTATTTTGAGATTCCACCTCCCCAGAAAGAGTCCTCACAAATTCAAGAGAAAGAAGAAGTTCCCTTCAAATCCACTGGCGAAAAAAAGACCGTGGCCGGATATTCGTGTGAAGTTATGACCCGAAAACTCCACAATCGAACGGAAGAGGCATGCGTGAGTCAGGAACTGCAAAAAGACTTTGAGATGATGAAAGCCATGTTGTCTGGAACAGAAAAGAATTCAAAAAATCTGTTTCCCAAAGGGGTGGAGGGCTTTCCCTTGGAAGTTGTGACCAAGAACATGAGATCCTCATCTGGGGCAGACAGAGATGTAACTTTTCGAGTCAAAGAATTCCGTAAAGAAAAATTGAGTGCGTCTCTTTTTGAGGTCCCTTCCAATTATAAAAAAGAGGATACCTCTGGGTTAGCGGATCTTTCTAAAATGGAAGAGTTGAAAAAAAAGGTGGAAGAAATGAAACAGAAGAAGAAGTAAAATAGAAACAATTAGTTAGCTCTGCATCCCCCAGAAGAATAATGAGCGTTGATCTGGGCTTATCCCTATGTTATACGATGCGTCATCGTGAGAGATAAGAGAAAAGTTAGGCTTATTCCATATCTTTTTTTCCTTTTTATCGCACTAGCCTTAAAACCGGCCTCGGCCCAATACGATTTGCACGAGGTGAAGACATTGGTTATGAGTGGCAAAATTGGAATTCCGCGTACAACGCCAACAGCTGTCATCATCATCGGTGTCATTGAAAAAAATGCGAGATCATTGGATATTGATGCTCCTCATGTGGCGTTTTTCCCTTTGTTGGGAGGGGGATGGGTTGAGGTCTCTTTTCAGAGCGGTACATTTCCAGCTGAAAAATCCATGTTGCATACAGCACCATTACTGCAACCTGCAGCGGCCAGCGCAATAAATATGTTGACTCTACTACTTGGACCTAAAAAGGTGGCAGACTCTGTGGGAACATTCATTTATGGATCGATGGGAAATCCTGTGCTGGTGAGACGCCAAACACGCCAGAGGAACTATCTCCTATCCTATGAGGACCAAGAGCCGAAGGTAGTGGTAGAGAGCA
>Ga0247727_10016763_pt1 | contig 11764 bp, 10 predicted proteins | sample WisWelCaveWW1625_FD_202498 | JGI IMG/M metagenome (GOLD analysis project Ga0247727, IMG submission 202498) | Biofilm microbial communities from Wishing Well Cave, Virginia, United States - WW16-25 | ecosystem: Environmental > Aquatic > Deep subsurface > Groundwater > Cave microbial mat | place...
TGAAGATTGCCCTCTGTGCCGTTCTTGAAGCCGACCGGCATAGACAGCCCGCTGGCCATTTCCCGGTGCGGCTGGCTTTCGGTGGTGCGGGCGCCGATGGCGGCCCAACTCCAGAGATCGGCGATGTATTGGGGGGACACTGGGTCCAAGGCTTCAGCCGCGCAGGGGACCCCGCGTTTGTTGATGTTGAGAAGAATCGTTCTCGCGAGTTCCATCCCGGCGGCGATATCGCAGGTGCCGTCCAGATGTGGATCGTTGATCAGGCCTTTCCATCCAACCGTGGTACGGGGCTTTTCAAAGTAGGTCCGCATGACGATGAGCAATCGGTCGCGCAACGCATCTGCCACTGATTTCAATCGGTCGGCATACTCATAGGCGGCCACAGGATCATGGATTGAACAGGGTCCGACGATCACCAGTAGGCGTTCACGGTCTTGGCCGTGTAGGATGCGACGAATGGCATCCCTCGTTTCAACTACCAGTGCGGCGGCCTGGTCGGTAATGGGCAGTTTTGACTTGATCGTTCGCGGCGAGGGCAGCGGCTTGATTTCAATGACGTGTTGGTTATCGAGTGGTCTCTGCATAGTCCCGCCTGCTCACCTGGGAATCGCCTCTATTGTAAGTGTAGCTTTACGGAGGCGACGCGCACGGACGCGTAAAATATAGCGGATCTTAAAGGAAATATCCACTCGAGGGGGCGCCTACGGCTAGAAAATGCGTGAATAACCGCCTTAAATCCGTTGTTTGACAAGCTATGAACGCCTATGCTACTTAGCTCGCCCTCAATGACTGAACACGCTTCCATACTACGCCTGCCCTGCTTTCTTCGGGGCAGTGTGGCGATCGGCCTTGTCCTATTATTGCTCGCTATTGCGCCATTTGCAGTGGCGCAGGATGTCCATCACGAGTTAGCGGCGGCTGACCACGATGGGCACGAGCACTCCGACACCGACCTCTGCCAGTGGGTACAGAAACATACGGCCGGTTCTCTCGATTTTGGCGTTCCTCTCGTCACGGCACAGGAACTCGTCGACCTGCTGGAACTTCCAGCGGACTCTGTTCTGCTTTCCTTCGAACTCTCCACGCCTGGTCCTTCCCGCGCTCCTCCCCGCAGCTAGTCACGTCATTTCACATCATGCCATTCTGCCAGGGTGTCGTCGGACTGCCTGCTAGAGGGCCTGGTGTTTTTTCACACGTGATTGTTGGGGGACTTCGTGCGATCTACATGGTGCCATCTCATTGTTCGATTGGTGTGTCTGTATGTCTGTCTGAGTTTTCTTCATCAGGGTCGTGCCGTGGCGGCTGAGCCTAATCTCATCGCGGGATCGGTCCAGAATCAGGATCTTCGTCGGGTGGGACAGGTAGTCGTCGAGGTGAAGAATCAAGAAGGAACATTGGTGGCGACCGGCGTCTCGAATGATGCCGGCGAGTTCAGAATTTCCGTCCCTGCCGTTGGAACCTATTCCGTCAGCGCCATACAAGATATCTATCGGAGCGAATATTTCGTGCTGAAGATCGGGGCCGAGGCGCACGACCCCATCACCTTGACCTTGTCCAAGAGCAAGGTGATTGCACTTGAAGTGCGGTCGCTTCTCGCGCCGATTCAATATAAGGCTTCGAGCGAGACCTACCCTGTGAGTCGGAAGGATATCGAAGTATTGCCGCGCGGCAACAATGTCGAGTTACAGGACGTGCTTCTTACGGTCCCGAGTGCCGTCTATGGTTCGCTCAAACAGGTCCATCTGCGGCAGGATCATGCCAATCTCCAGTTGCGAATCGACGGTGTGCCGATTCCAGACACCGTGTCATCCACCTTCTCTGATGTGATCTCGCCGCGGGCATGGGAACGGGCGGATATCATTCTCGGCGGTATGGAAGCGCAGTATGGAAACAAAACGGCCGCGGTATTGGATATCACGACCAAGAGCGGTACAAAGCCAGGATTCGGATCCGCCCAAATGTTCGGCGGGTCGAACCGGACGATCAATCCGTCGCTCGAATATGGGGGCACGATCGGCGAAAAATTTCGGTTCTACATCCTGAACAGCCATACGGCGACGAATCGCGGTATCGAGCCGCCGACGCTCGGACATTCGATTTTTCACGGGCAAAGCGAACGGATTCAGACGTTCATCCGCAGCGACTATCAGTACGACAATGCTAATAACTTCTCGTGGGTATTTCTGAATTCCGTGGCGAAGTATCAGATTCCCACGGTCCCGAACGGAGAAGTCGATCCCAGCGGGACGTTGTTGCCGCTACTCCAGGCGAGCAGGCCGGGATTCACGCCGGTGGCGTCCCAAGATATCGACGAAAACCAAAAAGAGAATAATCAATACGGGCACATGGTCTGGCGGCACGATGTGAATAGTGCCAATTTCTTCAGCCTGTCCGGATATGTTCGCCAGACGCGCGCCACGTTTCGGACTGATCCATTTAATCTGCTCGCCTATACGGCGGACCCGGCTGAGCCGTTCTCTGCGGCCAGCCAGGATCGGAGCGCCTATTCAGGCGGAGTCCGACTGGATTACACCTATATTTCGAACAAAGAACATGTGATCAAGACCGGGTTCCATGTCGATCGGACGCAGACGGTGAACAAGACAAGACTGTTCACGTTCGCGGATAACGGGGCGGGCAATCCGACGGGGAATGTGCTGGGTCTGGATGCGGACAATCGGCTGATCGGTTGGCGCCAGGAATTCTGGATTCAGGATCAGTGGAGCCCGAACGATCACTGGACGTTCAACTTCGGGGTGCGGGCCGATGCGGTGCAGTATCAGCGCCATGAGGGGCAGATCAGCCCGCGGGTCGGGATTACCTACAAAGCCGATCCGGCCAATGTGTTTCATGTCTATTACGGGCGGCAGTTTACGCCGCCGAATCTCGAAGCCATTTCCTTTGCGAAGCTCAATACCGCCGGAACAAAGGCGGCACCGGAGAATACGACGAACAATACGGTCCGGGCCGAGCGAGCGCACTATTTCGAAGTCGGCAGCTACCATGCCCTCTCACGCTGGGCGACCGTACAACTAACCGGCTACTACAAGCTTGCGCATTTTCTTTCCGACGCGGGCCAGTTTGGGACCACGCCACTCTTGAACTACTTTGCCTTCGAGCGGGGCTGGCAGCGCGGCATCGATGGCGCGTTGAAGCTACAGCTGATGGAGAACCTGTCCGCACGCGGTAATGTGGCCTGGGGACAGTGCAAGGGCTACGGGCTCCAATCCGGACACGTCCTGTTGGAGCAGAAGGAGATCGACGACATTAATTCTAGAAGCGGGGTGTTCTGCGATCACTCACAAACCCTCACGAGCTCCGGAGTAGTTGCCTATCGCTTCTTGGAACGGACGACTCTCACTGGACAGGTGCTGTTTGCGTCGGGGTTGCGTACGGCGGAAGCGGGGGGCAAAACCAATTCCACTCATAGTCCCTCGTACACGATCTACAATCTGTCCCTCACGCATGTCATCCCCTTGCCGTGGGATAGTCAGAAGCTTCTGCTGGGATTTGACGTAGTTAACTTACTGGACCAACAGTACCTCATCAACCAAGGCGAGGGGAGTATCGGTTTGGGTGTCTCGCATGCGGGGATGCCACGGTCGTTTTTCTTCCGAGGCCAGTGGTTCTTTTAGAAGTAGTGACAGGTGATGAGTGATGGGTGATGAGTGAATCGGGCAGCGGTCCAATATGGTTGACCCCATGATGACATTGCCACATACTGCCGCAATGCTTCTCCGACGACTCGCATATTGTTGCGTGTTGTACGTGTCTCTCTGGCCGGCGATGGCATTTGCGGTGGCCGGTGATGAGGCCACGCATGAGGACGACCATCAGGAAGATGTGCTGGAGTTGCCCGAGGTCCATGTCCATGGCATGCCGCTCAATAAGGATCAACAGCTTGCGCCGGTTCCCAAAGCCACACCCTGGCCTGCTATTCCGCCTGCCTTAGATGGTAAAGAACTCGACGATTGGATGAAAGCGCGCATGTTGGTCTCCAAGGATGCGACGGTGACCGTGGTGGTGTTGGAGCCTGCCAAGCACCGGGAACTCACCATCGCCGGTATGGCTGCGTTGAATAAATGGACCTTCGATCCTCAGTTGAAAGACGATGAGCCGATCGATGGGGAACTGACCATCCGCATCCACTTCCGCACGAGATAAATGTGGAAGGCTAGGGGCATGAGGCAAGTGGCGAGGGGAAAGCGGGTTGTGCAGACAGGATCCCGTCCCGCTCACCTCATGCCACTTGCCGCCGGTGCCACATGAGTTGGGACGAATCCCTCTTTCGCGCCATCAATGGGTTCGCCGGGCAGTCGGCCTGGTTAGACGAACTGGCGCTTACTCTCTCCAATTCAAGCCTGTTGTGGGTTCCGGGCATCGTGCTCGCCGGCTATTGGTTGTGGCTGGCTAGGCGGGAGGCCCTTCTGGGGGCGCCGGCTCTGGCTGCGACGATTGGAATTGCCGACTTTCTTGGCGCGCGCATGAAAGATCTGATTGCACGGCCTCGTCCCTGTTCGTCGCTGACAGAAATTCAGCAGGTGGAAGCCGCTTGCGGGAAAGTGTTTAGCTTCCCCTCAAACCACGCGATCAATACTGCGGTCGTCGCTGCGTTCTTGCAGGTCCTCTATCCTCGTTCAGGCTGGGTGAGTTGGCCGTTGGTCGGACTGATCGGTCTGTCGCGTGTGTACATCGGGGCCCACTACGTTACGGACGTGCTGGGAGGTTGGGTGATCGGCGGATTGTTCGGAGCCGGTGCCGCGTGGGTGCTCCTGCGCTATTCTCGTGTTCGCGCGTCTCGTGAAAATCCCGCTGTCTAGCTCCTTGTGGTCTCTTGGTTTTCAAGACAGCGTAAGAGTTCTGCTTGGCAGCGCTCCTGGTCGTAGCCTCGTCCAATCAATACGATCGCGTGACTCGGTTCGTCGAGTAACGTGATGGGCGTAATGGTTGCGGTGCTTGGAGGGGCGTATTGAAATTCTTGGAGTTCCGGTCCCTTGGCGAAGCGGAAGAAGCCTTTCGCCCGTTCAAGTTCAGGGGGGAGGGTTTTCATCCATCCAAGGAATCGTGCAAAGTTCAACGGACCGGGCAGTCGAACTGTCGTGGCGATTGGATGATACGATGCCCTTGTCCTCGTCGCGGATGATCGCGGTACTCCGAATTCCACATTCAACGTTGGCGCCGGCGTCACGCGGGTCATTGGTTTGAGCAGCAATGATGGATCGACCCTGGCATGGCTGGTTTCCCAGACCCGCGCATAGGGATTCTGGTCGACAGTCGTCGCTTTGAATCGCTCCCAATGGCCGGCGATATAGAGATCTTTCTTGTTGAGAATCAACTCGTCGGCGCAGCGAATCGCCTGTGTGGTGACGTATCCCCCCATACTCTCCCTGTCGGGTGGGATCGGATGCAGTAAGGCGATGACTTTTTCTAAGTGCGTGAGTCGTGCGGTGTAGAGATCGGTGACGCCGTCGATGACTTCGGCTGGATCAGCCATGCCGGAGCATTCCAGAATGATCACATCCGACTCATAGTCCCGCACCAGTTGGGCGATTCCCCAGGAGAGATCTTCCTTGGTATCGCAACAGACGCAGCCGCCGGCGAGGTTCAATACTTGTTCGGCGATGGTGCCCGCGCGGGGGCCGTCGATGCTCACCTCGCCGGCTTCGTTCATCAACACGCCGGCCCGCTTGCCCTGGCTCTTCCAATGTTCAAGCAGCCGCATCAGGAGTGTGGTTTTTCCTGCGCCGAGGGAGCCGCAGAGGACATAAAAGGGGATCGGGGTCGTGGTCATTGTCTCAACCCGCTGCGCTTGCCGTGAAGCGTCGTTCGTGAAGCGTATTTCGTTCCGGAGTCGGACGCTTCATGTTTCGCGCCTGCTTCCAGCGCTTCACGCTTCACGAGATACGCTTCACTCTCTGCTGCGCTTCACGAGGAACGCGCTCTCAGTGGTGCACATGTAAGAGCCCTTCATCCTGGTGCTGCTTTGCCAACGTGGTGAGATCGCAGTGGATTTCGTCAGGGTGGCAACAGTGGGTTCCCATCTGAATCGTCATATGCTTGATGCCGAAATCTGTGCTGACCCGGGCGCGGATGGTGTGTAGTAAATTGTTGGTCAGTGCCGAATCATCTCCATCGACGAGTATATGACAGGTCATCATAATCAACCGAGGTTCGACCGCCCAGATATGGAGATCGTGGACGTTTTTCACGCCGGGGATCGCCTCGATGGTCGCAGCCACGTGTGAGGCGCTGATCTTCGGCGGGGTCGATTCCAACAAGACGTCCAGCGATTCCTTGAACAACGGCCAGGCCCCTTTTGCAATTGCCACGACGACCAGCAAGCTGACCAGCGGATCGAGAACGGTCCATCCGGTGAATAAGATGGCCCCGCCGCTGATCACGACGCCCAGTGACGCCCAGGCATCACCCAGCATGTGCCAAAAGGCGCTGCGGATATTGATGTCATCCTTGGCTCCGTGCTGCAACAGGAGCGCGATACTCAGATTGGCTGCGAAACTCAGGGCGGCAATCGCCATGACCCAGCCGCCGTCCACCGGTATGGGCTGCAGCAGCCGCTTGAGTCCAACGAGTGTGATGCCGAAGGCCGTGAGCAACAGGACGAACGAATTCAAGAAAGCCGCAATGATGCCGGCTCGGTGATACCCAAATGTTCTGGTTTCTGTGGCAGGCCTGGCCGTGAGCAGATGGGCATAGAGGGCAAGAAAGAGCGCGCCCTGGTCGACGAGGTTATGGCCCGCATCGCTCATGAGCCCGATGCTATCGAGGATCCATCCGCCGATGAACTCAGCCGCAATGATCACGGCATTGAAAGTCAGCGCGAGATAGAGGCGCGAGCGAAGATGTCGATAGGAGACCAGGGCCGTCATAATCCTAGTGTCGCATGTGTGCGCAGAGGCGGCAAGCGTTCCGGAGACTTTTCGCGATCAGCGGGGTTCGCTTGTCGGGTGTGGGCGAAGGCGTTCTCTCAGGACTGGGTACTTGGCTTGGCCCATCCCAAAATTCCCGCCGGCTGGATCGGCGGCAATCACGCGGAGTGTGATGCCGTCGATCCATGCCCCACGACGCGGACTAAGATGGTCAGCAGCAGCCGGGCTGTGGCAACCGCCAGGCTCATTTCACTTTGGTGCCGGGGTCAACTTCTTCGAGGATAGTGGCGAGGCCGCGGACTTCGCTGTCCCCTGCGGCCAGGACCATGCCTTGCGATTCGATGCCCATGAGCTTTGCGGGCTTGAGGTTGGCGACAATGATGATCGTCTTGCCGATCAAGGCTTCCGGTGTGTATTTCTTGCCGATGCCGGCAACGATCTGTCGTGGCTCCGTCCCCTCTCCGAGACTGACTTGTAGCTTGAGCAACTTCTCCGACTTTGGGACACGTTCGGCGGTAAGCACCTTTGCGGTCTTGAGCTGAATCTTCATGAATTCGTCGATGGTGATCTGTGCTGGCGCTGCGGGTGCTGCAGGGGCTGGTGTCTGTGGTGTGGCAGTGGCTGGGGCAGGTGTCGCAGCGGTCGGCTGCGAGGGAGTTGGTGTGTCGCTCACGGTCTTGGCTCCTTGTGGTTTTGATTCGATGCGGGGGAACAATGACGTTCCTTTGTGTATGGTCGTGTCCGGTGCAAGGCTTCCCCACTCTATGCGGTGTTCCAGAATCGGAGAGTTGAAATCTATTGAGAGACCGAGTTGGTGGCTAATGGTTTGCGCACTTGTTGGCATGAACGCGTAGGTTGCGACGCTTAAGCATCGCAATGCTTCAGCCATGTGATAGAGGACAGTTCTAAGTTGATCTGCGTCGCTCTCATTTTTGGCAAGGGTCCAGGGGGCGGTTTTATCGACGTATTGGTTGGCGATCTGAACGACTTGCCAAATCGCTTCAAGCGCTCTATTGAATTCTAGTTGTTCAAGATGACGTGGTAACACGTCGTTGAGGAGCGCGACTGTACGTTGCTCGAGGTCTCTGTCGGCCGCCCTACGTTTCCCTTGAGTAGGCACTCGTCCTGCTTGAGTGCGTTCGATGAGAGTGAGCGTACGACTTAGGAGATTCCCTAGGCCGTTGGCGAGGTCGCTATTCACTCGCGTGATCAAGGCCCCCAGCACGAAGTCCCCATCTTGTCCGAATGGCACTTCCCGCAACAGGAAGTAGCGAAACGCGTCGGCGCCGAACTCGTCAACCATCTTGTTCGGATCAATGACGTTGCCGCGGCTCTTCGACATCTTCTCGCCTTCGACGGTCCACCAGCCATGGGCAAAGATCGTATGCGGGAGGTCGAGCCCAAGGGCCATCAACATGGTGGACCAGTATACGGCGTGCGTCGTCAGGATGTCTTTTCCGATCAGATGGACTGAGGCGGGCCAGTAGTGATTGAGCGCTGGTTGCTTCGCTTTGTATTCGAGGGCGGAAACATAATTGATCAAGGCATCGAACCAGACATAGGTCACATAGTCGTGATCGAATGGCAGTTCGATCCCCCATAAGAGGCGAGACTTGGGGCGCGAAATCGAGAGGTCGCCCAGTTTTTGTGTGGTCAGAAATCCCAGGACTTCATTGCGGCGTGATTCCGGACGAATGAACTTTGGATGGCTTCGAATGTGCGCGATCAGCCGATCCTGATACTCTCCCATCTTGAAGAAGTAATTGCGTTCGCTGAGTTGCTCGACGGGTCGTTTGCAGTCGGGACACAGCCCGTCGACGACGTCTTTCTCCGTCCAAAATCGCTCGTCGAACGTGCAATACCACCCGGTGTATTGATCACTATAAATCAAGCCCTTATCAAACAACTGTTGAAGATATCGTTGAACGATACTTTTGTGCTCCTCCTCAGTTGTGCGGATAAACGCATTGTTAGAGACGTTCAGCCGCGTCCAGAGTCGCTCGAATTGCGGCGCTAGTTTGTCGCAATAGGCTTGCGGGTCGATGCCGGCTTTGGCTGCGGCCTGCTGAACTTTTTGTCCATGCTCATCGAGCCCGGTGAGAAAGAAGACGTTGCGTCCTCGCAGACGCCAGTAGCGAGCAAGGACATCGGCAGCCACGGTGGTATAGGCGTGTCCGATATGCGGCACGTCGTTCACGTAATAGATCGGCGTCGTGATGTAGAAGCGGTTGGGATTACTCATGTGGCGTGACAAAAGATACCAGGTAATAAACGGTGAAAGCTAGGCGAGCAGCGGGACTGATGATGCGGTGACCGCGTCACGCAGGCGGAGCAAGATCATTTCCAGCGCCATGTGGAGATTGAGGTGCCGCGTGGCGCGCTGCTCGGTCATTTCAATCTCACGGAGCAGGTCCAACAGAGCATCGGTGTTGGCCTGTTGCGCGTAGGCTTCTAGCGTCGCGAGATCGGCAAGGTAGAGCAACTGGTCACGATCTCCTCCGACCTGAATCAAGACGAGGTCGCGGATCCACCGAGCCAGCCAGGTGAGCATGTCCTGTGCACGGTCGGCCTTCGCAATCGCTTCTGCCGAGGACAGGATGGACCCGATCGATTGCAAGGATTGGGGACGGACCAAGTCCACGAGTTCCTGTTGGCGAGCGAGCGTGTCTAGCACATCGGCGATGAGGGCTTCCCCGATACGGCCTTCGCTGATGATGGCGAGGAATCGCGCGTCTGCGGGAGGGATTTCGCGTTTCAGGATGAGCGCGGCTTCCACCTGTGTGCGAGCCGGTGTCGTAAAGCGAAGGGCCTGGCAGCGTGACCGGATGGTCGCCGGGAGGGCTGCGGGGCGACTTGAGATGACAAGGAAGAGGCTATGCGCGGGTGGCTCTTCCAACGTTTTTAACAGCGCGTTGGCTGCGCCGATCGTCATGCGGTCGGCGTCGTTGATCAGACAGATTTTTCGCTCACCTATGAGCGGACGGTACATGATCTGGTGCTCGATCTCGCGGACTTGCTCAATCTTGATTTGGTGGGTGGCCTGTTCCGGATCCGGCTCGATGACGAAAAAGTCCGGATGCGTGCGGGCTTCCATCTGTTGGCAGGACCGGCAGGCGCCACAACTGTCGAGACCGTCCGTTTCGGGAGGTTGTTCGCAGTTGAGCGCTTGCGCGAGGCGAATGGCCGTCAATCGTTTTCCAATCGCCTCCTCGCCGTGGAACAGATAGGCGTGAGCCAGGCGTTCATGGGTGACGGCGGATTGTAAGAATGCGATGGATTGTTGATGGCCGATACAGTCGCAAAAGGGCATGCTAACTCCGGCGGGGTGGAGGGCGACGCGGTCGAGCCATCCAGCCTAGCACGATCTCAGTGAGCTCGTCCCGGACTTCTTGCGCGGGCCGATTCGCATTCACGATCGTCATGCGGCCAGGCTCTTCAGCGGCGAGCGCCAGAAATCCCCGGCGCACCTTTCGATGAAAACGTTCTGTCTCACGGTCTAGCCGATTCTGTTGTCCACGATCGACTCGCCGCCTGGCCAAGCCCACTGAAACCGGGAGATCGAGTAGAATGGTGAGATCCGGCGTGAGCCCGCCGGTTGCGGCCTCGTTGGCCGCCCGCAACCACTGAAGATCAAGGCCGCGCGCGAATCCTTGATAGGCAAACGTGGAATCGGAAAACCGGTCACATAACACCACGGTGCCGTGCCGCAGTGCCGGCATGATGAGATGCGTGACGTGCTGACATCTCGCAGCGAGGATCAGCAGGGCTTCGGCCTGAGGCGTGACTGGTTCGTGTGACAACGCCGTGAGGAGGATGTGGCGGATCGCTTCGGCTGTAGCAGTGCCACCCGGTTCTCTGGTTTTGAGCACGCGGTACCCTGCTTGAGTCAGCACCTCCGCGAGGTGGCGAATCTGGGTGCTTTTCCCACTGCCTTCGACCCCCTCCAGGGTAATAAACAGGCCACGAGTCTGTTGCTTCTTTGTCTTCATCGCTCGGGCACCATCACCGGTGAAGAAAACGGGCGGGATGGTATTCCAAGTTGTTGAAAATAGCAAGAAAAGGCTTGCGAGGCCCTCGTAATCCTCTGTATGATAGCCCTCTACTTCCGTCGGTTCATATTTATGCTGAAAACCTTGCTAAAACGCTACTTTCTGACGGGCTTGCTCGTGATTATCCCCATCTGGGGAACCGTCCTCATTTTGAAGGCCCTTTTCGTGGCTGTCGAGGGGATTCTCGGGGATCTCCTGGCCCGGTTGGTGCCGAGTCATTATGTGCCGGGGCTGGGGATTCTGGCGTTGATCGCCTTGGTCTTTGCGGCCGGGTTGTTTGCCACCAATTTTATGGGCCGACGAATCGTGAAGTGGTGGGAGGGATGGTTGAATCGTGTGCCGCTCGTGCGAGGGATCTACTCGACGTTGAAATCCATGATGGATATTTTGTCGTTCTCGGAACAAGCGTCTTACAATCGCGTCGTGATGATTCAATTTCCCAAGAATGGCCACTATTGTATTGCCTTCGTGACGGGCGTGACCAAAGGGGAGATGCAAGATCTCGCGCAGGAACCGCTGATCCACGTGTATGTGCCGACGTCGCCGAATCCGACGTCTGGCTATTTCCTGTTGGTGCCGGAACATGAAGTCACGTCCGTCGATATGAGTGTAGAAGAGGCGATGAAGCTCATCGTCTCAGGCGGGCTCTGCTCACCGTCCACGTCGCTGGCATCGGCCGTGACTGTCGCGACGAAGTGGGGTACGGTCAAACAGCCTGAAACGGGGGTGCCGATCGGATGAGACGTTCACGAGCCACTGAAGTCTCGACGGTGAAGAAACCGGTCAGCCCCGACCCGCAGGGGAAGATTGCCGGTCTTGCGGTGATCG
>Ga0247727_10016764_pt1 | contig 11763 bp, 12 predicted proteins | sample WisWelCaveWW1625_FD_202498 | JGI IMG/M metagenome (GOLD analysis project Ga0247727, IMG submission 202498) | Biofilm microbial communities from Wishing Well Cave, Virginia, United States - WW16-25 | ecosystem: Environmental > Aquatic > Deep subsurface > Groundwater > Cave microbial mat | place...
AGAGGTGGAGCTGCTCGTTGAGCCGCCCACCCCCGGCGAGCGCCCGTTTCCCGAGCAACCCGCCGGCCAGCGTGGAACCCACAACGAGCCCAACGGACACAGCACCGAGCCGGGAGAGCTTCATGTTCCGATGATAGCAGCTATCTACGGGGGGTTTGGGGGGCGAAGCCCGCTGCGAAGGCGATGAATGCGGACAACGGAAACGGACAAACGGCAAACAGACCACCACGACGGCCTGAACTGAGCTAGAGATAGAGGGGGGGCATCCCGCCCCCCTGGCCCCCGGGGCGTCAGAACCTCATATGCACCCCGACCGTGAACGTCCAGCCCGAGAGGTCGATCCGGTTCACGAGCCCCGGCTCGTTCGGCGCGAAGTCGCCGCCCATGTCGTCCTTGGCCCACAGGTATCGGGCCTCGCCCACGATCGCGAAGTCGCGATTCAGGTACACGCGGAGCCCGCCGAGTGCGTGCAGCCCGAACGCGACCCCGTCCGTGATGATATGATCGGGCTCGATCGGAAGGTCCGGGTCGAAGAAATCGATGAAGTCGCCGAACGCCTCGTACTCGTAGAACACGGCGTCGACACCCCCGCCGACGAAGGGCGCGACCTTGACGCGCTTGCCCGTCGGCACGAAGCGCAGCGAGACGCCGAGGGGGGCGGTCCGCAGCCGCAGCGACTGCAGGATGTCGCCTCCGCGCGGGCGCTCGAAGTCGCTGTAGAACGTGTCGACGGTCTTGGAGTACCCGTCGAGGTGCACGGCCGCCTCCACGTTCTTCATGATGACGTGGTTGTACTCGATTCCCCCGTAGATGCCGTCGAAGTCGTTCTGCTCGACGGCGCGGAAGTCGCGCGTGTCGCCGACGTAGACCGCGTACAGCTCGCACACGTCCTGGAAAAGCGTGTATTCGGCCGGCTGGCTCGACGGCACGCCGCAATCATTCAGGCGGGGCAGAAAACCGCCGACACGGAGGTCGAGGCCCTGGGCTCCGGCGTCCGGCGCAGCCGCCACCAGGGTGAGAAGAAGAGTGAAGCTCGGCGCGGCTCGTCGCACGGTCGTCTCCTTTCGGCCCCGCGAGTCGTCTCGGGCCATCCGGGCTCCGGTCAATGCAGGATGAGTGCCACGACAGGGCCCGTCTCAAACACCCGGAAATGGGCCACTTCGCCCGTCGGGAGCCGAACGCCATGTCCTCTGCAGGGGACGGCACGACCGAACGCGTCCGTAGGCCGGCGACGATCTCGAGTGGGTTGGAGATCAGTCCGATGATGTACGCGCGGGTGGAGGTTGCGGCGGCGGTTGCGGCGGTGGTGGTGGTGGCGGTGGTGGTGGCGGTGGTGGTGGCGGTGGCGGCGGCGGAAGCGGCTTCGGCAGGGGCGGCCAAGGCCCCGCTCGTTCGCCGCTAGTGCGCAAGGACGTGAGTCGCGCGCGTGCGCGTGACCAGATCCTGCCACTTGAGCAACCGTCTTGGCGAGTACGGAAGCGCGGTGCCTGACTTCGACGCCTCGGCCTCACGCTCGCTCAATTGTGCAAGACCCGACGAAACGTCGACGGTGTCGTCAGCGCCGTTGAGTGCATCCCACAGGCCGCGATAGTCCGCGGCGAGTTTGCTCCACCGGTGGTGGAGGTCTTGGCTGTCAACGGCGGTCTTCACGTTCTGCGCGACGACCGCGTAGAGACTCAGTCCGGCCGCGAGCAGCGCCAGGACGGCCGGCAGCCAGTCGTGGGTTTGCGAAACTCGGGTCAGCAAGGTCGCGACGGCCCCAGACGACGAGAGCAGGGTGAGCCATGTAGCCACCCGCTGCCGGGCCAGATACGTGCCTGCCAGGTCGCCGTAGTAGTCGGCCCGGATCTCCGCACCAAGCCAACCCTCCCACACTCGTACGCGCTGGGACTCGGTCGCCATCAACCCTAGCCTATCATCCCGCGGCGCGTTGGAGGCGGCGGCCGGAGTCGAACCGGCGAATAGAGGTTTTGCAGACCTCCGCCTTAGCCACTTGGCTACGCCGCCATCAGCAAAGACTATACGAGACTTGGGACCGGAGGTTCAACACAACGCCCGGCGAGCCGGCCTTGACCATGACTGGCCCTCGCGGTTATGTTGATTCCAGACTGAGGGCGGGAATAGCTCAGTGGTAGAGTGCGACCTTGCCAAGGTCGAAGTCGCGGGTTCGAATCCCGTTTCCCGCTCCAACCTCCTGCCGCCGACGCGCTGAACCCGACGTCGCCGAACTGAGGCGCGTCGGGCTCAGGCCTCCCCGAAAGCGTTTTCGTCGTGGCGGACGTGTGGCCCGTCGGGCCCCCAGTCGATGGCAACCACGTCGAATCGCATGGCCGTCTCCGAGAGGCTGTGCGTCGCGGCGTAGATCCGCGCGGCCCGCACCACGCGCCTCCGTTTCTGCGCGGTGACCGCTTCGACCGCGGTCCCGTGCGACTCGCCGCGGCGCTCCTTCACCTCCACGAACACGAGCGTGCCGCGGTCCGAGGCGACGATGTCGATCTCGCCCCCGTGGCAGCGGTAGTTGCGGGCCAGGATCCGCAGGCCCTTGCGGCGCAGGTGCTCGCACGCCAGCTCCTCGCCGGGCTGGCCCCGGTGCGGCCCGCGAAGGGCTGCGGGGCTCAGCGCCGGCGCCGCCAGCGCGTGCCCTGCGGGGTGTCCTCGAGCACGACGCCCTGCGCCTCGAGCCGCGCGCGGGCCGCATCTGCGCGCGCGAACTCCCGCTGTTTGCGCGCCTGCTGCCGCTCGTCGAAGAGTGCCTGCTCCTCCGGCGACAGGCGGTCTTCCGCGCCGCCCGGCAGCAGCACGCCGAACACCGTGTCCATCGCCTGAAGCTCGCCCTTCACGCGCGCGGCCCCGGCGCGCGTGAGTGCGCCCTCCACCAGCAGGGCGTTCGCCCGGCCGACGAGGCCGTGGACCGCCGCGAGCGCTTCGGGAGTGTTGAGATCGTCCGCGAGTGCTTGGTCGAACGCCGCACGAGCGTCGCTCACGGCCTCCGCCGCAGGGCCCTCGGCGCCTTCGCCCGCGACCTCGGCGAGCCGCACGACGAGGCCGTGCACCCGCTCGAGCGCGGCCTTCGCGTGCTGCAAGCTCTCGAGCCCGAAGTTGAGCGGCTTCCTGTAGTGCGCGCCCGCGAGCAGGTAGCGGATCGCCCCCGGTGCGTGGCCCTGCTCGACGAGCTCGGGGATCGTGAGGAAGTTGCCCTTGCTCTTCGACATCGTCTCGTTGTCGATCAGCAGGTGCTTGGCGTGCATCCAGTGGCGCGCGAAGAGCTTGCCCGTCCCGCACTGGCTCTGGGCGATCTCGTTCTCGTGGTGCGGGAAGACGAGGTCTTCCCCGCCGGCGTGAAGATCGAAGGTCTCGCCCAGGTACTTCATGCTCATCGCCGAGCACTCGATGTGCCAGCCCGGGCGGCCCCGGCCGAACGGGGCATCCCACTGCGCCCACGCCGGCTCGTCGCTCTTGAACTTCCAGAGCACGAAGTCGCGGGCATTCTCCTTGTCGTACTTGTCCGTGTCGACCCGCGCGCCGGCCTGTATCCCGGCCACGTCGAGCCGGGCGAGACGGCCGTAGTCCGGGAACGACGCGATCCGGAAGTACACCGATCCGTCGGCTGTATAGGTGTGGCCGCGCGCGGTGAGCCGCTCGATCAGGGCGATCATCTCGGGGATGTGGTCGGTCGCCCGCGGCATGTGCTCCGGGCGCTCCATCCGCAGCGTCGCCATGTCCTCCTCGAAGCCGCGGGTGTGGCCGGCCGTGAAGGACGCGAGATCCTGCCCCGCTTCCTGGGCGAGCTGGATGATGCGGTCGTCCACGTCGGTGACGTTCATGACCTCGCGGACGCGGTAGCCAAGGTGCAGCAGCGTCCGCCGCAGCACGTCCGTCGCCACGAACGTCCGGAAATTCCCGACGTGGGCGCGGTTGTAGACAGTGGGCCCACAGGCGTAGAAGCCGACCTCGGGCGGGGTGAGCGGCACGAGCGGCTCGACCGCCGCGGTGAGCGTGTTGAAGAGGTGCAGCGGTTTCGTCATGTGGCGTTCAGAACGTGGCTTTCAGGATGAGGGCAGTCAGGTCGTCGCTGCAACCGGACGGTCCCGTCCAAGCGTCGACGGCGGCCACCAGAGCTGAAAGCGTCGCGGCGGCTCCCGCACCCGGCTCCGCGGCCAGCACCTGCCGCAGCCGCTCCTCGCCGAACTCCAGGCCCCCCGGATCGACCGCCTCGGTGACACCGTCCGTGACTGCGAGCAAAAGGTCGCCCGGCTCGAGCAGCAGCTCCCCCGGCTCGAGCGTCACCTCGTCGAGGAGGCCCAGCACGGGCCCACCGCAGCGAAGGCGCTGCTCCGGCCCGCCCGACCGCACGACGAAGGGGGGCACGTGGCCCGCGTTGACGTACGCGAGCCGGCGCATCGCGGGATCGAGCTCGCCGTAGAAGAGCGTCACGTAGCGGCTCGTCTCCGTGCTCGCGTACACGAAGCGGTTCAGCCGCTCGAGCACGCGCGCGGCCGGCTCGCTGCCGGCGAGCGCCCGCAGCCACGCATGCACCGACGCCATCATCAGGCTCGCGGGTGTGCCCTTGCCGGAGACGTCGGCGATCACGAGGCCGAGCCGCCCGCCGGACAGCGGGACGTAGTCGAAGTAGTCGCCACCCACGTGCAGGCACGACCGGCTCAGGCCGGCGACCTCGAAGCCCTCGATGTGCGGCGGAGCTTTCGGCAGCAGGCCCTGCTGGATTCCCCGGGCGATCTCGAGATCGCGGTCCTGGCGCTCCTTGTCGATGCGCAGCCGGTGTAGCCTCGCCCCTTCGAGCGCTGCTTGGGCCTGGCGCGCCAGGGCCGCCGCGAAGTCGAGGTCCTCGAGCGCCAGCGGCCGTCCGCCGGGACGCGCCCCCACCGCGAGCAGGCCGGCGAGCCGCCCGGTCGCGACGAGCGGCACGACGAGGGCGAAGTCCGCCGCCGCGAGGGCATCCTTGAGCTCGCACGCCGGGAGGTCGGCGACGGCTCGGGGCCCCGGCACGTCGCGAACGAGCGCCACAGGGTCGCCCGGCAGGCGCGCCGGCAGCGTGCCGGGTCGTGCCCCGCGCGCCTGGGCGAGCTCGAGGCCCGCCGGCCCGAGGTGGTAGAGCGCGGCACGCGCCACCAGGAAATGCCCCATCAGCGTCGTGACCATGAGCCGCTCGATGGCGTCCTCGTCCAGCGTGGCCGCGAGCTCCCGGCCGATGTCGAACAGGTTCTGGAGCTGGTAGACCTTGACCGAGAGATCACGATTGACCCGCCGCAGCTCGTCGTCGACGAGCCCGCCCTCGAGCGGCACCGCCGCCATCGCCGCCAGGCTCTCGAGAAACGCCACGTCCTCGGGCGCGAACGGCCGGCCGTCGCTGCGCGGCCCGAGCCCCACGAGCGCGATCAAGCGGCTCGCCTTGCGCACCGGGCACGCGATCGCGAGGCCCGCCTCCGCGAGCGCCCCCGCCTCGGAGCCGGGGACGAACGCTCCCGCGATGTCCTCCCCGAGCTCCAGCTGGTGCGGCAACGGCCGCGCGATTCCGCGCGCCACACGCCGCTCGAAGCGGCGCTCGCCGGTGCCCAGGTACAGGGCGCCCGACTCGACCCCCATCTCCCCCATCACGAAGCTCAGAGCCGCGTCCGGGATCTCGTCGCCGCGCGCGGTCCAGCCGAGCCGCGTCGTGAGGTCGAGCAGCGACACGAGCTGCGACATACGGGACACGAGCGCCGGCTCGCGCCCCTCGCGGCGAAGCGACTCGAGCTCCTCGCGGCACTTCTGCACGACGGGAACCGTCACCGAGCCACCCGTGCATCGCCGGCCGGGAGCTTCTTGACCAGGCAGCAGACGTTGCCTCGCGCGGTGCGCCTGAAGCTCACCGTATCCATGATGCGGCCCATCAAGTGCACGCCGAAACCTCCACGCCGCCGCTCGCTCGCGTAGCGCCGCAAATCCACATCGGGCACCGCGCCCGTGTCGACCGGCTGTCCGTCGTCGGCGATCTCGACCCGCAGCTCCTCGGGCGTGAGCAGGAAGCTGAGCTCGATGCGGCGATCCGCGGCTCCGCCGTAGGCGTGCTCGATCACGTTGGTCGCCGCCTCGTCGACCGCCAGCGCCACCTGCTCGGCCGTACCCGCCTCGCAGCCTGCGAACTCGGCCACTCGCTTCGCGGTGTCGCGGATCGCCGCCAGGAACTCCGTCCGGCTCGGAACCCGGAGCACGACGGCCGGCCGCGGCCTGCGCCTGCCCTTCACGCGGGTGCGCCACCCGTGCCGGAGGCCTCGCGGAAGCTCAGGATCGCCTCCTGCTCGGAGGGGAAGATGCGGTACAGGTGATTGAAGCCGAGCATCTCGAAGATGTTGCGGACGGTCTCGTTGAGCTCGGCGAGCCGGATGTCCCCGCCGTTCGTGCGGACTTCCTCGATCACGCCCATCAGCGCGCCCAGGCCCGCGCTCGCGACGTAGCGCAGGTCGACGCCGCTCACCACGATCCGGTAGCGCCCCCCGTCGAGGGCCTTCTGCAGCTCGCCCTCGAAGAGGCGCACGGTGTGCGCGTTGATGAAGCCGCTCGGGTAGAGGAGCACGACCCCTTCCAGCTCGCGGCTCAGGACGGACAGCTCGCTCATGGCCTTCGTTGCCGACTATACCGCCGGGCTGCCGGGCGGCGGAAGCAGCGCGCGCGCCGCCCGGATGTCCTGCTGGATGCGGGCCACGAGCGCACCCGCGCTCTCGAAGCGCTCCTCGCCGCGCAGCCGCTCCTGAAACGCGAGCCGGACGCGGGTATCGTAGAGGTCGCCGCCGAAGTCCAGCAGGTGCGCCTCGAGCGTCACGCGCCCGCCGCCGAAGGTCGGGCGCTCGCCCACGTTCACCACGGCCGGCTGCCACGTGCCGCTCGCCACGCGGCAGCGCGCCGCGTAGACCCCGCGCGCCGGCAGGATCTGCTCGTCGGGCGCGAGGTTCGCGGTCGGGATGCCGAGCGTGCGGCCGCGCCCGTCTCCCCGCACCACCGTCCCGTCGACGAAGTGCGGCCGTCCCAAGAGCTCGAGCGCCTCGCTCACCTCGCCCCGCACGAGCGCCTCGCGTACGCGGCTGCTGCTGATCGGAAGACCACGGTGCAGCACCGGCGGAACCACTTCGACGCCGAATCCGAGGCTCGCGCCCAGCGCCTCGAGGCTCCGCGCGTCGCCCAGCCGCCCGCGGCCGAAGCGGAAGGACTCGCCGACCACCACGTGTCGCGCGGCGAGGGCTTCGGCGAGCACCTCCCGCGCGAAGGCCGCAGGCGCAAGGCCGGCGAGGCGCGCGTCGAACGGCAGCACGGCGAGCCGGTCGATCCCGAGGCCCGCCACGAGCTCCTCTTTCTGGGCGAGTGTCGTGAGCGCCGCCGGGGCCTCGAGCGGACGCAGCACCCGAGCCGGGTGCGGATCGAAGGTGAGCACGACCGCGGCGCCGCCTTCCGCGCGGGCGCGGCTGATGGCCGCGGCCACGAGCGCCCGGTGCCCGCGGTGCACGCCGTCGAAGTTGCCGACCGCCACCGACGGCCGGCCTCCGGCCGGAGCTGAGCCGCTCCCGAGCTGCTGGCGCTCCATCTCGAAACGGTCGCGGCTAACGGCCGCCGCGCCGGTCCACGATCGTGCCCGAACGGCTCGCACCGGACTCGTCGCTCGCGCTCAGCAGGTAGCCGGAGGCGTCGGCTTCGTAGCGGATCGGGCGCCCCCAGGGGTCGAAGAGGTAGGCGGGCGGGACGAGCCCGGCCTTCACCAACTCGTCGAGCGCTATCGGCGGGCGGCCGTGCGTCGCCCGCCACGCCTCGACCGCCCGCTCGAGCCGCAAGAGCCGCGAGCGCAGGACACCGTCGCGCAGCACGCCGTAGCTTCCCGGCAGGACGCTACCGAGCCCCGTGACGGCGAACGGCGCGCCATGCTGGACGGCGAAGCCGGCGAGCGCGAGCGCCGACACCAGCGCCGCGACGGCGTATCCCGGCACGGCCGAGCCCGTGCCCTCGGCCTCCACATCTTCCGCCTCGGCCGCGCTGCCTCGCCCGGCGGGTGCGATCAGGTTGCGGTTCAGGAAGTCGAAGAGCGTGCGGCACACCTCGAACTCGCCCGCGCCGGTCGCGTCGATGATCGCCTGGACGGTGCGAACGCCGTCGACCCTGCGGAAGACGCGCTCTTCGTCGGCCGCCAGCCGGATCTTTCCGGTGGAGCTCGCGGCCACGCGCTCCTCGGCGCCGCTCGGCTCGGGCCCCGCGCCCGTGCCCACCTCGATCAGCGACGGGTCCACCACCGGCCGGAACACCACGTCGAAGGACGGGATCTTCTTCTCGATGATGGGCCACTCGTCCACCATGCGGATCCCTTCCATCAGGATGAAATCCGTGCTCATCGGGACGAAGTTCTCGCGGTCGTAGTCGACCGAGTCGGCGGCCGAGAACTGGTAGCGGCCGTCGCGCCAGCGGAACACGCGGAACACGATCTGCCCCACCTGCACCTGCAGCGCGTCGCGCAGGTCGCGCGTGGTTATGGCGCTTCCGCTCGCGAGGATGTGGCCCAGCCGCTGCAGCGTCTGCTTCTGGACCGAGAGCGCGTCGTCGAGTCGCTCGCGGCTGATCTTGCCCTGCTTGACGAGCACGTTGCCGAGACGGTCCTCGAGCCGCCGCCCCGAGGAGTCGGCCATCACCACCATGCCGTTCTCGAACGTGACGGTGACGCTCTCCTTGTCCTTGTCGTTGATCAGCGTGAGGATGCCCGTCTTTCGCTGCAGGCCGATCAGCTGGAAGATGTCGGGCAGCCCGAAGTCTTTGATCGTCCCCTGGAGCGCCATGCGCTAGGCCGCCCCCTGGGCGGAGCGCGGACGACGCGGCGCCTGGGCCCGCGGCAGCTCGGCGGCCGGCGCCGGGCGGAAGCGGTTGGCGGTGAGCCAGAGCGCCAGGAGCGCGAGCCCGGTCGCGAGCGGCAGCCAGGGCGGCGACAGGATCCGCGACACCTCGGTGAAGGGCACGATCCGGCTCGCCATCAGAAGCCCGAGCATCCCGTACCAGGCCAGGACGAGGAGCGCGCCGAGCAGGGTCCAGCCGGCGAAGATCTGTCCCGCGCCCGGCGAGACGATCGACAGCATGCGCAGTATCCGGTCGCGGCGGGTTTCCGCTCGTTGGACGTCGGCCAGCTTGCGATTGCGCACGGGCCCCGAGACGCCGTCACGCACCACGAACAGGTGGTAGCACTGGGAGCACAAGCCCCCGGTCACCTGGCCCAGGTGGCACAGCCGGCAGAAGGCCGTGCCGCAGCGGCGACAATGCAGCGTGAACGCCCTGGGGCCGCGCCAGCGCGCGACCAGGAACGCCGCCAGCCCGAGGAGCGCGAGCGAGGCCACGAAGCGGTTCAGCAACGAGCCGGGAAGCGTCCCCGTACGCGGGGGCGGCGCAGCGTGGAGCAGGTTGCGGGCCGCGACCCCCGACTCGGCGCCCCTGAACTTGTCCCACACCTCGTCGCGCCCGAGGCCGAGGTCGACGACCGCGTAGTCACCGGTGTCGTACTTCCAGCGGTCGTAGGCGGCCACGAGACCCGGCGCGAGGCGGTCGGCGTTCGACTTGGCCTCGTTGTACGCCTGGTACTCGAACTTCTGGAGATGCGCGAGCGAGAGGTTGTAGGACGACGTCGCTGCCACGGCGGGCACCGGGGAACTGATCCCGGCCCGGTAGCGCGCGCGCGCCACATCGTAACCGCCGCGGACGAACTCGATGTTGGCGAGGTTGTTCCGCGCCACCGCGTCCTGCGGGTCGGCCGCGAGCGTCTGGCGGTAGAGCTCGACGGCTTCGCCGTAGCGACCGGCGCGCTTGCGGGCGACCCCGAGCAGGTACACGAGGTCGCGGTCGGCGGGGTCCTGCCGCGAGGCGGCTTCGAGGCGCGCGATCGCCGCGCTGTCGGGGACCGACTCGGTTGCCGCGAGCGCAGCGTCATAAAGAGGGTTGCGGGTCGTGCGCAGCCGCTCCTCGAGCAGCGCTACGCCCGGCCCGACCACGAGCGTGCAGGCGACGAGCGTCCCGGCCAGCGCGCGCTCGCGGACGTCGAGGTACGGGACGAGCAGCGCGAGCCACCACAGCGGGAGCCAGCCCCATCCCTGGAAGATCGCCACCGGCAGCAGCAGCAGCAGCAGGAAGAGCGCGAGCGAGGCCGAGCGGTGGTGCGCCGGTCCCAGCCACTCCTCGAGGTCGTGCCGCAACAGGCCCCCTCGGCGCAGCAGCAGGGCAGCCGCGATCGCCCACGCCGCCAGGAAGGCCGCGACCAGCGTGCCGAGCGTCGCTAGATTTCGCGCGTTCTTGGCACCGCGCCCGGTGGCGAGGAACGCCGAAAGCCCCGAGAGCGATGCGTCGAGGCTGGGCAGGACCCCGAGCGGTCCCTTCTGCAGCAGCGCCTTCGCGAGCCCCGCGTGAGCGTCGGGCACGCCGGGCGCGAGCGCCACCGCGGTCGCGAAGACCTGCTCGGCCTCCTCACGCTCCGCCGCCTGCAGCTTCGAAGCGCCGTGCGCCACGAACGCGAGGCCCACGCTGCCGAGGCTCTCCACGTTCCGCTCCATGCGCGCGCGGCGAATCTCGCGCAGCGCCCGCGCCTTCGCGTCCGCGTTCCGCGCCGCGTCCGCCGCGACGTACTCGGACCAGAGCGCTTCGAAGGCCGGCGCCGGCCCGGATGGAGCTGGCGCGGCGGGGCCCGCCTGGAGTGCCGTGAGGGCGAGCAGGCCCAGCGCCAGCGGCGGGGTCATAGCTGCCCCGCGCGCGTTCGTTCGACGTAGGCCATGCGAAGCTCGAACAGCAGCCCCGCGAAGAGCGTGTCTTCCTCCGCGGTCCGCCGACCCTCGGTCTTGTCCTTCAACATCTCGAGGATGGCGACGATCGAGCGCGCGGCGGCGAGCGTCTCCTCGCGCGGCGTTTCCTCGGGCACCGCCTCGCGCGACAGCAGGCGACCGGCTTCGGCAGCAAGCCCCGACAGGAAATGCGAGAACTCGGCGGGTCGGTCTTCGGCAGCGGACTTCGAGCTCGCGCGGGCCGGCTTGCCGGTTTCACCGCCGGGCGGCGGCTCGCGTGCTGTCGCGGGCTGTTCCTCGTCGCGCGGACGACCCTCCGCCGTGAAGTGCCGCCGGTCGCTGACGGTGAAGGACTTCTCGCTCTGGCTCATCAGCGGTCGCGGGCCGCCTGCAGGTCTCGCCCCGCGGGCGTGGTGTCGGCCGTTCCTGCACCGGTCCGCAGCCTCGCGATCTTACCACAAGTGCCTCTCCGCTCAGCGGATGCGCCGTTCCTCCCCTTCCCCGGACGCGCGCACCCAGACGCGCCGGCCATCGGTCGACACGAACACGCCGCCGTCCCGATCCGTCCGCAGCACGAGCGCGCCGGCCTTGTGCCAACGCTCCACCACCTCGGGGTGCGGATGGCCGAACGGGTTTCGCGCGCCCGCGGACACGATGGCCAGCCGGGCCGCAACGGCGGAAGTGAGCGACTCCCCGCTGCTCGTTCGACTGCCGTGGTGGGGCACCTTGACCACCAGGGAGAGGGGCGGCCGCAGCACCCGCTCCGCCTCCCCCGTCACGTCGCCAGTCAGCAGCAGGTGCACCTCGCCGAGGCGCACACCGAGCACAACCGAGTCCTCATTGCGGATGCGCAACGGCGCCCTCGGCGGCGGCTCGGGGCCGAGGACGGCGAGCCCGACACCGTCCCAGTCGAAGTGGACGCCGCGGGCCACCGAGACGCGACGGATGCCGACGGCGTCGAGTGCCGCGTCGAGCC
>Ga0247727_10016765_pt1 | contig 11763 bp, 13 predicted proteins | sample WisWelCaveWW1625_FD_202498 | JGI IMG/M metagenome (GOLD analysis project Ga0247727, IMG submission 202498) | Biofilm microbial communities from Wishing Well Cave, Virginia, United States - WW16-25 | ecosystem: Environmental > Aquatic > Deep subsurface > Groundwater > Cave microbial mat | place...
AATTTAGCCTGGCCGTGTCCCGGGATGAAAAGATTCTCGTTTCCAAAAGCATGGTCTTAAACGGCGTGCTTTCTTCATCCATTATTCCGGCCATTGATAAACTTCTTAAAAGCGCCGGCCTGCCATTATCGGACATCCATGGGTTTACGATTGGCTTGGGACCGGGATCATTTACCAGCCTGCGGGTTGGGCTTTCGACGGTAAAAGCCCTGAACCTGGCTACAGGTAAACCGGTTGTCGGTATCGCCAGTTTGGATGCCCTGGCCTTAGGTGTATTATCTCAAACACAAGCGTCGATATGCACACTTTGCGATGCCCGCCGAAATCTGGTTTACAGTTGTTTTTATCAAAATAATAAAGGAAATCTTCAGAGGACATCTGATTATTTTCTGATCAGCATTAAAGATCTGGTTAAAAAGATTGGCAAGGAGGTTTTGTTTGTTGGAGATGGGATAAAATTATTTCGTGAGGAAATTTTGAAATTGATGGCCGGGCGCGGTGACTTCAAAGTCCATTTTGCTGAAGAGAAATTCTGGTATCCTCAGGCGAAGCATTTGGCGGCTTTGGCTGGTGGTCGTTTTAAATTAAAAAAATACGATAACCCGGATCGATTGGTCCCGCTTTATCTTTATCCGGATGATTGTCAGGTCACTCGATGATGACGAAGACGTACGACGAAAAAATGAATATAGTTTATCGCCCAACGTGGGCTGAAGTTGATCTGGAAGCCATCCGGCATAATTTTCGGCAGATAAAAAGGTTTTTTCCAAAAATGAAAATCGTCGCGGTCGTTAAGGCCGATGCCTACGGCCATGGCCTGAAAGCGGTGGCGGGTCTTTTAGATGAAGAAAAGGTGGACGTCTTCGGTGTTTCCAATGTCCTGGAGGGAATACAATTGCGGCAGCAGGGAATCCGAAGGCCTGTTCTGGTCTTTGAAAGTCTTTTGTCTCCCTGCGAAGAAACGATTGTACGGTATAACTTAATACCTTCAATCTGCACTTTGGAATTTGCCGAAGGACTCAACCGCTATGCCCAGAAAAAACGTAAGATTATCGACGTTCATATTAAGGTAGACACCGGCATGGGGCGTTTGGGTGTTTGGCATAAAGACGCTTTGGCCTTTGTCCATCGGGTTTCTCAGTTATATCATCTGCGCATTACGGGGCTGTATACCCATTTCCCGTCGGCCGATTCGAACGTCCTTTTTACGAGAAGGCAGATGCGCGAATTGACAAAGCTTATTCAAAAGCTCGACCGCCAGGGACTGGTTGTCCCGGATATTCATCAGGCCAACAGCATGGGATTGATCGGATATCCGTCGAATCTGAATTTAGCGCGTCCGGGGTTGATGCTGTATGGTTTAAGTCCGAAACCGGGCGTCCGGTTAAAGATTCAGTTAAAGCCGGCTTTAAGTGTTAAATCTAAGATTGTTTTCTTGAAAGAACTCGCCAAAGGCCGCAGCATCAGTTATGGCCGCACGTTTGTTGCCTCGCGAAAGATGACGGTTGCCACACTCCCCATTGGTTACAATGACGGATACCTGCGTTGCCTTTCGAACAAATCTTTTTGTCTTGTCGGCGGTAAGCGTTGTCGTGTCGTGGGGCGGGTCACGATGGATCAGTTGATGGTCGATGTCAGCCAGGTAAAAAATGTATTTTTGGGAATGGAAGTGATCTTATTGGGCCGACAGGGAAAAAGCAGTGTGACTGCCGATGATTTGGCCCGATGGGCGGGGACGATCAATTATGAAATCGCCTGCGTCTTGGGTAATCGTTTGCCACGAGTATATAAGAGATAGCTTCATTAAAATTTTTTCCGGATCAAATACATCGCCAAACAAAGGAAAAGAAGCGGAGCCAGCCAGGCCGCGAACATGGGAGCAAAGAGTCCGCCTTTCCCGAGAGCTAAGCCCACGGCATTGCAGACATAATAGAGAAATCCAATCGCCATGGCTATTCCCAGAGAAGTAAAGGTCATCGCCTTTCTTCGTCCGACCATCAGTGAAAGCGGTAATCCTACCAATAAAATAACCATATTTCCCACTGGATAAACGATTTTCTCATGGAGATCGACGTTCAAATTATTTAAGGCCTTGGTGGCCCCGCTATTGGAGAAGCGCTTGATGTAATCGTATAATTGGCGGATGTTCATGGAAGTGACGTTTAGTCTTTGTTTTAGAAAATCTTGAGGAGTTTCCTTGATATCCATCAGTTTGGTTTCGTGATAAATAATTTGTATCGGGTTGGTCGCTGAACCGGCAGGATTAGACGTGGCAATTTGGCATTGGGAAAATTTCCAGGCGACCCCGGTCCATTCCCCTTTAAAAGCGACAATTTTTTCGATGACGTTTTGTTGATTGTCATGTCCGAGAATGGTGATTCCGGCCAGATCGAAATTATTCGGGTCAAAAGAGTCGATAAAATAAAGCCGGTTTTTCAGCCCGTAAAAGGTCAAATTCTGGATTTTAGCTTTCTTTTTATTTTCGGTGTCCGCCCGCAGGATGATATTTTCGTTTCGGATCTGTTCGGAATTCATCGCTGCTCGGGGGACAAACCGCTCATTGACCCAGAAGATGAACGCCGAAACGACTAATCCAAAACAAATCGTGGATTTGGTGATGCGCCAGAAATTAAGCCCACCCGAGCGTAGCGCGATGATTTCATTGCTATTGCTCAATTGGCTGAACGTCAAAAGCGAGGCAATGAGACAGGCGATCGGGGCAGTCTGGGTGATGATGATGGGGAAGAACGAAAGATAGTATTCAATCAAAATATTAAAAGGGACTTTCCTATCGATAAGTTCCGTGAGATTGCTGGCAATGTCAATCAGGACGTATAAAAGACAGAAGACTAAAATCGTCGATCCAAAAATGCGGAATATGGAAACGGAAATATAACGGTCTATGATGCGCATACGCGGTAATTGAGAATAAAGGCCGTGATGCCTCCGATGATGTTCGGGGTCCACATCGTTACCCAGGCCGGGGTGATATGTTGAACGCTTAAGGCTTCGCAGCCCAATGAGAGTAAATAATAGAGGGCCGCGCACAGGAAAGCCAGGGCGATGTTGGCCGTGTGTTCTCGGCGATGAGTGATGACGGCGATGGGAAAACCTAAAAGAATAAAGATGAACACCGAAAATGACCAGGTGATTTTACGGTGTCGTTCGGTCAAAAGGGGCGCGATGTCCACAAAGATCCTTTGATACTCATTGATTTTTTTCTTCAGCTCCTTGAGCGACATGCTTTTGGGTTTTTTATCCGTGACCCGATTATCATCCTTGGACAAATCGAGCGTCATGAAATAATTTTTAAAATTGAGTTTATAGAAATTGCTGGGATTATCCAGATTCGGTTCATCCGAGGTCCCATTGATGAGTTTCAGTTTGATTTTATCCTCACCCGGAACGGGGGTAAACTCGCCGGCCTTAGCGACAATGGTCCGTGTCGGTTTGCCATCGGGCTGCGGCTGATAAATGCGGACATTGTAAATTTTATTCCCTTCAATCCGGTAGATAAAAAGGATCTGGTCTTTGAAAGCGTCAATAAATGTGCCGGCCTCCAGCAAGGCCGTCGGGTTTTTGGCCCCGACATTTTTCAAGAGTTTTCTCTGCTCATGATGGGCGTGAGGGATGATGCTGTCATTAAGGATGAAGGTCAAGAGACTTAAGATAACGCCGAGTACGATCAAGGGACCTATTAGGCTTTTGAGATGAATCCCGCAAGCCCGCATCGCCAGGATTTCATTATCCGCCGAAAATCGGCTGAAAGTCATGATGATGGTAATCAGGCAGGCGATCGGCAGGGTGTAGCCTAAGAGAAAAGGGATATAGTACAGAAAGACTTTACCGATGGTCACTAGACTGACTCCCTTGTTGATGACCAGATTTGTCAATTGGATGAGATTTCCCAATAAAAAGACACACGTCAGTATTCCGAGGGAAAGAAGAAATGGGAAAATGCATTCTATGAGGATATGATTTCTAAGTATGCGCATTCTTTATCATCCTTGCTTATTGATTTTTTCACAACCAGTATTAAATCTTTCCAGAAAGAAAAGGTCGAGATACTGCCCCGACTTTCCTTTAAATCTTTTAAAAAGAGGGAGTCGGGACTGTCCCAGCTTCCACTATATAACGGATTTAAAGGTAAGCTGGGGCTGACTACCTCTATTAATGTTAGTACAGAAAAATTTAGTAAGATCAGTTTGCAATCGCAATGGTCAAAACGCCGACGTGTTTGGCTCCGGCCTCTTTGAGAACGCGTGCGGCCTCCGAGGCCGTGGCCCCGGTTGTCAACAGATCGTCAATGACCAGCACCGATTTCCTGGAAAATTCTCGAGGATTTTTTATTCTAAAGGCATCATAAATGTTTGTCCAGCGCTCTTTTTGTCCTAAGAGGGCTTGATTGGGAGTGTGGCGCGTTCTAATGAGATTGTCGGTCAGGCAAGGAATATCGAGTTTCAGACTGAGTTGTTCTGCAATGAGTTGTGCTTGGTTATATCCTCGTTCTCTTAAGCGCGTCGGATACAAGGGAATGGGCACAATCACATCGTAGGGGGATAAATCAAGATTATAATTTTCTACGAAAGAAAAAATCAGGCCGGCCAGGGCGGTACGAAGCGAAGTCTTATTGGTGTACTTGAATAAATGGATGAGCTGCTTCATGCTTTTATTGTATCCGGTGGCGGCCCAGGCTTTGTCGAAATAATGACTATGTTTTAAGCAATCCCGGCAGAATTCTATTTTCTGAGGATTTTCGAGATGGCGTGAACATCTCCGACAAAAAGGAGGCTTATTGGGTTCTATGGTATTGAGACAATCGGGGCAAAGGATATCTAGTGAGGCCCCTGGTAAAACATATTTTTTGCAGATAACGCAGTTGGACGGAAAGATAAGAGAACATAAACCATCCCAAAATTTTTTTGCAGTGCATAGAAATATAAATTTTTTTTCACTGCTAAAAATTCCTTTCCTGCACAGCGCCAGTTTTTCTATAAAGGATTTCATTGTAACTGGTACCGCACTGGTGCAGTACTGGCTACAATAAAGATTTTTAAGAAAAGCCAGTGCAGCAAAAAAGATATGACGACCGAAGGGAGGAATTTTTTTGACATGGGTTCTATATTATCATTTTGTTTCCGATAAATCAACTTGTCAGTCAATGGCGGTCATCGTATAATGTCTGCCCGACCCGGTAGCCGGAGATAAAAAGGACAAAATTGGGAAATATTGCATACAAAATCGGTTGTACTCCGGAAGAATTAGAGCAGTCCCTGCGTTTGCGATTCGAGGTTTTTCACTTAGAGATCAAAGGAGAGGTGAGGGCGCCTAACGACACGCGTTTGGACCACGACAAATTTGACGACGTTTGTGAGCATCTTATTATTGTCGATACAAAAACGAATCTGGTGGTGGGTACCTACCGAATGCTTTTGGACTCCGTTGCTAAAAAGAATTTTGGGTTTTATTCGGAAACAAAATTTAATATCGAGAGCATTAAACGTTTAGAAGGCCGTTCCTTAGAGGTTGGCCGCTCCTGTGTTCAGAAAGAGTATCGGGACAAATCGGTTTTGAATCTTCTTTGGCAGGGGATTTGCCAGTACACGGTGGCCAATGGTGTGCGGTATATCTTCGGCAGCGCCAACATTATGACGGAAGAGCCTCATGTGGCGAGCGAGTTTTTTGCGATGTTTAAGGCCGCAGGATTATTTAAAGACCTGGGGGTTCGGGCCGTCGATAAACGGCATAAGATTGAACTGGATGAAAATATCACCGTGGAAAATCCGAAGAAATTATTTAATGCATTACCGACCTTGTTTAAAGGTTATATGAGTGTCGGACTTAAAGTCTGCGGTTATCCTTCTTTGGGTGATTTCGGGGGCATCCTTTTTCCGGTGATTTTGGATATTAAGGACATGAGTAAATCTTACAAACGGCGTTTCTTTGGAAATTATTTAGAGGAACGGTAAGCATTCTATGCGAATTCTAAAAGCGATAAGTGTTTTTTTAAGTTTTCTTATTTTTCTTCTTGTGGCCATTTTTGTCCATATTTTGATAACAATCATTCGGCCGTCACGCCGCTGGCAAGTAATGAGTTATCTGGCGTATCTTTTGATGAAGTTTCTTGGGTTTATTTTGGGCCTGAAGATAAACCTCAAGGGCAGATTGGAGACGCTTAAAGAGAGGGGGAACTTTATTATCAGCCGGCATTTGAGTTATGTCGACGGTCTGGTCTTAGGCGGACTTTTGCCGGCGATTTTTGTTTCCAAAAAGGAAATCAAAAGTTGGCCGGTCATTGGTTGGGTGGTGGCGATATCGGGGACTATTTTTATCGACCGCGTTAATAAAACTAAGATTTTTGATTCGGTCCAGAAGATTGCCCAAACCCTGGGAAAAAAGCTCAATGTCCTTGTTTTCCCTGAGGGGACTTCAACGGATGGCAGTAGTCTTAAACCCTTTCAAACCGTTTTTTTTAAAGCGCCCGTGGTAGCGCGGGCGGGCATTGTTCCGATCACCATAACGTATCGTTATCTGAACGGCGTTTCATTTGATTGGGAAAATCGGAACGAAATCTGCTGGTACGGAGGGATGAATTTTTTTAAGCACCTGTGGAATTTGTTAAAATATAAGCGCATCGATGTCGATGTGACTGTTCACGAAAAATTTCGGACATCGTCTTATGAAGATAATTCTTTGGGTCGCAAGAACATTAGCCAGAAATGTTATGATTTTATTGCCGGGGCGGCGGGTCTGAAAATCGACAGCGTCAGCTGTTAGCTAAAAATATTCGGACTTGAAGATTTACGATGTTTCCTGTACTCTAAGGCAAGCTTGAACAAAGATAAGACGCATGAACATGAAAAGAATTTTTAGTTTTTTTGTGCTATTTTTTTTCTTGGGAACATATGCTTTCGCGCTTCCCATTGAGATTGAAATTTTACCCAAGGAAGAAATCGTCAAGCTTTCCGACCAGCAGTTGATTGATATCTATATCGACGTTTTAGTGGAATTGGAAACGGCCAAGACATTTTATTCCCGGTCCGGTTTTCAACCCAAAGAAATCAAGATTTTCAAAGACCTTGTCCGTTACCGCGTGTTGATTATTATGGAAATGTATAAACGCAAGATAGAAGTTCCCAAGACACAATAAGATGATTGGAATGCGATGAACAATTCTTTTCAAAAAAATAAAGAAAAGCTTCGCCAGGTTCTCTCCCAGGAGGCTTTCTTCAGAGAGAAGATTACCCTTTCTTCCGGAAAGCAAAGTGATTATTATATTGATGCCCGGCGGGTGACATTAAGTCCGGCCGGGGCCTATCTGTGCGCCCAAATCATCCTGGAGATGGTCAACCAAGACAATATCGACGCCATCGGCGGCCCGACCTTAGGGGCGGACCCAATTGTCGGCGCGATAGCGGCCCTTAGTTATCAGACCTCCAAACCCGTCAATACTTTTATTATTCGCAAAGCCCCCAAGCCTTACGGCAAGCAGCAGCAGATTGAAGGCCCATTATTAAAACCCGATTCCAGAATTGTCCTTTTTGACGATGTGGCCACCACCGGTAAGGCGTTTTTGCAGTCTATCGATATTCTCAAGATCTTAGGCATTACCCCGGTCTATGCTGTTTGTATTGTGGACAGGCAGGAAGGCGCGAGAGAGGCTCTTGGAAAAGCAAATTGTCGACTGATTTCCATCTTTACTTCTTCCGATTTCTTGAAGTAGATCACAATTATGGACAACAATTCATCCCCGAAAATTATTCTGGCCTCAGGGTCGGTGCAGAGAAGAAAATTAATGAAGATGATGGGAATCTCTTTCCAGGTCAAGCTCAGCCGGGTTCAGGAAGTAAAAAAAATCCGGACGACGTGTGCCGCCTTAGTGAAAGAGAATGCCTTAAGAAAGGCGAGGGATGTGGCTTCCCGATTAAGCGAGGGGGTGGTCATCGGCGCCGATACCGTCGTTTATATCGGCAACAAAAAGATCATCGGTAAACCGCGCAGTCTTAAAGAGGCAAAGCAAACACTGAAGGTCTTGATGTCGCGCCCCCAGTGGGTTTACACGGGGTTGGCCGTGATTGACAAAAAAAATAATAAAACAATAACCAGTTATGAGAAAACAAAAGTTCACATGACGCCTTTGTCCGATGAACAAATCGACCGCTATTATCAGCATATCTCGCCATTAGATAAGGCCGGCGGATTTGATATTGAAGGCCGCGGTGGGCTTTTCATCAAGAAGATCACGGGATGTTATTACAATGTGATTGGTTTGCCGATGGCTAGGCTGACCGAGATGTTGAAAAAAATTGGGGTGCATGTTTTGACGGCGGTTTTCTGTTTAAATCTCATGGGCTGCGCGACCGAATACAACCTGGCCACGGAAAAACAGGAGACGCTTTTTTACGGGACGGAGAAAGAAATCAGATTAGGGGAGAGCCTTTCCAGACAGTTGGAGACTAATTTTAAGGTCGTGACCGATATCGATATCAATGAACGGGTCAGTGAAATCAGCCGGCGTATTGCCGAGGTCTGTGATCGCAATGACCTGGTTTATACGGTTAAGGTCATTGAAAACGATGAAGTCAATGCCGTCAGCTTACCCGGCGGATTTATTTATATTTTTAAAGGTCTCATTGATAAAGTGGAGAATGATGATCAATTAGCCGGGGTTATCGGCCACGAGTTCGGTCATATCACCGCTAAGCATAGCGTCAAAAAATTGCAGAGTATTTATGGATACACTCTTTTACAATTGGCGACCATCCAGACCGGTAACGCCCGTTTGGCCCAAGGGTTGGATTTGGCTTTCTTATCGATGTTTATGGAGCATTCGCGACAGGATGAATTTGAGGCGGATAGACTGGGCGTGAAATATTTAAAGAAGGCCGGTTACGACCCGCGACACATCGTCACTTTCTTGAAAAAATTAGGAGAGATTCAGGGGAAAGAATCTCCGCGGCAATATTCTTATTGGCGAACACATCCCTTTATTCCTCAGCGTATCGCCGCCGCTAATCAGGAGATATCGGGACAGATTGAATTTCGTGATTATTTGAATTTGACGGGGGAAGATGAGTAATACAATACACGGTCATTGCGAGGAGGCCTTTGGCCGACGAAGCAATCCTAAATTAGAGATTGCTTCGGGCAAAAAATGCCCTCGCAATGACAATTATTTTTGGAATTTATCTTTGAGTGTTTGTATCTTATTACTGTCTGGCTGTTCCCAGACGACGAATGTAAACCGTAGTCAGGTTTGCTTTCAGCAATCCTGCGTAGATGTCGAAATCGTCCAGAAATCCGAGGAGTTGAGCCGCGGGTTACAGTATCGAAAATCGCTGGATAAGAATTCCGGCATGTTATTCATTTTTCCTCAAGCGGGTGTTTATCAATTTTGGATGAAGGATACTTTGATCCCGCTCGATATGCTTTGGCTTAATGAAGAAAGAGAAATCGTGCACATTGCCCGTCAAGTACCGCCGTGTGTCGAAGACCCCTGCCCAACCTACGGCCCGGAAGAACCCTCTCGTTATGTCCTGGAAGTGAATGCCGGCCATACGGATGTGCTTGGCTTGAAGGTCGGCGACCAGGCTGAGTTCCGCTTTAATCACGAGAAATAAAAATTGAGACCGTTATAGAAGCCAATAATGTTTGATGTTAGAATACCGCTGTTATGAATCAGTGGTCAACCGCTTTAAATCCTTACTCGATTCCGTCCGCTCTCGTTGCCATCCTCATAGTTTTGTCGGGATTGCTTATTTTTTCCTTGAGGCGGCAAATCAAACGACTCGAAGGTGAGATCCAAAAGAAAACCCAGGACTTTTCCACGGTCGTAGATGAACTCAAAACAACACAGTTGAAGCTTATTGAAACCGGCAAGATTTCCGCCGTCGCCTCTTTGAGTGCCGGCATTTTGCATCAGGTCAGTCAGCCGATCACGGCTATCCAGGGTTTTGCCAAATTCATGCGCAAGGAAATGAAAGCAGACAACCCTTTTTATAAGCCCGCGCAATTGATAGATGAGCAGTCGGCCTATTTAAAGGAAATGCTTGAAGATTTGATGGAACTGATCCGCCATCGGGAAATCAAAAAGGAAAACATTAACATCAATGTTTCTATCCGGAAAGCCACCGATTTGTTGACGGACGAGTTGAGAATCCGCCGGGTGAATTGGGATGTTGTCTATGGCGAGGATTTGCCGCAAGTTTACGCCGACGCCATTCATTTGCAGCAGGTCTTTATGAATGTTGTCGTCAACGCCGTTCAGGCTTTGGAAGCTTTACCGAAAGGCTCCGAGCGGCGGTTAAAGATTATTTCTCAATTTGACGCGGCCGACAAAAAGGTTACCGTTTCTTTTGGCGATAACGGACAAGGGCTTTCCATGGAAGACAAGAATCAGGTTTTTGACCCATTTTTTACAACCAAGACAAAAGGCTCTGGTATTGGTCTGGCATTGTGCAAAGATTTGATCGCCGAACACGGCGGGACTATCCGTGTGGAAAACCGGAAAGACCAGGGGGCGACCTTTATCATTTCCTTGCCGGCGGTGATGTCCGGTGCCTGAGAAAGTCAAAATCCTTGTCGTTGATGATCAGCGGATTATTGGAGAACTTTTTGACATTACCTTGGGTTACCGCGGCCATAAGATTACCTTGATCCAGAATCCATTAGAGGTTATTGAGACCATCAAGAATAGTTTTTTTGATATTGTTTTTTGGATATCGTGATGCCGGGGAAAAACGGTGTGGAGGTTTTAGAAGAAATCAAAAGAACTTTTCCCACGCTTCCCGTGATGATGATCAGTGGTTACTCTGTTGAAGATCAGCGCTGAATGGTCATGGCGTTAGGCGCCGTGACCTGCCTCAAAAAGCCGTTTGAGATGGAGGATATTCGAGAGGCTGTGAAGAAAGCGATAGGGAGGGATATCTAGGAGAAATCTATTCTGGCGTGGCGATGTTTGGCCTTGTCATTCATAACGGCCAGCCAGCCGGCGAGGGCTTCTTTAATATTCGCCTTCGCCTCGGTGATTGTTTTGCCCTGAGAAACACATCCGGGCAAAGCTGGTACTTCAGCAAAATAGTACCCTGTTTTTTCTTGTTTAATAACAGCTAATAGTTTCATTTGTTTTTACCTGTTGATTAATATTCAAGAAAGGTTTACATAACTCAAAAAGTCGAGCGCTTTCATATCTCTCAAAATAATCTCACAGTTTTTTTCTTCAAAATATATTTCTGCTTCCCGTTTTCTGGCTGGGTCTAATCTAAATGCTGTGCCAGTAATTGCCTTTTCTCTATTTACCCAAGGCAATAGGTTTAATTTTTCCAAGTTAAACTTATCAAAACCAAAACCTATAAATAATATTCTGCGAGCTGTTTTAAAAATATCATTAAGAATTTCTAGATTTCTTTGCTCAGCTACTGTCATTATTCCATTAGCTGCCTTCTTGAGGTCATCTAAATTATAGTTACCCAAATATGGTCTCCCTTGTTGACTCTGCCACGGGAGGTTTCCCAATGTACCATAGACATGGATAAATTTGAACTTTTTCATTGTCTCTTCACATGTATCTTTTTTGCTTATTTGTGACAATTGTAGTTTTTGGAAAAGATATTGTTCTAAAGATCTATCGTAATTAAAGGATTATGTGTGACCAAATTATGAATTGAAAAAGCCTAATCCAGTCCTTAAGATTGTTGATGCGGAATCACATAACCCTGCCGATTCCCGTCGGCAAGTAAGGAGGATTAGGCTATGGCACATCAT
>Ga0247727_10016766_pt1 | contig 11763 bp, 18 predicted proteins | sample WisWelCaveWW1625_FD_202498 | JGI IMG/M metagenome (GOLD analysis project Ga0247727, IMG submission 202498) | Biofilm microbial communities from Wishing Well Cave, Virginia, United States - WW16-25 | ecosystem: Environmental > Aquatic > Deep subsurface > Groundwater > Cave microbial mat | place...
ACACGTCGATGTTGGCAGTACCGGTTGAGAACAACCCTGTGGCACCGACCGCTGCACCCGCATCTTGGAAGGAAGGAAGATCCGGAGACGTGAAGAATCGAAACTCTTCGACCGTACCCAGCTCATACTCCATCGGCTTCCCGCTCGCGTACTCAATGACGTGCTTGAATCCAGGCAGATCCCGAATGTCAGGAGCCGCGTCACTGTGGATGTACACGTTGTACCCGCTCTCCACCCCAGCCGTCCCATAGTTTGGGCCAGCCTTGAGCACTTGATTGACCGGCATCGCATGATTGGCCGCCAAGCTCTTCACGATCCTGCGCACCATCCCAAGCGTGATGGCGCCGTTCGTGGTTAGCATCGTGGTACCCGTGCCCCCGAAGAACTGGTTTGTGGACCCCCGAAGGACGCCCCACATGATCAGTTCGTTGATGAGCGTCACACGCTCGCCGACTTTCTTGATCATCTCCGCAGGAATGTCATCCTCATACAGCTCGTAGGTCTTGTTGGTGAACCCGTACAAGACGCTGTATTCTTGGATGACCACCTGCACGTCACGGGCTACGATGCTGTCAGGCGGAGGCGTAACGCCTTCTGCCGTCAGCGCCGCTTGCACAATCACGTTAGCACGATCGCCTGTGCCAGCCGGGAAGAACACGTTCGGTGCGGCCACCGTCGCGTTGAAAGGAATGTACTGACGCGCAATATACGTGTCAGACATGTTTTTCGGCATTTGGACCTGGCGTCCTTGCCGACTCAGACACTCTCGAGCGCTCGCGCTCTTCAAGAGGTCTGCTTTATATTTTCCGATGCGGGCTGGTGTCAGCCCAAAGGTTTGAATGGCCATCTGTTATCTCCTTAGGTGGCGCTTGCTTGAAGAAACGCCTGTTCTTCTGTGAGTTCGCCTGCTTGCACGGGCGCGGGCGCATGGCCTCGGGCAGGAATGGCCTGAGCCAACCGCTGGCTTCTAGCATCCTGACCCTTGACCACTCCCGGCTTGGCAGCAGTCTTTTTTGCTTCTGTTTCATACACTTGAAACGCGTCGATTGATTTTCCAATCTCCCGAGGGTCCCAGGTGGCGAGAATATGGGCTCGATACGCCGGCTGCTGGGCTTGAAGCCACGTCCGATAGGGCGTGGTCGCATCCGCAGCACCGGTAATCTCTTGCCAATTCTCATGCTTATCCGTCAGCCGATCGACGGCTACCTGACGCATCGTCGCCTCTCGTGCCTGAGCCACCCGCACATCCGCGGCTTGATTGGCTCGGGCTACAATCTCATCCACGTTCACCGCTTGTGACGCCACCGCAGGCTGAGCGGTTCCTTTGAACCTGCTAAGTATGCGTGTAAGCCCCTTCGCGAGCTGTATGGAGAGTTCTGGAAAGTCTTCTTGCAACTCAACCAGATCCTTATCGCTCACCTCGATCGGTTGCCCGACAGGGGTATTCGCTTGAATCTCCCTCAGTGTCCGTTCAAGACCACCCAATTTACCAGGCAGCTCTCCGTACACCGATGCGTGAACTTTGCTCAACGTCACCGACATATCGTCGATAGACTTGGCTCTATTCACGAGGTCAAGAATCTGGGCCTCGCTGACCTGATATGGGACAGGTGCCGGAACGGTCTCCACGATGACTGGTTCCAACACGCCCTCTTTGACGGCTTCCACAACCGGCGGTGCTACCACCGTGGGCGGGATGGGCACGTCTGTTGATCCTAAATTAAACGCAGCCTCTTCCTCGACCGTAGCCGTCTCCAGGGCTTGCGTATCTGCGGCCGCTTGCTCTTCGACTGTCATCTGAGACTCCTTCTCGCCGGCGGCGTAACCGTGGGCGGGTGTGTTGTGCCGTAGGCGCGAGCGCCGGCGGCGGTTTAGAGAATTACAGGCATTGGTTCATCAACCAATGACATCAAGGATCTGATCTCCACTATTTGGCCACGTACCTTCAGCGTCTCCGCCTCGGTCGTGGCTCGCTCCAACCTCGTTCTCGCAGCCTCCAGTCGTGCTCGCAAATGCTCCTCGACTTTCATCCACGTTGACGAATAACGATCTTGGTCGGTAAAAATAACATCCTCATTCATTGTAGCATACTCCCTTAGCGCAACTGACTCCCGGCTCGCCCTTGTCCTGCCTTGCCATGTAATTGCACCGCCGGTCTCAAGAGATCCTTCCCGCTTGGAGACGAGTGTTTGTGAACTTGTAAGCGCGCGTCCATCGCAGCAAGTTCCTTTTGTGCGTTAATCTTCATCGCATCTGACGCCAGCTTAGCTTTGACAGAATCGAGAGATACTTTCTGTTGTGTGGCGTACTGCAATTGAGCCAACTCGCGCTTAACCTTGAGTAATTCCATCGCCTGCATAAACGTCGCTTTGGTCCGCTCTGTCTCGGCCTGTACGTAGGTCGCATCGCGATCCGTATCCATACGCGTCCGCAACTCTTGCGTCCGCGCACGCAATTCTTCAACCGCCAACAGATTTTCGGCCTCAAGCTGCGCCAGCTCTCTGTCTAATACGTCCTCCTCTTGCGCGCGAGCTTGATCGATCTTCGACTGCTCCTGCGCCATCTGCATTTTCATTTTCTGCACTTCAATCGCCGGCGGAACAGGAGGCGGCTGTTTGTCCATCTGCGCTTGCTCTTCAGGCGTGAACATGACTTCATCTGGATTGATGTGTTTCGACTTCAGGATCATGCCGAACCAGTTCTTTGGATTCACCCCAGTCTGAGGGCTCATCGCAATAGACGTAAGCTGAATCAGCGCTTGGTCTTGAATGCTGCGCTCGACCATCGCAATCGACCCGTGCGCGTTGATTTTGAAATCGCCCTTTTCGTCGTCGGGGACATTGGGATCAAGCAGGTGATACTCATAATACTGATGGACCAGCGGCTCTGTCACATCATCGTCGACGTTATAGCCAACTTTGCGTAGCAATTGATTGGCGTTATTATCTTGTAACTGAGTGGCCCCCAACGTCTCAGGCGTCGTATTACCGGAGAGCCCTTGGGTAATCAATGGAATGTTTGTGCTCTCTTCCGCGAGTCGCATGCCGTATTCAATAATCTTCAGAAGCCGATCGCTGACGTTCGGGATATCGAACATCGTAAAGGCTTTCCGCACGTCGTCTGTGTCCCCCGCTTCGGCAAGGTACCAGACCTTGTTCGATACAATTGTCCAATCGTTGTCTCCCGACGCCGGGCGAATACCCTTCTGGTTGATGACAATCTGCGGACCACCGCTCACGCCGGCGTTATTGAGCAGCGCGCGCGTCGCGGCATTGACGATGCGTTGAGGCGTAAACATTTGCTCGCCCACACCGACACCGGCCCAGGAGCCTGGACGACGGAGCCAAGAGAACGCATGATAGGGAATAGAACCTGTATCGAGCGGATTGATCGAGGCGCGAACCACATTGTTGCCGACCATCGTGACGACGGCATGTACCAGCTTATCGTTCTGATCAAGGGTTTGCGCCGCGTCAGGATTGGCGGTTTCGAAGTCTTCACGCTTCATCGTGCCGTGGTAGAACCACAGTTCGTACGGATTCTTCTGATCGAGATTCTTTTCGTTCGGATTACCCGTATCCTTGTATGATTTCGTTGGTCCTTCCTCAAGCACCTTGTCAATTTGACTATCGATGTAGCCAGGGAGACCTTTGAGATCGCGCACCTGTTTCTCGGAGAAATGGTCAAGTTCAAACATATCTCCGTTTTTAATATCTTCTCCACAGGCCGGGTCGGGATAAATTTTCCACGCATCTACCCACCTATGCACAGGCACAATTTTGTCCGAAATCACCAGCTTGCCATTGATCATTGCTATCGAACGACGTTTCTCCGGATAGGGGCCTTTCACCACACCGACCCCGATGCGCCCTGCGTCGAAAATGACTTTGCGCATTTCTCTATGATGCCCGCACTCAACCATCCAATCGTAGATGCGTAGCTCAGCTTTCTTCGCAGCCTTGCGCGCCTTCGCGACGGCCTCTTCGGCAACATCTTTGGTCGTGACTGGCACGTCGGGAGGAGGCGCGGGAGGCTGCTCCCCAGGCGGTAGCGGGGCCTGGGTCTGCGGAGGCGCCAACTCTTCAGGCTTCGGAGCCCTCATGAGTGGTTGCCCGCCTAAGGTGCCGATCGGCTCGGTATTATCAAGCCCTTCGATCAGCGTGGGAATTGGAGTTTCAGTAAAGCTGAAGGCTTTGTCGTTGATCGGCAGGAGAATCTCTCCGACCTTTGCCGTGCCAGAATCGACATAGCGCGCGGTGATACGGACGAAGGCGGTAGACTTTTTATCTTTCAGCGCATGCTGGCGGTCGCTCGTGAGCGGACCCGACATGGAAACGGGCTTGTGCATCCGTCCAGCGGTAAATTCGCTACGATTGCCGTCATCAATACCCGCGTACGCTTCTTCGCACAGCATCCATATGCCTTCGGTTCCAGAGTTCTTCCTGTACGTGATGGCTTTCTGCTTTTTGGTTTCAAGTGCGTTCCCGATAGCGGCGAGCTTCTCTTCTGAGAACTGCGTTGGTTCTGGTACCGGCGCGTCGCCAGTTGCATCGGCGAATGCTTGCGCTTCATCGGGGAGCTGAATCTCGTCAACGTTGGGCATGGGGATAAATCTCCGCGAAATGACCGCTCGGCCTAGGCGTGAACCAGAGCCCCGTGGGCTCTTATCAGCAGAGCGGGACCTTTATCACTTATTGAAAACCACCTGTCGTGGCTCTAGCGAACACCGTAATTGTTCCTGCGTTCGCGCTAATTCTCGCTCGAAACGCTTGAAATCCGGCGACGTTACATTGAAAGAGCCCTGTAGCCGTAGCTGTCGGTACATTAGTTGTTCGTACGGCTGTGTTGGACCCTAAACACGTCATAGACGACCATACCCCGCCGGCGGCAGACGCCTCAAAGTTCACGGTCCCTGTGACCGTAATCGTCACGTCAACAGCAACGGTCGCGTACTGATCAACGGGCATCACCGCTCCGTTGACCGCAGCACCGGCTTCGGCGTTATGCAGCAAAAACTCATGATGCTCGACGTGCTGCGCTTGCGCCCCCCCGGCCCATAACATAGCCGTAATATAGATCGCGGCTATGACAAACCGACCAAATAATTTTCTCATCATCGCCGCATTCCTCCTTACGATTTAATATGTGCTGTTGTTGCTCGCCCGATGACCGTCACGTTGCATCCAGCGCAGGCACTCGTTCGAATTCTGAGCGTCTTCGCTCCAACCAAATTACATTGATAGAGCCCGGTAGCTGTCATGTTTAACAAATGTGTGTCCCTGTTCACTTCATCAGACTTGATACACACAATTGAATTCGCAGCAAACAAATCGGCGTCTGCAGAAATGTCTACGCGAATCGTGGCTGTCCCAGCATCTATGCTGAGATCAAACGCCAGCGTGTTAAACCTATCAACAGCAAATTCTTGACCGCCCACTATGTCCGTCACTGCATTCAGCAGCACCATCCGATCGGACGATTCAATATGTTGCGCGTGCGCGAACGTGATCACGCCCAACCAAAGGCTGAGCGCAATCAAGATTAGTGTAAAGAGCGGGCCTAGCTTATGCATCTTATGAGAACGTCCCGGTTCCGATTGCACGAATCGTCATGGTCGTCGCCGAGTTGAACGTCGCAATGAAATCGCGCGTCGTGTTGAGAGGCACAGTCATGGTCCCCGTCAATGTCACGCCTGCTCCTGCGCCAAGGGTGAGCGTGCCGGCGCCGGTCTGCGTGATGCGCAATGTATAGGATTGTCCGACGACCAGGTTCGCCTGATCCGTAAACATCTGTGTCGCGGTGCGAGTCGTCTGTGTGCCAGGGGTTGCGTTAATCGACACCAGCGATACATAACCGGCCCCGGTAATATCACCGGCTGCCAGCGTCCCCGCGGTTACGTTAATCTGCGTCAGCTTCGAGGGCGACGGACCAAATTGATTGCTGTCACTGATCACCACGAGTGCCGTGCCGTTTGACCGCCACCGCGTAAAGGGCGCGACATCCAGTGCGAACGTGAGCTTTGTATGAGCCAGCATGTCTGCCGTTGGCGCCGCGATCTGGGCTGCCGTGAGTGCGACAGGAAGCGGGCGGAGATCGTCACCTGAACTATGGTAGTTCTTCACACCGAGTAAATCGCCGTTCTTGGCGTCAAACAGCCACTCGTGCCATGGCGAGATTTTTTCTTGTTGCGTTGGTTCTACTGTCGAGATAATTTGCCCCATGTCTAGATCTCCTTGTTAGTTAGACGAGCAATCGAGTGAATTAGTACTTCGGCTTGATTGGTTTCTTTTTATGAGACATTGTGAACGCTCCTTTACCCACTGAGTATATCACACCTTCGATCGCTCTAAATTGCCGGTCCCCATTTTGGTCGCAGCTGCTTCAGTTTTCGCTCCTTCTTTATCGCGTAGGCATGCCTGGCCGCCTCTTTCGCCCGCTCAAGATCGCGGTCTCTACATGCCTGTGAGCGTTCGGCGCCTGTTTTAGCCATCGAGAACCTTCGATCGTTCGAGATAGTCGGCCATCGCTCGGAGGAGGGTGGGGGAGTCTTGGGCCATGCCTAATGCGGTGTTGCAGTGACCACAGATCCATCCTCTAAACATATTGGTGGCGTGATTATGATCAAAGTCGAGGCGTTTACTACTTTTGTCAGGAGGCCGCCAGCAAATTTCGCACACAGACGGGCACGGCCGCCCCGCTTTAACTTCGAGGAGGCGGGTTCTCCCTAACCTTTTCGTTTCATCCAAATGAAGCTTGTTCTTAGAAACATATATTGCCTTTGAAGCATAGACCTTTTTTAGATTCTCTTTTCGGTAGATCGCGGCCCGTAGGCGGCACTCATCTTTATGCGCATGATAATACGCGCGAGATTTCGCAGCCTGCTCCACACGATGCGTCTGGCGATATTTCAAATCGTTCGCCGCTCGTTTATCTGGATTCTTCACGGCCCAGTCTTTCATATATTCAGGAGTATTTCTACCCATAGTAATTCTCCTTAGCCCAATACACCCATTGAACTATCGAAGTTATGATATTCTGGCAACACCGGTGCTACCCTCTCTGGGGTTTTACACCTAGCAAATCGCAGGCTCATAATAGCCACGCGCGTTGCGGAAAGCAAATCATCTCCACGTTTTATGATCTTACCATCCTCTCGGTAATAAGTCGAATATTCTTCAAGCCATTGGGTGAGCGTGTTGGACACTTTGAAACGTCCGGTTTGCATGCGATCGAGCATGGCCATCACACCGGCTTCAAGACTATAGCCACCTGTCCCTTCTTTTTTTCCACGCTCAGCCGGATGTGTGGCATGACTCTTGAGCATATTCACCCCTTGCTCACGATATTGTTGAGCAATGATCCGACCAGAACCGAGGTCAGCCTGTTGACCATCATGAGGCCATGCCATCGGTACCCATGCCCCTCGAAATCGAATGGCTGCGGCGTGGACCACTGGCGTTTGCTCACGCATTTTATATTCGTCATAAACGTGCACCGTATCCGTATCCCGGTCGATCGCAAGCCATACTGCTGCAGTAGGGTGGTCCCAACCCAGATCCAATCCGGCAATGCGCGGCCAGTGTGCAGGTATTTGTATAGGGGTTTCCATGATGCTGCTGGCGGGGACGGGGAACACCAGTCCGCTGCCCATAATCGGATTACCGTACGCCCGTGCCTCGCGCTCATGCAGAGGATAGCGGGCCAAGATCTGTGCACGCTGTTCCTCTGAGTAGTGCTCAGCATCATTTAGGCCCATCTTGATGACACAGGAATGTGGCGGCTTGTCCTTTAACAAGCGCGTCATGACTTCACTCATGCCAAGAAGCGGCGTCAACGTAAGGAATACAAAACCTTTCTTTACCTGGCATCGGGTGAGAAACTCAGAGTATATATCGGCCGGCGGTTCTTCATCTCCCCAGCCACAATGTAAGGTTTCTCCCTGCCATCGTAGGCGCCCTTGGTCATAGCTCTTAAACAACAGCGTGGAGATCTTGCCCGTTGGAACATGACGCACCAATACCGTTTCAGCAGCATCAGGCACGCCATGAACGGCTTTTTTTACATCTACAATAAAACGTCCAGGCAAAAAACCCGTCCCCCATTCACCTATGTTTCCCAGCAAATGCTTCTGCGGGCCATCACGAACAGATTGACTTGTTGGCCCGCCCGCCCACATCCTCACCGGCTCGTTCAAAAACCTTCGACCCTTCCACCATTTTGGATATTCTCCTGTTAGAAAATACGATGTCATCGCGGCCGCGCCAAGAGTTTTCCCAACTTGATTTCCGGCAACGAGCGCGATCTCGGCAATATCTGGAATCCCCGTGGCGTCGTGGAACTGAATTTGCTTGGGGTAGGGCTGGTAGAAATCGATCTTCCGGCGGTCCATCGCCTTCACGATCTCCGCCTCCATCGGATCTGGCGCCTCGGCAGCAGGAGCCACATGCTCGATCGGCTCGTGTTTGCCGGTTTGAAATCCTGTGCTCACTTCCCGTCCTTCTTTCGGTTATGCTTCTGCAACGCGGCCCACAGCTTACCGGTGATCCAGCCTAATCCTCCCCCGATCGCAAAACTAATGGCGACATCCAAAAACTCTCTCATCGCACCCCCATCTGCATCAGCATCGTGCAGCTTCCTGAAATAATCGAGAGGATTAGAATCACCCAAAAGCTGATCGCGACTTCTTTCGAGATCATAGTCCGATGTATCCGCGTTGTTTTAAGACGTCGTCACGTCTCGTCTGTGGCGCGATATCAAAACCCATCGCGCGTCCTGGAAACGCCTTCTACAACATCTGTTCCGCGGCAGGGCGCTCCTCGTCGGTGTCAAAGCAGATCAACATGCCGGTGAGAGTCTGGTGTACGATTTCAATCATAGATCACGCGGATCGATCCGTTCCTTAGTCTCGTCGAGAAACGACTGCACATTACTAATGATCCCGTTCGCGAGACCCTGGCAGACGTACGGATCACCCTTCCATCGCCAGGATAGGACCCTCGAATCAGGATCGTCTTCCTCCGGCCGTTTTTTCAGTCCAGAAATAATCACGACCTCGAACCGCGACAACAGCTCCTCGTAGAGCACATCGGTTGTAATTAGTTGAAGCAACTCGTCGTTCGTCATGCGCGTACCGATCCATACACGATTGGTTCGTTCGGCATCATCGCGCGAGCGCGCAGCTTCGGCAACTCGATCGGTGTCTCCCAGCCTTCCGCGAATGGCGATAGACTCTGCGATAACCGCGCTTCCGCATGAAGAATCGCCTTGGTCCTGATCATCGACGTCGGATCACCGCCGTCGACTAGATGCGCGATCTCCTCCCGCGTGAGCGTCGGCACCAACAGCGGGACGAGCGTGCGCATGTAGATATGACGCAGATGTCCATGTGATCGTTTCGGAACCTTGACCAGCAGACGATAGGCACATTCCGTGGAGGTGATATCCAGCCCGTCGCGCATGGCGAGCGAGCCAAAGTATCCTGGCCCTCGCGCCGTGCCGTCGTCTCGCAGGCTCCCTGACTCCGACGCGCCGCGCGTTACCAGCATGGCCGGTCGCCCGCGTAGCGTGTCTGTCATCGGTGGGGCATCAGTCGTCATGTAACGCCAAGCCGGTCGGCTCTTTTTCTTCGATCGTCGGGTTGTATTTCATAATAGTTTTGGTAACAGGATCATAGATCAGCCAACACTTTCCCGAACGTCGTACAGGTGTCTTTGGCGCGTAGGTGGTCATCACGCGCGCCCGTGGCCATTCATCGGCATCGGAATAAGCATCGAGGCGTCCGTATCCAGCACCTCTACAGAAGTCTTGCTCATTGCCTGGTCGTCCAACCACGCAATCACTTGCCGCATCATGATATGCGCGTGCGACTTGAATTCCAACCCGCCCTGGAAATCAGCCCGAAACGAGATCGTGCCGTCAGGCATGTCTTCAAATAACAGTCGTCCCAAGCTCATGATATTTCCTCCCTTAAATGTTTTTTTCCAACGGTTGATCGCAGGCATACCAATCAATAAGTTTATTGAACTGATGGCGCGAGAACCATAGCATGTCCGACAAGCGCTCTCCGTCTCCCCGCATGCCTAGAATAACCACATTCGCACCAATGTGAATCCAGCCGGCGCCCGCATCCATGTTATCCGTGTGTAACTTACAAATATCCTCGAACCTCACGGCCTGACGCGGTGTCATAGGATCGTCCAATCAGTCGGAAACCTCGGATACGGTGGCCCCTCATCCTCATCCGGCGGCACCCGCATGCTCACCTCGGGGTCCGGCGCGATGTTTGGATAACGCTTCTCCGGCTCCGCCGGCGGCTCCGGCTTGACCACATACCGCTCACAGTACAGCTTAATCGCCCTGTCATCCGGGAACGATGCTTGAAGCGTCCGCTGCAACTCCGGGATATTCTCCTCGCATATCGCCCGCGAGGGAAACTCGTCGGACTCATTCACATGCACCGGGATGTGCGCGAGGTGGCCGGCGGAGACGGTCAGCGTGATCCATAAGAGCCATATCTCCGTCATGCGGTCTTCTCCTTCCTCGGCAACAGGCAGACAAACGCCCAATCCTGATCGCCCGGGTAGGCCGCCACGAACTCCAGTTCAAGCGACGCCTTCTTGATGTCGCAGGCGTCCTTCGTCGCATAGCGATCGACCTCGTGCGTGTCGATACCCTGCATGGTCACGACAAGCACAAACAAAATCCACATTAATACGCCCCTCCGGATGCGACGCGTTCTTCCCGTCGCTTCTTTTGAATCCCGCCAAGCCATTCGATCCATCGCTCCGTGACCTCGCGCATGCACCCGCGGAACGGGCAATGTATCGCTGCCCCCTTGTCGTCCGCCAGCCCGATAGCCAGCTCTTTCCAACTCATTCTCCCGCGTACCCTTTCACTTCCATCGCCGCGCCGTCAATAATTATCGCCGGCTGCGACAGGAGCTTGCGTTTTGCCCGTTTCGCTTCGATGGCCGCGCGCATTTCCAAAAGAACGTCCGTCGACGCTGAATCCAGAACCCCATAGCGATGATTGACGTTAATATCTTCCGACAGCAGCTTGCTCAGCTTCGATTGCAGCTCGATCGCTTTCAGCAGGCTTTTCACATCGCCTGATTCCATCGACATGTCGTAGGCGATCTGACATTGCTCCAGGGCGTTTTGCAGTCCGTATTCAATCTTGTGCTTCAACTTCCTCAGCGCGGGCCGCATGAGTTCTTGAATTCTGAGTCGCACCGCGACCGTGGCCATGAGTCGACTGGCCCCTGTACCCGCCGCCTTGAGATCAATCGGATTCGTCGGATCAAGGCCGTAAACCTTGGCATACAGCAGTCCTTGCTCGCTGCCAGGGTTCGCGGCTATCTGTTGGGCGAAAAATTCTTGTTTAGCGGGGAGAACGTAGAGACCTTGTGCGGCCGGATGATACTTGCTAGATACGCCGCTTTCAACCTGTTTGCCCTGGTCGTTTATTAGGATGGCAGTGTTGAGCGGCTGTGTCATGCGGCGAGTGCCTTTCTTCGGTTAGCCGTTCGAACGCGGTGACAGTTGGCGCAGACTACGTCGCACTTGTTCATTTCGTTTTTTAGCATTCCGCGACTGGCGCTGTGTTTGATTTGAGAAACGATCATTCGCTTGACTTCTCCAGGGCGGTGATCAAACTCAAGGGCGTCAACATGTGCGCGATAGCCGCAATCCATACAACCGGCCGAGAGTTTGAATTGATCGACCCACTCGGCCGTTCGTTTTGCAAGAGCCAGACGTTTGCTAC
>Ga0247727_10016767_pt1 | contig 11763 bp, 10 predicted proteins | sample WisWelCaveWW1625_FD_202498 | JGI IMG/M metagenome (GOLD analysis project Ga0247727, IMG submission 202498) | Biofilm microbial communities from Wishing Well Cave, Virginia, United States - WW16-25 | ecosystem: Environmental > Aquatic > Deep subsurface > Groundwater > Cave microbial mat | place...
TCCCGGTCCTGGTCATAACCAAACGCGGCGGTGTCCTGGCCGATCAGATTAATCTCGGAAAGCTTCCGCTCGCGGGCGAGATTCTTTATTTCATTTAAAATGGATTCGATGGTGCGCGAGCGATGTGGCCCCTTCATTTTTGGAATGACACAATAGGAGCATGCGTTGATACAGCCCTCGGAAATTTTGACGTAAGCGTAATGAGAAGGCGTGAGTGAATAACGGGGTGTGTTTTCATCGAGCAAATAATAAGGCTTGGCTTTTACTTCATAAACTCTGTGCTTGTCTTTCAGAGGCTTCAGGACTTGGGCCAAGTCCCCATAATTATTGGTGCCGATAATTCCGTCGACTTCTTTCAGTTCTTCCTCAAGCTCCGGGCCATAGCGCTGCGCCAGGCACCCCAGCACCACCACCGCCTGAAGCTCTCCCCTCTTTTTCATCCGGCAAAGGTCAAGGATGGTCTCGATGGACTCGAGCTTCGCCTCCTCGATAAACCCGCAGGTATTTACGACCGCGACATCCGCCTGCCGCACGTCCGAGACGATCTCATACCCCTCTTTTTTAAGTCCGCCCAGCGCCACTTCGGAGTCCACCAGCGTCCGCGCGCAGCCCAAGCTCACGAGGCCCACTTTCATTGGGAAATCCTAACACCGTCGTGAGTTATGATCATCCGCTTCACCACGCCCTTGCCGGGCGAACCGAGCGACGCGCGGTTTAAGGCGAGCGCCATGTTGGACGAATTACCCGTCCAAATCTGGATTTCCTTGCTGGCCTTCCAGCTCTCCTGCGTGCCTTTTTTCAAAATGTTCTGGAAAAGCACTTTCTCGTCGCACGTGACCCGCATCCAGACATTGTCAATGGCCTTAATCGTGAGCTCAAGCGGCGCTTTTTTATTGAGCTTCGGGAAATTCCCCTGCTCGACGGTTCTCAGCCATTCGGCGGATTGTGTTTCACCGGGAGCCGCGGGTTTGGCCGCCGGCGCCGCCGGCTTTGATTTGGCTTCCTTCTTTTTCTGAGAAACCGGCCGTGTCGCGGCGGCCTTCCGGGAATCCGTCCATTTTTGCGACACCCATGCCCCGGCCTTAAAGAGCAGGACGGCGCCCAGCATTAACGCGATCGCGATGCCCGCGATCCAGAGAGCCGCCGAGAAGTTTTTGTCAAACTCGCCCCTTCTTTCCCGCTCGGCGGCCAGTTTTATAAAAAGTTCCTGCTTCGGCTCCTCCTTCTTTTCCTTTTCATACGCGTCGATCAGCGCATCAGGATTCACCTCGAGAAACTCGGCGTAGCTTTTTAGAAAGCTCTTCACAAAAAGTGGGCTGGGGAGTTTGTCGAACTTATCGTCCTCCAAAAGCTGGAGCACGCGCGGATGAATTTTGATCCGTGAATGGACCTCTTCCAGCGTCACTGATTTTTTGGAACGCGCTTCTTTTAAGGTATTTCCGATGGAGTTCATTCGAATTATTTTTCCTCAGCCGAATCGACGATGGCCTTCGCGGCATTATTGGGCCGTTCCACCAAGATCTCGCGCGGTTTGGCGCCGCGGTACGGGCCCACAACGCCGTCTTCTTCCATCATATCGATGAGACGCGCGGCGCGCGTGTAGCCCACACCGAGACGCCGCTGGACCATGGAGACGGATGCCTGTCCCGTCTCCAATACGATGCGCTTGGCCTCCTCATAAACCTCATCACGCTTAAAATCCCCCATGGCCGCTTTTTTCTCAGGCGCCTGCAGCACCTTCTCCTCGTAAGACGCTTTTCTTTGGGGTTTGATAACCTGCATGATCTTTTCTATCTCCGAATCCTGGACCCATGCCCCCTGGCCGCGGACAAGTTTTGACCTTCGGGGATCCATCAGCAGGAAATCGCCGCGGCCCAAAAGCTTGTCCGCGCCGTTTTCATCTAAAATCGTCCTTGAATCCACTTTGGACGCCACTTGGAACGCGACCCGCGCCGGGAAATTCGCCTTAATGACGCCCGTGATGACATCCACCGACGGCCGCTGGGTCGCCAAAATCATATGAATGCCGACCGCCCGCGCCAGCTGGGCCAGACGCGTGATGGCGTTCTCCACTTCCTGGGCGGATGCCAGCATCAAATCCGCGAGCTCATCGATTACGATCACGATGTAAGGCATCTTTTTAACGACGATGGGCTCATCCTCGTTATTTTCATCGAAGTTGAGGTTCAAGGTTTCTGGCTTTATCTCTTTATTTTTGACTTTTTCATTGAATGCCAGGATATTTTTCGCGCCGACCTTGGAAAGAACCCGGTAGCGCCTCTCCATCTCTGAGACAAGCCAAGCTAAGGCGCCCGGCACCTTGGCCTTATCCGTCACGACGGGGCAGATCAAATGCGGCATCTCATTATAATAATGGAGCTCCACCATCTTGGGATCTATCAGGAGAAACTTTACCTCTTCCGGAGAGGACTTAAACAGGACGCTTGTGATGATGCTGTTAATACAAACGCTTTTGCCGGTATTGGTGGCGCCCGCGATTAAAAGATGCGGCATGTCGGCGAGGTTGCACACGAGCGGCACACCGGCGGTATCTTTCCCCAGCGCCACCGTGATTTTGGAAGGCTCATTTTGAAACTCGGGCGAGCTCACCACTTCCCTGAGATAAACCGTCCGGCTGGAGCTGTTCGGCACCTCAATTCCCACACGCGACTTTCCCGGGATGGGCGCTACGATGCGCACACTCGTGGCCCGCATGGCGAGGGAAATATCATTTTCAAGCGACGTGATCTTTTGCACCTTGACGCCGGCCGCGGGCTGCAGTTCATAGCGCGTAATGGTCGGCCCCTGCTCCACCTCCACGACTTTTGCCTCAATGCCGAAATCCCGCAGCGTGTCTTCCAGGACACGCGAGCTTGTCTCGAGATCATCTTTCAGCTTCGATTGATCAAAAGCCAGAGGCGGCTGAAGAAGATCGACGGGCGGAAGGTTGTAAACCCCCTCTACCTCTTCCTCAATCTGGACCTTGGGTTTCTCGGCCTTTTTCGGCTCGACCGCGGGTTTTGATTCAGGTAGTTTAGGGGTTGAAATTTTGATTTGAGGCTTCGCTGTCTCCTCTTTCAGTTTCGGCAATTCCACTCCCGCCTGCTTGACCTGCGCCTTCACTTTCTCCAAGAGCGACTCTTTCTTTGGCTCTTTTTTCACATCCAAAGGCCTCATCGTCGCGATCGCCGGTTCCACGGCCCCCTTGACGCGCTTAAAAAGACCCGCCGTGATTTGGAGCACCAAAAGCTCGGTAGCAAGAATAATGGAAAGCAGGAATAAGGAAAGGGCGACGAAGAATCCGGCATTGCCAAAAAGATTCGTCAAAAACGATGAGGCAAAAAAACCGATGATGCCGCCAAACTGAAAGCGCGTCACCGAAGAATCCTGGCCTACCAGGGAAAAAAGCGCGCAGGCCGACGTGAAGAAAATAACGGTCGCAAAAATTTTAAGCCAAAGTTTCTGGCCCTTCTTTCCCGCCCATTTGGCCAAGCCCCAAAATAAAAAAAGGGGCACCAGAAAATACGACGTTCTTCCGAAGAAAAGAATGAGGACCCACGCCGTATAGGCGCCGGCGATGCCTACAAAATTATGCGCCGGCGTGTTCGCGAGGGAAACTTCGAACGCGATATCTTCCGGCGTATAGGAAAAAAGGGACAAGAAGACAAGGACGGAGACGATTAACCAGAAAAACGCCAGGACCTCGCTTCGCTTTTGCTCATCCACCTGACCGATCTCCCAATAAACTCCTAAACCCCCGTGTGTCCAAAACCACCGGCCGCCCGGACCGTCTCCTCCAATTCATCCACTTCCACCACATCCGCCTGGATCACTTCCTGAATCACCATCTGCGCCAGGCGCGTCCCGCGCTTGATGGCGTACGGTTCTTTGCCGACATTGGTAAGTATAAGCTTCACCGCGCCGCGGTAGTCGCTGTCTATGGTGCCGGGCGTGTTCACGAGCGTGATGCCATGCTTCAAGGCGAGTCCGCTTCGGGGGCGTATCTGCGCCTCGTACCCTTCCGGAATGCTTACGGAAACGCCGGTCGAAATAAGCTTAATTTCTCCCGGATGGATGACGACGTCATGCGGCACATCAGCGGAAAGATCCATGCCGGAAGCGCCGGCAGACATGTAGGCGGGCAGAGGCAGATCTTTAGCGCCAGGATTTCTTCGGACTAAAAGTTTTACCTTCTTCACTGCGTTCGCGTCTTGGGCCATCGCGTTTAGCAACGACGGGCGGGCCTTCGTGTGAGGCCTGTTTTTTTGAAAGATTGATTCTCCCCTGAATATCAATCTCAATTACTTTCACCATGATCTCATCGCCAATTTTTACCACACTCTCGACAGTGTCCACGCGCGTGTCCGAGAGCTCGGAGATATGAACCAATCCTTCCTTCCCCGGCAAAATCTCACAAAACGCCCCGAAATTCATGATGCGCTTCACGGTCGCCTTATAGATCTTGCCTACTTCGGCGTCAGCCGTGATTCCGTTAATCATTTCGATGGCCTTCTGGGTGGCCTCTCCATCTGAGGAAGCGATGCGAACAGTGCCATCATCCTCCACTTCGATGCTGGCGCCCGACTCCGCGGTGATTTTCCGGATCATTTTCCCGCCCGGACCTATAATTTCCCGGATCTTATCCGGGTCAATTTTAATGGTCGTGATCCGGGGCGCGAACAAAGAAAGCTCTTTCTTGGGCTTCGCGATCAGATCCGTCATTTTCTTCAGGATAAAAAGACGCCCCTCCCTGGCCTGCTCCAGCGCCTTTCGTAAAGTCGCGATATCGAGGGAATCCTTGAGTTTTAGGTCAAGCTGGACCGCCGTGACACCCGCCTCGGTGCCGGCCACTTTAAAATCCATATCGCCCAGGTGGTCTTCGATCCCGGCGATATCGGACAACACCGCGACCCGGCTTCCGACTTTCACCAAACCCATGGCGATACCGCTCACGGGAGCCTTGATGGGAACACCGGCATCCATTAGCGACAAGGTGCCGGAGCAGACACTTGCCATGCTGGAAGAGCCGTTGGACTCTAAAATATCCGACACGATACGGATCGTATAAGGAAATTCATTTTTTGAGGGAATAATCGGCCGCAGGCTGCGCTCCGCAAGCGCTCCGTGCCCTATCTCGCGGCGGCCCGGCCCGCGCATCGGCTTAATCTCTCCTACGGAAAAGGGCGGGAAGTTGTAATGAAGCATAAAGGTCTTGTAGATATCACCCTCTATCGCATCGATAATTTGCTCATCGTCGGTAGTGCCCAACGTCGCCACACCCAAAGACTGCGTCTGCCCGCGGGTAAAAAGCGCTGAGCCGTGCGTGCGCGGAAGAACGCCGATCTCGCATGAAATCGAACGGATCTCATCGTACTTTCTCCCATCCGTACGGACGCCGTTGTCCAGAATAAATTTTCTGACTTCGTCTTTTTCAATTTCATGCACCGCTTGCGCCACCTGGGCCTCTGTGAAGGGTCCATCCTCCACCGCAAGCTCCGTCACGATTTCTTCGGTGAGTGCTGTGATCGCCCCATCGCGCCCTTCTTTGGTGCGCTCGACGCGGTTAATATCGTCTATTTTCTTCACGGCGAGCTTCCGGGCCTTATCCATCAGCTCTTCCGGCAGGGGGTGAATTTCGGTCTCAAACGGCGCCTTGCCGCAGGCCTTTTGCATTTCCCTCTGCATTTTCAAGAGGGGCTTCAGCGACTCGGTCGCAAACTCCAGCGCCTCGACAATGCGCTCCTCCGTCACAATGTTCGCCCCCGCTTCCACCATGATGATGCCTTTTTCGGTCGTCGCCACAACAAGATCCAGGGCGCTCTTCTCAAGCTCTTTATAAGTGGGGTTGATCACCCATTTGCCGTCGATGTCCCCGATGCGGGCGGCCGCGACAGGTCCCAAAAAAGGGATCCCCGAGATCATGAGCGCCGCGGACGCGCCATTCATCGCCAGAACATCCGAGTTGTACTCTTTGTCGCTTGAAAGAACGCTCGCGGCAACCTGCACTTCATAATAAAAACCTTCAGGAAAAAGCGGACGGATAGGACGGTCGATCAAACGCGACGTCAGGGTCTCTTTCTCGCTGGCCTTTCCCTCTCTCTTAAAATAGCCACCGGGAATTTTGCCCCCCGCGTAAGCCTTCTCCTGGTACTCGACGGAAAGCGGAAAAAAATCCGCGCCTTCTTTTGGTTCGCGGGAGCCGCACACCGCCACCAGCACCATCGTATCCGCGTAGCGGACCACCACGGAGCCATCCGCTTGTTTGGCCATGTGACCTGTTTCAAAACTTATAGTTTGCTTGCCTAACGGGAGTTCAAATTTTTTTGTCATGGGTGTGTTATTTCCTGAGCTCTAATTCGGCGATAAGCTTGGTGTAGGCCTTTTCATCCTCGCGCTTCAGATAGTTCAAAAGCTTCCGGCGCTGGGACACAAGCTTTAAGAGCCCGCGGCGAGAGTGATTGTCTTTGACGTGAGACTTAAAATGGTCTCCGAGATTGTTGATCCGCTCCGTCAAGACGGCAATCTGGACAAAAGACGACCCCGTATCCTTGGGATGCGTCTTAAATTTTTGAATTAACTCCTGCTTTCTTGGTTTCTCAATGGACATGTTCTAACTTATTCTCCTTCATCTAGTTGTGTAGGGAGGAATTATACTCGTTTAGAAGCGGTTTGTAAAGGCTTTTTCAAAATTTTAACGGCCTTTTGGGCGTCCCTTTTTATGGCCCCGGCCAGGAGTTTTGGAGAAGAAAAATGCCGGATATTGCGGAGTTTCATGACAAAGATAAGCTCCACCTCCCGCCCATAGATGTCCTCATTAAATTCCAGAAAATGCACCTCAAGACTTCGCTCTTTTTCATTAAAAGTCGGACGCTCGCCGATATGAATGATACCCTTTAGCCGGCGGCCGTCAAAATAACCCCAGGCGGCGTAGACGCCGCTCGGGGGAAGCGTCTCATGGTGAGGGTTGAGATTGGCCGTGGGAAAACCGATCTTGCGGCCGCGGCCGTGGCCGGCGACTACGGTTCCGTAAACAGAAACCGGCCGCCCCAGCATTCTTGCCGCTGTCTTGAGCTGGCCTCTCTCGATAAGCCGGCGGATACGCGTGCTTGAAATAATGCTCCGACCGTATTTCAAAGGCGGTACGACGCGGAGACCAAAGTCCCGCTCCCCGGCCCTTTCGCGCAAAAAATCGGTATCACCACGGCCCTGATATCCAAAACGGAAATCATGCCCTACCGCCAGCGACCGCATGCCCAGGCGCTTGATCAATCCCTCTTCCAAAAATTGTTCCCGGCTCACGCGCGCAAAGTTTTTGTTAAAGCGGACGATGACGGTCTCGGCCACGCCCAGCTTTTCAAAAAGCCGCAGGCGGTGCGGCAGAGACATGAGGATGGGGTGGCTATTTTTGGGTTTTAAAATTTTATTGGGGTGTGGCTCGAAAGTAACGACGAGCGGCAGAGCGCGGAAGCGGCGGGCATCCACAATGAGCTGGCGAATGATCTTTTGATGGCCCCGGTGGACGCCGTCAAAAATCCCGATCGCCACCGACCGGCGCTGGGGCTTCAGCCGGATGTCTTTCAATCCTTCGTAAACCTTCATCCCTTCTGAACCCGCTTCTCAATATCCGGAAGTGCCCATTCCCGTATCGCTGTCTCACCGAGCGCGTCCTTGAGCGCAAACGGGCCCACCCGGGTGCGCGAAAGCGCCGACAGGGCCGCCCCACAGCCCAGCCTCCGCCCCGCCTCGTCACAAAGCGTGCGGACATAAGTGCCTTTGGAGCATGTAAGAAAAAAATGTATCTCCGGCGGCTCAAACTGAGTCAGAAGAAACTGTGAGACCGTAATCTCTTTCGGGCTGGCCTCCACGGCCACCCCGCGCCGCGCCCAGTCATAGAGCTTCCGCCCGCCCTTGCGCGCCGCGGAAAATGACGGGGGCGTTTGCAGCTGGCGGCCGGATAGATTTGAAAAAACCTCCGCCACCTCTTCTGACCCGACGCGCCCCCAATCGGATGTCCCGACAATTTTTCCCTCGAGATCTTGCGTGTCGGTGCAAACCCCCAGCATCATCGTGCCGGAATAGTCTTTGTCCAAAGCGCTGAATTCCGGCGAACGCTTGGTGGACTTTCCCAGAAGCATCACCAAAAGCCCGCTCGCCAGAGGATCCAGCGTCCCCGCGTGTCCCACCGCTTTCTGCCCCAGCCGGCGGCGAATAAAATCCACCGCGTCGTGGCTGGTCCATAAGATGGGTTTGTTAAAAAGAAGGATGCCGTCCATTTTAAAACTTACGATTCCTCCGTTTTTTCTTTTTTTATTTTTTTCAAAATCTCATCCACTCGAAGACTATGCTCAATCGATGAATCGAGCTCGAATTTAATTTCTGTCGCGTATTTCATATTGATGCGCTCGATCGCCAGACGCTTGATGAAGCCCATATTCTCTTCCAGCGCCTCTTGGGTCGCCCGCTTTTCAGTGTCGCTCCCCAGCACACTGTAAAAAATCTGCGCATACCTCAAGTCGTCCGTAAGCTCAATCCGTGTGATCGTGACAAAACCCATGCGGGGATCGCTTATATCCTCGATTAAAATCATGCTAACGATTTTTCTTAACTCTTCAGCTACCTGATTTGACCGTTGTGACATTTTATGGCCTTGGATGAAACTTTTGATGAATCGATTTAAGCCGCGAGCGCTCGATATGCGTGTAAATTTGCGTCGTGGAAATATCCGAGTGTCCCAGGAGCTCCTGCACCACGCGCAGGTCCGCGCCGTTCTCCAAAAGGTGCGTAGCAAAAGAGTGGCGCAGAATATGCGGGTAAATCTTCTTCCGTACCCGGGCCTCGCCGGCGCATTTTTTCAATATCCCCCAAACTGTCTGGCGGGACATGCGCTTTCCCAGGCGCGTCACAAAAAGAACGTCCTCCGCTTTTCCCTTGACCCACTCCGGGCGCGCCCTATCCAAATACCGCCTGACGCTCTTCTTGGCGGCCTGGCCCATCGGCACGACTCTCTCTTTGCCGCCTTTTCCCATCACTCTCGCAAAACCCAGCTCAAAATTTACGTCGCCGGCCTTTAAAGTCGTCACCTCCGATGCCCTTAAACCCGTCGCATACATGAGCTCAAGAACAGCCTGATCGCGCAAACCCTGAAGCTTACGCACATTCGGAGCTTTTAAAAGCGCTTCGATTTCTGAAATGCTCAAACACTCCGGCAGGTGTTTCCAAAGCTTGGGCGCCTCAAGCGCTTCCGTCACATTCTCTTTGAGGCGTCCCTCCTCCGCCAGGAAGCGGTGGAACATCCGTATGGCCACAAGCCCCCGCGCCACCGAGGTGGGCGAAAGTCCCCGGTCCCGTTCCACGAGAAGAAAATCCGTAATGTCCTTGCGCGTCACCGCGTCGAGCGCCGGCACCTTCTTTTTTTTTAGAAATGCGGCGTATCGCCCCAGGTCCCGCCGGTAAGCCAAGAGCGTGTTCTTGGAAAGTCCTTTTTCAATTGAGAGATAATCCAGGAACAGCCCCAGCAATTCCGTCACGCGGAAGGCGTCCCCAAATCTATCGTATCCGGCAGCAGCTGGTCTTTCACCTTGTCATAATAAAAACCATTCGACACGATCCGCTTTATTTTTTCAAGCTCAACGCGCACGGACCCGATCTCCGAATCCGACAAGCCGCGGCCTTCAATATTTCTTGTGATTCTCGTCAAATCATCCAGCTGTGGCTTGAGCTCAGCTTGCTTTTCAGGCGCCAAATAACGGTTCATCTCCGTCAAATGCCCCAGAGCCTCCTGGGCGGAACGCGCCACCTTTTTCTGGTTGCCCCCGAGCTGGGTAATCAGCTCGTCCTGCCACGTCCTCCAGAAGGTGTAATGCGTCTTGTAATAGTAATCATTCGAAAACTTCTTCTGATAAGGCCCTTCCTGGAAATAAATCGACGCCGGGGTGTGCTTGGGCGTTCTCTTTTTCCGCGTAAACTTCTTCTGAACCGTCGCGCAGCCCGCCAAACCCGCCACAAACACGACCAATAGTAAAAAAGAAAGAAATCGTTTCGCCATTTTCGCTCCTTATAATTCTAAAAGTTTTTTGAAATCCTCTTCAGACAACCGCCGGATCCCCAACCGCTCGGCATCGCGCAGTTTCGATCCCGCCTCTTCCCCGACGACCACGGCGTCCGTTTTCTTGCTGACACTAGAAGCGACCCGTCCGCCGCGGTCCATAATATGCTGCGCCGCTTCCTCTCTTGTAAAGCCTTTGAGCACGCCCGTCAACACAAACGTTTTGCCCGCAAACGCCGGCGACGCGCCCTCCTTTTTGGGCTGGCGCATCTGGACACCGAGCCTCTCAAGACGCTCAATAATTTTCACGTTCTCTTTATTCTTAAAAAATTCCAAAACGCTCTCGGCGATCACTTCCCCGATCGCCCCGATCCGCTCCAGGTCCTCTTTTTGGGCCCGCGCAAGCCTCTCCATTGTGCCAAAATGTCCGGCCAAAAGAGTGGCCACGTTCGCCCCCACATGCCGTATCCCGAGACCAAAGAGAAGCTTTGACAGTTCTTTCTTTTTACTCGCCTCGATTTGATGGAGGAGATTCGCGGCGGACTTTTGGCCCATCCGCTCGAGTGTTGCGATTTCCCCTTCCTTGAGCGTATAGAGATCCGCGAAGTCCACGACCACCTTTTTATTCACAAGCTGGTCCACCAGCGCGTCGCCAAGGCCTTCCATATCCATCGCTTTTCTTGAGGCAAAATGGAGGAGCTTTGCCTTCAGCTGGGCAACGCACCCGATATTGACACAACGCCATGCCACCTCGCCTTCTTCGCGCACGACCTCCGAGCCGCAGGCGGGGCATCGTTTCGGCATGTGGAAGCCTTTTTCTTTTCCCGCGCGTTTTTCCTTTAAAACCTGGATGACCTGCGGAATGATCTCGCCGCTTTTCTCAATCAGCACCCAATCGCCGATCTTAAGATCCAGGCGTTTTATTTCGTCTTCGTTATGCAGCGTGGCACGCGAGACCGTCGTGCCGGCGAGAAAAACGGGTTCCAGATTCGCCACGGGTGTCAACACCCCCGTCCTCCCCACCTGCACCGAAATGTCCAATAATCTCGTTTTCGCTTTCTCCGCGGGAAATTTGTAAGCGATTACCCAGCGGGGGCTTTTGGCGGTCGTTCCGAGGCGGCGCTGCTGCTGGAGACTGTTTACTTTGATCACGAGGCCGTCGATGTCATATTCAAGCTTCTCTTTCGCCGCCTGCCACTCCTCACACGCCTGAAACACCTCCTCCAGATTCCTGCACAGCCGGTTATGAGGACTCACCGGAAGGCCCGTCTCCTTGAAAAACTTCAAAAGCTCTGTCTGTGAATGGAAGACTTTGCCCTCGCACATCCCCACGCCATGCGCAATGAAGCAAAGCCCGCGCTTGGCCACGATCGCGGAGTCAAGCAGCTTGAGGGAACCGGCAGCGGCGTTGCGCGGATTGGCGAAAAGCTCCTCGTCTTGTTTTTCTTTTTCTTTATTGAGCGCCCGAAAATTTTTAAGCGGCAAAAAAACCTCGCCGCGCACCTCAAGCTGCGCCGGCGCCCTCCCCGCCTCTTTCAGGGCCGGGGGGACATCTTTTATCGTCCGCACATTCACCGTCACGTCGTCACCGGTGACGCCGTCGCCACGCGTCGCCGCCCGGTCGAGCTCCCCGCGCCGGTACATCACCGCGAGCGACACGCCGTCAATTTTAGGCTCGACCTCGTACTCGTAAGGCTCGCCCCCCAGATGCTTTTGCA
>Ga0247727_10016768_pt1 | contig 11761 bp, 8 predicted proteins | sample WisWelCaveWW1625_FD_202498 | JGI IMG/M metagenome (GOLD analysis project Ga0247727, IMG submission 202498) | Biofilm microbial communities from Wishing Well Cave, Virginia, United States - WW16-25 | ecosystem: Environmental > Aquatic > Deep subsurface > Groundwater > Cave microbial mat | place...
AACTCGACCGCGGAAACGATGAAGAGGCAGCCGCAACGGGCAAACTCCGGCAGCAACGCGCGATGCTCGAGCAGATGCTCGATTTTAGCGGTGAAATCAAAAGTCAATTCCGGCCACGCCGCGTGCACTTCCCGAACGAGGCGCAGCGAATGTTTGACGCCATTGAGAAAATCCGGATCGCCAAAAGTAATGTGTCGCGCGCCCATTTGCGCCAGTTGCCGAATATCGGCCAGCACAATTTCCGGCTGGACGATGCGGACGCGGCCAGCATACACGGGAGTAATCGGACAATGCCGGCAGGTGTGCGCGCAGCCGCGGCTCGCTTCGACATATCCAGCTAATCTATACTCGCCATTGATCGCTAATGCAGCATATTGCGCAAGTGGAGGCAAAAGCTGGCGAGCTGGTGGCAGAAATTGCTGGCGTGGAAATTCCGTGCCGCCGCGCGCCGTTTTTTGCTCAACGCCGGCAATGATGATTTGATCGCCGTTTGCCGCCGCATTCGCGAGCGCCGTCAGCGCCGGCTCGTATTCACCGCCGACCACGGAGTCGGCGAGATGGCGCAAAAGATAATCTGCATTCAAGCCGGCGTACAGGCCGTAAAAATTAATGTGCGCGCGTGGATTGATTTTTTTCACGCGCCGGGCCGCCTGCAGGCCGAGCCGCAAAGCCGTGTGCATCGGCGTTGAAATGCCGATGAACTCCGCCTGCCGAATTTTTTCCTCGTCAAAATTTTCGACCGCGAGATCGAGGCATTGCACCTGATGTCCGGCGTTTAATAAATGCGCGGCCGGCGAAGCGAGATTAAACGGTTGATGGCCAAGCTCGTAGGTGGAGAGGAGCAAAACGTTCATACAAAATTTTATTCCGAGTTTATGCACCTGATGGCGTAGCGCGGCGTTGACCACAACCCCCCAAAAAATTCACCATTAACAATTCACAATTGTCAATTATCAATTGTCAATTATCAATTGTCAATTGTCAATCTTCGTCCCGCAAGCGGGATGATAGTTTTTTCGTAATAACATGATAAAACTTGCTGACACACTCTGCGCCATGCCCTCTGCTCTCCGCCTTCTGCTCACGATCGTCGCCACCAAGTATACCGCATGGCGCTCAACGGTTTGTCGTAGCCCCATGCCGCGGCCAGCGCATCGGCGGCATCTTCGGGATCTTCGTCATGCGTTCGGCCGCGATTGCGCAAGTGCGCGTGGGCAAATTCGTGCGCGATGACATAATTCGCAAAATCGCGCGGCGCGTGCGCCAGCGAAATTTTCCACGCGATCATGCGGCTGCCGGCATCGCCCCGTCCCGGCAGTGCCATATGAAATTGCGTTTCCGGTCCCGCGGCGGGATCATAAACCGTCATGGTGAAGCGGGGATCATCCAGAATATCCTGCAAAACTTCCGCGGGCAGGCTTCGCAGCACAGCCAGAATACGCTCACGCAAAAGCGGCTGTTGAATAAAACGCTCAACGAAAGATGACAAAGGTTCCATTATTTTTTTCCATCCCGGCCCGGCGGACGGCAAAGCGATTTATGATTTTGCCGTGAGGTGGTAGGCGCAAAGCGGAAAAATTCAGCAATTTATTTTTTGTCCTTACGAAAACTATCGAGCCAAATATAAAGCCGCACCATGCGGATGTTAAAAACATACTCGCCTTTGGCATCGCCGGAACGAATCACATTCAGTTGTTTCATCCTTTGGAGAAAATTGTTGAATTTTTTGCGTTCCGCTTCAGTAAGCTCCTCCGCAATCGCTGCCTTTTGGAAAGTCATGTCCAACCCCGTGTTGGCAATTTTTCTGAGAATGGAGTGATAGTCTTTGCTGCGGAGAACCTTATAAACTTGTTGGGTGACATACCGATTGCCCACTTCGTCCGCCGCAGTGACCACGGCCGTCAGCGCATCGTGCTCGTCCACGATGCCGTCCTGATCGTGCCAGTAGGCGGCGTTGCCGAGCAGGTGCATGATCTTGGGAAATCCCGCGGCATACTCGATTAAAAGGGACATGGCGTCGTTGCTGACTTCCATGCCGGCGCCGGCAAACGAGGTGCTGTAGAAGTCGCGCATTTCCTCGGCCGGCATGCGTTCCACTTTCACAATGTCAAAAATGCGGCCCACCGGCTCGTGAATCCGGATCAACTCGTGACGCCGCTCTTCAACACCGCAGAGCATCATGAGGAGTGGAACCGGCGGACGAGATAACGCGTTGCTGTCCACAATTCCTTTCAAAAAATGGGCGAAGCTCTCGTCGCCGGTGATGCCGTTAATCTCGTCGAGAATCAAAAACACGCCACGCACGCCGGTGTCCTGCAAGCGAGAAATTGTTTCGTGGAGAAATTGCAATAAATTTCCAACGGACCGGAGAGATGGCGCTTCCTGCTTCAAAGCGTTAAGGTTGAGAGAAAAGCCAAATAATTGCTGCTGGCCCACGAAATTGGCCAGCCAGTTTCGCACTTTTTCGCCGCGCGTCGGATGAAAAATACCTGAACGCACGGTGGCGCTCAGGATTTGCTCCGCCATCCCGTCAAGATTCCGCGTTCCTCCTAACGCCGCGTAAATACCGTGAAGACCGTGCCCCATTTCCGCCTGCCATTGGGCAAAAGCCGCAATGGAACTTTTGCCGATGCCATACTCGCCCTCGACAAACATGGTCACCGGTTTTCCCGCCGCGACCTGTCCCACACCACGCTTGAGAATATGCTCGATCTGCTCTCTGCGCCCACGAAATAAGTCGACCGGAACGGGTTGGTCCGGATAAAACGGGCTCCGTCCCTTGCTCTCGATGCTATTCATTTGTTTTTCTCAATTGCCTCTCGCAGGTCATTGAGAAAGCGAATCATCGCGCGCGAGATCGAACTCAACACCGGCGAGGCTAAATCATGCTGATAGTGATTGGTGTAATCGATTTTTGTCCCGTTGGGACTCGTGGTCAGCAACCATTCGCTGCTCCCCGGCAAGGGGCCGCCGGTGCGTTTGTATACCAGCCGGCCCAGGCTTTCGTCATAAGCCACAATTTCGACGTTGTATTGCACCGTCGTTTCGCCGGGGCCGGCGGTCACATTAAAGCGGGAACCGGCCTGCATCACATTATCATCAGTTGCTTCGACCTGTTGAAAGATTTTTGAAATCTTCGGCCACCGCCGCAGATCCAGATACGGCCACACTTCCGAAATCGGTTTCTTGATTTCGATGCGTTCTTTGAGCATGGACATAGTCGTTTCCCTTGCCTTGAATTCCGTTTCACGCCGGCCCGAGGTTCTGCGCAATATTTTATGAACGCAGCCGGACAAAATTTATGATAACAAAATTCAAGATGAGAAACAAGGGAAAAGTCACCGGACGAGTAATGCGTGATCATTACGACATTACTAGCAAGCGAAAATTTGTCTTGACTTTGTCATTTCTATTTTGTAAAATGTAACCGTTTACATAAAAGTGGCCAATTTTCGCTTTTTTTTTCGGGCTGAAATGTAAACGTTTACATTTCTAGCGCGTTTTCTCTCCGGCTGGGCTTAAAAAATAAAACGTCGTCCGTATGCGCATTACCATCAAGGAAGTGGCCAAAAAAGCCGCGGTTTCCACCGCGACCGTTTCACGGGTGTTCAATAACACCGGGCCGGTCGAGGCGAAAACCCGGCAGCGGGTTTTAACGACGGCGAAAAAACTGCGTTACACCCCAAATGCGGCCGGAAGAAGTTTAAGCACAAAACGCACGGATGCACTCGGCCTGTTGCTGCCGGATATATATGGGGAGTTTTTTTCCGAAGTCATTCGCGGCGCCGACCAAACCGCGCAGCAGAATCGTTATCATCTGCTCGTTTCCAGCTCGCACAATCATCGCGAAGAAATCGAGGCGGCGCTGCGCGTGATGAGCGGCCGCGTCGACGGTTTGATTCTCATGTCGCCGCAGATCGATGCGCAAACGTTAAAATCCAACCTGCCGCTCAATCTCCCCGTGGTTTTGCTCAATTGTTTTGTCGATGGCGTCTCTTTTGATTCTTTGAATATCGATAACTTTGGCGGCGCGTACCAAATGACCCGGCACCTGATTCAACATGGCCATCAGTGTGTCGCCCTTATAAAAGGAAACGCCGGCAATTTGGACGCCGACGAGCGTTTTCGCGGTTATCGGCAGGCGTTGCAGGAAAATCATATCGCCGCTTCGGAAGCTCTGGAAATCTCCGGCAGTTTTTCCGAAGAGTCCGGCTATGACGCCGTTAAAAAAATTTTAGCGTTGACTCCGCGGCCGACCGCGATTTTTGCTTCAAACGATTCGATGGCCATCGGCGCGCTCGGCGCGTTGCGCGAGCTTGGCGTCGCGATTCCAAGTGCGATGGCTTTGGTTGGCTTTGACGACATTCCCATTGCGCGATTCCTTTCTCCCACCCTGACTTCTGTTCGTGTTTCGATCCATGAGCTTGGCGCGCTGGCGACGCAAAAACTCGTGCATGCCATCCGCGAAAAAAATCATCACGCCAAACAGCACGCCGTCATTCCGACGAGTTTGGCGTTGCGCGAGTCCTGTGGTTGTCCGAAATCGAATTAAGTTTTTCAACCAAAGGAGGTGAGGCGCAGCAGACGCAGTATAAAATTTGATTGCCCAATTTACGGTGGTATCGTGACGATTCCCCCCATGCAGTTTATTTTAAATTTTAAATTGACCATTCTCAATTTAAAATTTTCAATATATCCCTGCGAATCAATGTTGGATCGTTGCGTCATTTCCCTCAACCCCAAACTGTAGGAGGATGCAGTCATGCGAAGAAAGGTTGTGTTACGGCAATTGGTGCGTTGTTGTTGCTGCTGGCTCTCGCGGCGCCGGGACAAACGCTCAAGCGGCAAGACGTGATCTGGGCGCGCTCCACCGCGGGCGCGGTGATTACACTGGATGGAAATTTGAATGAGCCGGCATGGGCCAATGCGGAAATGGTTCGTCTGCAATACGGCAAAGATGCAGGCATCCCCGGCAGTGGCTGGCGCAGCGAAGGCGGGTCGGCGCCGAGCGATCCGCTCGATGCCACCCTCAGGTTTTTGGTGGCCGGCAATCAGCTCTATCTCGGCATAACGGCCAAAGACAGCTCGATCGGCGGTGGCGGATTCAACCAGTTTGATGCCGTCCTGATGAACCTTCGCCGCAAGAATGAGCCACCGAATCACGGCGCCTTTGAATATTTCCTGGCGTGGTGGGATCTCAATCCGAATACCGTGAAAAAAGGCGCGCTGCCGGCGTTTTTTGGCCCGGCTGGTGACCGGACTGTACCGGCGAACGTCGACGCCTGGGACGCGGTGACGACGGTGCAGGGCATCACCAATTCGGATACCGCGGCGGATCAAGGCTACGTCATGGAGTTCCGCCTGAATCTGGCACAGCGCGGCTATGATGTGACCAGAGCAGCAGGCGACATCATCAGCTTCAACATTTCGCTCTATGATGCGGATTGGCAATGGCCGCTCAATCAGCAAAAGTTTAGTCGTAACCGCACGTGGTTTCAAGGCCCATTTAGCGCTCCACTACGTAATTCGGTGCGGATTCACGCGCGGCCGGATGTCACGATCAATTCCGGTCCGGTTCCCGACGTTCCTCCCGAGCTCATTATCCCGAATGCAGAACATTATAACGCGCCGGTGATCGACGGCAATTTAACCGAAGCGGTCTGGCAAAACGCGCCGAGCTTCGACGTCAAATATGGCGATTTGACGGTTCGCGCCACTTATCCGAGTATTGGCCCGATTGCCAGCGGCCAATTTCAGCCGGAGATCGGCGGCGCCAGAGCCTTTGTGCAAGATCCCGGCAACGCCATGTTCAAATATTTCTTCAAAGGCGACATGCTTTACGTGGGTGCGGATGTGCGGGACAAAGCGGTGTGGTCGATTCCGACGGAAAATCAATGGGACGGCATCCGGTTCATGATTATTGACCGCGCCACGCGTGATCCGGTTGAACATTGGCTGGTGGGACGGTCACTGTTCGTGCGCTTTGATCCGACGGGCAATCTCGTCGCCGAGGAAGATTTAAAAACCTTCCTTAACAAAGGCGTGAAAGCCGGCGTCAGGATCAAGCCGAACACCACGATCAACAATTTTAATGACGTCGATCAGGGCTTTTTTGTGGAGCTGGCGATCGATCTGACCAAGTTTGGATATTCCGGGAGCCGGGGCGACGGCGTCGTTTTCATCGGCGCTTCTTTGTATGATGGCGACTCGTTTGCCAATGCCGCGGATAACTACGGCAATTGGGCGTGGTGGTTCAAAGAGCGTGCAAACTCGGCGTCGCCAGTCTGGGCGTACATGGATCCAAATACGTTTGTTCCAGGAGGAACGCCTGCGGCGCGTACGCGCGCAGATGTGATTTGGGCGCGCTCCATCGCCGGCGCCGCGATTACGCTGGATGGAAATTTGAATGAGCCGGCGTGGGCCAATGCGGAAACGGTTCCTCTCCAATACAACAAAGATGCCGGCATCCCCGGCAGCGGCTGGAGGAGCGAAGGCGGGGCTTTTCCAAGTGATCCGCTCGATGCCACCCTCAAGTTTTTGGTGGCTGGCAATCAACTCTATCTCGGCATCACGGCCAAAGACAGCTCGATCGGCGGCGGCGGGTTTAACCAGTTTGATGCCGTCCTGATGAACCTTCGCCGGAAGAATGAGCCACCGAATCACACTCCCTTTGAATATTTTCTTGCCTGGTGGGATCTCAATCCGAATACTTTGAGAAGAGGGGCGCTGCCGGCGTTTTTTGGCCCGGCTGGTGACCGGACTGTACCGGCGAACGTCGACGCTTGGGACGCGGTGACGACGGTTCAAGGCATCACCAATTCGGATACCGCGGCAGATCAAGGTTACGTCATGGAATTCCGTATAAATTTGACGCCGCGCGGCTATGACGTGACCAGAGCAACAGGCGATATCCTCAGCTTCAATATTTCGCTTTATGATGGGGATTGGCAATGGCCGCTCAATCAGCAAAAGTTCAGCCGCAATCGCACGTGGTTTCAAGGTCCCTTTAGTGCCTTTATCAATAATACGGTGCGCATTTATGCCCGGCCGGATGTCACGATCAGTTCCGGTCCGGTTCCTGATATTCCCCCCGAACTCAATATTCCCAGTGCCGGGAACAATCCGGCGCCGGTGATCGACGGCAATTTAACCGAAGTGGTCTGGCAAAAAGCGCCGAGCTTCGATATCAAATATGGCGATTTGACGGTTCGCGCCACTTACCCGGGCATTGGCCCGATTGCCAGCGGCCAATTTCAGCCGGAAATCGGCGGCGCCAGAGCCTCCGTGCAAGATCCCGGCGCCGCCACGTTTAAATATTTCTTCAAAGACGATACGATCTACGTCGGCGCGGATGTGCGCGACAAAGGGGTGTGGTCGATTCCGACGGAAAATCAATGGGACGGCATCCGGTTCACGATCGTTGACCGTGCGACACGTGATCCGAATAACAATAATTTGGTGGGCCGGTCCTTCTTCGTGCGGTTTGATCCGACCGGCAATCTCGTCGCCGAAGAGGATTTGAAAACGTTCCTTGGCAAAGGCGTGAAAGCCGGGGTCAGGATCAAGCCGAACAGCACGATCAACAATTTCAATGACGTCGATCAGGGCTTTTTTGTGGAGCTGGCGATTGATCTGACTAAATTCGGCTATCCCGCCGGCCGCGGCGACGGCGTTGTGTTCATCAGCGCCGCGTTGTATGACGGCGACTCGTTTGCCAATGCCGCGGATAACTACGGCAATTGGGCGTGGTGGTTCAAGGAGCGCGCCAACAGCGCCTCGCCGGTGTGGGCGTTCATGAATCCCGCTTTGGTGGTCGGCGTCGAGGAAAATGCCGGTTCCCAATTGCCTGATCGTTTTGCTTTGCTCGGCAATTATCCGAATCCCTTCAACCCCTCAACGACCATTCTTTACACCGTGCCTGAGCCCGGTGTGGTTACGCTCAAAGTGTTCGACGTGCTGGGCCGCAGAGTGAAAACGCTCTCGTTGGGTTTGCAGGAACCGGGCAAACTTGAGACGGTGTTTACGCCCACCAATCTCAGTTCCGGTGTTTATTTCTATCGTTTGGAGATGACTTCTGCCAGGACGCGCAAAGTCAGCTTGACGCAGGTCGGCAAGTTGCTGTTGATGAAATAACCGGTGGTCAGTGACCAGTGACCAGTAATCAGTGGTCAGTGGTCAGTAATCAGTGGTCAGTAATCAGTGGTTAGCAACTCACTGCTGTTGTAGCTCTTTCTACAAGCAACAGATATTGACCGGTCGCTTAGATCATTTGTTCATTAGAGCGACCGGTCAATGAGTTGCTTAATTTGATGAGGTGAATATGGCTCGATTCTACCGCTGCCTCGCAACTGTCGTTCTAATGAACGCAGGCCTTTTTGTGCCGGCTCACGCACAATTTATGAATGGCCAAGCCGCCGTTGGCGTTCTGGGTCAGCCGGATTTCATCTCGAAGGCGTCCGGCGTTTCGGCAAGTGCGTTCAACGGGCCGAACGGTTTAGCGATCGATCCAACGACGGGCAAGCTGTTCGTGGTGGATCGGGCCAATCACCGAATCTTGCGATGGAGTTCGAGCGCGGCGTTGAGCAACGGTTCGGCTGCCGAGGCGGTACTCGGCCAACTGGATTTCACCAGCAACAGTTCGGGTTTGGCGGCAAACAAATTTAACAACCCGATTGGAATTTATGTTGATGCCGGCGGTCGTTTGTGGGTGGGAGATTTCAGCAACAACCGCGTGCTGCGTTTTGATGGCGCTTCCACTAAAGCAAATGGCGCCAATGCCGATGCCGTGTTGGGCCAGCCGGATTTTATTACGGGTTCATCGGGAACGACGGCGGCAAAGATGAACGGACCGGTGGGGCTTTATCTGGACAACACCGGCAGGTTGTGGGTGAGCAATTTCGGCGCGCATCGGGTGCTGCGGTTTAATGATGCCGCGAACAAGGCCAATGGCGCCGATGCCGACGGCGTGTTGGGCCAGCCGGATTTGGTGACGGGCACGAGCGGATTGACGCAGAGCAAGATGAACAATCCGAACAGCGTGTATGTGGACGAGCAGGGCCGCTTGTGGGTGAGCGAATTTACGAACCGCCGCATCACGCGCTTTGACGATGCGGCGAACAAAGCGAACGGCGCGAATGCCGACGGTGTGCTCGGCCAGCCGGACTTCGTGACCAACGTCTCGAACACGACGCGCAATGGCTTTGGCAATGTGCGGTTTGTGACAGGCGATCCGAGCGGCCGGATTTACGCGGTGCAGGAGCCGAACAATCGCATCACGATTTTCAATGACGCCGCGAACAAGCCGAATGGCGCCGATGCGGATTTCGTTTTGGGCCAGCCGGATTTTGTCACCGGCACAGCGCCCAATCCTCCCACCGCCTCGAGCCTGAATACGCCGCGTGCGATGACGGTGGATTATCTTTTTGGCAGACTCTGGGTGGCGGACTGGGGCAATAACCGTGTCCTCCGCTATGATCTTGCGCGTGGCGGAACCGCCTCGCTCACGTTGAATGCGCCCAATGGCGGTGAAACCTGGGTGATCGGCTCCCAGCAGAATATTCTTTGGAGCAGCCAAAACGTTGGCCAGCTCAATTTGGAATATTCCATCGATAACGGCGCAACCTGGATCGCCATCGCCAACTTGATTCCGGCAGTCGCGGGCAAGTATTTATGGACGATACCGAATACACCTACGGCGCAAGCGCGCGTGCGTATCACGGATGCGGCCAATTCCGCCTTGCGCGATGCGAGCGATGCGCCGTTCAATATTAGCAGCCTGGCGCGCGTTATCGTGGTATTGGGTTCTTCCACGGCGGCCGGCACCGGCGCTTCCACGCCGGATAGTTCCTGGGTGGGAAGATACACGAAGTACATTCTGGGCCTCGACAATACCGCCAAAGTCATCAATCTGGCCGTGGGTGGGTTCACGACTTATGACGTCATGCCCACCGGTTATGTGCCGCCTGCTGGCAGACCGACTCCGAAGGCCAACAACAACATCACCCACGCGCTGACGTTCAAACCCACGGCGATCATCATCAATCTTCCCAGCAATGACGCCACCAATGGCTATTCCATTTCGGAACAGCTTGCCAACTATGACACCGTTCTCGCGCGGGCGAGGTCCCCAAAAGTGCCGGTTTGGGTCGCGACCACGCAGCCGCGCAATCTTTCCGTCGCCCAGCGACAAAACTTGATGGCCATGCGCGATTCGACTTTTGCGCGGTTCGGCAGCAAGGCCATTGATTTTTGGAACGGCCTGGCCAACGCCGATGGCACGATTCAGTCGCAGTTCGACATCGGCGATGGCATTCATCTCAACAATGCCGGCCATCGCTTGCTCTTTCAGCGCGTGGTTGGCGCCAGAATTTGGGAGGTGCTTACAGACGTGAAAGAATCATTCGACGGCCTTCCGCGCGACTTTTCTCTCAGTCAAAATTTTCCCAATCCGTTCAATCCGGAAACCACGATTGCTTACGAATTGCCTTTTGCAGCACAGGTTGAATTGCAGATTTATGATGTGCTGGGCCGAAAAGTCGTCGTGCTTTATTCCGGCCCGCAAGTGGCCGGACGCCACAGCCTCCACTGGAATGCGGGCCGCCAGTCCGGAGGCCTGTATCTTTATCGGATCATCGCGCAAGCCCATGGCCGCACGGTTTATACGCAGGTGAAAAAGCTGCTGCTGGTGAAATAATGGGCATTCAATCAAACTAAACTGGAGAATGGCACAGATGAAACAGCAAATCATTGGACGTGGGCAGGGCCAGGACTATGATTGGACGAACGATCACATCTTTGTCAAAGCCGCTCTGGATTTGACTGATGGCCGCGTTACGGTCGTTGAAGACACGGTGAAACCCGGTTTTCATTTGCCACGCCACCACCATAAAGTGATGACGGAAATTTTCTATATTTTGGAGGGTGACATCGAGTTCAAATTTGACGATGAAACCGTCATCGCCACTCCGGGCATGACGATAAATATTCGGCCCCATATCTGGCATGCGGTGAAAAGCGTGAACGGCGGAAAGATGCTGACCATATTCAGCCCGGGTGGATTTGACAAATACCTGGAAGAACTGGCGTCTTTAGCGGCCGAACAGTTTGCGGATGAAGGATTGATGACGACCCTGGCTGAGAAATATGACACCTGGATGCGATAGTTGTATAGCTCCGGTATTTGAGCTTTGGCGAAAAACTACTTTTCCATTTCCAGAAAAAGGAGAGTTCCATGAGCACAAGAGCACAAATAGAAGAAACCATCCACACCCTTTACGGTAAGGTTTTCAACGCTGGGCAAGCCGACCTGCTTCCCGGTCTAATTGCCGGCCCGTACATTCAGCACAACCCGCTGTTCCCGAATGGCCCGGAGCCCTTGATGGGTTACCTCAAACAGACCGGCAGCCTGCCCTGCGAGGTCAAGCGCATGGCCATTGACGGCGACCAGGCGTTCGTCCATGTGCGTTATCTGAGCTGGGGCGAAAAGGAGCACGCTGCAGTGGATATTTTCCGCTTCAACGACGCCGGTAAGATCGTCGAACACTGGGACGTGCTGCAACCCGTCCCGGAACAATCTGCCAATACCAACACGATGTTCTAAGCTGTGGTGGAACGGAGGCCAACGGGGCTAAAGTTGAGCTCGATTTTCGCTTGACCATTTGCTTTCGCAAAATCGGCGGTCGGTGGACGGTCAGGCATGAGCATCACTCGGCCAGTTGAGCCGCCGCATAACTTCTTAGTTAGCCCGCAGAGGCCGCAGCTC
>Ga0247727_10016769_pt1 | contig 11761 bp, 12 predicted proteins | sample WisWelCaveWW1625_FD_202498 | JGI IMG/M metagenome (GOLD analysis project Ga0247727, IMG submission 202498) | Biofilm microbial communities from Wishing Well Cave, Virginia, United States - WW16-25 | ecosystem: Environmental > Aquatic > Deep subsurface > Groundwater > Cave microbial mat | place...
GCGCCCCGTCCCTGATGCATCCAGCAGCGGAAAGGCTCGACCTGAAGGTGGCTCTCGACCCACGCCAGGAGTTCCTCGTCCAGCCCGTCGATGCCTCGTGGCTGCAGTGCAACATCGAGTGCCAGGAGGCGTGCCCGGTCGGCACGAACTGCCGCGGCTATCTGAACCTCGCCGCGGAGGGCCGCTTCGAGGAGGGCTACATCCTGTCCCGCGAGCCGAACCCGGTCGCGGCGATGTGCTCGTACGTCTGCTCGGCGCCCTGCGAGCGGGCCTGTCGCCGCGGCGACATCGACCGGCCGCTGGCGATCCGGGCGATGAAGCGCTTCCTCGTCGAGTGGCACGAGGCGTCCGGCATCCCGGATGTCATGCCGCAGGTCGACGCCCGCCCGGAGCGCGTCGCGATCGTCGGCGCCGGACCGGCCGGTCTGTCGGTCGCCCGCGAGCTGGCGACGAAGGGCTACCGGGTGGACGTCTTCGACGGCCTGCCGTACGGCGGTGGCACGATGCTCATCGGCGTGCCCGCCTTCCGGCTGCCGCGCGAGGCGATCGAGATGGACGTCCGGCTCATCGAGCGACTCGGGGTCCGCTTCCACTACGACACGACGGTCGGCCGGGACATCCGCTTCGAGGACCTCCAGCGCGACTATGACGCGGTCGCCATCACCGCCGGCGCGATGAATCCCGTCGCGCTCGACGTCCCCGGCGCGGAGCTCGCAGGCGTCGAGTACGGCGTCGACTTCATGAAGCAGGCGAACCTCGGCGAGGAGATCAACGTCGGCCGCGACGTCGTCGTCATCGGCGGCGGCTACACCGCGATGGACTGCTCGCGGACATCGCTGCGGCACGGCTCGGAGCGGGTCGCCATCGTCTACCGCCGGACGCGCTCGGAGCTGGTCGTGGACGAGGAAGAGCTCGGCGAGACGGAGCGCGAGGGCGTCCGGATGGAGTTCCTCGCGAGCCCGGTGGAGATCCTCGGCGAGGACGGCCACGTGACCGGCGTGAGGTTCATCCGCAACCGGCTCGGCGAGCCGGACGCGTCCGGCCGGCGCTCGCCGGTGCCGGTCCCGGGGACCGAGTTCGTCATCACGGCCGACGTCGTCATCCCGGCCGTGTCGCAGGCCGCGGACCTGACGTTCCTGCCGGTCGATGGCGAGTTCGAGATCGCCCGGGGCCGGGTCCGGGTGGACCCCGCGACTTATGCCACGAACGTCCGCGGGGTGTTCGCCTGCGGCGACTTCGTGACCGGGCCGACGACGCTCATCGAGGCGGCGGGCCACGGCAAGAAGGCGGCCTACTCCATCGACCGTTACCTCGCCGGACGGACGGACGTGACCGTCGCCGCGAACGTCAAGGTCACCAGCTCGTGGCGCCACGACATGCCCGAGCTGTACGACGTCCTGCCGCGCCAGCACATCCCGATGGTGCCGCTCGCCGAGCGGATGGCGTCCACCGACCCGGTCGCGAACTTCACGACGCCGGTCGAGCTCGGCTACGACGCGACCGCCGCGGTCGCCGAGTCGACGCGCTGCCTGATGTGCAACTTCAACATCTGGTTCGACCCGTTCCGCTGCGTCCTGTGCGGCGCCTGCGCCGACGTCTGCCCGGAGGGCGTCATCCACCTCGTCGACATCAACCAGCTCAAGACGGAGGGCCTCCTGCCGGAGATCGAGGAGGCGTACGGCTGGGAGAACGGTGCGGCGATGATCCTCGACGAGGAGCGCTGCATCCGCTGCGCCCTGTGTGTCAAGCGTTGCCCGTTCGACGCCATTACGATGGAGCGGTTCGAGCTCCAGGAGATCTCGACCGACGGCCGGCTCTACAAGGAGTCGTACCGTGACGCCCAGCTGGCCGGGACCGCCGGCGTGGCAGGAGGAGCCGCGTGACCTTCCTCGAGCGGGTCGACCAGACGATCCGGCGCAGCCCCGTCTGGCGCTCGATCTTCCGCAACCCGTACCCGAGCGACGAGCGCTCGCGGGCGTACGCGGTCATGAACAACGTCTTCCTGCACATCCATCCGGTCCGCGTCCGGCAGCACGCCGTGAAGTTCGCCTACACGTTCTGCCTCGGCGGACTGTCGTTCTTCCTGTTCCTGGTGCTGACCGTGACCGGCGTCTACCTGATGTTCTTCTACGTGCCGTTCGAGACGCGCGCCTACACGGACATCCTCGATCTCCAGACGCGGGTGGCGTTCGGCCTGCTGACCCGCAACGTCCACCGCTGGGGCGCCCACCTCATGGTGTTCTTCGTGTTCCTGCACATGATGAGGGTCTTCTACCACGGCGCCTACAAGCCGCCGCGCGAGTTCAACTGGGTCGTCGGGGTCGTGCTGCTGTTCATGACGATCATGCTGTCGTTCACCGGCTACTTGCTGCCGTGGGACCAGATCGCCTACTGGGCGATCACGATCGGCGCGAACATGGTCGGCTACCTCGCCATCTTCAACGTCCCCGGCAAGGTCCTCCTGCTCGGCAGCCTGGAGGTCGGCCAGAACGCGCTGCTGCGGTTCTACGTGTTCCATGTCATCGCCTTCCCGCTCATCGCCGCCGTGTTCCTGGTGATCCACTTCTGGCGGATCCGGAAGGACGGCGGCATCAGCGGTCCGCTATGAGCGAGACGAAGTCGCCGGGCGAGACCCGGGTCGTGCTGCCGGTCGACCCGTCGCGCCGGACGGAGATCGACAAGCAGCGCGTGCCGATGTCGGCCAAGCCGTATCGGCTGCTCGCGCTGGTCAAGCAGGACGCCGTCGTCCGGGTCCAGAAGGAGCCCGACGACACGGTCATGACGTGGCCGCACCTGCTGTCCATCGAGTTCCTCGCGGCCGCCGTGATGAGCATCTTCCTGCTGCTCATGGGCCTGTTCATCAACGCCCCGCTGGAGGCGCTCGCGAACGGCAACGTGACGCCGGCCGTAGCGAAGGCGGCGTGGTATTTCCTCGGACTCCAGGAGCTGCTGGCCTACTTCCACCCGACGATCGCCGGCGTCATGGTGCCGGTCTTCGTGCTCGTCGGGGGCGCGCTCGTGCCGTACGTCGACCGCGGCGACGTCACGGCGACGCGGCCGTCGGAGCGCAAGACGGCCGTCGTCCTGTTCACCCTGTTCTGCATCCTCGGGCTGACCGTGACGTTCATCGGCATCTTCTTCCGCGGCCCCGGCTACTCGTTCGTCATCCCGTACCTGCCGTTCTTCCCGAATAGCGTGGACGGCTTCCACTTCGCGCTATGAGCAACTACCACCTCGAGCCGGCGGACCGGCCGCAGGCGCTCACCTCGCAGGCGATCAAGTCGCAGCGCCACAGCCAGGTCCAGGGCATCTCCCGGCGCCGCCTGCTGCGCATCTCGCTCGGCGGCGGCGTGCTGCTGTGGCTCACCGAGGTCGGCGCGGGGACGCTCGGCTTCCTGTGGCCCAACCTGGCCGGTGGCTTCGGCGGGCGGGTCCGGATCGGCACGCTCGAGGACATCAAGCTCGCCAACGCCGTGTTGCCGTTCGCGGAGGGTTTCCCGGTCTACTACCCGGATGCCCGCGCGTTCATCATGCTCGTCGACCCCGCGCGGCAGGAGTTCGTGCCCGGCGAGGACCTCTCGGGCGACGGCGCGGCGCTGAACGTCCGGGCGCTGTACCAGCGCTGCCCGCACCTCGGCTGCAAGCCGAACCCGTGTCTCAAGAACTTCTGGCTGGAGTGCCCCTGCCACGCCTCACGCTACGACCGGCTGGGGATCAAGGCCGAAGGCACGAAATACGGCCCCGCGCCGCGGAGCATGGATCGCTTCGCACTCGAGGTCGACGCGGAGGGCGTCCTGTTCCTCGACACCTCGAAGATCACCCTCGGGCCGCTGCCCATCGCGGTCGGCCAGCCGGGCATCATCCCGCCGAAGAGCCCGACCGGGTGCATCTGAGCGCCGCGTGATCCCTGCCCGTCCCGTCCCCGACCATCGAGGAGCCCGATGACCGAGCCGCCCGGACGCGAGCCCGAGGCGCGACTGCCGGCGCGCCGGCCGCCGAGCGAGCCTGCGCCCGCGCCTGTGACCGCCGATCGCTTCAGCGCGCCGGCCTCGGCGCACGTCAACGAGCTCACGCCGGAGCGCGCCGCGAAGATCGTCCAGCAGTCGGCGAGCGCGCGCACGGTCGGCCTGCTCGCGACGATCGTCGTCGTCCTGTTCGTCATCGGCTACTACTTCTACGAGCTCGGGGCGCCGCTGGGGCTGACCGTCCCGCGGCTGACCCAGCAGGACGAGCTCCAACAGGTCACCGCCGTGGAGCGTGGCTACACCCTCTATCAGGCGAACTGCGCCCGTTGCCACGGTCCGAACGGCAAGGGCCTGAACGAGGGTTGGACCGCGCCGCCGCTCAACGACCAGCCGAAGCTGTTCGGCGGCGTCGGCGCACACCTTTCCGAGTCGTACATCCGGACCGTGCTGACGGTCGGCGGGCGCTACGTATGCGGCAACCCGAAGAGCGGCATGCCGGTCTGGTCGAACCAGAGCGGCGGTCCGCTCAACTACCGCCAGATCCAGGAGCTCATCGCGTTCCTGCGCGCCCCGTCGGATCATGAGTACGTGATCCGGGATGAGGAAACGGTCGAGCCGATCCTCGGCCCCGACGGCAGGCCGAGAACGTTCAAGGGCTGGCGCGACGTGGATTACGAGCCCGCCGAGGGGGCCACGCCGGTGCCCGACTGCTGGTCGGCCAGCACCGCCAGCCAGGGGCCGAGCGAGACGCTGCCGCCGGATTCCGTGACGCTCGAGCTCCTGGCCGAGGTCATCAAGTTCGACAAGACCGCGCTCGAGGCGCCGGCCGGCAAGCCGTTCGGCATCCATCTCGCCAACCGCGACGCGGGCACGCCGCACGACGTCGACATCCGTCGGGCGGACGGGTCGGTCGTGTCCGACCAGGCGACGATCACAGGCCCCGCGGAGGTGACGTACGTCTATCCGACGCTGGCGGCCGGGACATACACCTTCATCTGCTCCATCCATCCGATCCCGGCGATGACCGGCACGCTCACCGTCAAGTAGGAAGGCGCGATGTCGCACGCCCTCAGCGCCGGTCGCGCCGCTCCTCGCCGCCGGGCGCTGTTCGGGTTGCTCGACGCGGACGGCTGGGGTTGGGCGACGGTCAAGGCGTTCTTCTGGTTCGTCGTCATGATCTTCGTCCTCGCCTACCTCCCGGACCGGGCGTACTACTTCACGGTGAACCGGACGCTCGAGCTCGGGCTGCTCGCCTGGTCGCCGGTGAACCTGTGCCCGCCGGAGAACCAGGACCTGCCCTGCCCAGCCCCGCTCGGCGCCGTCCTGCCGTGGGAGCCCTCGCCGGCCGGGCTCGCCCTGCCGGGCGCTCGGCGCGATGGCGCGGTCGCCCAGATCGGGACGCGGATGTTCTACATCGGCGGGAGCGATGGCACGGCCGCCCAGTCCACGACCTACGTCGCGACCGTCAAGGACGGCAACTACGGCGCCTGGGCGGAGGGCCCGGCGCTGCCCGAGCCGCGCGCCAACGCGGCGGTGACGGTCGTTTCCGGCGTCATCTACCTCATCGGCGGGTCCGGCGCCGACGGCGCCCCGACGACGACCGTGTGGCGGCTGTCGGCGGACCCCAAGACGGGTGTCCTGTCCGGCTGGCAGGAGGCCGAGGGGCTCGTGCTGCCAGCGCCGCGGAGCGCCGCCACCGCCGTGGCGCTGACCGACGGCATCGTCGTCCTCGGCGGGTTCGACGCGAGCGGGGCGCCGACGGCGACGGTCTGGAAGTCGACCGAAAGCCTCGCCGGCAAGCTCGGCGCGTTCAGCGAGCAGTCTGCGCTGCCGGATCCGATCGCCGACGCGGCCGCCACCCAGGTCGGCGACTACCTGTGGGTCTTCAGCGGGACCGACCCGAATGGCCCTTCAGGCGCCGTCCAGCGCGGGCTCCTTGGCACGGGCATCACGGAGGTCGAGGGCGAGATCAAGCCACCGGGCACCGAGCCGGACCCAGTGAAGGTTCTCCAGTGGGCCGTCAGGGATGACGCGAACCTGCCCGAGGCACGGGCCGACGCGGCCGGCTTCGCCGCCAACGGCGTCCTGTACGTCGTCGGCGGGCGGGACGCGGCCGGGCCGCGGAGCGAGCTGTTCTGGACGGTGCCGACCGCGACCGGCGAGCTGTCCGGCTGGAAGCACCTCGACGCCATCGACCTTCCCGCCGGGCTCGTCGGCTCGTCGCCGTTCACCTCCGGCTCAAACGCGTTCCTCATCGGCGGCGCGACCGAAGACGGCACCCTCGCGGGGGCCGCCCGGGCGAACCTGGCCCCGAAGCAGCCGTTCTTCCAGCTCGGCATCGCCGGCGCCGTCATCCCGGCGCTCCAGATCCCCGGTGAGATCGGCCAGCAGCTGGGCTACCTGGCGGCCGATGGCCTCGCCACGGTGAACTTCATCATCCTGCTGTTCATCGGCTGGATGTACGCCCACAAGCCGCAGGTCGCCGCCTGGTGGGCGAAGCGTCGAGGTCGCGCGCGGGGCTGACTGCCTTTCAGTCGGCGGCGCCCGAGTCCCCCGACCACCCTGACGCCCGCCCACGCCGCGGACGCCTCGCGGATGCCCCCGACGCCCGCAGAACGCCCACGCCCCCGACGCCCACGCCCCTGACACCCGCTTTCCTATTAAATGTCCGTCATGAGAACGCAAGACATCCTTCGACCATGTCCACGGTGCGTCGCGAAGGGCGAGCGGGCTCTCGTCGAGCGGGGCCACGTTCGAGTCTGGCCGCCACGAGCGTCGCGGCGCCTGCGATGACGGCTCACACCCTGGCTAACGTCCGCTCCGGCGACTTCTGAGAGGAAAGGCCGCCGGCTTCCAAAGGAAAGGCCGCAAGCCACCCCGCGCGTCGCCGTCAGCGACCGGGCAGGGCGCCCTCGCCGGGGGCGGGTGAGCCGCGACGCACCGGCAGGCCGGCGCGCTCCCAGGCGAGCATCCCGCCGGCGACGTTCGCGACGTTCGGCCAGCCCTGTCCGGCGAGATAGGCGGCGACCCGGCCGGAGCGATCGCCGGAGCGGCAGATGAACAGCAGCTCGCGGTCCCGAGGCAGCTCGTCGAGCCGCGGCAGGATCGTCGACATCGGCAGGAGGGCGGCGCCCTCGGCACGCACCTCGACGAACTCGCGGACCTCGCGGACGTCGACGAGCAGCGGTCCGTCTGCGCCGCCCTCGCGGAGCCGGCGGTCGACCTCGAGGACGTCGAGCTGCGGGACGCCGGGGCCCATCAGCGAGCCGCCCGCGGCAGCGGGATCGGGTCGACGGCGAGCGCGCCGCCGTCCATCGCGGCGATGGCGCCCTCGATCGCCGCGACCAGGGCCGGGAGGTCCAGACCGCCGGGCGGTCGCCCAGCGTCGGCGACCCCGGCAAGGCGCTCGCGCGCACCGCGGAGGTTCTTGGCGACGCCGCCCGGATTCGCCCTGTCCGCATGGACGAACGCGGCGGCGAGCTTGATGAGGCCCGAATAGAGCTCCCGCTCGAGCGGGTCGGAGGCGCCCATCCAGGCCGGCTCGAGGATCTCGTGGGCCTCGAAGTACTCGCTCCGCCCGTATGCCGCGACGAACTCGGCGAGCGCCGCCGCGCGGGCCGCGGGACCGAGCGGCCGGTACGCCTTGGCGCGGCCGCGCGGATCGACGAGCGTGCGACCGCTCACGAAAGGTCGATGAGCCGCTGCCGGGACGAGAACCCGGTGTCGAGCTCGTGCCACCACTCGATGGGGCCCTCGCCGAGGCGCCAGCACAGCCACACCTGGCGCCCGGCGGCGAGTGCCGCGAAGTCGATCAGCCCGGTCTCGATGTCCCGCAGCGTCACACCGAGCTCGTCGAGCCGGGCGACGCCGGCCTGCATCCGGTCGACGAGACCCTGCATCCGCAGTCGCAGGAGGCGCTCCGGCTCATCCGCGACGCCCGGCGGTGGCTGTCGCCGGGCGGATTGGCCCGGCGCGGCATCCGCGGCCCCGCCGACGTCGCCGCCGATCGCCCCGGCGAGCGCTCGATCCCGCAGCCGGATGAGCTCGCGGCGCTCGTCGCGGAGCGCGAGCAGGATCGGTTCGACCTCGGCGAGGGCGTCGTTGGCGGCGTCGATGTCGTAGAAGCGGGTCACGGTGGCGGGATTCTAGCCCAGCCTCGCCCGAGCGCCGCCCGTACAATCCGCGGATGCGCATCGCCTCCCGGATGGACTCCATCGGCACCGAGACGGCCTTCGAGGCCGCCGCGCGCGCTCGCGCGCTCGAGGCGACCGGCCGGAGCGTCATCCACCTCGAGATCGGCGAGCCCGACTTCGACACGCCGGCGAACATCCGCGAGGCCGCGAAGCGGGCGCTCGACGCCGGCTGGACGCATTACCCGCCGTACTTCGGCATCCCGGCGCTGCGGGCCGCCATCGCCGCGGATGCGTCCTCCCGAAAGGACGTGCCGGTGAACCCGGACCACGTCGTGGTGACGCCCGGGGCCAAGCCGATCATGTACTACGCGATGCTGGCCCTCATCGAGCCGGGCGACGAGGTCATCGTGCCGGACCCCGGCTACCCGATCTACGAATCGATGGCCCGTTTCGCCGGCGGCACGCCGGTCCCGCTGCCGATCCGCCAGGAACACGCCTTCCGGGCGGACGTCGACGAGCTGGCATCGCTCATCACCAAGCGGACCCGGATGCTCGTCCTCAACTCGCCGGCGAACCCGACCGGCGGGCTGTTCACCCGCGAGGACATCGTGCGCATCGCCGAGCTGGCGCTCGAGCATGACCTCGTCGTCCTGGCCGACGAGATCTACGGCCGGATCGTCTATTCCGGCGAGCATGTCTCGATCGCCTCGATCCCGGGGATGCTGGAGCGGACGATCATCCTCGACGGCTTCAGCAAGACCTACGCGATGACCGGCTGGCGGCTCGGCTACGCGATCCTGCCGGACGTCCTCATGTACGCCTTCGGCCGGCTCATCATCAACTCCGTCTCCGGGACGTCCGCCCACAGCCAGATGGCGGCCGTGGAGGCGCTGACCGGGCCGCAGGACGAGGTCGAGGCGATGGTCGCCGAGTTCCGCGTCCGGCGCGACCTCATCGTCGACGGCCTGAACGCGATCCCCGGGGTGACCTGCCTCCGTCCGGACGCCGCGTTCTACGTCTTCCCGGACATCTCCCGGACGGGCCTCGACGGGGCCGAGCTGGCCGACCGGTTGCTGCACGACGCCGGGGTGTGCGTCCTCGCCGGGACCGCCTTCGGGAGGATCGGCCGGGGCCACATCCGGATCTCGTACGCGAACTCGCGGGAGAACCTGACCGAGGCGCTGCGGCGCATCCGGGGCGTCGTCGAGCCGCTCGTCGCCGCGCGGGCGGGGTAGCCTCACGAATGCGTGGCGCGGCGTCATGATCTGGCGAGACTTCGAAGCCGCGGCGCCCGACCTCGCCCGGCTCGGGCGAGCGAAGCTGGAGGGCCCGGGTGTCGCGGTCCTCGGCGCGCTGCGGAGCAACGGCGCGCCGAGGATCGACCCCGTATCGGTGCACGTGGCCGAGGGGCACCTGCTGTTCGGCGTCATGCGCTCGCACAAGCAAGCGGACCTGCGTCGCGATCCGCGCTGCGCGATCCACAGCGCGATCAGCGACCCGGAGGGCACGGACGGCGAGTTCAAGGCCCACGGCCGCGCCATCCTGGTGACCGACCCGGCCGTCCGCGACGCGCCCGCTGGCGCGTGGTGGCCCACCTTTCCGCCCGAGGCAGCGGACGTCTACTCGCTCGACCTCGAGAGCGCGGCCTTCATGCGCTGGGACTGGGCGGCAGGCGAGGTCCGCGTCGATCGCTGGTCGGAAGCAGGCGGCGTCACGCACACCCGCCGCGGCTACCCGTAGCGGGCACATCCCGGTGACCGACCGCCCGCGCGTCTTCGTCGCCCGGCGCATCCCGGACGACGGCCTCGAGCCCGTCCTCGCGGCGTGCGACGCGGTCGTCTGGCCGGACGAGCTGCCGCCGCCTCGAGCGGAGATCCTCCGCGCGATCGAGGGCTGCGCCGGCGTCCTGACACTGCTCACCGACCGGGTCGATGATGAGTTCCTGGATCGCGCCGGGCCCGGGCTGCGCGTCGTCTCGAACTACGCGGTCGGCTTCGACAACGTCGACGTCCCGGCCTGCACCGCCCGCGGCGTCCCGGTCGGCAACACGCCGGGTGTGCTCACCGAGACGACCGCCGACCTGGCCTGGGCGCTGCTGATGGCCGCTGCGCGGCGGTTGCCGGAGGGCGACCGCTATGTCCGGGCCGGTCGCTGGAAGACGTGGGGGCCGCTGCTCCTGCTCGGCCCGGACGTCCACGGCGGGACGCTCGGCATCGTGGGCTTCGGCCGGATCGGCCAGGCACTCGCCCGGCGGGCGGCCGGCTTCGGGATGACGATCCTGTACCACGATGTTGCACGCGCCGCGGCGGCCGTCGAGATGGCCTACGGCGCGACGTACGTCCCGCTCGAGGAGCTGCTGGCGCGGAGCGACTTCGTGTCGCTCCACGTCAACCTGACGCCGGAGACGCGCCACCTCATGAATGCCGAGCGGCTGCGCCGGATGCGCCCAGACGCCGTCCTCGTGAACACGTCCCGCGGCCCTGTCGTCGACCCGCGCGCGCTCAACGAGGCGCTCCGCGACGGGGTCATCTTCGCCGCCGCGCTCGACGTCACCGAGCCCGAGCCGATCCCGACCGACGACCCGCTGCTCTCACTCGACAACTGCCTCGTGGTGCCGCACATCGCGTCGGCTTCACGTGCCACCCGCGGGAAGATGGCGGCGATGGCCGCCGCGAACCTCCTGGCCGGCGTTCGTGGCGAGCGCCTGCCGACGCCGGTCAACCCCGAGGTCTACAACCGGGCTTAGGGAAGCGGCCAGGCCGTTCGGCTAGGCTGTGGGCCGGGCCGGTAGCTCAGTGGCAGAGCAGGGGACTTTTAATCCTCGTGTCCTGGGTTCGAATCCCAGCCGGCCCTCAAACCATTTCACGCTCAGAACGGGCTCGTGGAGGCCTTCTATCCAGGAACTTCGTTGCATTCTCGACTCCAGGTCGTGTGCGCAAGGAAGCGGAACTTAGGCTCTGCGAATGCTTCGCCAGGATGTGGGCGAGATTGACCGTGGTGAGGCAGTAGCGCTGACAAAGGACGGCCGCTGCCGGACCGATGCCGAGCCATCGTGCGACTGCGGGGCCGTACCGGACGACTATTCGGATAATCAGCCCCCAGAACCTGCCCTCCGGGTCCACATTCGTGACCGGGTTGTTCCCCGCATAGCCATACAGGTTCCCCTCGGCCGCGGCCGGGTCGGGCTGCAGGAAGCGGCCGAGGGTCGGGCTGTAGTGGCGGGCGTGCATGTAGTGGAGGCCGGCGCCATAGGCGTCGTCCCACTGGACATCGGACGCGCCGACGTAGAGGTAGCGGAAGCCGAGATCGGTGTATGAGCCGTAGACAGTCCGGGACGGCCGGCCCCAGCTGTCGTAGCCAAACGTGTTCGCCTTCTCGAGCGTGCCGTCGGTCTTGACCCGCCACAGCCCGGTCGCGTCGCCGTGGCCGTTCCAGACGATGACGTACGTCGCGTTGTTCGCGCCGTTCGGGTCGCCGGCCACGGTCAGCTTGATCGCCCTCCCCGCGTCGTCGACGACGAACGTCCGGCTGATCGTGCCCGAGGGGTGGCCTGCGTCGGTCAAGCGCCCGGCAGGCCGATCAAATGGTCAGCGTGTCGATCTCGGTGTCGCCGTCGAGCAGCCGGATCCGGGCGCCGGGTCGGTGCCACCGTTCCCGGACAAC
>Ga0247727_10016770_pt1 | contig 11761 bp, 12 predicted proteins | sample WisWelCaveWW1625_FD_202498 | JGI IMG/M metagenome (GOLD analysis project Ga0247727, IMG submission 202498) | Biofilm microbial communities from Wishing Well Cave, Virginia, United States - WW16-25 | ecosystem: Environmental > Aquatic > Deep subsurface > Groundwater > Cave microbial mat | place...
TACATGGGTATTTGCATAATGCGGGAGTCGCCCAGCCTGGTCAAAGGCGCTAGCTTGAGGGGCTAGTATCTTAGGATTTCGAGGGTTCAAATCCCTTCTCCCGCACCACTTTAGCTAGTTTCATAAAACAAATTCAGATTTGACTTATTGATAAAAACAATAGATATAGAGCTTAACATAAAAAATCAAAACCACTTCTTGGAAAAATTATACCATGCTTAGATAATTACATCTAAAATCATTTTTGACGCTTGTTTATTGCATCAATAAGAGCAGAACGTCGTATTTCTTCTGTTACAGCTGCTCTTGCATCTTCAATAAGAATTCTATTTACGTCAAGCTTTCTACGAGTTTCATTTATTATTTTATCATATACGGCAAATGGGTATAGGAAAAGGTACAGATTTTCCATTATCTCAAAAATCTTCTTAGCATCGTTTACTTTTCCTACTCTGATACTATCATAAACTAGCCTTTTTAGCTCGCCAATGCAATCAAGCAGACCAAGTATATATGATTCTCCTCTTACTCCAAGTGATTCTGCAGATGGTATGTCTGATTTTTCAACTACTGAAAGAAACGCAAATGCCTCAACAAGCTCCTGTTCTGCTGTAATGATGTATCTATACAGATCGCTTTTTGATTTCTTTCTTATCTCACCAAGTAACTTTTTTGCATGTTCGGCTTTTTTTCTACCTACCTCAATTTCTGATCTGTGAATAGAAATTATAGATTGACTACAGAGAAGTATGACTTCTCTAGTGTTTTTAATTAGATATTCACGTGAATTTTGCATATCGTTTAATGATTTTGAAATTTTTGATAAAGATGATTTGACGTTTTTTAGTGGCATGCAAGCATAAATAAAAAACTAAGATAAAGCCGTTTGGTAAAGCCCTTATTTGACGTGTTTTTGAATTATCGTATGGAAATAACTGTAAAACAGATGATGAAGATAGAAGAAAATGGTCACCAAATGGGATTTCCAAGAAAGTTAATGATGGAAAATGCGGGTGCATCCACAACTCGATATCTTGTAGAAAAATTTCCTAATATTTCATCGAAAAAAATACTAGTATTTGCAGGACTTGGAAATAATGGGGGGGATGCGTTTGTTGTAGCCAGACATCTTGCAGGGTATGGTTCTGATGTTAAAGTAATATTGCTTGGAAGTCCGGATAAAATAAAAACAGATGAAGGAAAGACAAACTGGAAGCTTCTTGAAAAAATGAACTCTGTTGATTTGATTATTACATCAGATGTTAGTGGATTAGACTTACAAGATGATATCATAGTTGATGGAATTTTGGGAACTGGAATTTCTGGTAAAATAAGAGAACCATATGCGTCTGCTATAAATATGATAAACAAATCAAAAGCATTCAAACTTGCCATCGATGTACCGTCTGGACTTGACCCTGATACAGGAAACATAGGCGATAAATGTGTTAAGGCTGATACAACCATAACATTTCATAAAATGAAAGTTGGTATGCCAAAAAGAAAGGACATGTGTGGAACTATTCTCGTAGAAAAGATTGGTATTCCTCCTGAGGCTGAAGATGGTGTATTATGAAAGTTCATCAATTTCAAGTTGGCGACATGCAGAATTTCACGTATTTATTAGAAGATGAAGACACAGACGAAGCAATAATCATAGACCCATCATGGGATCTTCCAGATGTACTACAAACAATAGAAAGGAACAACCTGAAAGTAAAATACATTGTAAACACTCACTATCATTTTGATCATACTATAGGAAATGACTTCATGGTAAAGTCAACAGATGCAAAAATAATTCAACACAAAGCGTCTACATTAAAAAACGATATGACTGTATCTGATGGCGATAAGATCAAGTTTGGCAATTCTGAGGTCACTGTTTTTCATACTCCAGGACATTCAAAAGATAGTATATGTCTAGTTGGAGACGGCAAGGTTTTTTCGGGAGATACACTTTTTGTAGGAAACTGTGGAAGAATTGATCTCCCTGGTGGTAGCGCAAAGGAACTTTATCACAGTCTTTTTGATGTTGTCAGCAAGATGAATGAAAATTTTGTACTTTATCCCGGTCATAACTATGGATCATTTCCTACATCAACAATAGGTAAAGAAAAAAAGACTAACTTTGTTCTTCAACCTAGAACTGAAGACGAATTTATGGAATTTATGAACAGTGAATGATTTATGAAAGATATCGAAATTTTTGGAAATATGGAAAAAGGTAACATTTTTATCAAAAAAATTCAAAATAAAAAATTTGTATTTTCACTTGTCATCTCTTATACTCATACATGTGAGATTCCAGGAATCACAGTAGCGGGAGCAAATCCTGATCTACTAAAATTTACATCTGCAGCAGATGCTGAGTTTCTTCATTATGGCTACTGCAAAAGCATTGATGCTATTCCTATGACACCTGACGGCAAGCCTACTCCTGCGATTCTTACTAAAGTTGCACTTGAAGCTGCAAGTATACCAAGTTTTATAATAAATGCAGGAAGCAAAATTCCTCCAGAACTTCCATACATAGAGCTTGGTTTGGAATCGGGAAAAAATATTGCGCAAGAACCTGCACTTGATCAAGATCTTACCAGAAAAGCAGTTGAGCATGGAAGAATAATAGGACGATCTCTTGGCTCTTCTACTGACTGTCTTGTAATAGGAGAAAGTATCCCTGGTGGAACCACAACTGCACTAGGAGTATTAAGAGGACTTGGACTACAAGCATCTGTTAGTAGCAGTATGCCACAAAATCCTATTGATCTAAAAAATCAAACAGTAGAAACTGCATTAAAACGACTACAATCAAGAGATCCATATGATATTGTAACACAGCTTGGTGATCCAATGATTCCATCAGTTGCTGGAATACTAAGTACAGCATCAGAGTCAACAAATGTGATATTGGCAGGTGGGACACAAATGGCAGCAGTTTTAGCTTTTGCTAAACATACTGGTTTTAACGAAAACAACGTCGCATTAGGAACAACATCTTACATCATTGATGATAAAACTGCAAATCTTGTTGAGATAGTAAGACAAATTTCTGACATTCCTATATTTGCTGTAAAACTAAAACTTGGAGAATCAAAAATTGCAGGATTACGTTCCTACTCAGAAGGATTTGTTAAGGATGGTGCAGGAGCTGGAGGTGCCTCTATAGCTTGCATGTTAAAGGCAGGTCTGGATTCAGAAAAACTCCTCTCATTAACAGAAAATGAATATCGTAGAATTACTTCACGGTAACAGATTTGGCAAGATTTCTAGGATAGTCGGGGTCAGTATCCTTTTCTAACGCTGCATAATATGCTAGCAGCTGTACTGGAATTATCTCAATTAATGGATACAAAGCATCATTAATTGACGGGATTTCAATCCAATAATCATAAACATCACTTGGTTTGTCTGATATTCCAATTATTTTTGCACCACGAGCTTTGATCTCATGCGCACTTGACAAAGTATCAACATAGGTAGAATCATTTGGATTTATTATTATAACATAAACATTTGAATCCATAAGAGCTAACGGTCCGTGTTTTAGCTCTCCGCCTGGAAGTCCTTCTGCATGAACATATGTGAGTTCTTTTAGCTTTAGTGAAGCTTCAGAAGCAATTGGGTAATGAATTCCTCTGCCAAGCACATAGATGTCTGACACATCTTTGAGTTTCTCTGCAATTTCTTTAACCTTTGAATGATCAGAAAGTATTATCTTTATAGATTCAGAAACTTTATTGAAATCTAATCCTATACCTCCTTCACACAACTTGTCAGTTATTTTGTAAAGTATGGCAAGTTGTGATGTGAAACTCTTTGTTGCAGCAACTCCGATTTCTGGACCACAGTTCAAACCCACAGCAATAGATGAAGCATGAACAAGAGACGAAGTCATTATGTTGGCAATAGAAATTATCTTTGCTCCATCTTTTTTAGCAATGTTTACTGCCTCTAACACATCTGCACTTTCACCACTCTGAGAAAGCGCAATCAAGATAGATTGATGATCAAAATAATTTGAAGAAAATTGTACCTCACTTGAGATTATTGGTTCCATCTTTATTTTCGCATATTTTGAAAGGAGGTGTTTTGCCACTAGAGCGGCGTTATAACTCGTACCGCTTCCAGTTACGTAAAGATTCTTTGCATGTTTTATAAATTCGGTAAGCAAATCAAGTTCAAGTTTAGTGTTATCCCCCGCCTTCATTATAGTAACAGGCTGTTCTGAAATTTCTTTTAATGTAAAATGTGCATAATCACCTTTATACACATCTGCAAGTTCTTTTGAAACTTTTGTAATCTGGTGTTGGACTGGATTTCCGTCAAAATCGAACATTTGTATTCCAGAAGGATCAATTATGACAAATTCTCGATTATCTAGATAAATTACTTCATCTGTGTATTCTACAAATCCTATAACATCACTTGAAACAAAATAACCCTCTTTTCCAACTCCTACTATCAAAGGTTCGTGGAACCTTGCTGCTGCAAGAGTTCCATTTTCAAACACTGCAACAAATGCAAAATTTCCTTTTAGTCTAGAAGCAGTCTGTATGATAGATTTTTTAATTTCTTTTGTCTGATCAAAATTATATTGCAAAAGATTCGCAATAACTTCACTATCTGTTTCGCTTTTGAATGCGTATCCTTTTTCTTGTAATTCTTTTTTTAACTCAGCATAATTTTCTATTATCCCATTATGTACTATGGCGATATTTCCAGAACTTGATGGATGTGGATGTGCATTTACATCCGTTACTCCGCCATGTGTTGCCCATCTAGTATGTCCTATCCCTACGGTTCCAGATAGGGTGTCTAGCTTGACTCTATTGTTTACTTCCATAACCTTGCCCACTCCTTTTCTTACAGAAATTTGATTCCCAGAGAATATAGCAACGCCAACACTATCATATCCTCTGTATTCCATACGTTTTAGTCCCTTCACTATAACTGGTGCAGCTAATTCATCGCCCAGATAACCAATAATTGAACACATAATCTGATCTTATCTATTTCTATAAATAAATGGTGTATAGTAACCTTATTCTTGTGGTTGTTCAGGCACGACTGGTTCCATTACTTGTTGCTGCTTTGACTGACCCAAATTGACACCAGGAACCAGATGTATTTGATTTTCTTCTTCTACCTTGACTGTATATGATGGAACAGTAACCACACGCTCTCCAATCATAATGTGACCATGAACTACTGCCTGCCTTGCTTGGTATGGGCTTTTTATCAATCCTTTCTTCTGAACTATTGTCTGTAATCTACGTGAAAGCAAATCTGTAACTTTTAAATTCAAAACGTCATCAAGCGTAGAATTTGTATTTACTAATCCTATTCTTGTCAGAGATTTCATAAGTACTTGTTCTTTTTTCTCTCTTACTTCTTGTGTTAAAGCTAAAAGTGATCTTGCTTGGTTTCTTACTCTAGAAAGTTCTGTATGTGCTTTCCAAAGCTCACGTTTATTTTTTAATCCAAAGGTACCAAGAACATAAAGCTCTTCATTTAATAAGTCATAGTTTAGAGGACGCTTTGGTTTTCTCCAATTTTTACGAGGATTCTTAGGATCTCCCATTCATCACACCTACTTCGCTGGTTTTTTCTCCGTTGGTTTTGTACCAGCAGCTGGTTTTGCACCCGCAGCTGGAGCTGCTGCAGCTGGTTTTGCACCCGCAGCTGGAGCTGCTGTAGCTGGAGCTACACCCGCAGCTGGAACTGCACCTTCAGCTGGAACTGCTCCTACTGGAAGAACTTTGCCTCCTTTACGTACTCCCACGGCACCACCTTTTCGTCCTGTTGTACGAGTTCGTTGTCCTCTAACTTTTAATCCATAAGTATGACGAAAACCTCTCCAACTGTTAGTATTTTTCTCTCTTTCAACATCATTTCTAACGTTAAACTCTATATCTGAAGTAATTAGATGCAAATCGCTTCCAGAATCAATGTCTTTTCTTCTGTTAAGAAACCATGATGGTACGTTAAGTGAAGCTGGGTTTCTCATCGCTTTTTCAATTGCGTCTACTTGAGATTCTGTCAAAAAACCAACATTACTATTATAATCTATCTTAAGAACATCCAAAATTGCTTTTGCAAAGTTGTAACCTATTCCTCTGACTTGGCTAACCCCGATGATCATTTTCTTTGCTCCTGGGACATCTTTTCCCGCAATCCTGACAATGTGTCTATATTCTTGTGTAGCCAAGTGAGAAAAAATTCTATCCCCCCCCGATAAAAACCATGCTAAATCAAACAATACTTTAAATCGCATTCTGGCATAATTTATCAAAGTGGCGCAAGAAATTTCAGAACTAATAAAACGAAGCTATTCTTCTGCTCCAAAATATACCGAAATAATGGCTGGTCTTCCTGAGGACTATAAACATATCAAAACGCTTCGCGATCTTTTGGAAATCAACTATAAAATTGTAGAGGCAAAAGACCAACTCCGACAAAACCTGATTTCAAAAATACAACTAGGCAATGTAAAATATCCTGAAATTATAGGCTTTGAAGAAGATGTCATTCCAGCATTAGATAGAGCAATTCTTGCTTGTCATGATATAATTTTAGTTGGACAAATAGGTCAGGCAAAAACAAAGATCACACAAATAATATCAAAACATCTCTTATCACCCATGCCTATCATTCAAGGCAGTATAACAAACGATTCTCCAATGGATTTGCCACAAAATGAAATGATCTCATTATTAGAAGATCATGATAGTACCATGCTTTCTCCAAAATTCTATATTGATTCAAACAGTATGGACAAAATTCGTAATAACAGACTTGACACAAAAATAGAATGGATAGAAGGAGAACGTAGATTCAAGTATGTCCTTGCAACACCTGATATTTCTGTCAAGGATCTAGTGGGACAAATAGATGCTGTAAAAATTACAAAAAAAGGAGTCGAGATGTATCAAATCGAATCATATTCTCCTGGTCAATTAATGCAAGCAAAACATGGGCTTTTTTGCATAGATGAGTTGCCAGTACTTGATACAAGAAAACAAGTTGCACTCTTATCAGTACTTCAGGAAGGAAGATTCACAACCGGCTCATACCCAGTCATCTTTGAACCCAAAACTGTCTTTTTTGCAACCGCGAATCCTATTGATTATACCCATTCTGGAAAAATAATTGAACCACTATATGACAGGCTAAAAAGTCACATTCGCACTCATTATCCAAAATCTATTGAGGAAGAAATGCTAATCATAATGCAAGAAGCAAAAATCTCAAAATCATTCATACCTGTTTTCATGTTAAAAACTCTGGCAAGAATAATTCAAAACGCTCGAGCAAGTCAAGAAATAAACCAAGACAAAGGTGTGAGTGTACGAATGGGAATTCACTGTCTTGAGCTTCTTGTAGGTGAAGCAGAAAGAACTAGAGCATTATCACACAAAATATTGGCAATCCCAAGGCCTTCTGATATGTTCTGTATAGAGCAAGCCACAAAATTTGAACTTGCAGAAATGGACGATACCATCACAAACAGAGAAAAAGTGATTCGTGAGCTTATTGCTCAAGCTGTCCAGGAAACCTCTCTTGAATACATAAAAGAAATAGATCAAATATTGCTAGACAAAATAAAACAAGAGTTTACCGGAAAGACTTTTCAGGTCTCGCAAAAAATTGTAGATAAAAACAGTATGCAAGTCTCATATGAAAATCAATTACAAAACTTTGAAACTCTACGAAATCTTATTGGTGAAATATACGATAGGGTATCTTTAGAACAACAAGAATTTGAGAAAAAAACTCAAACCTATAATATCAAATCTGAATTCCTATCTATTTCAGAAAATGCACAAAATGAGATAAGAGCTGCTATTATTGAAATTATACTGGAAGGACTATGTTGGATTGAACCAAAAGTCCTTGACAAAAAAGAGATTGGTTATGTTGCAGCCTGATACTAAGAATATCCTCTATTTCTCAAATCAAGAAAGTAAAACCACAAAGCCAAGTAATGAGATCTCAAATGAAACATTACAAAAAATCCTTCAGATCTTAGCAAAGCAAGTGTTGAAGGAAAAAACTCTAAGTATGCAAGATCTAGAACACATTCTACAAGGAGTAATTAAACAATACACTGAACAACAAAATCTAGAAGAAAACTTAGAAAATACTGAAACCGACATTCATGCATCAGGCGAACCTATCACAAAGTACCTACAAAAGCAGGGTTACCTTAAAGATGAAAAAAAATGGCTTACAAACAAAGGATTCTTTGAGATTGGTGGAAAACTTCTCCAAGATGTCATGAAAGCCATTAAAAAAGGGGGATTGGGATTTCATGAGACAAAAAATGTTGGTACAGGAAGTGTGATGCAGGATACAACAAAAAAATTTGAACCGGGAGATGACATCATATTCCTTAATGTACCGCAAACAGTACTAAATTCAATACAAAGAATTGCGAGAAAAGATTCTGAAATAAAATTTCCAATTACAATGGAACTTGATGATCTAGAAGAATTTGAAACAATTGAAGAAGTCAAAGTCGCCATCGTATATTGTATAGACCTTAGTTCTACAATGAAATATTCTGTTGATTCAGGAGAATGCAGTAGAATCGAAGCTGCAAAAAAAGCACTTTGGGGCTTGTATGTTTTAAATAAAAAATTCTTTCCAAATGACTCGATCTATATTGTTGGATTTGGATCTTTTGCATCTGAAATAGATCCACGCGATATACCATATTTGAAAACGTATGATGCAAACGATAACTTTCTACATTACACCAATTATCAAGCTGCTTTTAGACTAGCACTTAGGATTCTAAAACATGATGGTGCACAAAACAAAAGGATAGTAATGATAACTGATGGGCAACCAAGTGCTTGCTTTATTGATGATGAAAACCAAAAAAACAATATTCTTATGGATAAACCATACTCGCATTTTTACATTCCAGATGACACAACTTTATCAAAACTGAAAAATGAGCGAGAAATAAAACTTGATACTGGAGGAAAGATGGTCTATCTCTGTTATCGATATAGGCAGGTTGATCCATTCATAGAATCTAGAACCCTTGCTGAGGCAAAAAAATGTAAACGCGAGGGAATAGAGGTAGATACCATCATGGTAAGTGAGGAGGATGAACTTTTGAGTTATGTAGAAGGCCTTGAAATGCAACTAAAAGGAAGGGCATATTACATCAATCCTGCAAACATTGACAAGATATTGATAAAGGACTTTATATCAAATAAGAAGAAAATCTTAAAAAATAGATGGTGAAATGAATTGGAAGAAAACTACAATAGACAAAAAATGCTTGAAACTCTAGTTAATCCTGAAGTCTCTTCAATACTCTTAGAACTTGAAAATGGAAGTAAAGAATTATCATATCTTACCGAAAAATTACAAGTCAGTGATAATGAAATACAAAAAAAATTATCATATGTTATACAACATGGCTTTGTTAAAATAAAAAAGGATGGAAACAAGACTACTTTTACTGCAGACAAAGAAAAACTAAATAAAATAATGGAAAGTGACGAGAATTTTTCTGGAGTTGTAGATGGTCTCACAGAACTAGATTCGTTTCTTAATTAGCATCAATTCTGCCACGAGATTTAATGAAATAGATTATTCCTGCACCAATGCCTATCAATCCTATTATTATTACAATAAATCCAAAAATGCTTACTGTCAAAGATTGACCTTCAGGCAAGTATCCTAATACGGCTGTTACTTCGAGTTCTCTTTCTCCAGTGTTTTCTATCAGAAGTTTGTAGGTTCCTGCAGTTGAAATTGTGAAGTTATCTTGAAACAGATTGCGTTCTATTGATTTTGAGACAACTATCTGATCTAATGGATCATAAACAGATGTCTGCAAACGACTCACTTCTTTGAAATCTACTATTTGTAATACGTATACCCCATTCTCATTTATCGAAGGATCTAGCTCTTTTAATAGTTCCATAGACGTTCCCATTCCTAGTCGTTTTTCCTCTGTGGCAAGATTCTCAATTATCAACTGTGAACCATAAACAGAAAGTCCGATGCCAAATACTATCAAAAAACCTCCTATTACAAGGAGCATTACGGGTTTTTTCACAGGCGTGGGTGATATAAGACCCCTATTAAAATTTGGGATCTGAAATTGACCCAATAATTTAGCCTAAGGTAAAAAAGTTAGCCTAGGCTAAATTATAAATAATCCACTCTTGTTATTCTGATCAAATGCACCTAGTGAAAACAATGAAAGGAAAAATGCTATTATCTTTAATTGTAGGATTCTTTGTTACTATCATTTATTTTTCCTTACCAATTCTGAATATAGATGCAACAAAAGAACCAAAAACTTTCTTAACACATTCTGGTTCTGTTATACAAACAACAGGTGATGTAATAGATCCTGTTGGTTATTCTGGAGAGCAGTTGGAATTTAATCCAGACAAATATCTGCGTGAATTTAGTTATGGCAGGGTTTCAAAACTTTCAGATGGAACTACACTTCGTGAATTTACAATTATTGCCGAAGACGATAAGATGATGGAAATTTCACCCGGTGTATTTTTTAACGTATGGACATATAATGGAACTGTTCCAGGCCCCACCATTCGCGCAACCGAAGGTGACATGGTACGTGTGAAATTTATCAATGATGGATCGAAATCTCACACAATACACTTTCATGGAATACATCCAGCAGAGATGGATGGAGTCTTTGAACCAGTAGGACAAGGTGGAGGACAGTTCACTTACGAATTTGTCGCAGGTCCTGTGGGGGTTCATCCATATCACTGTCATACTATGCCACTTGAGGAACACATCTCACGCGGCTTGTATGGGGTATACATAGTAGATCCTAAAGAGGGAAGACCTCCTGCTGATGAGATGGTAATGATTCTAAATGGTTTTGATACAGACTTTGATACAGAAAACAACTTCTACTCTGCAAACACAATACCATTTTACTATATGCACCATCCAATCCAAATTGACATAAATGAACTGATTCGAGTCTATGTAGTCAACATTTTAGAGTTTGACCAGATAAACAACCTGCATCTACACGGAACCTTGTTTGATTACTATCCTGTAGGAACATATAGAATACCTTCTGTGTATACGGACGTAATTACACTCTCTCAGGGAGATCGGGGAATTATGGAATTCAACTATACTTATCCTGGCAAATACCTGTTTCATGCACACAAAACAGAATTTGCAGAAAAAGGATGGACTGGTATGTTTTTTGTAAAAGAATCAGAAAACACAAAACAATATGGTGTACAGTAGATGGAAGAAATTAAAAAAACACCAAAAGCAATGCTTGTTGCAAGTGCAGTAATACCAATTATAATTTTAGCTGGTATGATTGTATACATTTTTGGTCCGGGAGCAAACCTTCTTGATTTTGGTACACCACTACCAGAAATAACAATAGAAAAGATTGACTTTCTTGATTCAAAAATCATAGCTACTGTTAGAAACACTGGTCCTATTGATGTTGATATTGTACAAGCAGATGTTAACGACAGAATTCAACCTGCCGCAATTGAACCAGATAAACATCTTACTAGATTTGAAGTTGCCAAAGTAATAATTCCATTTGAATGGAACGTCGCAGAACCTTATGAAATCGGACTTACAGTAGATGATGGAACAAGATTTGTAAAATCTGTCACTGCTGCAGCACCAGCACCTGAACAAAACTTGGAACTTGCATCATATTTTGCGATAATTGGAACGTATGTTGGAATAATTCCAGTTATGATAGGATTGCTCT
>Ga0247727_10016771_pt1 | contig 11760 bp, 8 predicted proteins | sample WisWelCaveWW1625_FD_202498 | JGI IMG/M metagenome (GOLD analysis project Ga0247727, IMG submission 202498) | Biofilm microbial communities from Wishing Well Cave, Virginia, United States - WW16-25 | ecosystem: Environmental > Aquatic > Deep subsurface > Groundwater > Cave microbial mat | place...
GGACCTGTTGGGGACCGGACGTTCCGCAAAGGAGAGTGTCATTCCGGCCCAGAGCCCCAAAAACGTCGACGAGATCGTCGGCGCCCCGTCGGTCGAGTACACCTACCCCGAGGTCCTCACCAGCCGCGACGGCCAGAAAGCGATCCGCATCAAACCCTCCGGCATGTCGGCGGACGAATACGACCGCAACAAGGCCGAGAATCCCGCCGCCATCATCCAGCGCGACGTGCCCAGGGACACGTCCCTGGGCACGTCCAAACCGGAAGCGCGCGAGGAGCCGGTTGCCGAAGAGCCGACGCCGGAAAAGCCTATTGTCGTGACGCCTCCGGTCCAGCCTGCCAAACCGGTCGCCGTGAAGACGGAAACGCCGAAGCCGGTTGCCGATGAAAACCAGCGCCAAAGGCGCGTTGAGGGGGAGGCTCCGGCGGCTTTGCCGACGGAGGGGGCGACGCGAGCCCCTACAAAAGGCAAATTCACCGTCCAGGTCGGATCCTACCAATCCAGCGAGGAGGCGACGGCCTCGCTCGCCAACTGGAAGAAGAAGGGCTACTCGGCCTTCATGGCGGTGGGCTCGATCCCGGACAAGGGGACTTGGTACCGCGTGCGGATCGGGGGATTCCCGTCGCGCGAAGAGGCCCAGAAGTTTTTGGAAAAGTTCAAGGCCAAGGAAAAGGCGTCGGCCCTGGTAGTGCTCTCCAGCAGTTGAGAGTGAACAGAAGAAGGTTTCCTTTGCGCAAGAAGATTACAACGACGATCTACATCACCCCGGAGCAGAACGAGCAGCTCAAGACCCTCCACGACCGCACGAAGGTCCCCATCGCCGAGTTCATCCGCCAGGGCATCGACCTGATCCTGGAAAAAAACCAGTCCGTCCTCCCCAGGCAACTCACCCTCTACGACGCCATCGCGGCGGCGGGCGGGAAGAAGAACGCGCAGGAGTGATCGGGCTAGCGGATGACAATTTTCTTCTTGCGGAAATCAATGAAGAGCCGGTTCTGCCGAAGTAGTTTTGTCCCGATGAGAATGTCTTTGGAATGCGATGTGACCGCATAAACGTCCTGGAACTTTTGATTCCAAATGATTTTACCGAGGTAAACTTTTTCCTCGACGATATCACCAGTTGCGATCTCATATTTTTCGTATCCGAAGAAATACCAACTCTTGACCAGAGACATAGGAACACTGAGATAACCATTGAATCCCGTGTCGACGATGGCCCTCATTCGAAGCCGCCGTTTCCCAAGGACAAGAGATATAGGAACGACCGGCTCGTCCTGCGAGTTAATCCGTCCGGAGATCATCGATGATAGAAACGGAATTTATGAACGGAAGAGTAACCGATGCGAAAGACAGAAAAGCGAGAGTGCGGATACTCCTTTTTGGCCTTGAGGGCAACGGCAAGCTCGTCCTTTCCCAGGACGTATCGGCCTGTTTTAGGATCGATCGCAATGATGTGGCCTATGTGTCGTTTTCCAAAGCGGGCCCGTAGCCTCTTATAAATCCTCTCTCCTGGTAAACTCTTTTGCATGAACATCCTTCTTTCTTCTTCTTCACGAATAGCAAAAGAAACGCTTCGTGTCGAGCCCGGTAGAGAGTGTAAAGTCTAAAAGGTCTTTGTCTGTTAATTAACACCGATCCAGCGGTTCAGACTGTCCGGTCCTTGCACCCGCTTGGTTTTCCAACCCATTGATCTCGCTTAAGATTAATAAAATGGGGGTTGTCCCGCCGTGCTGGCACGAGTCCTGCTCAACATGATCCCGAAAGGAATGAACCCATGAACCGATATAAATATGTCGTTCTCTGGCCGTATCCCCGAGTCCAATATCAAGGCTCGGGAGAGGTCCTTCTGGCCGGTTATTCGCTTGATCGGCTGGAAGCGGAGAAAATCGGCAAGAATTTCCCCGGCTCCTCGCGTTCAAAGTCGTCGAGGTCGACGAGGACGAGGGCGGTTTCACGTATTGCACCGAGAATTGTTCTCATTATCGCCTCAAGCCCGGCCAGGAAACCGCCGTTCCCGGTCTCGGACCTGAGACCAAGAACAGTTTGCTGATCGATTGACGAGATGCGTTATGGCGCAGCTTTCAAATTGGATAAATTTTCGCCGTTGCCCGGGAGAGGGAAAAATGTTTCAAGGGCCCCCATTGGTTCCCGCGAAGCAACCTTTCCTCCGCAGCGGCGATACCGATCAACGTAGAATGAATTTTGGAGGAGTTATGAAATCCCCCCTGACCGCCGCAGCCGCCGCCGTCTTGTTATTCGCATCGGCGCAACTGACAGCCCAGGTCCCCAAGTACGTCAACTTCCAGTCCGTGCTGAGGGACGACAGCGGTAACCTCGTTGAGGATGGGTTTGTCGACCTGACCTTCAAAATCCTGGATCAAGACGGGGACGAGCTCTACGCCGAGGTCCAGCCCGGCGTCCAGGTGGTGAGGAGTGCCATCAACGTGATGATCGGGGAGGGGGTCACCCCGGGCAGCACCCCCTCGGCGCCGACGGGGGGGATTCCCATCGACACCCTGGACCCCAATCTGGGTTCTCACTTCTTACAGATCCAGTTTGGGCCGAATCTGCCGAGCGATCCGATGGAGCTGGGGAGCGTGCCGTATGCGATGTATGCGGAGAGGGCGTTGTCTTTTGTAGGAGAGTTTCCTGTCAATCAGATACCAGATGAGATTACAAGGGATACGGAATTAGCAGCGGCGATTCAGGCGCATTCGGATGAGGATATAGCGACGGCGCATCCGAATGGCCAATTCCCGATTTCCAGACTTGATACTGATATTGCGACGCAAACGGAGCTCAACAGCGAGGCTTCGGCGCGATCTTCAGCTGATTCCAGCGAAGCATCAACGAGGTCGAGCGCGGATTCGAATTTGCAGGGGCAGATTAATAACTTAAATTCAACGGTTTCAAATCATGCGAGCAGGCTAAATACCTTAGAGGGTAATGGTAAATTGTGTGTCATCTCCGCATATTCATCTGTAATCTTCGATGGAGACGACGAGAATTGTCGAATTCATGCATTTGCTGTCAATTTTGGCTCCTCGGGGACAGCTCTTGCTGGGCTAGCATCAATCACACACATCAATGATCCAGGAATCTATGAAAAGAAGGATCAAATCCATGTGCGAGCAGTTCAGGATAATTCTCCAAACAAGATGATCTTCATTATTGCGGCAGCAAGAGACAATCATCCCGCTGTTGGTGGTCTAGCTATTGGGATGGTTCCTTATAATCAGAGCTGTCCCGCTTCTGAAGCTGGAACAGTTGGGGTTACTTTAATCTCAGATAAAGGTGTTCTTGCCGATGGGTTGTGTGAAATTAGTGGCGTAGATATAACGGCTGCCCGATCGGCTCTTTAAAACCATTATGGAGGAGACAATGATGCACAAACGTTTCATATTTTTCCCTCTATTCATTGTGGTTATAGCTCTAGCCTCTTGGGGAATTGGTGGATGTGGAAATAGCTCAACGACAAGCATCGATGGATTCCCTTTGGTAGGTGGGGGTTATCTCATAAGAGATCTCGATGATATTGAGAGTTGTCTTGGGCCAATGCCCTCTTCCCTCTCTATCGATCAGTCTCCTGACAATCCCGATCAACTGACTATTAAGATTATCAGAATTTGGGAAAGTGGATTAATAGAGTGGCCAGGTTCGATGTCAAAGTCTGCACAAATCATTTTCGAAGGAATTGCAGAAAAGGGCAATCAAGTTTCCTGCGAGGGGCAAGCCCTTTTTGAAGGTGTCAGCAAGTCTGATATTACTCTTCCGTTAGAATGCACAGTGGATTCAAAACTTTGTCATGTTACGTTTGACGGAGATTCCACGCCATTGACGTTGTTTTCTTCATGTGAATTCGCTGTCGCTGATAAAGCAACGGCGTTAACAGCGATCGAGGGTTATGACGTCTCACCAATGCCGCAAGAGGCGATCGATGCATTAAAAATCGGCTGCATCTATTCGTCAAAACTTGAGGTCTCACTATTTCTTGAAGCCTTTTTATGTTCGATTGGAGTGAACCCATCTTTAGTTGATGATCCGGATAGCGCAGGCATAGATCCGGATATTTACGGGGCCGTAGATGATCTGGAGTTCATTGATCTGGATAATCTTGCTGAATCCTGTGAAAATGAAATAGCTGCTCTTTAACAAACCCCCTGATTTTTCTAGCCTTTTTCCTAAAAACGAGCTACAGCGCCACCTCAAGTAAGGTTAATGCTTTACCCATGCCTGAGAGGTTTGGTGTTGCCGTTCAAATTCGTGTACGCCAGTAGCAACATTTCCCACTTCAAGTCGAAGAGTTCGCGAAACTATTAGGTTTTCGTCATGACGACCAATCTGGCTCATCTTACATCCTTAGGGAACCTGATTACTGCGATACAGACCCACACCCAGGCTCTGTCGATGGGGGTGCAGTGGGGAAATTCAGCAGAAGACCTTCGGGTTCAGATAGCGGAAAACTTGGCGCCACTCGAAGAAGCGGGTCTTCCAAATTTTGTCCCCGCTCCGTTTGAATCTCTGCGTAAATTTGCTGGTGGTGAGGATGTTGCTTTGGCTGAACTAGCGGCCGCGAAAAGCCAGCTCGAATATGTAAGTCAATTTCTTCGATCCCTTAATGGTGCAGGAAATGGTTCCTCCGAACGTTTCCGACGGCTGACAGGACCGGCACGTCCTTCTACACGCCCTACTAGCATGCCGCCTTCTCATCGAGCCGATGCTTTGGCAAGCGTGGGATCCAACGGATCAATACACAGATTGCCGGAAATGGTCGACTTGTCGCTTGGCTATCCGACTCGCGGAGAAAATCGAGAGATCAGCGTTGCGTTTGTTGATGTCGTTGGTTTTACTCCTCTTGGTGAAATGCTGTCACATGATGAGGTGTTCCCCGTTTTGAATTCGGTTTTGGAAGAACTTGAAGAAGCTGTTGAGTCAGAGGGTGGTGAGGTACCTGCTAATTGGGGCGATGCTCTTATAGCCCTATTTGGATCTCGCAGAGGAGAAAATCATGCTCGTGCTGCTATACGGGCCTGCCTAAAAATGGAGCGTGCACTTGTAGAGTGGAATAGAAGTTCGAGACAAGGTGATATGCCAATCCTGCTGACACGATTTGGTATTGATACAGGGGAAGTCGCGATCGGTTATTTGGGAGGGAAGCGACGCAAGGTTAGAACGGCCATTGGTAGGCATGTGAATATTGCCGCACGACTCGAATCGATAGCCTTTGTGGAGAAGGAGAATGGAATCAAGGAATTCGGAATTTTTGCATCGGCACGAACTCTAAGAAGCGCCGGACCCTTTTTTGCATCTGAACCTATGGGACTGAAAAGTCTGAAGGGTGTCGCGGAGCCGATTGAAACCCACAGAATTCATCATGAAGCTCCACCTTCACTCATCCCGCGAGGCGCATTTCAGACCACATTTATTGGGCGACAGTATGAATTTTCCCAACTTAAAAGGGATTTCTCAGATTGTTGCGAGAACAGTCGCAGTAGTTTTGTGATCATTAAAGGAGAAGCTGGAGAAGGAAAAAGCCGCTTGGGGGATCGCTTCATTCGAGAGTTGGGTCAGAATGCAACCCTATTACTTGCCCAAGGTGAAGATCGTGAAGCGCTAATACACTACGAGGCCATAGCATCTGCCCTCAGTGCCTTAGCCGGTTTGGAGCCCGGTGAAGATCCAGAGCGAGCGCGTAACAAGGTAAAATATGTAACGCAGACTGCGGCGGCGAGCGATCAGGATGTAGCCAAGGATCTTGAACGCAGACTGCCATTTCTTTGGCAGCTTTTAAATATACCCTATAAAGCCAACACTTCCGATCAAGCCTTTGCGGAGCTTTTGGAAAGACCTCACGAATTTTGGGAACAAGTCCTGCAAACCGTTGAAATTCTGTTTGATCAACTCTCTAAGAAACAACCTTTGGTATTGGTTGTCGAAGATTTACACTGGGTTGATCCAGGCAGTTTGGGCTTTATCAAACGGCTACTCACTAGATTCGAAGAGCAACGCTTTTTTGTACTTGGGTTGAGTCGTCCGGCGTTTGTCAATCAAGCATCTGACTTCATAAATGAGACGGAAGCGAAGGTAATATCACTTGAGCCCCTCAGCGACGAGCAACTTCGAAAGATTGTGGGAGAAATCATCCCAACATCTGGATCACTGGCTGAGGAACAGAAGGTAGTTGGCCAAATAATCCATCTTTCGGGGGGCAATCCGTATCTGATCACCGAGATAGCTACAGAAGTTCTAAATGGAATGATTATAGAGCAGGACCAATCATCAAAGACCTGGCAATTTATTTCAACTACACGAGGAATGCGAAAAGTGGTGCCCTTGCCGAGTGGAGCCATGGGCTTTCTGCAGGCGAAAATAGACCTCCTTGGTGAGACTCATAAGGAAGTCCTTCGATTGGCGGCTGTTCTTGGTGGAGAGTTCACAAGCGAAGATTTAACCGGATTGGCTAACACGATAATAAACTCAGGTGAGGAAAACAGCCTTCTTTCTTTAGAAACTGGGACCATGCTTGCTCAAGAACCCAGATCAATTTTGAACGAAATGGTAGCTGAAAAAGTGATTATTCCAATGGATGAGAGAGGCCGCTATCAGTTCCCACATGCGCTCCTCAGAGAAACTGCTTACGAACAAATATGGAAAAAGACACGAGCCGAAATCCATCTCGCCATGGCTCGATATCTAAAGGAGAGGCGTCCAGGTGAATTGGCTACTATCGCTTCTCATCTTGCAAGTGGTGGACATCGCGAAGAAGCATCGCAATATTACTACAGGGTCTCAGAAAAGGGATGTCAGGCAGATCCTGAGGGATCGATAGAATATTATAGAAAGGGCTATGAGCAGGCTAGCGATCCTCGTTTAAAGTTGAGATTGCTGCGAGGATGGGACGAGGCACTCTATACGAGTGGAAAATGTGACGAACAAGAAAAAATCTATCAGTTATCTTTGCCATTATTAGAGAGCTTGCCGCCTATCGATCGAGCTGGGACTCATTATCGAAGAGCTCGTGCCTTGAACAAATTATTTAGGTTTGATGAGGCAATTCTAGAACTACAAGAAACATTGAGAATAATCTCGGACTTATCTCCCCAGTCTCCATCTGAAACGACAGAGATGTTAAAATTAAAGGCAAGTGCCCTTCTTCAGATTGGACTGACCTATGGTGAGATTGGAAGAGCGGAAGATGCTCTTGCAGTCTATGAGGAGGGATATAAGGCTGCAGCTGAAGCTGGAGACTTTTTGAATATGGGGCGAGGTTTATGGGGGCTTGTTGATGGGTCGAACAAAATTGGGAGATATTCGGGAGTCCTGGAGCGAGCAAGCAAGGCATATGAGAGTCTAGTAGCAATCAGAGATCAAAGAAGGCTTATCGGACTATTGGCCGAATGGAGTCGATCTTACTTACAACTAGGCGACTACAATAATGCCGAATCTACGCTTCGGAAAGCTCAAGAAATTGCCGGAGGACTGCAAGGTGCCGCGCTATCCGTTGGAGAAGTTGTGCCGCTGATGGGAAAAACTTTAACCCTTCTAGGGCGCAATATTGAGGCAATTAGGTTACTTCAATCATTTCAGAATCCAAATAAATCCAATTACCTGCTGAAGCTTGTGTATTTGTCGTTTGCGTACCTCAATCATGGACAGCTCGAAGCAGCAAAAGCGGAAGCAGAGAAAGCCATAACATTGGCAGTTGAAACAAAAAACCAAAGCATGGAGGCCGCGGCCAGAATGGTGGTCGCCAAGGTCCTTTTAAAAGAAGGAAAAACTTCTGAAGCGCTTACAGCAAATATTCCTGCGTTGAGTATATTTACTGACGGTCAAGTGACGGCTGATCTCGATTTGGAAATCTTGGATACCCATGCAACTATTCTAGATAGACTGGGAAGATTGGAAGAAGCATGGAAACATATTGAGAGAGCTAAGAATATTCTTGCTGAGCGTTCTAGAACAATCGATGCGGAGCGGGATCGAGTCAACTTCCTCGGACGGATTGATACCAATCGCGCCATAGTGAAACTATGGCAAGTATTAAGTGTCGCGCGTGAGATTGAATCAAGTAAACAGGCCGAAATAAGGGCCTATCTTGATCAGCTTGATTTCTATCACTTCCCTTCTGTTCCCAATGGCCTGCAGAATATTATTGGCAAAGCCTTGGAAATGCCCGGTGAGATAGTCTCGAGTGATGATCATGAAATCACGCATCGTTCTAAAGCACATGAGGCTGCCGAAGTGGGCGCAGTACTGGTTGATGGACCATTAACCTCAATATTTGCATTTATTTCAAACAGCGAAATCGAACTGGATGTAAACCCAGGAGAGCTTGAAGAGTTTCATGCTGAACAGATTAATTTTAAATTACTTCGGGACATCGAAAAGACTCTTTGGGGATTAGCTGACTGGAATATTGGCTCTCCGCTGATAAGGGGAAAAATTGCCCTCGCAGTCTCAAGAAGGGGCAGGAAAATGAGAGAAATTCTGGAAGGTGAAGTAACGAGCAAAGATGGTTCCGTCGTCATTGAATTGAGAAGATCGCCAAAATCAAGTTTTGTTACTCAAGAAGGCGAGGTCATTGATTTTAGTCAGAGTAAAAGAAAGAGACCGAAGGAGATGGAATTTGGGACTTTGAGATTCACTTTCGTTCCACAAGATATTGGGCAAACAGTAGTTGTTATGGAGATGGGTAAGGCTTTATACAGTCGCAACGTTCAAAACTTCCTCAGAGCATTTTTTAATGCCTACCGTAGCAGGCGAACTTAGAGATCCAATAAATTCTCCAAGTAAATTCAGTATAAGAGAATTATCTATAGTACGCGTCTGATAATAATTGCTTCTCCATTCATCCCAGCGTTTGAAAAGGTCACAAGGGGAGAGCTGAGTTTGGTTCAGAAGTGCTTTTAGGACGGAGGGCATCTTGTTGATAATCTCATAATAAAAGACCGAAAATGCCGGCATGTTCAAATTTAAATTGGGAGTCGGGACAGAATAAAACGATGAAAAGAGGATAGGTTGAGATTTGATCAATTCATCAATTTCTTCATCGTCAAAGGGGCTTAGTGAGACGTCTGAAGGTGTTTTGTCCCATATCAATTCGGATCGATATTCCTTTTCGATGGATGTTCCTGAGAGCGGAGATAAGCGGTGGAGAGGGGTATCTACTGCGCCCATTAGTTTTGATTCTAGCGCCGCATGAATTGTTTGATCTAAATCTTCTTCAGTTTCAGTAGGCAGGCCAACAATGAATGATGTAATTGACTCAATGCCTAAAGATACGGACTCTGTCAAAATAGTTTTGAAATGACTTATGTTAAGGTGTTTCTGTATGTCAGCTTGAGTCTTCGCAGACCCACTATCAATTCCAAAGAAAAACCCCCTACACCCACCGCGATACAATGCATGAATGCGCTCAATGTTCAATGTGTCAGGCCGGGCGCTGACGGACCAGGAAAACTTTTCCGAATTATTTTTCTCGAAGTGTTCCGAAAATTCCGCAACGTACCTATGTGACGTCGTAAAGTTATCGTGGGTAAGACTAAAACTATTTAGGCCTAAATCTCGTTGAAGCCTTCTCATTTCCTCTAAGATTCGCCCTGGCGATTTCATTCTAAACTGCCTTTCCCACATTAACGATGTCGAACAGAATGAACAAAGGAACGGGCATCCACGACCAGCTTCTATCAAAGGAATGAGGGGAGCGATTGCCAGGTAATCCTGAATTTGAATTCTTTCAAAACGAGGGAAGGGTAAATGATCAAGATTGTCGATGAGTTTGCGAGGAGACGTTTTATGTATCTCCTTCCCATTTCTGAAAGCTATTCCCGACGTATTGAGAAGTGAAGTTACATCCCAATCGCCTTTCATGAGTTCTACAAGAGTATTTTCTCCTTCTCCAATGACTATGATATCGACCCAAGGGCAAACTCTAAGTGTTTCTTCAGGGACTGATGATGGCTGAGGGCCTCCCAGAATAACCTTAGAGTTCGGCCATTTCATTTTAATTTCGTTCGCCAGAAGCAGTGCGAACGGAAAGTTGGAGCATATGGATGAAATCCCAAAGACATCACATTCTGTATGATCGAGCCTTTGAAGGGCGTGTCGTTTAAAGGTTTCCCAATTACTCAGCGATGGATCTTTTTTAAGATCAAGATCAAAGTCGATAATTTCCGACTCAATGCCTTCCTCTTCTAATGATGTACCTAGGGAAATCAGTCCCATCGGAAAATAAATATCCTTAGAGAAGTAAGGAGTTGTAGGGGGATTTATCAGACAAATCTTGGTCATTGTAACTGGTCGACTTTTTCCTGCAGGGACTTGATTTGGTTAAGAAGGTACTCAGTTCTCAGCTCATTCATTGTGCTTTCTGTTATCCTGTCAGTTTGGATGCCTCGGTCAATTGCCTTTTGGGTAACGAAAGTTTGCATCCCGACGTCTTCTATGTCGGCTGCATTCATGTATTGAATTGTAACCGCACCAGCGGGTGCAGGGGACATCAGTGATTCTGCTGATGTGGGCGCAGTGATCATCAATGATCCTGCCTTTTGGGCGGGCGCAGGCGCCATCAAAGATCCTGCGGGCGCAGGGGCCATCAACGATCCTGCTGTTTGGCTGGGAGCAGGAGCCATCAGTGATCCAGCCGTTTGAGGAGGTGTGGCAGTACTTTGAGCTTGAGTCTTTCCAGCCTCAACCGTTGGCTTGCGAGTAAAAAACTCACCCGCCTGAGCATGCCCGTGACTGCTAAATAATGAGAGAATAAAGCCAGTAATTACTGCATAGATCGATGCGATCTTTCGTTTTGTAACTTCCGCCATAAATCCCCCTTGGCCCAAGTCTGATTAATGAATGGGCCAAAAGGGGATAAAGCAAGGTCTATGCCAGGTTATCCACAGGTATATAGCTAGATAATTCAATAACTTATAAACTTATCCTCCTTATCAAAATGAGAAAGTTATCATTTTGATATTCAATATGATAATCGCAGACGAAAGCTTATTTAAATTAATGAATTAGATTTGATTAAGCCGCCGGCGTCCTAGGCACGGTCATGGTGGGCGGTTTCCACTTCCGAAAGAAGCTTGCGCATTTCCCGCGATTGGTTGATCCATGTGGCCCGAAAAAATGGACACATCGCTCATCCGAAACTTCTGCATCATCGCCCACATCGACCACGGCAAGTCCACGTTGGCGGATCGGATCCTCGAGCTCACGGGGGCCATTTCCTCCCGTGAGAAACGCGACCAGTTTTTGGATAAAATGGATCTCGAGCGCGAACGGGGGATCACCATCAAGGCCCAGTCGGTCCGGCTTAAGTACAAGGCGAAAAACGGCAAGGAATACCTCTTCAACCTGATCGACACGCCCGGCCACGTGGACTTCAACTACGAGGTCTCGCGAAGCCTGGCCGCCTGTGAAGGAGCGCTGCTCGTCGTCGACGCCGTCCAAGGGGTCGAGGCGCAGACCGTCGCGAACGCCTACCTGGCCATTGAAAGCAACCTGGAGATCGTGCCGGTCATCAACAAGATGGACCTGCCGTCGGCGGACCCCGAGCGGGTGAAGAAGCTCATCGAAGAGATGGTGGGCGTCCCGGCGGACGACGCGGTCTTGACCTCGGCCAAGACGGGGCAGGGGATTATCGATATTTTGGAAAAAGTCGTCGAGAGGATCCCGCCGCCCAAGGGTGACCCCCAAAAACCGCTGAAAGCGCTCATCTTCGACAGCTGGTTCGACAATTACGCCGGCGTCGTCGTCCTGATC
>Ga0247727_10016773_pt1 | contig 11760 bp, 13 predicted proteins | sample WisWelCaveWW1625_FD_202498 | JGI IMG/M metagenome (GOLD analysis project Ga0247727, IMG submission 202498) | Biofilm microbial communities from Wishing Well Cave, Virginia, United States - WW16-25 | ecosystem: Environmental > Aquatic > Deep subsurface > Groundwater > Cave microbial mat | place...
GCTTGTTGATGAATCTGCGGAACTTGATGAGCTCTTCCTTGTCCAATCCGAGGGTCTCCAGGCTCATGGAGGTCGCGCGCTTGTCCAGGATACGAAGCACCATCTTCTCGCCATGCACGGTCGGAATGGTTGAGACACGAAAATCGATATCCCTCCCCTCGACGGTCGCGTTGAAACTCCCGTCCTGAGGCAAGCGCTTTTCCGAGATGTCCATCTTGGAAATGATCTTGAGTCGCGAGATCAGGGGCAGCATCATGGACTTGTCCGGCGGCGGAACTTCATACAAGACGCCATCGATGCGAAAACGGATCGAAATTTGGTCCTCAAAGGGCTCCACGTGGATATCGCTCGCTCGGTCCTTCACGGCCTGCAGGATAAGGAGATCCGTGAGGTTGATCACCGGTGCTTTTTCGGCACTTGCCACGATGTTATCAAGAGTCAGCCTGGATTCCGATTCCTTCTTGACGATGACCTCGCCTTTTTCCTTGTACGAGGCGTCGACGACGGATTTGAGCTGGCTTCCCCCCTGGCCGTAGAGGAGACCTAGGTTGTGTTCTATATCCGCGTGAGACGCCACGACTTTTTGGATGTAGCACCCGGTCATTAAACGCAGGTTATCGACTAAAACGACGTTCGTTGGGTCCGCCAGGGCGATCTTTAGGGCGTTCGCGTGCCGGTACAGGGGCAGGACGTGATTTTTACGGCAGAATTCCTCGGTCAGGAGCTGGTTCAGCTTCTGGTCGGGGGCAGGCGTCAAAAGGTCGGTGTCACGTGTCGCGGAGGGCAGATTGAGAGCCTTGCTCAGGGCCAGGACCATGTCCTTGTCGGACACGACACCTGATTTGATCAGCGTAGCGTCGAGCGTGTCGGTGCTGCGTTTCTGCGACTCCAGAGCCTTGTTCAACTGCTCCTGTGTGACCAGCTTTTCTTGGAGCAGGATCTCGGACAGCTTGAGGTATGTGGATGAGCCTTGCCCGGTGACGGCCATGGGGGAGCTACTTTTTAGAACTCAGCGCGTCCATCGCAGATGCCATCTTGCTAGCGATCATCTGAGGACTCAGAGCATCCAAGGCCTGGGTCATCTGCCTTTCCACGACAGGGTTTGAATAACGTCTCTCGCTGTCCTGCACCAATTCCTCTTCCCGCGAAAAAAAGTTCTGCTTGGTCTTTTCGAAATTCTCGTAAGTTCCTCCGACAGAATCCATTTCCTTATCCATGAACTGGTCCAACATGCGGCGTACCGACACATCCTCGCCGCGCGCGGTGGCGCTATTTACGCCTAAGCTCGTCACTCCGCGCACGATATGCGGCGTCACAAAAATAATAAGCTCCCTATCCACGTCTTCCGCGCTGTCATAGCGGAACGCCTTGCCGATCCCAGGCAGATCCCCCAAAAAAGGTATTTTGCGTCTCGCGGTCGTCCCCTGGCCGTCGATCAAGCCAGCGATCACGAGCGTCTCGTTGTCTTTGACCCTGGCCATGGTGCGGACAAGCCGGGTCGTGGTATCCACAAAATCGGAGAAAAAAGCGGACTGCGCGGCGGTGGTGACCGAGGGCTCGAGAAAGAGAAGGACCGTGCCATCGTCGTTGATCTGCGGGGTCATCCTCATGCTGACGCCGATCTGCGCGCGCTCGGCCTCGGCCGTGACGGTCGGGGCAGTGGTCGTGCCCGCGGTGGTCGTTTTTGAGCCGATAGCGGCGTTGGAAGACAGCTGAATGGATGCCGCCTCATTGTTCTGCGTCAAAACACGCGGTCTCGCCAGGATCTTCGTTCGGCCGTTGGTCTCGATGTAATGCAGTACGGCGCTAAGGTTGGTGGCATCGATGGATCCGTATTCAAGATTAGAGGCCGCGGTGTCAGTGTCGCCTAGTTCGGTGACAAAAAGCGACGGTTTTACACCCTTGGTCTTATTCAGGAAGTTTTCAGTAAACGGAAATGCGGTCGTCCTTACCCCCGAAGCAAACGACCCTAATGTGCCGCTGTCTCCCCCCCATTCGATGCCCATATCGGACACCATGGATTTTGAGACTTCCATGATGTGGACCTCGAGGATCACCTGAGAGGGAGGCACGTCGACTTGTGCCAGGATCTTCTCGATGGCCGCGATGGAATCCGCCGTGTCCGTGATAATCAGGCTGTTCGTGTGAAGATCCGTTGCCAATTTCCCTTGGGGAGACAGTAGTTTTTGCACCAATTTATCCGCGCCCTTGTCTCCCGCGCCTGAGGTCGAAGCTGGGGGACTGGAAGAGCCGCTAGAGCTGCTAGAGCTGCTAGAGCCGGCTGATGCTGAAGCCGATTTAGCCAAGTCGCTCACCGTGACGTTGCCACCAACATCCAGCGGCGAGGAGGATAAACGCATGTACTTCAACCGGATCACTTTCGTGCTCAATTCCGCCGTCTGGACCTTACTGATCGGGTAGACGATGTAGATATCGCTTCCCGGCTTTTTTGAGAAAGCAAGTCCGTTGGCCGAAACGATGGAGCTCAGCGCGTCCTTCGGGGAAACGTTCTCGAAATAGACGGTCACTTTCTTCGATTCCACTTCCTGGCTCGCCACAAAATTGAGTCCGGACTGCTGAGAAAAAAGAAGGAGAACATCCTTCAGCAAAGCGCCGTCAAAGCTCATGGAGATCGTGTCCACGTTGGAACTGTCCATTTCGATCGGGATCTCACGCGTCAGATCGGCGTCGGCGGCCTGCGCCGCGCCGGGCGTGAACAGTCCTGCGGAGAAAAAACAAAGCGTTAACCAGGTCAATCGTCTCATGGCGCGGGTGTCCTCGTTATTTGGGTTTAGGGATTTCATTGGCCGGTTTCCTTATTTTTTGCTCGATAATGATCTCTTTGCCGTTCAAGGTCACCGCGACTCCTTCTTTGTCTATCCGGGAAATTTTCCCCGAATCAAGAGCGCTGCCAACATGGTATATCTTGCCTCCGATGATGGCGCGGGGATTGTTCTCAGACAGAAGGATCCCCTGAATACTCATGGTTTTCAGTCTTTGCTCCGTCTTGACGGACTCATCCGCGGGTTTTTCCTGCACCCGCCCGGCAAACGGGTCCCGGAAAGACGCGCCCGTGTAACGGACCTCCTCCGCCCCGGCCGCAAAAAAAACAGCGTTGAACATCAAAAAACAGGTTAAAAACCTCCTCATGGCTACAAGGCGCCCGGCGTCGGGCTGAACAAACCCACGCTAAGCGATATTTTGTAAATGCTCGCTTTTGGTCTTGCCCCTCCGCCGGCGGCGTCTAAGACCCCGGCCGACGCGGTCCTATCGATATCCACCGCCAATATTTTTACGTATTGCTCAAGACTTTCCACGCGGCTGACAAATTCACCCAGCTGATGGTAATTGCCCTCGGCCTCGATGCGAACGGAAATGCGTTCTAGGTAGCCGCCGCCCGCCAACTTTTTTTCATCAGGCGTGATCGACAGGATGGAGAATTTTGTCTTGTCCGCGATAGAGTTAAGCTCTTCGATCAACCAGGCTTTGTCGCCGGCGCTCGAAAGTTTTTGCTTATACCCGCTGAGCTTTTTCTCCGAATTGGCGATATTCCCGAACGAGGCCTCTTTCTGAGACAGACCGCCCAGCTCCGCTTTGACCACGGCGATGCGGGACAATCCCGGCTTGATCACCAGAACCCCGCCCGCGAATAGACCGCCGATCAAGGGCACAAGGATCACCACGATGCGCCTATTCTTCAGTTTTAACAGCAGGTCGTCGATCATATCAGGCCTTCTTTGCCGCGCAGTCCAGCGTAAATTTCATCACGGGTTCGGTTCCGATCGTCGTTCGCTGTGTCGAGACGATCTTGATCTCATCAAACCCCGACATAAACTCCTCGCTCTCCACCAATCCTGACACGAGTTTATTGACGGTCGTCAGCTCACCCCCGGCTTGGGGCGCTGACACATGCCCGACCAGGCGGATGCTGAATGTGCTTCGACCCTGATCCGAGACATCATCGACGAGGCTGAGGCGCTGCAACTGGACGTTCGCCGGAACGGTCTTCGCGAGCGCGTTCATCTTTGATGTGAAATAGACCCTTCTATCGATAAGCTCCGAAAAAAAAGCGATCTTTTTCTGGGCTTCCATCCCCTTCGTCTGCAGGGTCTCTATCGGTTCCGAGATGACCGCGCTTTCAGCTTTGGGGTACTTCAACATCGCTTTTTGCAGCTCCATTTTCTTCGCGTTGGTGATGCCCGACATAGCAAAATACACCACCGCGAAAAAAACAGCCAGACCCAGGATCTCCGTGACGGCCAGATTGTGAAGCTGTTTCTTTTCTTCCTCCCAACTGAGCGCGGCAACAGGAGCAGTCGTGGTAGCATCCGCTCCTTTGAGATCGATCCTCCGGGAACCTTGCTTTTCCTGAGCGCTTAACGTCAGACCATAAGCGGCCGCGGAAGCGGCCGTCGAAGTAAAAGAGGTTGGAGGCTGGAATAACTTTCCCGAATCCACCGGCACGGAAAACTCGCTCCTCAGGACCTGGGACAGGCTTTGCGCGTCGCCCGGAAAGGGCGCCGCCAGATAGAACCTCCCCAGCTTCAGTTTTTTAAAATTGTCGTTAAAATAATCCATCGAGATCCGGATGTCCGACACGACGACCGGGATATCCAGCTGCGACGTCAAGGAAGTCCGGGATAACGCCAGATGCTGCGTGGCGAGCACCGAGCCATTTTTCTGAATGACCAATTCCGCTGTCTGCTCGTTATTGGCAGCGAGGATGGCGCATACCTCCCCTGTGCCTTTCGGAGACTGGAGGTAAAAAGCCCGGGCCAAGGACTGCGAAACGAGCTCTACCTGAGAAACTCGGACGCCGGCCAGTTGAAGAAGAGAGCTCAGTGAATCCACCCATTGTTTTTTGCACGCGAAGAAAACGACGCCGCATTTTTTTCTTTCCGCGTCCGGGTAGGTCTCGTAATCGTAGTAAAGGTCCTTCATGTCGAAAGGGACGTACTTTTGCGCCTCGAAACGAACGGCGCTCCTCTCGTCTTTTTTGGGCAGGATAGGAAGTTCAAAATAGCGCGTCATCGAGCCGTCTCCGGGGATCGCCAAAGAGAGGCTCTTGGCAGCGACATTGGCCTGATTGAGCGCGACGCGGATGTTATCGATCACTTTTTGCTTCATCCCCGGCGGCCCCTCCAAAACGTTCTGGCTTTTTAGCTCCGAAAACCCCAGAACCTTGGCCGTTTGTCCGGAGAGCTGGGAATTTACCACGCAAATCGTCTCCATATCGATGTATAGCCCGATCCGGTTTGGTGTTGAAAATAGCCCCATTTTTGACAGAATTCGCTCTGCTTTAACTGGTTACAGTCGCAAAAAGTTAATGTTAATAAAAAAAGAGAGAACTCGCCTATCTTTGATGATTATTCTATCACGAACCTGACTAAAGTATAGCAAAAATTGTAAAGAATAATCAAAGAAAAATGAGACGGGATAAATCGAGGGCTAATTGTTACTTTGCAGGACAAATTCAGGTTCAAGAACGGGCTCAAAATGGCCGTGACTGGAGATGGGAAAAGTGGCCGTCTCATAAACACCCACCGCTGTCCTGCGAACAGCGTTCAAGGTGCCATAGATAGGTCCCCAAGTCGCGCCCGCCCAGAAACCGTTTTCTTCGCTGACATCTTGGACCCCTTTGAAGAGCTCTATCCAGCCAAGGCCTGTGTTCGCGACACCGCGGCCTAGTTTTCGGGTCGCCCCCGCGCCATAATCCTCGCGCGACCTGTCTATCGGGGTCACGTCATAAAAGGCCGCCCCCGGAACGCTTATGGCAAGCGCCCCGGCCACCAAAAAAATCGCCCCGACCCAACTCTCAAGGATTTTTTTCATCGTCATCTTCCTCCCCCTCTTCGCCGTCCTCGTCTTCGGGCCCTTCAAATGCCTCCGGAGACTCCTGGGCTGGCGGAGCCTCCTCCAGACCCTTAAAGAACTCCTCGGAGGTCAAGGTCTTCAGTTGTTCTTTGAACTTCTCGATCTCATCTTTTGTGATCGGCTTCTCGACGGCGGGACATTTTTTCAGGACTTTTTCATCGATGAAGATCGGACAATGGATCCGGACCGCGATCGCCAGGGAGTCGGAAGGCCTGGCATCGATGACGACGTTCTTGCCGTTGGCTTTCACGTGGATCACGGCGTAATAACTGTTGTCCTTGAGATCGCTCACGACTATTTTTTCCACCGCCGCGTTGAGAGACCCCAGTAGATTGACGATAAGATCATGCGTCAAAGGCCGCGGAAACTTCTCGCCCTGAAGTTCAAGCGCGATGGCGTTGCCCTCGTTCATCCCGATCCAGATCGGCACCAGGCGTGTTTTGTCCACGTCTTCCAAGACCACCACGTACTGCGGCAGAGGGAACAAACACACCACCGACACGATTCTCGCTTCTTTGATCATTCTTCACCCTTTACTGAGGTTTCACTAACTAATGGGCACACTGGAAGCCCCAGCTTTGGTCGTATGCAAGGCGCGACGACGAGGCATAGTCTTGACTATGCCGAGGAGGAGCAACGCCGCAGACGGCCAGAGATGGGGCTTCCCCCGCGGGGGCTGGCCGCTTTTGGGCTGCGCCTGCGTCATTCGTCGTCGGCATAGTTATAACTATGCCTCCTCCTCTTTCCTTGTCTCGCTCCAAAATCGGCTCAGCCAGTGTGCCCATTAGTTAGTGAAACCTCAGTTAATTCCGGTATTTTAAGCTTTGGCTTTCGATTTAGCAAGGGACTTCAAAAAATTTTCCGCGTGCCGTAGCCGGTTTCTTTTGGACGGATGCGAATAGAGAACGAATTCCTCCCACCGTGAAGGCTCGGGGTCCGCCATGTTCTGGTCCGCGAGTTTTTCCATCAACGTTTTGAACGTTCCCCCGTCCGGATAGATCCCGAGAGCGAACCGGTCCGCTTCTTTTTCATGAGCACGCGACAAAAGATTGTATCCCGGGAGCGCCAAAAGGTTGGCAAGTGTCACGACGATCATCAAAACAGGAAAAGTCGCCGGGTCGTTCAGTGCGGTGGTGGGCCAAATTTCAAAAAGGACGAAAAAACCCGCGAGACAAAGGAAGAATTCGAACAGCAGCGATCGTAAAATGTGCTTTCGAACGTGATGCCCGATCTCGTGGGCGACCACCATCTGTACCTCCTCGCAGGTGTAGCCGCTCAAAAGCGTGTCCGCCAAAAGGACACGGCGGGTGGGACCAAAGCCCGCCAGAGCCGCGTTCGCCCGCACCGTTTTTTGACCCAAGTGAAGCTTAAAAAAAGGTAGCGGCGGCAAACCGCATCTTTCGAGGGTCTCCCGACAGCGCTCTTCCAGGGAGGGTTCCGCGAGAGGCGTCGAGCGATAAAAAAGCGGCAGCACCCAGACAGGAAAGACGGTAGAAAAAAAAGCGCTCAACGCGAAGACGGCCAAGGCCAGGATCCACCACCAATCCGACGGCCAGTGGCGGAGCGCCACATAAAAAAGCCAGGCGCCAGCGACGAACACCGCCAGACCCAAGACTTGGCCCTTGAGAGTGTCCCCGGACCATGAAGCGAAGGTCTGCTTGGAGAGGCCGTATTTTCTTTCCAGCCGGTGACCGGATAAAAAACGGATCGGCCACAGGACCGTTTGAAGTGCCGCGTAAAGAACGACGAAATAGACCGGCTCGTGAAAGACCCTTGAAAGATCCATGGAGGCAGCGACGAGGAAGAAAGTGATCTGAAAGAGGATCGAGAGGACGAAGTAAATATTTTTTTGGCGGTGGTATTCCTTGGGGGAAATGCTACTGGATCTCCAAAACCGAATCCGCGTCTCCGTACGGGTTGGGCTCGATGGTGTCATTGGCGGGATCCGTCACCCATTGTCCATCCACGACAAATTTGTAACGGTGGCGGCCCGGCCCCAAAAAGACCCGCTTCTGCCAAACCCCCTCCTCTTTTTGCCAAAGAAGAGAGTCGCTGGACATCTTCCACCCGTTGAAATCCCCCACTAAATGCACTTCACGTACGCCGGGCGCCGTGAAGGTGAAATCACGTACCGGGCCCTCCGAGGTCTGGGGGTTGTTGGACGCCTCAAGATATGCCGACGGCTGGGAAAATGTTTTATTCATGATCTCCTGCGCCAACATCTGATAATCCACCGCGGCCCTGGACTTCGGTTGATGCCTCCAAACAGGGATGCCCTTGGCCTGAGACTCCTTCACGGCCACCGCCTGATGGATGAAACTGCTCAGGATCTGGTCGCCGAAGGCCTGGCCTATCTCGCGCACCATGTGTTGAGAGAATTTTGTCCGCGCGTCCACGAGCGTCGGAAGCGCGTAGACTTTGGGCGTGTACTGGAGCTTTACCCGGATAAGCTCTATCATGCTCAAAAGCTTGTCGACTCCCATGAGTGAAAAAGCGCTGAGCTCGATCGGCACGATCACGGATCCTGAGGCGCGCAACGCGTTGAAGGTCAGAAAACCAAGACTTGGCGGGCAATCGATCACCACCGCCTCATAGGGAAAGGACAGCGAACGCAGCACATGATAAAGCTTGGACACCGACTCGTCCTTGTTCGTGAATTCCTGCTCGATCGTGCTGAGGAGGATATGCGACGGCGCAAGATCCAGACGCTCTTCGACCGGGATGATCACATCCTCCAAAAATTTCCGCTTTTTGTCCGATTGTTCCGTCAACACGTTGTACATCGACGCTTCAACGCGGTCCTGACGGACACCGACGCCGAACGTGGCGTGCGCCTGCGGATCCAAGTCGATCAAAAGGGATTTTTTTCCCATCGCGGCGAAAGAGGCCGCGAGATTGATGGCGGTGGTGGTCTTGCCACATCCGCCTTTCTGGTTCGAGACGCAGATGACGTTCATGCGCTCACCCATTGAAGGTCCTTCACCAAAATGAGGTCCCCCGGTTTATTGCCCGTGTCCTTCGATCCGAACTCGAACCGCAGACTCGTCACATTCCGCGAGTCAAAATCTTTGGCCGTCTCCTCCCCTATCGTGATCTCAGCTTTCTGCCAACTCGAGCTCAGCCGGTCCGGGAACGGGTACATCTTTCCCTTGTAAAAACCCTGGATATTCTCTTTGTCCTTCATGGCGAAAGCGACGTTCTCGCCTCCCCGACCGCCTTTGACATAGAAAACGATCTTCACCTGGCTGAGATCCATCGGCGGATCCAACTGCAGTGTCGCGCGCGCGAAAGGCGCGACAGAACTGTTGATGAGCGAAAGAGTGCCATTTTTGTCCTTGGAGCTATTGAGGTAAGCGGCACCTTCGAACAGGAAATCCTGCGTCGTAAATCTATGCGAAGGACTATCCGACAGCTTGCCCGACGCTTCCGCCGAGGACGGGCGCGACTCTTCTTCCACCGTCCGCCGGTCCAATCCGTAACGGGCGGCGCTCTTCTCATCGAGTATCTTCACATCGACCAGGATCTTTTGAGTTGAAAAAAGACTGAAAAGCGTCGCGACGAACGCGGCGCAGGCGATAAGCCATGGGATAAATGTGGCCAAACGCGTCCGCTCGACCACGCGGATGATCACGGGGGGTTCCGACGTTCGCGGCTTGCCGGTAGCCGAAAAATAAATGTCCGCCAACTGCTCCTGCGTCAATTCATGGCTCGATCTTTCGACGCGGACCTCTTTGGGTTGGCTTTCGGAGGAAGTGTCTTTCGGCATTTGGCTGGACCGGACCTTTAAAGCCTCGATGATCTTACTCATGGACATCCGGGCCTTCAATTTCAGACCCAAGGTCCGCCAACATCCGCTGAAGCGCTGGCCAACGTGAGGCAGGGATCAGGATGCCCTTGCCCGTGGGCCATTTGGGCTCGTTCGCTCCTGAAGCGGCCCAGACACGCAAGTCGACGTATGGCCGTCCGCGACGCTCTTTGATCTCGGCGCGCAATTCCTCTTTTTCGCTGAGGCTGATATTTTTAGAAGGCTGAGCCATGTCCGGTGTCATTGTAGCAAATTCGAATTTTTCTGCATAGGTGAATCCGACAATTCTTGCGGCAACGCCTCCGGTTTCGGCATGTCCTTCAATTTGCCGCCGAGAGTCCTGATCTTTTCAAGCTGGGGGGACATGCGCGACTCCCAGGATCCCGCGGCTTTATTCCACCCGTCTCGCGCTTTTTTTAATCCCTGCTGAACATCCTGAAGGTATTCCATGAACGTGCACAGCCTCTGGCCCAAGGTCTCCACTTCAAGACCCAATTCTTTGGCGTTCGACGCCAGCCGGTATTGCTGCCAACCGTGCGCGATGAGCAGGATCAGCGGAATGATCGTCATGGGGCTTGCCAACAGCACGTTCTTAGCTTGCGCGTCCTGGAACAGCGAGGGGTCCGCCGAGAAAGCGGCTCGGATCGGTCCTTCCGGAATGAACATCAGGACAAAGCGGATGTCCGAATCAGTCAGTCGCTGGTATTCCTTCTTGCCGAGCCTGTTGACGTTATCACGGATATTGCCCGCGAGCTTCTGATAATGCTCTTTTTGGCGCTCCGGGTCTTCGGTCTCCATCGCCAGCAGGAACTCGCCCACAGGCGCTTTGGCGTCGATGATCAATTTCTTGTTGTCTGGAAGATTGACGACCACATCGGGCCGCAGCACGCCCCCTTCCTCCCCTTCAAAAACCACCTGTGTTTCGTAGCCTTCGCCTTTGACCAGGCCGTTCCGTTCAAGGATCTCTTCGAGAAGGATCTCGACGAAGTTTCCCTGCACGCCAATGCTGGAAGTGAGCGCTTTTTTTAATGCCGCGGTCTCTAAACGGATGGATTGACCGGCGCTCAACATCTGCTCGACAGAACTTTGAAGGCTGCCATACATCACAAAGCGCTCTTCTTCGAATTTTTTGACGATCTTTTGGTATTCTTCGAGCTTCGATTTCATGTCCGCCACCGAGGTGGCGATGAGGTTTTTTTTATTCTCGACGCTATTGTCGGACTCGGTCTTGACTTGGCGGAAATCCTTGAGGGCATCGGTGACAAGTTGTTTGGTCGCGCCTTGAAGCGCGTCGGACGCGGCCAGACGGAATTCATCGGTCATCTTTTCCCGGGCTGAAAGCTGAGAACGCAATTCCGCGATCCGAGACGCTCTCCACAGATAAGCGATCAAGAATCCCGCGCCGAAAGCCAGGCATGCGGCCACCCACGGGCTCATGGCTTGAGCGCCTGGCTTTTTTGGACAAATTTGAGACGCAGTTGGTACAGGATGGTCTTGAACTCGGCGGTCTCTTCTTGGGAAAGATTCCCGCGTGTTTTGTCAGAAAGCATTTGAAGGACGTCGATGAGGTATTGCGCTTGGGCCGGGTCCGCCTGGGCTTCGCCCGTGACCGGGTTCGGGGCTTCCCCCAAGGCCATCAGCGCTTGCATCGCCAGCGTGGAAAGAAAGGCCAAAAAATCAGATTCGGATTCGGGGGCGGGCTCCGCCGGCTTTACGGCGGCGGTCTCCTTTTCTTTACGAACGGAATCCTTCCAAGATTCATCCACTTTCTTGGGGATGAACTCCGAACCCTTGTCGGGATCCGCTGTCATGAAAGGGGGTGCCTCGGGGTGTTAGATATTTTTTTGGCGATTTTTGCTGGTCCGCGCTTTGCGGCGTTTGATCTCGCTGGGTTTTTCATAATGCTTCCTGGCTTTCAGGACTTTCAGTATCCCCTCACGCTCTATTTTTTTCTTGAACCTTTTGAGCGCTTTTTCCAACGGCTCGTTGGGACCGACATCCACTTTCGACATGAATCCAACTCCTTTCTTTTATTTGGGTTAGAACATCACTGACAAACGAATTATACGCCCCTTTTTCTG
>Ga0247727_10016774_pt1 | contig 11759 bp, 11 predicted proteins | sample WisWelCaveWW1625_FD_202498 | JGI IMG/M metagenome (GOLD analysis project Ga0247727, IMG submission 202498) | Biofilm microbial communities from Wishing Well Cave, Virginia, United States - WW16-25 | ecosystem: Environmental > Aquatic > Deep subsurface > Groundwater > Cave microbial mat | place...
CGCATCGCGAGCCAGCCGGCGGTTATGATAATTCGCATCGCGCCACGAGCAACGAGTTTTCCGTTTTCTGGTCGTTCATCACCTGTTATCATTTCGGCTATCACTGGGAGCATCATGAATTTCCGCACGTACCGTGGTGGAAACTGCCGGTTGTGCGACGGCAGCAATTGCAAAAGAAGGGAATAATCGTCGCATGATTCAGCAGCTTGAAAACGCTCACAGAGCTCAAAACAGCAAATTGCCAACGGATAAATGCGGCCAACGGATTTTGCTCTATCCGTTGGCCGTTTTTTAATCCGTTGGAAACGCTTTTAAAAATGACGTAGCATTAAAAAATGTCAAATCAAGATTCACAACAGTACTCGTCCGAAATCAAAATCCGCCTCGGCATCAGCACGTGCCTGTTGGGCGAAAATGTTCGCTTCGATGGCGGGCACAAGCACGATCAATATCTCACCGGCACGCTGGCGCAGTTTGTCGAGTGGGTGCCCGTTTGTCCGGAAGTTGAAATCGGCCTCGGCACGCCGCGCGAGTCGTTGCATCTGGCCGGCGATCCCGCCGCGCCGCGTATGGTCACGACAAAAACGAACCGTGATCACACCAAGGCAATGTTAAAATTTTCGCAAGCGAAAACCGAGCAACTCAAAAGCTTGCAGTTGAACGGCTACATTCTCAAAAAGGATTCGCCGAGCTGCGGCATGGAGCGCGTGCGGGTTTATTCCGAAAAGGCCTGGCGGCGCGCAACGGTATCGGCTTGTTCGCCCGCGTGTTGATGGAGCAAATGCCGAATTTGCCTATTGAAGAGGAAGGCCGGCTGAATGATCCGAAGCTGCGTGAAAATTTTATTGTTCGTGTCTTTTGCCACTATCGCTGGCAGCGTTTGCGGGAAAAACCGTTTCGCCTAACGGATTTAATTGCGTTTCACACACAACATAAATTCCTGCTGCTGGCGCACCACGAAAAGAATTATCGGGAAATGGGAAAGCTGGTCGCTGAAGGAAAATCTCATGCGCCGAAAGAATTGCTGACGCGCTACGAAGAACTTTATTTCGCGGCGCTGCGCCATCCCGCTCCCAAACGCAAGCATGCGAATGTGCTCCAACATTTGGCCGGATATTTCAAGAAACAACTTGATGAAAACGACAAACAGGAACTACACACAACAATCGACGACTACCATCAAGGTTTGCTGCCGCTCGTGGTGCCGCTGACGCTGATCAAGCATTATGTCAAAAAATTCGAAATCCAGTATTTGCAGGATCAGATTTACCTGCATCCGCATCCAAAAGAGTTGATGTTGTTTAATCATGTCTAAACACAACACGGGTGAAGTCGGACTTGCGCCGTGCGATTCTGCCAAATTAGAAAACTCGTTGAGCGCAAGTCCGACTTCACTGGCTTCCGTCTTTATTTATTCGTCTCTTCTTTCCGCCCTTCTGGAAAAAGTGTGGGCGTTGTATGCTGACGTCAATACAATCAACAAGATTAGCCCATTTTTTGCCCGCGTAAATTTCAAACGCGTTGATTTGCCGCTGCGCGCCGGCGCGGAGATTATCTTTGTTGGGAAGTACCCGCCGCGGTTGCGCTGGCACGCGCGTATCGAAGCTTTTGTCGAGAATTCGCATTTTGTCGATGTGCAGGTGCGCGGGCCGTTTGCTTTCTGGCGGCATGAGCATATTTTCAACGCACGCGGTAACACAACGGAAATGATCGACCGTGTCGAGTTTAGCCTTAGCGGCAGACGATTGTGGAATCGCCTTGCCGCGCCACTTATTAAAATGCTGCTGTATTTTTATTTTCAGCACCGTCATCGCCGGACGCAGGCGAGTTTGAAGCCATAAATATTCCACTTTCAGATTGTTTTTGATAAGTCCTTTTCATATTTTGAAAAAATGACCATCGATTTGGAACAATTAACTCAAGAAGCGTTATCGTTGCCGCCGGATGCTAAAGTTGCTTTGATCGAGCTTCTTTTGCAAAGTTTGGACAACGATGAGATTGACGAGGTTTGGATAAATGAAGCGGAAAAAAGACACGAAGAATTACAAACAGGAAAAGTCAAGGGCCTCCCAGCCGATGAAGTATTTAGACAACTGCGTAAAGAGCTAAAACGTAGATCGTAACCTTCCAACGAAAAGGCTCGCCACTTATTAAACCGATTGTTGATCCAAAATCAGATTTCATGTCCACCAAATTAAACCTCGCCTCATTACGTCGTCGCGAAGAACCTTTTCCACCACCGGATCGCCAGAATGAATTTGATCCGATGCAAAAGCGTATTGTGGTATTGCGCCACGGCGAGCCGCGCGCGAATGCCCGTTATGTTTTGTATTGGATGCAAATTCATCGCCGCGCGTACCAAAATCATGCGCTGAATTTCGCCATCGCGCAGGCCAACAAATTTAATTTGCCGCTCGTCGTTTACGAAGGCTTGCGCCCGGATTATGATCAGGCGAATGATCGTATTCATCAATTCATCATCGAAGGCGCAATTGCAAATCACCAAGATTTTGCGAAGCGCGGTATTCGCTATTGTTTTTATCTCATGCCGGATGCACAAAAAGGCAATTGTCGCGCCGTTGCCCAATTAGCGCAGGAGGCGGCGCTGCTCGTTACGGATGATTTTCCGACCTTTGTGGTGCCGAGTCACAATCGCGCCATTGTCAAACAAGTGGATTGTCCGGTTTATGCGATTGATACGAACGGCGTTGTGCCGATACGCGAATTGAAACATGAAGAATATGCAGCGCGCACGATTCGTCCGAAAATTCATCGCCTGCTGCCCGCATATTTGTGGCCGATTGCTGCGATCAAGCCGAAAATCAAAAACCGCGATCTCAAGCTTAATCTTCGGGAAGAAACTTCTCTTGAGCACGCTGATATTGTGACGCTGTTGGGCTCGACCAATATCGATCATTCCGTTCGGCCTTCGCCGCTTTATCATGGCGGTCGCGCTGAAGCCTTGAAGCGTCTAAAAACTTTTGTTTCGACACGGCTGCAGAATTACAATACCGGCAGAAACATGACGGGCGAACATTGGACCAGCGAACTGTCGCCGTATTTGCACTTCGGCCACATCAGCGCGATGGAAATAGCGCTGGCAGTTTTACACGCCGAGGCGCCGGATGATTCCATCGATGCGTATCTGGAAGAGTTGATCGTGCGCCGCGAGTTGTCTTATAATTTTTGCCACTTCAATCCCAAACACGCGACGATTGCAGCGCTGCCGGCGTGGGCGCGCCAAACGATGGTGGCGCACGAAAAAGATGCGCGGCCTTATATTTATTCTGCCGAGCAATTGGAAGCCGCGGCAACGCACGACGAAGTATGGAATCTCGCGCAACGCGAATTGCTGGCGACCGGAAAAATTCACAACTATGTCCGCATGTTGTGGGGCAAAAAAATTATCGAGTGGAGCAAAACGTCGCAAGAGGCGTTGGCGACGATGATCCGTTTGCACCATCGCTACGCGCTGGATGGCCGCGATCCCAACACGTACACTGGCATTCTCTGGTGCTTCGGCAAACACGATCGCGCGTGGGGGCCGCAGCGACAGGTCTTCGGGCTGGTGCGTTACATGACTTCGGAGAACACGCGGCGCAAAATTAATCTGCCGGCTTATAAAGCGTGGGTGGAGAAATGCGAGAAATAACTCTTACTCTTACTCGTTCTCATACTCCTACTTTTTCTCGCTTTTAAAAGTTTTCATTCAATAGCGAGTAAGAGCAGGAGTAAGAGCAGGAGAAATTGCATGACCGAAATGGTGATACTCGTCGATCCGCACGATCGGGAGATTGGCATCGAGGAAAAAATCAAGGCGCATCGCGACGGGAAATTGCATCGCGCGTTTTCCGTTTTCGTGTTTAATGAAAAGGGCGAAGTGCTTTTGCAGCAGCGCGCTTTCAACAAATATCATTCGGGCGGATTGTGGACGAACGCCTGCTGCAGCCATCCGCGGCCGGGCGAAGCGATTGAGCAAGCGGCCGGCCGCCGATTGCAGGAAGAAATGGGATTTGCCTGCCAGTTGCACCGCGCGTTTCAATTCATTTACAAAGCCGAATTGGACGGCGGCTTGATCGAGCACGAATTGGATCATGTTTTTATCGGCACTTATAGCGGCGCGGTCCATCCGGATGCGAGTGAAGTGGCAGATTTTCGCTGGCACAATGTGCAGGCGATTAAACACGATTTAAAGCATTCACTGGCAAAATACACGGTCTGGTTCAAGTTGGCGTTTGAACGGGCGCTTAGTTTTGTTGCAACGAACGGTTCTTTGCCAACGTCATTTTAAAAACTAAATCTAGGAATACTTATCACTCCGCGGAGAGTCGCATGCAAAAAATTCTTCGTTTTATAATCTATGTGAGCCTTTTATTATCGACGCTGGCCTATGGCCAGGGCCGGAATGCCAACGCGATCACCGCGGGGCAGTTGAAAGATTATCTCATGTTTGTGGCGGCGGATGAGATGGAGGGGCGCGATACGCCGTCGCGCGGATTGAACACGACGGCAAAATTTATGGCAACGCAGCTTTCGCGTTGGGGCTTGCAACCTGTTGGCGACGACGATTCGTACTTCCAAAAAATTGCGTTGCGACGGAATCGCACCGATCCGGCGCAAACGCGCGCGGAGATCAACGGTCGGCCGTTTCGTTTCGGCGCTGATTTTCTTGATCGCGAGCAAACCGCCGGAACCGCCAGCGGTCAGGTGGTTTATGTCGGCAACGGCTGGTTGATTAAATCCAAAAATATAAATCCGTATGAAGGCCTCGTTATCAAAGATAAAATCATTGTGTTTTTGAGCGGCCTGCCGAAGGGCGTTTCGTTTGGTGATTTGGTTGGCAAGGAAGGCGAAGATTTTGTACCGCCGATGATGCACGCGGCTCGCAACGGCGCCGCCGGCGCGATTGCGATTGCGAATTTTCAGGCGCTGGCCAACTGGGACCGTAATCGCCGCGAGGCGGTTGATGAAGGCTCGGTGGTTATCGAAAAATTTCAAAAACAAGACGAAGCGGGCATTCCGGCGATTACTGCCTCGCCGAGGATGTTGAGCGCTTTGTTTGAAGGCGAAAAGGAAAGCGCTTCACGGATCTTCAATCGCGGCCTTGGCGGCGATGCGGTGGCGCCTTTCGAGTTGAGCCTGAACAAACGCGCGAGTTTTACGATTGGCGTTAAATCGGATCAACTGTTCACGCAAAATGTGGTGGCCGTGCGCGAAGGCAGCGACGCGAAACAAAAAAAAGAATATGTCGCCATCGGCGCGCATTATGATCACGTCGGCATTGGCGCGGCGGTGCAGGGCGATTCGATTTATAACGGGGCGGACGATGACGGTTCCGGCACGGTTGCCGTCCTCGCGATGGCGGAGGCTTTCAGCCGCGCCCCGCGTCCGAAGCGGTCAATTCTCTTTGTGTGGCACTGCGGCGAGGAAAAAGGGTTGTGGGGCTCGCGCTATTTCGTCGAAAATCCGATTGTGCCGTTGGATCAAATTGTCACGCAGCTCAATATCGACATGATCGGCCGCAGCAAAAAAGACGGCGACGCCAATGGCGAAAACGCCGATCTGGCCGGGGCGCACGAAGTTTATGTGATCGGCTCCAAAATGATGAGCACCGATTTGGGCAATCTCAGCGAGCGTGTGAATAAGTCGTATCTCAATCTCAAATTCAATTACAAATACGACGACTCGAACGATCCCAATCGCTTCTTTTTCCGCAGCGATCATTTCAATTACGCGCAAAGAGGCATTCCGATTATTTTCTATTTCAACGGCGTGCATGAAGATTACCACCAGCTGGCGGACTCTTTTGACAAGATTGATTATCAACGCATGGAAAGAATCACCCGCACCATTTACGCGACGGCATGGGAATTGGCGAATGCGAAGACGCGCCCCAAAGTGGACAAGAAGCTGCCGGCCGCCTTGACGGCGTTTTGAGCAACTGGTTATTAAATATAAAACCCGCGTCCAACCGCACTAAAATCTGACGGATGGGCGTGGGTTTATTTTGGGGGCTCTACAAAAATTACGTTTTACTCTTCCTGTTTAAAACGAATAACTCACCCCGAAACGACAATTTCTTGGATTGCCCGGCGTGAAAAGAATTTCCGAAACCGCGGCGGCCTCGCCGCGCAAGCGTGGCGGGAAAGTCCGTATCATCACCCCTTAATCGTATTGTGCAGCGGGAAAATCTCGGGTTGGCCGGGGTTGGCGCCCAACTGCTGCAGAATCGGCACGAGAACCTGGCCAAACTTTTCGAAGGACTCCATCGAATCCCAAATGTCGAGAACCCGGCGTTGATCGTCGGTTCCGAAACAAACATGATACAGTCTTCCTTTTGGCGAGCCGGCGCCGGCGGCTTCAAGTCGCTTGATGCAGGCATCATATTGCGTGGCGTTCATCGAGGCCTGATTAAAGAGAATTGCGAGAGCCATGAGGTTTCTCCTTATTTTAAAGCGTAATTTTTGGTTGCCAGTTGGGTTAATGTGTGTTGCGCATTCGCAACACACAAGGGATAAACGTAAAGATTCTCCGCGAAGGCGCGCTTCAGATAAGACACGGCTTTCTCATGCTGGCCGGCGGCAAAATAAATCATCCCGGCGTGATAAGACAACGTCGCGCGTTGCGTTTGCAATCGCAGCGCCGGTTCAATAATTGGAATAGCTTCCGGCGCGCGTTCATTTTTATAGAGCAGCCACGCGTAGGTTTCCTGCACCTCGATATTATTCGGGCGCGCTTTATATTCGGCTTCAGCGCGTTTCAGCGCGGCCGGCAAATTTAAATGATGCGTGGCGCCAAACATGGCGAATTCGCGGTTGATGTTCCAGCCGCCCTGCTCGTGCTGACCGAAAGTTTTTAAAACTTCCTGCGCGGTGGAATCGGCGCGGCGCGTATCACCGACGAGGCGATACACCTCGGCAAGTTGCTCAAGAAAAACGTGTTCGGGCGTCGCCTCGTGCGCCAGTTTGAGCAAGCGCAGTGCTTCGTTATAATTTTGTTTGGCGGCATTCATCTGCGCCAGTCCACTCAACGCATAGGCATAATTCGGGCGCTCTTCCAGCGTGCCGTTGAAAATATACGCGGCGGTGTCGAGTTTGCCGGCTTGCGCATACAACATGCCGAGGTGATACAAAACCCACGCGCGGCTTTCCTGTCCGGACACGCCGGCGTCCACGGCCATTCGCATCGCGGCAATCGCGCCGGCGTGATCGCCGTGCAATTCGCGCAAATAACTCGCGCGCGCATACGAGCGCAAATCCGGGCGCAGGCCCAACATTTTGTCGCTGGCTTGCACGGCTTCATCGTATTCACCCAGCTCGGTGTGCGCATCGACGAGCACGCCATAAGCAAAGGCGGAATACGAATTTTTCGCAATGGCAATTTGCGCCAATCTTTTGGCTTCGGGAAATTGATGCAGCGTCAACATGATTGAAGCTTTGGCCAACACGGCTTCGAAATTTTCCGGTTCCAGATGCAGCGCTGCATCAATCATCTCCTGCGCTTGGGGCATATATTCATGGTGGTTGCCGGTGACGCGCGCTTCCTGCAAAAATATATTTGCCAGATCGATATAATTTTTGACGACTTTCGGTTTGCGGCGAATTTCCGTTTCATAATATTCGACGGATTTTTCGGCGTTCAAAAACTCCGACGAGGGCTGCACTGTCCCGCCGCGAGGCTTCAACTTTGGCAATGGCCGTTCGGCTTTTTGCAGGGCGTAAAAACGACCGAGGACAAGCAGCAAAAGCACGACGAGCGCGCCGCCAGCGAGCAGGTTTTTGTTGATTCTATTTTTCATGTAACGAGGCTCCGTTTTGATTCAGGCGACTCATTGATTTTAATATTAGAAAAAATATTTATTAAATCAACCGTTCTAGTTTTTGCTCTTACTCCCACTCTTTCTCATACTCTTACTCGCCGTTTAAAGTTGCAAAGCGAGTAAGAGTATGAGTAGGAGAAAGCGTGTGGGCGATCAACAATCGACGCTGGCCTGATTTCCGATCAGGTCAATCGACTCAACCGTTCCCAGACTGGCAGTCTGGGTTACTTCACCAGCAACGCTTTTTTCGCCGGATAAACCTGATCACCGACTTCAAGACGATAGAAGTAGGTGCCACTGGGAACGTCTTTCGCATCCCAGGTTGCGGTGTATACGCCGGGAACATGATTTTTATCCACCACCGTGGATACCAGTTGGCCCAGCGAATTGTAAACGCGCAGTCTCACGACGTCATTCGTCGAAACGGTGTATTTGATTTCCGTCTCGGGATTGAAGGGATTCGGATAATTTTGCTCGACGATGAAGCCTCTCGGCACGCCGATATTAAGATGGCCGTTGCTTACAGCCGTCGTACCCGGCGCTTTCGCGGTGAGCTGTTTCACATAGTCATAACCGCGATGCGGATTCGCTAAATAAGGGAACGTCGTCGACAGTGCAACGTCGTTCGCCGTCGGGCCGGCATTGTACGTCAATTCCGCAACTAACCTCGGAGAAACGAGATCGGAATAATTCGCCGTGACCGCATCGTCAAAACCCAAGCCGACGGCGGCAAGAACCAAACCGCCGACCGCTTGCAGTTCGATGGTCGTGACATCGTCTTCCAAGCGGCGACCATTGGGGAAGCCGTCCATATGCGGAATCTCCTGAATGCCGGTGCCTGCATAAGTTGAATTGGTCAAGCCGAGGACCGCGGCCTGGATCAAACCCTTGTACGCATTCTGTTTGTAATCTGCGGTGCCGCGTGGCGTCACTGGCGTCGCCATGTTCAAGCGCAGCATTTCACCGCCATAGAACTTGTTATCAGGTGTTTGTGTGATCGGCAGGAAATTGTCGATGAAGGGCTTGCCGGCACTGAGAGGACCACCCGTCTTGCCGGTGGCCAATTGATACGGAATCGCATTCGGAACGCCAAAATAAAAAATCGGGAAGATATCTACCCGGCGCGGATCACCAGGACCCACCAAAGCAGTCGGCACGCCTGTTGCAGTCGGAGCCGTGGGCACGGCAAAGGCGGTTCCAGTAACTGTAAAACCTGGAATTTTCGTGGCGGCAAATGCACCGTCTTTGCCAAAGCGAAAATCAAAACCAGGTGTTGTATAAGTTGGGATTATACCGACTGCTTTGTAAGCCGTCGTTTGCACGCGCAGAGGGTTAAACGCAGGAACCAGATCGCCCAAACCCGCTGTCGGGTTGGCTGGGTTGCCGCCGTCCTGCATATACAGCGACAATTCCAGGTTGGCAAAATACTTGACGAAACTCTGCTCCTCGACGCTGTACGGCGTGACGGCATTCCAGAAATCTTTGTCTTTGATCGGAATAATGGCTTCATTGACCAAAGGCATGCCCAAACGGGATACTTGCACCCAGGGCCCGCTGGACGTCGGCTTAGCGCCCACCGGCGACAGCGTGGTGATCTGCTGACGGCTCGCCGAAGCCCATACGCCGATCACGAAATCGCGATCGATAATGCTAGCTCTCTGCGAGACCGTCTTCCTATCTTTTTGCAGCATGTTGATCGGAATGTTCATCACGATCGCATGCACGTTATATCCGGCCACGGCATCGCGAGCATTGTTCTTGTTGTTTGGATCCGCTCCATAAGTGCCCCCGCGAGTCTGACCAAGATCAAAGATGCCGCCGAGATCGACAAAGAACGGATCGTCGCGAGGACCGCAGAAAACCTTTTCACCGGTAGAAGCGGTCACAATGGCCGGGGTGACGAGAGTTTGATAATTTGTTGAGCCACCGGTCGCAAAAGAAGTCGAACGCTCGCCGATGTTGTTTGGCGGAACGATGCCGTTTGAAATAATCGGGATGAAGGTGGCGCCACCGTCGGTGCTCTTTTCACACACGTAGGTGGTCTTCAGATTCTGGCCGAGACGGATGTTGAAAAACGTGGTGGGATCCTCATTCGTCTGCTTAAAAGTAAAGCGATAAGTGATATCATCTTTCGCCGTACCCAAAGCGCCAGCCGAAGTTTTGTTTTTAATGTGGATTTCGTAACGCACGCCTTCGGCAAAGGTCGTCCAGTTCGGGCCGCCTTCCGGCAACTCGAGGCCGATGTAGCTCGCCACGATCGTCACGGAGTTCGGATCATCCGGCGAACGGAATACCCATAAATCCGCATTGTCCGCCACGGGGTCGTTGGCGATCAACGGCGCTTCGCGGTGACTCGAAGCGTCGATGTAGTTGGCCGACGGCATGAGTAACAACGCCACTCCGGCCAGCGCCATCGCCGCCAATACAATTAACCTGCGCATAAAACCTCTCCTTAAAAGTAGATTGAATAATGGGGTTGATTGAAAACCTAACATTTGAAGTACGAAGCAAGCCTGGAATCGGATTTATCGGTTTAAACAAAAAGATTGCTTGCTTCTACAAGCAGGATTTTTTAACTTGATTTACGCGTAAAATCAGTATTACTCAAGGACGTTTTTGCCTCGGAGTCGATGAATGTTGAAAAAAATATTTCGTGCATTGTTCATTGTTTTTTTATGGGCGCCAGCCGCAAGCGCGCAATTTAAAATCGAGCGCATTCCCAATACCTTCGGCTATGAGCTGCCGAAAAAATTCACGCTTTCCACCAATACGCATTTTAACCGCGTGGAGGGGTTCGCGCCCAACCTCGGCGTCAAGTATCAACCGCAGCCGGAAGCCAAAACCGGTTTTGCCGCTGGCCTGTCGCTGTATGGTGATCTCGGTTACGGTTTTAAAAATGAGAAGAAAAAACGTCTACGCTGGAATCTCGGCGCGCAGAAAAATTTTGCCACGCCCAACCGCCTGACCTTCGGCGCGGAATACTTCAATAAAGTGGAAACCAATGATCGCTGGATCGTCAGCGAATTTGAAAACTCGTTCGCCGGCATTTTTCAACACGAAGATTTCATGGATTTCTACAGCCGCAAAGGCGGGCGCAGTTTTCTCGATTATGCGCTCGCGGAAATACACATGCTGCGGCTGGAAGTCAGTCAGCATCGTTACGAAAATCTGCGGCGCAACACGAACTGGAGTTTGTTCGGCGGCGATAAAACCTATCCGCTCAACCCACGCGTTTTTCAAAACCGCGCTTACAGTATTGGCGCGGGCGACGAGCTTGCCGTCAAATTAACCGCGGCATTCGATTGGCGCGACAATCCGGTGTTTCCCAATCTCGGGTGGCTCGCGGAAGGCTATTTCGAGCGCACCGGCAATGATTTTTCCACCAATGGTTTGTTTCTCACGGTCAAGCGTTATCAACCGACGCTCGACGACCAAAAACTGGTGGGAAAATTCATGTTCGGCAGCCGCAGCGGCAGTTTTGCGTATCAGCATCTGCTCACGCTCGGCGGCCTCAGCAGTCTGCGCGGCTATGGCGAAAAAGAGTTTGTCGGCAATCGTCTGCTCTTTGCCAATTTGAATTACGTCATCGGCCAGCGCGCTTTTGGCGGCTTGTTGCAAAAATTTCCGCTGGTCAATAAACTGCCCTTCTGGCAATTGATTTCACTCGGCGTCTTTACCGAAACCGGCTATGCCTGGTTTGCCGATCCGCTCGACCCCGACCTCGGACTTCTCGACCTCGGACAATTCGATTTTAAAGATTTGCGCAGCGACGTCGGGTTTTCTTTGCTCGTCACTGAGGGCATTTTACGCGTTGATTTCGCCAAACGCACCGACCGCGGCCAGGATGATTGGCGTGTGACGTTCCGGGTTTTGGATAAGTTTTAATTCACGAAAAAATTGATTTTCAACCAAAGGTTGCTCCAACGGATTGAAAAACGAC
>Ga0247727_10016775_pt1 | contig 11759 bp, 16 predicted proteins | sample WisWelCaveWW1625_FD_202498 | JGI IMG/M metagenome (GOLD analysis project Ga0247727, IMG submission 202498) | Biofilm microbial communities from Wishing Well Cave, Virginia, United States - WW16-25 | ecosystem: Environmental > Aquatic > Deep subsurface > Groundwater > Cave microbial mat | place...
ACTGACGGCGACATGCTTGTCTCCGGCCAATTGCCGTGCCTGAGCCACTGCGCTTTCAACGCCCTCGGTGACAAAGGTGAACGGCGAACCTGGCTTGACCCACTCTTGCGGAATTCGGTGGGTGACGACAAAGTGATGGACGCCCAGGGGTGGGTTGCCGTTCCAGGCTTGGGAGATATCGAAGTTTCGCCGTCCAGTGACCATCGCCCCGACGGTGCGGCTCGCCTCTTGAATCAGCTCGGCGCTGGCGCTTGAGACCTTGAACACGCCAAACAAATCGGTATCACCGCTGATGTACCAGCGATGGATCCGATCCGCTTCATCGTTCGGCCCAGCGACAAACCCATCCAGCGACATGCTGATGTTGAAGATTACCTTGCTCATGTGAATTCTCCTTATTATTGATTAACCTGCTTTTAAAAACATCTACTTTAGGCTTGCGACCATCTTATCAAGGCTTTGGTTCAAGCCGATCTCGGCATTCCTGCCCATCTCTGTGTCGGCTGTAGGCATGCCATATTCCGTGACGGTCATTTCAGTCTTGCCGTTGCCCAAGTCTTTGAAGGTTACCATAGTACGCGTATCTTGCGGGAATTCCGGTGGCAGACCCATCTTTATGGGGTCAACCAGATTGCCGTCTTTGTCCGCCAGGTTCTGGATAAATTCGATCCGCTGCATGGGCACGATCTCTCGATAGACCCATGTGCTGTACATATCCATCCCTCCAAATTCCTTCGGCGCGCGCATACAAACAAGGGATGTGCCGCCCACGCGCAAATCCATTTTGGCGCTGGGCGATGTGAAATGATCGGGACCCCACCACTTCATCACATATTCGGGGTCAGTCCACGCCTTCCACACCAATTCGATGGGCGCGTCAAAGACACGGGTGACAACAAGATCGCGCGTTTCCATGGATAAATTACTTTCCGCTGTGTGCTTTTTGCAAGTCCGCGACAATGATCTTTTGCATCTTGAGCATGGCTTGTATTACGCGCTGTGATTTTTCGGGATCGGGGTCGCCCATCAACTCACCCAATTGCTTCGGGATGATCTGCCACCACAGCCCATATTTATCCTTGCACCAGCCGCACATGCTTTCTTCGCCGCCGTCGGCAATGAATTTGTTCCAATATTCGTCCACTTCTTTTTGATTCTCACAGTTAACGAAGAACGAAATGGATTCATTGAATTTGAAACGCGGACCTGCGTTCAATCCCATAAATTCCTGTCCATCCAATTCAAAGGTGACAGAGAAGACAGGTCCATCGGGTCCCGCGCGCTGGACGCTTCCAACTTTTGAATTCTTGAAAATGGAGACGTAATAATTCATCGCCTCTTCTGCCTGCGTATCGAACCATAAAAACGGGGTGATCTTTTTCATTTTATTTTTCTCCTTTTGTTTGCTTTCTAAAGTTACTCTCGGCGGCGTCCGCCGCCGAGGACTGCGGCTAGAGCAAGGGTGACATGGCTAATATTTTTTCGCTTTCAACTTTTCATTTTTCAAATTATCAGCAACTCGAAATTTGACAATCTGGCGAATCAGTTTCAACGGCAAGGGTTTGTCGAGCGGGAATTTGGTGGTGCCTTTGCCGCCTGCATACTTTGCGATTGCTTTATTGAACGCATCACTCCCTTCCGGGGTCGGATACATCGAAACGTGGCTCTTCCAACCCGCAAAATGGACTAAGTTTTTTCCGTTCAATTCAAAGCACGCAATCTGGTAACTGATTTTCTCGCGCGCCTTGGGCGCAACTGCCTTAATTGTCTCGCGGATTTTTTGCAACAAACTGTGCGTTTGCTCAGGGCAGGCGGCGATGTATTCGTCAATGGAAGTGAATCCTTTTTTGCTTTTCATGGGTTCTCCTTTTTCACATCTTCGCCAAAATCTCGTCGAGACGTTCATAGCCTTCATTGACGCCGTGTTCCATTCCAGCCTGGACCATGCCATCTCGATCAGAAACAGTTTGAAAGACGGATTGAGCCGTGAGTCTCGTCCTGCCGTTTGGCAACTCTTCGAGAGTCATCGTTTCGAGTGTCACGTGTCCGCTTTCGGGAAGTCCGTCGAATTCAAAGGTTTGGATCACCCTCTCCAGCGAAACTTCATGAAACACGCCGTGAAATCCAAATTCGTTGCCGTCTTTATCCGTTTGGGTGAACCGCCACTTGCCGCCGCTGACGGGTTCAAATGCTTCAAGTGTCGTGGTGAGCCCGCGCGGTCCAATCCATTGGGCGAAGAGGTTGGGATTGGTGTGCGCCTTGAAGACCAGTTCGCGCGGCGCGTCGAACTCGCGCATGATGAAAAGCTCCTGTTTGCCAGGTTCTGCTGTGATAGTTGTTTTATTTCTTGATGACACGTTATTTCTCCTTTTGAATTTCCTGTAAGACCTCGTCTTTCACGAAGAACGCGACCACGATATATTCATCGCGCGCCAGGCGACAGTCATCACCCACACACAATAAACTACTACCAGGAACCTGTTTGCCCACCCAACCAATGCGATTACTCCAGCAGGTAATACTGTTACCTCAGAAGTCATTTCGCCGCCAGCCTGAGTATATGTGACGATCAAAACAGCAAAAGTCACAGCCAGCAGGATAACACTTATCCAGGTCAGGTTGGCTGTCCAGAGAAGCGCTTTTTTCGTAACGAACCACGGTTGGGTGCGGCCAAGACTCACGCTGATCAACATCGCGGCAATTGGAAGGCTGCCAATCCCAATTATTCCAGCCAAACCATGAAGAGAATGGTTGATATCAAATACGGATGCCATTGCCTCACCAACGCCTGCAGTGATCAGAAAAAACAAACCGATTTTGCCTGCACGCGTTCCCACCTGTGACCAAATCGCAAATGCCAATGCCCAGGAGCTTAATGCCCAGGCAATAAACATCAGGGACAATACCCAACCATACTGTCCATTTGCATATTCACTCACCATACGCCATGAAGGATCAAATTCCGGGCTGAGAATGCGCAGAGCGGCAAGGAAAACCAGAACTGCAGCGGATGTCGCAAACGAGACGAGTCCTGCAATTTGTGAAACTGCCATTTCCGACCGGGTTGAATCCTTATCTGTTGAGATTACTTCATTCATGTTATTTCTCCTTTTTTTGCATTTCCTGTAAAACCTTGTCGAGACGATCAAAACGCTCGTTCCAAAACTGCTCAAAAGGTGTGACCCAGTCAAAAATGGGCTTGAGCCGTTCCGCGTTGACTCGATATATTCGCTGACGACCCACCCGCCTCTCGCTCACCAGTCCAACCTGCTTCAACACCCCAAGGTGTTTACTCACCGACGGCTGATTCCAGCCAAGTCTTTCAACGATCTCGTTGACTGATAGTTCTTCTGCGCCAATGGCTGCCAGGACTTGTCGTCTTTTGGGTTCAGCCACAGCATTGAACGGGTCATGCGTTGTCGGTGTGCGCGCCATGGCAATTATTATATTCCTATATAGGAATATGTCAATGCTTTATTTTAGAATAGGTGTTCTATTTTGTCAAGAGGGAATTTGCGCCGCTGAGGGTGCGACGCACGTATGCAAGGCGAGTTAAGAAATCTTATGGATAAATCAATTAGACATCGGACGGATGGCAGTGTAGCCGTAGCGATCCAGGAAAGTGTTTTTGAAGGTACTCGAATTCAACTTGTTCAAGAAACGATCAGCTAATTTTGGGAGCCTCACTTCCAGGTGATTATGGCTGACTTTCCTACGAACAGCTTTCCAGACATGTTCCTGCGGGTTCAAGTCTGGGCTGGCTGGTGGGAAGAAGATAATCTCTAAACGAGGGTTCTGCTCCAGCACCTTATCAATCGGCCTGCCGCGATGCCAGGGAGCTCGGTCCCAGAATAGGATAATTGGCACATGCGGATTTGCTTCCAAGCTCATCTCCAAATACTGCGCGGATACTTCGGCATTCATCAGATCGGAACGCATGGCGATTTCCTGTCCGGTTTGTAAATTCAAAGCGCCATAGAAGTTTGTCTTGGCTCGTCCTGGATCGGCTCGCACCATCGGCGTTTGTCCAGTTGGAGACCAAACATGGCAGGTTGTTGCCTGTAAATACAATCCGGCTTCATCGCCAGCCAAGAAAACAGTATTGGGCGCATCTTGAACCACATCGATCAGTTTTTTTCGAGCTGTTCTTCAAAATCAGCGACCTGGGTCTGGCTGCGAGACTTGAAGATCTTCTCGGTCTTTTGGTAACTAAAACCACACAGGCGCAATAGACTGCTGTAGGACGTGCGGCTTTGGTATTCAACCCCATACCGCTCTCGAACCACAAGAGCCAGATCTTCCACAGTCCAAAATTGCCCATCGGCTGTGCTGGCTCTTCGACCCAAACGTTCCCTGGGTGTGTATTGATGCAACAGTTGTTGTAACTCTTCGGTCTGCAACTTGCTCAGTTTGGCTCGATTGCCACCGACGCGCTTATCAACCAGTCCTTGCGAATGATCGGCTCGGTATGCCCGACACCATTCCATCAAACTGGTTCGGCTACACCCAGTAATCTGCTCGATCTCTGCTTCTGGATAGCCTTCTCCATAGAGACGAACCGCCTGGTAACGAGTCCGTGTGCCTGCATCGTGGCATACTCGGTCTGCCTGCAGCAGTTCCTTCCGTTCTGTCTCTGTCAGTCTGAATTTTCGCTTTGCCATTCCTCTATTGTACGACTTCTAACTACTTTGTCTATAAGAGCCTGACGATTCCGCCCAACTGATAAATACACCAACGAATCCTGCCAACGCATCGGCTCCAGATGTTTCCCCTATTGCAAGGATTTTATCCATTGAGTCTCGAATGTTGAATGGGTCAACAGAAATCAATGCATCGAAAAATTCATGCCACAAGATGCCCGCTCCCCCCTTCCCCGCGGACCTCAGCCACGCCGCCGAAAGTGACGTGGTAAACGGCGCGGCGGTGTTCGCGATCTCTTCAGCAAGGACTCCTGCAATTTCAGGCGGATGAATGATCCACGCCGCGAGAACCGCGCCAAGGAGGAAGTCATCGCCTGCGGGGGTGAGACCGATACCCAAGCCTGCAAGTTGTTGGGCGGCGGTGAGGGAGGAGGGAAGGTCGGCGTTTGCGAGAGCCAGCAGAAGGCTAGTGACTGGAGAATTGGAGAATTGGTAATTGGTAATTGGTGATTGAGGTAATGTCATTGCGAGGAGCCGCTGGTCAAGTAGCCCCGTGTTGTTCATCGGGGCGTATCGAGACCGAGGTGACGAAGCAATCTCCTCGCGATGGCGGGGATTGCTTCGCTCGCTATCGCTCGCTCGCAATGACATGAGTCGTTGGAGAATATCATCTCTATCAGCATGCAACATTTCCCAATCGGGGCGCGGAGACCAGAGTTTCGTGTTGTCGGTGTTGATGGTCAAATCCCCAAGATTGAGTTGATTGGGGAAAACAGAGATTAGAGACTGGAGATTGAGATGTTCGGAAAACAAAACATCATCTTCAATGACAAGGTTGAACGGACCGTTTCCGATTTGTTGCGTGACGATGGACAAAACTTCCCTGCGCTCATTGATCAAATTAGACGCGTGGTCAAAGACATGCAAAATGCGCGGTTGACGCGAATTCGCCAGCCAATCGTTTACATCGGGAGAAAGAGAAAGGACATTAATGGAATACATTCCAGCCGCTCATGACTCATGCAACACAGGCAGACCTAGAAATTCACCGTAACGATGTGCGGCGGCGTCAAAGGCGCGCTGTTCGGCGGCGGTGAGTGTGATAAAAGGATTTGCGGCAATGACCACAGCATCTTTTTGGAGCACGCGCTTCCACTCACCTACAATTTGACCACCGATGGCAAAGGTTGAGACAAAATTGTGATTTTTCGCTTGTTCGGCAAAAGCCGCGTTATATATGGCGCTGGGGTCTTTATACGCAACTATATATTCATCAAGAACCGGAAGCAAATGGGCAGTGAGCGACACATCTTTACCCGCTGACATAGACGCCGAAAACCAATAGGTCTGCCCGTCTATCACCTCGTGGATAAATTGTGAGCCGAGCATTGCCAGACCCGCTTTTATATCGGCTACGGTCAGCCCCGACCACCATGCGAAATCTTGCACAGTGGCTGGTCCGTGACTCGTAAAATATCTCCGGGTGAGTTCAACCAGGGCTTCGTCGCGCGCCAGCGTCTTGGCGTGCGGAGCGCGTTCATCCAATAGCGCATACGTGAACTGCTTGCCGCGCCGCGGCCCACTGCACGCAATGCCTTTTAATTCGGCATGAAACACGATATGTGCGAGCCGCCGACCCTCGGCCACAATGCCGACGCGAGCCAGCGCAGCGCCGAGTTCAGGGCGGGTAAGGTGTTGGCCGTCCCGTAAGGTTTTGGCAATAGCCGCGTCACTGCGCCGATAGAGGATCTTATCTAATTCAAGTTCCCGGTCAGAATAGGCGCTCCGGGCAAGAACGCGTGGTGCGGTGAGTTCGATGATCCAGCGAATATCGGCCGGGGTCACAAAGTGCCAGGTGGGGCGCATCAGATGGGTGCGAAGGATCGCGCCATCGTTGAAGGACTTTTCTACAACCTCATCCGTTGCCTTCTCCATTCGCATGCCCAGCGCCCATTTTGCAAACGGATATTCCTGGCCCTGCACGGCCCCCATCCAGGCAACCACTTCGCTCGGCGTCTCGAATTTTGTACCTTCAAGGCGCTGATTATAGAGTCGTTGAAGGGCGATGTTGGGCATGGTCATTGAAGAGGGATTAACTGCGCGTCTCATCTGTCACGCGCGTCATGCACCGAGTTCGACGGTGAACCCGCCTGGCGCATACTTCAGCCCACGACAGGCGCGGCACTTTTGTTGTCATACTCATTTCTCCTGGCTCATGTTGCTGTGGATGATGCCGACACCTACCGCAATGGGCGCAAGAACGCCCGCAGGTCCTCTGCCATGAGCTCTGGAAATTCCATCGCCACAAAGTGACCGCCGCGCGGCAAGACAGTCCAGCGTTGGATGTTTTTCAAATTGCGCGCTGCAAATTCGCGTGGGGTAATAGGGCTCATGTCTTTCGGTGGTTGCGCCAGTCCGACCGGTACATCAATCTGCTGATCCGGCGCGAGCGAGGGCATCACCCATTCCTCGCGATAGCCGCGCGGATCAAAGCCAGCGACCCAGTAGAACATGATGTTGGTCAGCAACTCGTCTTTGGTATAGTTCTTTTCGATGTCACCGTCACAATCGCTCCATGTACGAAACTTTTCAATGATCCACGCTGCCAAGCCGACGGGCGAGTCGTTCAGCGCAAACGCAAGAGTCTGGGGTTTAGTGCCTTGCACCATCGCATACGCGCCCTCTTGAAAGCCCATCATTTGCAGCGTCCCCAAATACTCTTGTTCCGCTTCCGATAGATCGGAATGTTGCGCCATCGTCGCGCCAAAGCCAATGTCGGTCAGATGGATGCCGATGATGGAGTCGGGATGATGCACAGCCAACAGCTGCGAGATTGGGCTGCCGCCATCTCCGCCACCAGCGCCAAAGCGCGTATAGCCCAGCGTTTCGGTCATCAACTGCCAGCTCTTTTCGGCGGTCTGTTTTAACAGCTGTTCCCTCACGCGAACTTGACCGCCAACCGTTGCGTCAATCAGATCAGGCACAATGACATCGAATGAATCATTGGGATCGCCGCCATATTTTGCGGGATCGGTGAGCATCGGAATCAGTTTGGTGTAGCGCAGGATCGAGTCGGGCCAGCCGTGAAAGAGGATGAGCGGCGTTGGGTTCGGACCCTTACCGCGTTCGTGGATGAAACGGATTTCCTCGCCGCCGATTTTGGTTTTGAACCAGTTGAACTTGTTCAGCGCGGCTTCGTGCTTGCGCCAGTCGTACTTGTTTTGCCAATAGTCGGCAAGCTCGCGCATATAATCCGAGTTCATGCCTTGAGCCCATCCTTCGACGGGGTCGAGCCAACGCGTTGATGCAAGCCGCGTTTGTAGGTCATCCAAAACGGATTGAGGCACATTGATTTGAAAAGGTTGGATTGTCATGATCGTCTCCTGACTTGTTATTTGAGAATTTGACGGAATGCTTCACGCAAATCTTGTACAAATGCTTCAGGCGCTTCCCATGCGGCAAAGTGTCCCGCGGGGATTTCGGAATAGTGTTGCAGATTGACATTGCGTTCTGCCCATTCGCGCGGCAGCGGCGCGTCTAACGCGCAGCGCGCGACAGCGGTTGGAACTTGTACGCGGTCACCCGGTTTCATGGCGGATTCTGTCTGCGCGCTTTTATTGTAGCTGCGAATCGAAGAGCCAATGGTTTGTGTGACCCAGTAAATTGTGAGATTGGTTAGCAGCTCGTCCTGGCTTTTGAGTGGTTTCTCGTTCTTTTCTACCTCGCCTAACAAGGTCATTGCCCATGCCGCCCACGCGACGGGCGAGTCATTCAAGCCATACGCGAGGGTTTGCGGCTTGGTCATTTGAATCATCGCATACCCGCCCTCTTTAAACCACCACCCCTGAATAAAGCGCGCAAATTCTTGTTCGGCTTGAGACATTGTAGAAAAATCTTCCTGCCCTGTCGGATAGCCGACATCGGTCAGGTGGATTGCCATTACCGCTTCGGGATACTTGAACGCCAGAGACTTGGTGACGTTACTCCCAACATCACCTCCCCCCGCCGTGAACTGCTTGTACCCCAAAACATCGCGCATGAGCTTGACCCACAGATCGGCAACCTCTCCTTCCGACATTGGCACACGATCTGAAAATCCAAAACCCGGAATGGACGGCACGATCACGTCGAACGAATCTTCGGGCTTGCCGCCGTACTTTACTGGCTCGGTGAGCATCGGGATAACCTTGTGGAAGCGATAGAACGAGTCGGGCCAGCCATGCGTGAGAATGAGTGGCTTCGCGTTCGGACCTTTGCCGCGTTCGTGGATAAAGTGGATGTTTACACCGTCCACGTCCGCCTTGAAGTGGGCGAATTTATTCAATTCTGTCTCGTGCTTGCGCCAATCATACTTGTGCTGCCAATAGTCGGCGAGCTCCTTCATGTAGCCGACATTCGTGCCATAATCCCAGCCGACGCCCTTGACCTCAGCGGGCCAACGCGTGCGCGCGAGCCGGTCCTGCAAATCGTCGAGTGTTGCCTGCGGAATATTGATTTTGAACGGCTGAACGGTGTCGGGTTTTGTTGTCATTTTCATTTCTCCTTTTCATGGGCAAACATTGTTGGGATGAACGATTCAACCTGAATGTGTTGAAATGTCCATCTACACTTAATCATACAGTACAATTAGGACAACATTCGCCCTAATCAAAAGAGGATTCGACATGTATTCCCCAACTACTCGTCTGTTAACCGTGCTTGAGCTTTTACAATCTCGCAAACAAATGAGCGGTTCGGAGATTGCGCGGAGGCTGGAGGTGGACGCGCGCACTGTCCGACGGTATATCGTGATGCTCCAGGATATGGGCATTCCCGTCGAAGCGGAACGCGGTCCTTACGGAACCTATCAATTGCAACGCGGCCATAAACTGCCGCCGCTCATGTTCACCGATGCCGAAGCCATCGCGCTGACCCTGGGATTGCTCGCCATGCGAGAGTTTCGGTTTCCGGTTGAGGTAGCGGCGGTCGAAGGCGCGCTGGCAAAAACGGAACGGGTGATGCCTGAAAAACTCCTGCATCAAGCCAGGGCATTGCAGGAAACCATCACATTTAATGTCACTTTGCCGCCTGCCCGGGTCCAAAATGATTTTGTGGCGATGCTCAGTTCGGCGGTCCAACAGCGCCAACAAGTCCAACTGCGCTATCGGTCGTGGGAGGATGAAGAAACGGAACGCGGGTTCGATCCCTACGGTATCGTCTTTAACGAAGGCTACTGGTACACAGCTGGCTACTGCCATCTGCGCCACGACTTGCGAACCTTCCGGTTAGATCGCATCATCGCACTTGAACAGAGTGAGCGCGCCTTTGAACGCCCTGAGAATTTTGATGTGTTGGGGCATGTGCTGAATTCGTTAATTTCGTGGCCGGGAACCGAGCAGGTCGAGGTCATGATGAAGACAACGCTGGAGCGCGCGCGGCAAGCCATCCCGCCGGACATGGGGGCGCTGGAAGAGTCGGAGCAGGGCGTTATCTTTCGCCGCGCCGCTCGTCAATTGGAATGGGTGGCCTGTGTTCTGATCTGCCTGGATTTTCCGGTCCTCGTCGTCCAGCCGGTTGCATTGCGCGCGATGCTCCGTCAAATGGCGGCGAAAGCGTTGGCGATGGTGGGGGATGAGGCGTAAGCTCTCATCGGGCGCACGTCATGCACCGAGTTCGATGGTGAACCCGCCCGGCGCCTTGACGTAAAAGCCATAGGCGTGGTTGTTCCTCTCTGGCGCTGGCATATCGAAGCCGTCTTCCTTCAGGCGGAGATTGATTTCGTTGACGGTCTCTTCACTCTCTATGAAAAAGCCGATATGAAAGGTGCCGGGATACTTGCCTTGCGTCTCCTTACCCGCCTTCGTCAAAGTCAGCACGAATCCCCATTCGTTGTCGTCATCCGTCAGGAACCTCATACCAGCGTTCCCACCCATGCTCCGCATCCCGAAATACTTGACCAGGAACTTGCTGGCCGCCAATGTGTCGGTGACCGTCAGATTGAGATGATTTAGTTTCATTTTGCTCTCCTTAAAGTTGTTACCTTGCACATCCACTGACAATAAGATTGAACGGACCGTTTCTAATTTGTGGAGTGACGATGGATAAAACTTCCCTGCGCTCGCTGATCAAATTGCAGGCGTGGTCAAAGACATGCAAAATGCATGGCTGACGCGAATTCGCCAGCCAATTGCGGACATCGGGGGCAAGGGAAAGAGCGTTAATGGATTGCATTATTTTCCAGCGCGAGTTTGTTGGGATATTTGCGAACATGTCGGGAACGGTGTTTAGAAAAGACATGGAATGCTGACATCTTTAGTGACGAGCAAGTCGTCAAGAGACAGATTATTCAGTGAAGTCGGTTTGAGGATAGGTCAATCTATCATTTTTTAGTAAGATACCTCTTGGGCTAAGTTGATTTTGTCTAAATTCGTCTCTTACACCCTCAGCATAACCATCTCCTCTCCAGATTGCATAACCGATCATATCTTTATTCTTAGGATCATTAACTATATCGAGAATTCTTCGCATGTTATCCAAATCAGTTTTACTTTGAAGCGGTATGAGATTAATATCAGCAGGTAATATTCCCGAAAGTTCGGTAATTAATAGACTTCTTGCAAGAGTCAGAATTGGTTGAGTTCAAGGTTGTAGATTGCAGCGATCAAATTGAAGCGCAAGGCAAATCTCTTTCTGCGATTCCGATACCTTTCACTCAGAATACGAAAGACCTTTAGTTCACGAAAAATATGTTCAATCGAAATTCGTTTCCGAGCCAACATTCTGTTTCTCTGTTTTTGTCTTTTGGTCAATGGATGATACTTGGATTTCTTGAACGGGGTCTGGCAGTTTTCATGGAGTTCTGCGAGACCTTGGTAACCAGCGTCCGCCAAAATGCGGATGTGCTCGGCAATCTCAGCCTGGTCATCCTTGAAAAGTTGAAAGGCATGCTTACTTCCAGAGGAGAAGGCTGTGGCCACGATTTCAGTGGTCTTTTGGTCAGCCATCACCTGCGCTTTTTGGGTATGACGCTTCTTTTTACCGCTGTAATGCCGTTTTTGGCTTTTTTTGGACGCTCAATGGGCTGTTCACTGACGTCCACCAGCACTACCTCAAAGAGAGTGTCGCTGGGCTGGAGCGCCT
>Ga0247727_10016776_pt1 | contig 11759 bp, 12 predicted proteins | sample WisWelCaveWW1625_FD_202498 | JGI IMG/M metagenome (GOLD analysis project Ga0247727, IMG submission 202498) | Biofilm microbial communities from Wishing Well Cave, Virginia, United States - WW16-25 | ecosystem: Environmental > Aquatic > Deep subsurface > Groundwater > Cave microbial mat | place...
ATTGAGCTGATCGACCGGCAGGTCGACGAGTTGAACAAGCTGTCAGCGGCACAGATGCAGAAGCATCAGGATGCGGTCACTCGGCTCATCGAGATTCCGGGCATTGGCGCCGAGGCGGCACAGGAGATTCTTGCCGAGATCGGGCCGGAGGCCGCCGCGTTTCCCTCGGCGCCGCAACTGGCGTCCTGGATAGGCGTCTGCCCCGGCTCCAGCGAGAGTGCCGGACAGAATCATTCCGGCCGTTGTGCCAAAGGCAACCGCTTCATGCGTCGCTTGCTATGTCAGGCTGCTCAGGCCGCGGTCCGAACCAAAGGGAGCCATCTGCAATCGGTTTTTCAACGCCTCATCGTCCGTCTCGGATACGTGAAAGCAATCTGGGCCGTCGCCCACCGGCTGTGCAAAGTCATTTGGAACATCCTGCATCAGGGAGCACGCTTCGTCGAGTTTGGTGAAGCCATCAACCCAAAGGCCGTGCAACGCTCCATCAATCACCACCTCCAGGCCCTGCGCCGCCTCGGCTATCAGATCCCGATGGCGACCGCCCCGACCGTGGCTACCAGGGCATGATTTTCGACGGAGCGGCATGCGGGACACCGCCCTACAGCCCCTCCAGCATGTGCCCGAGCTTCTTTCGCTTCGTCCGGAGATAGGCGTGGGTCGAAGAGAGGGTCTCGGCCTGGCAGGGAACGCGCTCCTCCACCTGGATGCCCGCTTGCTCCAGCGCCTGGATTTTGTCGGGATTGTTTGACAGCAGGCGGGCCCGGCTCACCCGGAAGTGGCGAAGGACGGCGACGGCAACCTGGTAGGTCCGCAGGTCGGCCTCAAAGCCCAGTTGCTCGTTGGCCTCGACCGTATCGGCCCCGGCGTCCTGGAGCTGGTAGGCCTTCAGCTTGTTGATCAGTCCGATGCCCCGCCCTTCCTGGGCCTCGTAAATCAACAGGCCGCGCCCTTCCCCGGCGATGCGGTTCAGCGCCATCTCCAGTTGGGCCCGGCAGTCGCAGCGCAGGCTGGCAAACACGTCCCCGGTCAAGCATTGGGAATGAATGCGCACGAGGGGGGCCGGCCCGGCGGCGGAGAGGTCCCCGAGCTTAAGCGCCACCACGCTCTCGGTCTTTTCGCCGGCGCCCACTTCCAGGCCGAAGATGCGGAAATGGCCAAAACGACAGGGAAAATCGGCTTCGGCGGCCTCGCGGATCTGCTGTTGCATCGAAGACTTATTATAATGGATCGAGACTGGGAACGACGAGGCGCTTGGCTGCGCCGGCTAGAATGCCCACAGAACAGCAATTTTTAGTCAGCCTGCTGGTGAGGATCGGCATGGTCGCCGCCGTCGCCAGCATCCTGGTTCGCTGGAACGCGGTAAAGCAGATGCTGTTGCGCGAGCAGCGGACCGTCACCCAACGCCTTCAATTCGGTCTCTGGGTGGGAGGGCTGTTTTCACTGGGGGTGGTGGTTCGAATCCTTCTCCGCTATCAGGCTGCCGACGTCAGCCTGGAGGGCGCCCTGGTGGCGGGGCTGTTGGGCGGCTACGTCACCGGGACAATCGCCGGGCTGCTGATCAGCCTGCCGGCGCTGGCCAATCAGGAATTTCTGGCGCTCCCCTTGATGGTCGGCGTGGGCGCGCTGGGTGGATTTCTTCGCAACCTGGCCTCGGAGTCCGAGGATGTGTGGAGGTTCTCCCCCTTCTTCGATCTGAGCATTTATCGCTGGTTTCGCCACCGGAGGCGAGGCCCCAGCGGCGCGTTTCAGATGCTGCTGCTGTTCGCCTGCGTGTCGGTGGAGTTCCTGCGGGTGCAGTTGGGAACCCTGTTCACGACCAAGCGGCTTTTCTACCTGTACCCGGGCCAGCCCGATCCGGAGCCGATCATCATCGGGGCGCTGTACGTGACCACGGTCGCCTGCGTCGCCCTGCCTTTGAAGGTTTGGAACAACACCCGCAATGAAGTCAAGCTGGAGGAACAGCGGCGATTGTTGATGCAGGCGAAGCTCGACGCCCTGGCCAGCCAGATCAACCCGCATTTTCTGTTCAACACGCTCAACTCAGTGGCTTCGCTAATCCGCAGCGACCAGGAAAAGGCCCGCCTGCTCGTGTTCAAGCTCTCGGCCATCTTGCGCCGCCTGTTGAGGAAACATGATACTTTTAATCCTCTGCGCGAGGAGCTGGGGGTCATCGACGACTACCTGTCAATCGAGGTGGTCCGATTCGGCGACAAGCTGAAAATCGTGAAGGAGATCGACGAGCAGACGCTGGAAGCCCTCATCCCCAGTATGATGCTCCAGCCGATTCTGGAGAATTCCATCAAGCACGGCTTGAGCTCGAAGGTGGAAGGGGGCACGATTTATTTGCGGGCCGGGTGTGCGGAGGGACGCCTGAGCCTGACCATCGAGGATGACGGAGTGGGCATCCCCGCCGAACTGTTGGCGGACATTTACAACCGGGGCATCGGGGTGAGCAACGTGCGCGAGCGGCTCACCATGTTATTCGGTCAGGAGTGCAGCATGAGTATTGACAGCCGGGCTGGAAGGGGGACTCGCGTCACGCTCGACATTCCGGAGTTGCGCGACACGCTCTACGCGCCGCGCCCCGGGGTGCATGAGACCCGGCCGGCGGCAGGCGCGGCAGCCGGAGCGGCGATGCAGGCCGCCGCCGGCCGGCGCCGGAGTTAATCCATCACAATCGACCCACAATGAATTCCAAACACATCAAAGCTACAGTAGTTTCTCGTCGAGATATCACCAGCGAACTGTGGGTGGTTCGCATCCGCCCGGAGGAACCGATCCCCTTCAAGGCGGGCCAGTACGTCACCATTGGCATGACGGCCAGCGAAAAAATGATTGAGCGGCCTTACTCGGTCGCTTCCGCCCCACAGGAAGCGGAGCTGGAGTTTTTCCTCGAATTAGTCCCTCAGGGCCAGTTGACGCCCCATCTTTACCCAGTCACCGTGGGAGGAGAAGTCTTCATGCGCCGCGCCGCCAAGGGCCGCTTTCTGCTGGACACCGCCAGCGGCCACGCCAACCATTTCCTGGTGGCGACGGTGACCGGCGTGGCTCCCTACGTGGGCATGGTGCGGGAGATGGCCGCACGGGCGGATCGAGGAGAGACAATTCCCTTCCGGATCGGCGTGCTCCAGGCGGCCAGCGTTTCCGCCGAGTTCGGCTACTATGAGGAACTTTCGGCCCTAGCCCGCAAGTATCCCTGGTTGAGCTACGTCGCCTCCATCAGCCGCACCTGGCAGGACCCCGACTGGAAGGGTGAGTTGGGACGCGCCGAGGAGATCGTGCGCAAGCACTTGGATGCTCTCGGCTTCACCGCCGCCGATACTACCGCCTACGTCTGCGGCAACCCGGACATGATCGAAAACGCCAAGGGCGTCTTTAAGCGCGCCGGCTTCTCCAAGGAGTCGGTGAAGGAGGAAGTCTACTGGATCCCGGAAAAGGGCGCCTCCGCGTAGACCACCCTCAGCCTCGGAGCAGTTGCTCGAGGTAGTCGAACATCTTCGGGTCCGTCCAATCCGCCGGACCGATGATTTTGTGCACCACTTTGCCCTGCGGGTCGATGAAGTAGGATTCCGGGTACTTGAACGTCCCGTACAGGCGGCTGACTTTGCGCTCTGGATCCCGGACGCTGAGGAACTGCACCTGCGCCTTCTGTAGGAATTTTTGATAGACCTCCAAGTCCCGGTCCACGCTCACCCCCAACACTACCACCCCGCGGGAGGACCACTTTTTGTGGAATTGATTGAGCGACGGGATCTCCTGGACGCAAGGCGGGCACCAGGTCGCCCAAAAGTTGAGAATGAGGAATTTACCTCGAAAATCAGCGAGTTGAGTCGGCTGGCCGTTTTCCGACATCAAACGAAATGCCGGAGCCTGGTCGCCAACCGCCACCGCCGCCCCGGCCAGATCGCGGAAACTGGGCCAGAGAGAGGCGATGAAGGCCGCCGTAAGGCCGCCGATCAGCCCTGACAAAAGATGCTGTTTTCTCAGGGCTGCCATATAATTTGAGTATAGCAAGGGAGCCGGGACCCGGACGCAGGGGGCACAAACCCCCCGGTCGGGGCAGCGGGAATTATGAGCTCTGGAGACACGCTGGAAGAGTTGATCGACCACCTGCCCGAGGGCGGCGAGGAAGACCTCGCTGGAATGAGCGAGCTCGTCCGCAGCCTGCTCGTGCACTTGGGCGAGGACCTCTCCCGCGAGGGTCTGCAACGCACACCCGAGCGGGTGGCCAAGGCCCTGCGTTTCCTGACTAGCGGCTATCGGCTGGACGCCCGGCAGATCCTCAACGGAGCTCTGTTCGACGTCTCCTACGAAGAGATGGTGATGGTGAAGGATATCGAGATTTTCAGCCTCTGCGAGCACCACCTGCTCCCCTTTTTCGGCAAGGCGCACGTGGCCTACCTGCCGGATCGCAAGGTCATCGGACTGAGCAAGATCCCCCGGCTGGTGGACATGTTCGCCCGCCGGCTGCAGATTCAGGAGCGGCTGACCCAGCAGATCGCACAGACCATTTACCAAGCCATTGAGCCCCAGGGTGTGGGTGTGGTAATCGAGGCGCGCCATTTCTGCATGATGATGCGGGGAGTGGAAAAACAACACTCCTCGGCCGTCACCAGCGCCATGCTCGGCGTCTTCCGGTCCCAGAAGGAAACCCGCGACGAATTCCTCTCCCTAATCAGCCACAGGGGAAACGGGTTTTAGCTGGCGGATCGTGGATTCGGGTCGCCGCAGGTCCCCGCCGCCTCATCACTTCACTTTGAAGACGAGCAGCGTCTGGTCATCCAAGACGCCCGGCTTCTCGGCGAAAATTGCGTTTGTCAACTCGATTTGGCCCACTTCGATGCTTTCATTTGGCCCCCCCTGGGCTGACGCTTTCGCTGGCCAGAGTGAGCCGGCCGGTTCGCTGCTGCCACGAGAGCACGAGCAATGTGACGTACCAGGGGTTGAGTCTTCGCTGGAGCAGCGCTTTGTTCAAAGCCTACAGCAATTGTGCGGGCTGGGGCCGGAGTGGGGCCAGATTGTGCAGCAAGCCTGAGACCAGCGCGGCGTACAGGGCTGCCGCCGCGCCCTTCCCGCTCACATCGCCCAGGACCAGCAGGGCACGCCCGTCGTCGCTTTGGAACAAGTCATAAATATCCCCACTGACTTCGTGCGCCGGCCGGAAGCCAGCGGCGAAGGCGAGCCCGTCCGCCCCGCTGCCTCTCGAACGGAGATCTTGCCCGGTCATACTTGCCGGCTCGGACGGGGTAGGCAAGGCGCCCCGCGAAGGCCTCTCGTTCGGAGCTGGTCAGGCAACCGGGAACGCGAGGTTGGACCGCCAGAGCCGGCAGAGCGTCCTGATGTTTCATGGCGACCTCCCTGTTGGATTGTGAAACTTGCCGCCATTCCGTTTCATGTAGACTGCGGGCGGCTGGAGAAGCGAGGGGTCTATTCCGTCTTGGCTTGCCGCGCCGCGGGTGGGGGGCGGTGGGGGAACGGCGCAGAGCGGGTAAAGAGCTGGAAGGGCGCCCAATAGTAGGGCTTGCGGTAAGGGCCGGCCGATCTGAGCAGGGAGAGCTTGGCGGCCCGCAAAGCTTCAGCGGGACCCAGGCCATTCCCTAGCTCGGAATAGAGGTTGGCCATCAAATCCGCCGTCGAACGATCGCTGACCTCCCACAGCCCGGCGATCACGTTGCGCGCGCCGGCCTGCAGGAAAGCCCAAGTGAACCCGACCAATCCTTCCCCGGAATAGGTCCTGGAGCCGGCGCTCCGGCAGGCGGAGATCGTGACCAGTTCGGCGCGCAGCGGCAGCGAGGCAACGTCTCGCGCATACAGCTTGTAGGCGTCCCCTTTTTGCGAGAGGATGACCGCCGAATCCAGGGGGCTCTCGCGGTTGGCCACCGCATGGGCCGAGAAGTGAATGAGGGAGTAACCTTCAGGGCTGGCCCCTCCGTAAGCGCCCGGGTGCGCCTGAGGGCCGGTAACAACGGTCTTCTCCTCTGGCCCAAACAGCTTCTGGATATTGGCGACCTCCAGTTCGCTGCCAGGCAGCGGCGGATACTCCGCTCGGGGGGAGACCGGACTTCCCAGCAGCAACAGCCGTCTTCCCTTGCCGGCGTCCGAACTGGCCGGCTGCAGGACTGCCAGCGAGGGCGCAATGGCGACTGTCGCCTCCTCGATCCAGTACCGTGGCGGCTGGCTGCTCGCCAGCAGCGTCTCGAAATTCAACTCGTGCAACGAGCCATCCGGGACGACAATGACGTTTGCTCCCGGGCGGAGCAGTTTTCGCGCCGGGGCGACCAGGATTTCAAACAGCCGCGAGCCCGTAGCGTTGGCGGTTTCCAGCGGGTCCCGCGAGTGCAGAATCAAGTTCGTGTAGGCTTCCACCAGACCGGTAATCTCTTTCTCCGGCGGCAGCGTGAAGGACTGCACGGTGTCCGGCGTTACCATCCAAAGGAACGAGCGCCTCGGCGCCAGCCAGTACGCCAGAAGAGCCGCCCGTTCGGCGCGCGCCTTGGCGCGAAAGTCAGCGACCGTCGCGCGACGGATGACTACCCGCTCCAGGCCCAACTTTTCCTTGAGCACCCTGGCCCTGCACGACTCGGCAACTTCCAGGGCCTGGGCCACCCGCCCGTGATCCATCAAAAAGTCGACGTAGTCCTCGTAAAAAGGGATCACGCTCGATTGGAACGTGAGCTTCCATTGATCCCGCCGGAGCCTGGACCGGCTGGACTCGCCCTCGGAAACGATGGCCTGGAACTGCGCCTCCGCCTTCCGGGAGTCCCCCAGATGCAGATAAAGGCTACCCAGCTTCGCTCGCGCCTGGAGCAGCACGGCCGTCATTCCCAGTTTCGCCGCGCCCTCGATCGTCTGGCGGTACTGGCTTTCCGCTTCCTCAAGCCGGTTCCTGCCCGCGGCGATGCGGGCTGAGTTGAGCTGCGCCCATACCGCGCCGCGGTCATCCCGGATCTTTTCTCGCAGAGCGAGCGCCTCCCGGAGGGATGCCTCGGCCGAGTCCAGGTCCCCTGCTTCGATGAAAGCTTCGGTCACGCTGTTCTGCCACCGCGCGATATCGTCGTCGTCCTTTAGCTGGCGCGCCAGCGCGACCGCTTTCCGAAAGCTGGAAATCGCGGTTGCCACATCACCGCGGAGCTGGTGGACATTGCCCATGTCTCCGAGGCACTTCTCCTGGCCGACCACATCTCCTATTTCCGCGTAATCGCGCTCCACCTGGGACAGCAACTGCAGAGCTTTGTCGTAATCGCCCAGCCGGTAATAACATATGCCCAGGTTGTGCCGGGCCATTGCACTGCTGAGCCGGTACCCATGTTTTTCGAAAAGAGCGATCGACTGCTCGTACCAGGGGATCGCTTCGTCGTAACGGGAGTCGAACATCCCCCGGTTCCCCAGAATCCCAAACGCGGTAGCTTCGAAATAAGCGTCGCCCGAGAGTTTTGCATTTGCCAGGGCGTCACGCCCGCTTGCCTCAGCCGACGTCCAGTCCCGCCGGCGGATGAAAAGCGCGGTTCTCATCAACTGGGCCTCGGCGCGCAGGGCCGGAGCGCCGGTCTCTGACGCCAGACGGAGCGCTTCGTCGAGCAGTTCGCCGGCCTCCTGGACATTTCTCAGCATCATCTTGGCGCGGCCCCGAAGCAGGCGCCCTCGGACACGAACCTCGGCCGAATCCGCATCCGCTGGGACGCCGCGATCGAGAGTCGTGAGCACTTCCTCGGGCCTTCCGAGTGCGACGAGGATCTCCGATTTCAGCAGAAGGAATCGCTGACGCCAACCGGGCTCAGGGCGGGAGGCGGGCTTCCGGAGGGCGCCGTCCACCTCCGCAAGCGCTTCGCGGAGCTTGCCTTGGCGGAATTGCAGGCGTGCGCTCTCGTAGATGCGATCGAGCTGCTGCGGCCCGCGCCCCACGCAGCCTCCCAGCAATAGGAGCAGCAGCAGCCCTTTTCGGATCATGGGAATTCGCGCCCGTTCTCTTCCCCGTCGATGACGATCTGGCCGCTGAATGTGCCCGCCGGATTCAGGCGGTCCTGAGAATTCTCCACCATAACCCGGAGCAGAGTTACGGACTGCCGGTAGGGCTCCCCCCACCACTCGGCGAAGTAGACCCGGCCTAGCCCCGGCACGTCCAACCGCCCATGGTCGGGGCTCTGGTATACGAAGGACCCGACAGGATTGGCCAGCGCTGTAAAGATGACGCCCTGATTGTGTCCGGGGGCCTCGCCTTGCGCATGCTTGTGGTGTTTGTTGCCTGCTCGAGGATGGGCTGGGTTTTGCAGTGCTTGGCGAAATTGCTTGAAGTTCTGGCCGGCTTGCTGAAAGACGCCAGCCTCCAAAGTGATCGCCGGGAGGGTTACGCCGGGAATAGATATGCCGGCGAACGGCTGTGCTGGATTAACGGCAACAGCCACCGCATCGAGATGTCTGTTGGCGACCGCATTCGCCGTATACACGAAGGTGAAGGTCACGTCGATGTCGCCCTCCAGCCGGTGCAGAATGCACAGCCCGGTGACTGTTTTCCGTATGGTGGTTGTGAATTGCGCTCCATTCTGGCTTCCTGTGATTTCCGTTCGAGCCCGGTCGAAGTGGAGAACAGGATCCCCCGCAGGCCAGTCCACCGGGCCCGCCTGTGATACGCTGCGCCCGCCGATGATCGGCAGAGAGGACGCCGCCCAGGATTCTGCGTTCGCAGGCGAGGTGAGCACTGCTCCAACGCCGACCGCACATGCGCTGTAAATATGCATGATTGTGTCTCCTTGACAGGCTCACCCCCGATCATGGGAATTCGCGCCCGTTCTCCTCCCCGTCGATGACGATCTGGCCGCTGAATGCGGTTTGGGGGGTCACGAAGTCCTGCGCGTTGTTCAACACGATTCGAAGCAGCGTAATGGACTGCCGGTATGGCTCTCCCCACCACTCGGCGAAGTAGACCCTGCCCAGGTTGGCAACATTCAACAGCCCAAAGTCGGGGTCGGCGTATGCGAAGGAAGCCGCAGGCTCGACCAGCGCTGTAAAGACGACACCGTGGTTGTGTCCGCCGTTTCCGCCCTTGCCATGCTCGTGCTCGTGATGCTTGGTGCCCGCTCGATGCTGGTTAATGCTTTCCGGCCCTCCTCCTAGAAACTTCTTGAAGTCCTTGCCCGCGTTCTGCAGAATAGCTTGCTCCAAACCAAGGGTCGGCGGCAGCACCACGCCCTGAATGGCGAGGCTCAAAGGCTGAAGCAGGACGACGCTTACGTCCACGGGATCCCGTTGCTTGGAGGTGCCAGCGGTTCCCTTCGTGTACTTGAAGATAAACAGCACGTCAATGCTGCCTTTGACCCTGTTCAGGATGTTCAGATTGGTCACCGTTTTCCGAATGGAAGTCGTGTATTCTTCCGCTCCAGGCGTGAATCCTGTCTGTCGTCCTGTCACTTCCGTTCGAGCCAGGCCGAATCGGAGAACAGGGTCGGCCTCATTCGGCCAGGCTATGTTCTGCGCTTCTGAAACGTTGTGCCCGCCGATAATCGGCAGACAGGACGCCGCCCAGGATTCCTCCAGAGCGGGAGTGGTCAGCACTGCCCCCACGCCCACCGCGCATGCGCTGTAAATATGCTTTGACATCGTTTGTACCTCCTTGACAGGTCAAACGCCAGTTTCGGCTTCCCCGTTGGTTGTCGATTGAGAAACTCGCGGCCTTTGTCCGTCCGGCATTCTATCATGCTCATTTCCGCTGGGTGAGGAAATGATACCTGGCGATCTCGATTCCCGGTTTCCCAGTCGATCCCTCCTCCAAACCGCGAAGGACTAACGTGTACCGCCTCCCCAACTCCAGGCTCGATGCTGGAATCAGCAGGTTCATAGAAGCAATCGGGCGGCGCGGGGCCGGCAGCAGAACGAAAAACCGGGAGGCGCCGGACTCGCTGAGAACCTCGCCCTGAAAGCGCGGAAAACCGTGCTCCAGGGCCAGGTCCACGGATAAGCCGAAGAACCGGCTATCCCCAGGCACTTCGATCACCTGCTCGTCTCCGCGGCTGATGCTGCGCAAGAAGAACGATGGATAAGATTGGGGCGCAGCGACCTGGGCCAGTTCGGCGCGGAGGCCGGGTACGACGACCAGGGCCTCGTAGGTGGAGATCCCCGCAAGCACGACGACCAGGCCGGCCAGCGACGCGGCGAAAGCCGGGCGAAGCCTCAGCCAATCCAGCCAGCCGGGAACCGGCGCCCGGCGGGGCTGCTCGGCCAATACGGCTCGAGCATTGGCCTCGAAAATGGCGCCTGCCCGCACGTCTTCCGCGCAGGCGGGACAGTCGAAGAAATGGTTCTCGAACCGATCGCGTTCCGCTTCGGAGAGCTCGCCGAGTAGGTACCGCTCGGCCGCCTGGATTCGAGTTGCCTCTTCATGTTCCATCACGCATACCTCACTTTTATAGTGCGCTACGGGACAGGATCGTTTCACTGTACGGTGTGGATTCTACGCTGGGAGCTTTCCACCGTGCGTACCCTGTCCGCTTCCGCAGTTTCTCAGCAAATCGTAGTCTGGCCCGGAACAGCAGAACCCGCAAATAATCCTCCCCCACGCCGAGCCGCCGGCAGGCTTCCCGCTTGTCTGTTTCCTCCAGAAAGACCATCCGTAGCAGGTCCTGGTCCCTCTTGGATAGCTCCGCCAGCACGCTGTTCACCAGGCGCTTGCTGTCCTGCTGGATCAGCGGCGCATCCACGTCGATGCGCTCATCGGCCGGATCAGCGGCCTCGTTCATGGGGCAATACCGGCGTTCGCTTCGGAACCTTTCGAGGAGCACGTTGTCACAAACGGAGTTTACGAAAGCGCCCAGCCGCTCAGGGTGCTGGAGGCCGCCCTTCTGGCGCAGGATTTGCAAGACCCGGAGAAAAGTCTCCTGCCGGACATCTTCAATCGTCTCGCGAGACTGCAGGCGACGGCGCAACTTGATGAACAACAGTTTGCCAAAGTAGGCGGCGAAATGGTCTGCAGCGAAGCGGTCGCCCTCCACCAGGCGCCGGACGTAATCCTCATTGAACCCGTCAGAACCCTCCCGTGTGGGCCAGGACTGCTCGGGAGCTCGGATGGGCGCCCCAACAGGCACCGCCCGGCCCTCAAAATAAGCCCTCACCGCTCGTCCGGCCTTCCTCCTCCACAGCGCCGCCCTTCCAGTTTCCAACACGGGCATCTCGTTATATAGTGAGCCAGGAGGCGATTTCGTTTCACCTCCCTCGTAATATCCCCGCACATTCGTTCATGCGGTGGACGCCCTTGGCTTGGTCAGTTTTTCGCGAAAACGCGACTTGGCCCGATGTAACAACACCCGCAAGTAATCCTGATCGACCCCCAGCCGCCGACAGGCTTCCGGCTTCTCTGTTTCCTCTAGAAAGACCGCCTGCAACAGTTCCCGGTCCCTCTTGGAAAGCTCGGCCAGCACCCTTTCCACCAGGCGCTTGCGCTCCTGGTTGATCAGCGGCATATCCAGGTCGATGCGCTGATCCGGCAGATCACCGGCCTGGCCGCTCATTTGGCTGTACCGCGTTTCGCCCCGCAGCATTTCGTGGACCACGTGGTTACAAACGGTGTTTACGAAAGAGCCAAGCCGCTCGGGGTGCTCGAAGCCGCCCTTCTGGCGCAATGTTTGCAAAACCCGGACAAAAGTCTCCTGCCGGGCATCTTCGATCGTCTCTCGGGATCGCAGGGAACCACGTAACTTGATAAGCAGCAGTGTGCAGAAGTAAGTTGTAAAATGGGCCTCCACGAAAGGGTCGCCTTCCACCAGCCGCCG